>Ga0209167_10001404_pt1 | contig 14228 bp, 12 predicted proteins | sample Coa_R1_9_FD_187154 | JGI IMG/M metagenome (GOLD analysis project Ga0209167, IMG submission 187154) | Surface soil microbial communities from Centralia Pennsylvania, which are recovering from an underground coalmine fire - Coalmine... | ecosystem: Environmental > Terrestrial > Soil >... | reverse complement strand
TCAGAAGCCGAAGTACTTCGGCCAGAGCAAAGAGGGCAAAGAGGCCGAGGCCAATTACAAGCTCGGAACCCAGCTCCCGTATATGTTCATCATCAACCGGCTGGCCCACTATCTCAAAGTGCTCCAGCGGGAACAAATCGGGAGCTGGAAGGAGCGGACCGATTTGGAGCGGGAGCTCAACACCTGGATCGGCCAATATGTCTCTGATCAAGATGTGGTCGACCCGGGTGTGCGCGGACGGCGCCCGCTGCGACAGGCGGAGATTGTGGTGAGCGACGTGGAAGGAGATCCGGGATGGTACCGGGTCGATATGAAGGTCCGTCCGCACTTTAAATATATGGGCTCGTTTTTCACCCTTTCTTTGGTCGGAAAGCTCGACAAGAAATAGGAAGACTTCCAAAGATCGGAAAGAAATTCCAAAAATAAAAAGCCCGGTGACTTTTGGGCCGGCTTAAAAGGCCGAGGGGCAGATCGAGAAGCCTCCTGAGGCGAGCCTGCCCCGATACCGTTCTGGCCCGCCGCTTGCACTCCGGAGACGAGCGAGGGCTTTAGGAACGGAATCGAGCCGAAACAACCATCCAAATCAAAAAAGGAGGATACGCCATGCCGATGCCGGTTCATATCACCATGAAAGGAAAGAAGCAAGGACCGATCAAGGGATCCTGCACTCAGAAAGGGCGGGAAGACACGATGTTGGTCCATAGTTTCACCAGCGAAGTCTCGATCCCCACGGATGTGTTCACCGGTCAAGCCTCGGGAAAGCGGGTTCATAAGCCGCTGACGATCACCAAGGAGGTCGACAAGGCGTCCCCCCAGCTCTATCTCGCCGCGACCACGGGAGAGATCCTGACCGAAGTGGGCCTGAAGTTTTATCGGATCAACCAGCTCGGAAAAGAGGAGAACTACTTTACGATCATGCTGACCAATGCAACGATTATCGATATAAAAGCATGGTTTCCCCACACACAGGATAAGGCGACGGCCCACTATGGACACCTGGAAGATGTCAGCCTCACTTATCAGAAGATCCAGTGGCGCCATGAGATCGACAAGACGGAAGCCGAAGACGACTGGTCGGTTCCGAATGCCTAAAGAGTCTGAGCGATGGGACGTGAGCGCACGCTGCTGGAGCGGCTTGCCGACCCGGGGGGCGAGGGACCTCTATCGGTATCGGAGAATACCCAGCGACTTGCCGATTCGATATTGCGCCATCTTCGGAAGATGCTCAACACGCGCCAAGGGCACGTGATCGTCCAACCCGAATATGGGATGCCCGACGTCACGGAGTTCCTTCGGACCCTTCCGGAGATGGTGCAGGCGGCGCAAGAGGGGATCCGAAACTCGATCGAGAGGTTCGAGCCGCGATTAAGAAACGTGGCGGTCGAATATGTCCCCTCTCAGGAGATCCTGATGGAACTGCGATTCGAGGTCACCGCCGAGCTGGTGACGGAAAGCGAAGAGGCCTCGGTCTGGTTCGAGACCGCGGTGGCCCCTTCCGGACACATCGAGGTGAAAGGCTAGAAGCCGAAACGGAAGATCCGATTTGAAGAGGACCCGGCGTGACCTTCAATAAATACTATCAGGATGAGCTCTCATTCCTTCGGGAAATGGGCCGCGAATTTGCCCGGGCCTATCCGGCCGCGGCCCCCTTCTTGGCCGACCGGGGGAGCGATCCCGATGTCGAACGGCTCTTGGAGGGTTTTGCCTTCTTGAGCGGGCGCATCCGTCAGAAGCTCGACGACGAATTCCCGGAGCTGGTGCACGGGATGATGAATCTGCTCTGGCCGCACTATCTTCGGCCCATTCCCTCGATGTCGATCGTCGAATTCTCCCCCATCCCCGGCGCACTTCGGGGACACCAGCGGATTACCAAGGGGACCGAGCTCGCTTCGGTCCCGGTGGAGGGGATTCCCTGCCGTTTTCGGACCTGCGTCGATGTCGATCTCCATCCGATCTCTCTTGAAGAGGCCGAGATCCGCACCCTGGGAGACGGGCGATCCGCGCTCTGCCTCGGCTTTAAGACCACCCCGGGGACCCTCCTCTCCCAGCTGAAGCTCGACGGTGTTCGGATTCACCTGTACGGCGAGCCTGCCTACACCCTCTATCCGGCGCTCTGCCGGCGGGTGAAGGAGATCCGGGTGCGTGCCCGCTGCGCGGGGAAGCCGGGTCCCGAATTTCTCCTTCCCGGTTCGCGGCTCGCTCCGACGGGATTTTCGAAGGAGGAGGCGATCCTCCCTTACCCGGCCGCCTCATTCGATGGTTACCGGCTTCTTCAAGAGTACTTCACTTTTCCGGAGAAATTCCTCTTTGTCGATCTCTCGGGCCTGGAACCGCTCCGGCGCCTGACGCAGGGGGAGGGTTTCGAGGCCGAATTGATCTTTTCGGTTCCGCCGCCCTCCTCGCTTCGGCTCTCCCGGGAGAACTTCAGGCTTTTCTGTACGCCCGTGGTCAATCTATTTCCGATGGAGTCGGACCCGATTCGGGTCAACCATGAGCGGACGGAATATCCGATTCGACCCTCCGGCTCCCATCCCCTCCACCACGAGATTTTTTCGGTTGAGCGCGCCGTCGGGTGGCTCCGCGGCACCGCCGATGAACAGGAGTATCCCTCATTTTATTCGTTCGACCATCTCCTGGGGTCCTCCGGGCGCCGGGGGACCTACTATCAGACCCGGCTGCGCAAGGCGGTCGCCGGTGAGGGAACGGAGACCTATGTTTCTTTCGTCAACGGAGCCCAGGCGAGCGTGCTCCCCGCGACAGAGACCGTGGTTTTTCATCTGACCTGTTCCAATCGCAGCCTGGCCGGGAAGCTTCGGGTGGGGGATATACAGGTCGCGACCGGGAGCTCCCCCGAATTCGCCCGTTTCCGAAATATCACCAAGGTCTCACCGACAATCCGGCCACCGCTGGAGGGGGATCTCTACTGGCGGCTGATCTCTCATTTGTCCCTCAACTACCTCTCGCTGACGGCGGTCGAGGCGCTGCGGGGCATTCTTGAGCTCTACAATTTTTCTTCCCTTCAGGACCGGCAGGCCGGTAAAACAAACGAGCGACGATTGGAAGGAATCGTCAATCTGCAGAGCCGGGGAGCGGACCTTCTGTTCCACGGAGCGCCGGTCCGCGGGACCGAGATTTTGGTCTCCTTGAAGGAGGATCATTTTGCAGGGGAAGGCGATCTGTTTCTCTTCGCCGCCATACTCAATGAATTTTTTTCCCTCTACGCCTCATTGAATTCTTTCAGCCAATTGACGGTAAAGGGGGTTCAGCAAGGGGAGGTGTATCCGTGGCCGCCGAAGCTGGGCCAACAGATGATCCTTTAGAACAGCGACTGCGGGAAGGGGTGAGACGCTTCTCCTTTTTCCAGATCGTGCGTCTGCTGGAGCAATTTTACCGCCCCGCGGCCCGGATCGGCCGGGAGGGTCCGGCATCCCGGGAAATCATCCGGTTTCGGCCCGATGTTTCGCTGCTGTTCCCCGCCTCGGATCTGGTCGAGATCGAGCGGATTGCCTCCCCCGAAGCGGATCTTCCCCGCTACCGGGTTACGACGAGTTTTTTGGGGTTGTACGGGACGACCTCTCCCTTGCCCCTCTTTTATACCGAGGAGGTCCTCCAGCGGGACCCGGAGGGCGACACGGCCCGGGCCTTTATCGATCTGTTTCATCACCGCTTCATCTCGCTTTTTTTCCGTTGCTGGTCGAAGTATCGGTACCCTGTCCAATTCGATGGGGAGGGGAACGATGAGTTCTCTCGACGGATCTTCGGTCTCATCGGCCTGGGGACGCCCGAATTACTGGAGCGCACCGGAATTCCCTCCGTCCGGTGGCTCCGCTACGCGGGTCTGATGAACCAGCGGCCCCGCTCGGCATCCGCCCTGGAAGGGATTCTCCACGACTTCTTTGGCGGCATCACCGTCGGGATCGAGCAGTGCACGAAGCGCTGGATCAGCATCAAGAACGAGCAACGAAACTCCCTGGGGCGGGCGAACTGCCGACTGGCGATCGACGCCTCCCTGGGGGAAAAGGTTCTCGGCCGGGGGGGAACCTTTCGGATCTCGCTGGGACCGATGGGCTACGAAATGTTCCTGAGCTTTCTGCCGGTCGGGACCTTTTGGGGCCAGTTGGATTCCCTGGTCTGCCTCTTCGTGACCGATCGCTTGGAGTTCGATATCGAGTTGAAGGTCCGCCAAGCCGAGATTCCAAGGCTTCAAATCACCACGGCAGGCCGATCACGGCTGGGATGGTCGAGCTGGCTCTCTCCGGAGGGGCGCCCCGCAGAGGACGTCAGATCGGTGGTCCTGGATCGCTCGGCGGCCGTCGCGGGGGCATGGGCGCGCGCCTAACCCCGCTCGAGCGAAGCGGGACCGTTCGGTCCCGGGCAGCGCCGCCCGGATCATTGATTTCCTGAGCCTCGGCCTTTTTTGAGAGGAGATTCCCATGGGGAGTGTGGACACCAAATCATTGCTTCGGCGGTTGAACCGTTTCTGCACCCGTTCGCTGGAGGCGGGGGCCGGACTCTGTGTCTCGCGCGCCCACTACGAGGTCGCCGTCGAGCATCTGCTGCTCAAGATGCTGGAGGATCCGGCGGCCGATCTCCAGACGATCTTGAGATACTTCGGAATGGATCCGGCCTACCTGCAGAAATCCCTTCAAGGAGAACTGGAGGAGTTTCGTTCCGGAAATGCGGCCCGTCCGGTCTTCTCCCCTCAGCTCATCGACTGGATTCAAGAGGGTTGGCTGTTCGGCTCGATTGATCTGGGTCTCGCCGAGATCCGCTCGGGGGTGCTTTTCGCCGCGCTGATGGCGAACCCGAGTCGTTTCGCTCCCGACGGTCTCCTAGACTCCCTCCAGGGGGTCCGGGTCGAGGAATTGAAAAAGAAGTTTAATGAGGTCACTTCGGGCTCCTCCGAAGAAGCTCAGGCCGCCAAGGGAAAGGGCGAACCGAGCGAGAAGCGGGGAGGGGGAGACGAGAGCGCCTTGGGCCGTTTCACGATCGATTTTACGGCCCGCGCCCGCGCGGGTGAGATCGATCCGGTCTTCGGCCGAGACCGGGAAATCCGGCAAATGATCGACATCCTGGCCCGGCGCCGAAAGAACAATCCGATCGTGGTCGGGGAGGCCGGGGTCGGAAAGACGGCCGTCGTCGAAGGACTCGCGCTCAAAGTCGTTCAGGGCGATGTCCCCGATTTTTTAAAAGGGGTCGAGATCAGGGGACTGGACATGGGGCTCCTTCAGGCCGGAGCCGGGGTGAAGGGGGAATTCGAGAACCGCTTGAAATCGGTGATCGACGAGGTGAAGTCCTCTCCAAAACCGATCGTCATGTTTATTGACGAGGCCCACACCCTGATCGGCGCGGGGGGTGCGGCCGGAATGAGCGATGCGGCAAACCTTCTGAAGCCGGCGCTCGCTCGAGGAGAGCTGCGGACGATCGCGGCGACCACCTGGTCGGAGTACAAGAAATACTTCGAGAAGGACGCCGCCCTGGCCCGACGCTTTCAGCTGGTCGCTCTTGAAGAACCGTCGGAAGAGGGGGCCGTCGTGATCCTTCGGGGGCTCCGGGAAAAATACGAGGACGCCCATCGGGTGCGCATTCTGGACGAGGCTGTGGTCGCCGCGGCCCGGATGTCGAGCCGATATATTTCGGGTCGCCAGCTTCCCGATAAGGCCGTCGACCTGCTGGACACCTCCGCGGCCCGGGTGAAGATCGGTCTGACGAATCGCCCCGATCTGCTGGAAGATACCGAGCGGCGCATTCAGGTCCTGGAGCGCGAGATTGCCGCCTATCGCAGGGACCTTGCCGCGGGAAGCGCGGCCGACCCGGTTCAGATCGCGCAAATCGAGGAGAAAATCGCGAGAGACCGCAAGGAGCTTTCCTCGCTGGAGAAACGGTGGGCTCAAGAGCGGGAGGCGGCCGAACGGGCGGTCGTACTCCGCGAGAAGCTGGAGAAGGCCCCGGAGGCGCAGCGGGAGGTGCTTCAAAAGGAGCTGAAGGCGTCCAAGGAGGCGCTCGCACGGATCCAGGGAAAAGACCCGCTTTTCAAGTTGGAGGTCGATACAGAGGTGATCGCCAAGGTCATCTCCGATTGGACGGGCATTCCTGTCGGGAAGATGGTCCGGGATGAGGCCCGCTCGGTCCTGGAATTGAACAAGAGGATGGCCGGCCGGATCAAGGGCCAAGAGCCTGCCATTGAGGCAATCGCCCGGGGAATACGGGCCTCCAAGGCCGGACTGGGGAATCCCCGCGCCCCCATTGGAGTCTTCCTTCTGGTCGGGCCGAGCGGGGTCGGTAAGACGGAAACGGCGCTTGGAATTGCCGATCAGCTCTTCGGGGGGGAACGTTTCATGGTGACCGTCAACATGTCCGAGTTCCAGGAGAAACACACCGTCTCCCGACTCATCGGATCGCCGCCCGGTTATGTCGGTTTCGGAGAAGGAGGCGTCTTAACCGAGGCCGTGCGGCAGCGTCCGTACTCCGTGGTCCTCCTGGACGAAGTCGAGAAGGCGGATCCCGAGGTGATGAACCTTTTCTATCAGGTGTTTGACAAGGGGACGCTCTCCGACGGCGAAGGACGGGAGATTAATTTCAAAAATACGGTCATCTTGCTGACGAGCAACCTTGCCTCGGAGGCGATCATCGAGAGCTGCTCGACGGGGGAGCGGCCCCCGATCGACGATCTCGTCTCGGCGATCCGACCCGCGTTAAGCGCCCATTTCAAGCCGGCGCTCCTCGCCCGGATGACGATCGTCCCGTTTTACCCGATCGATCCGGGCGCGATGAGGGAAATCGTCGAGCTGAAATTGAGCCAATTGGGCGGGCGTCTGATGGAGAGCCATCGGATGGTCCTGGACTATGAGCCCGCGGTGGTCGACCAGATCGCCGAGCGCTGCAGAGAGGTCGAAACGGGGGCGAGAAATATCGACCATATCCTCCAGGGAACTCTGCTTCCCCGGATTTCGTCCGAGATCCTTCAGCGAATCGGGGGCGGACCGCTTCCAGATCGGCTGAAGCTCGGGATCGGAGCGGACCAGGATTTCAGCGTCGAGTTCGAAGGTGAATAACCGATGGAGACCTTTTAGAACTCAGGTGAAGTGGACGACCCCTTCAATGCTGTTCAAAAACCGTGACCGCAACGATACGAAAAAATCGTTGGATTAGGGCAAGTAGGAGTCGAGATGGCCATCATTCGGGCAAAAAACGAGTCGGACTACACCTTTAAGATCGATGGACTCTCGGGCGACCTCCTAAATGTGGTCCGGTTTTCCGGAACCGAGGCGATTTCGGAGCTCTTCCATTTCAGCCTGGATCTGGCCTCTCTTAACAGCGGAATTGATTTTGAGAAGACCGTCGGTCAGGCGGGTCTGTTGACGATCCATGAACAGAAGGGAAAGCGATATGTACATGGTTTAATCAATCAATTCGAGCAGATCGGGAATGAAGGGAAGTGGACACACTACCGGGCTCGGCTCGTTCCACAGACATGGCTTCTTTCGTGTCGGTCCACCTGTCGCATTTTCCAAGAACAGAATATTCCCGATATCATTAAGAAGGTTTTGATCGATGGAGGGATTTCCTCGGACCAGATCCGGTTTTCGCTTAAGAAAAGCTACTCGCCCCGCGAATATTGCGTGCAATATCGAGAGTCGGACTTGGTCTTTATCTCTCGGTTGATGGAGCAGTACGGGCTCTTTTATTTCTTTGAACATGCCGCCTCCAAGCACGTTATGGTCATCGGAGATGATCCCGTAGTGCATGTGTCCATCGCAGATACGGCCGAGGTGATCTATCACCCCCCGGGTACCACTGGAGTTTCCGATCGGGAACATATTTCAGAATACAGTTACCATCGGGAGATCCGCTCCGGTGCCGCGCGACTTCGCGACTTTGATTTTAAGAAGCCCAAGCTGAACCTGGAACAGCAGGCAAAGGCCCAAGGAGACGGAACGCTAGAGGTCTATGACTATCCCGGAGAGTATGTCACACCGAGCGATGGGGCGGAAATTGCCAAGGTGCGCCTCGAGGAGCTCCAAGCCTTGAAGCAGATCGGATCGGGCCATAGCGACTGCAGACGCTTTCTCCCCGGCTATTGGTTTACGTTGGGACGGCACGACCGCGCGGACTTTAACCGAAAATATCTGCTGATCCGGGTCACTCACAGCGGAGGTCAACCGCAGGTTCTCGGCGCGGAATCGAGGGGGAAGGGCGCAGAAGGACCCGTTTATGAGAACCAGTTTGAGTGCATTCCCTCCGATGTTCCATTTCGGCCTTTAAGATTAACGCCGCAGCCCTTCATTCCCGGGGTACAGACCGCCGTAGTCGTAGGGCCGAAGGGAGAAGAAATTTATACCGACGAGCACGGACGCATTAAGGTCCAATTTCATTGGGACCGCGCTGGAAAACAGGATGAAAAGAGCTCTTGCTGGATTCGTGTGGCGCAGACGACTGCAGGTCGGGGCTACGGCTCACTTTTTATCCCGCGTATTGGCCATGAAGTGATCGTCGAATTTCTTGAAGGTGATCCTGACCGGCCGATCGTCATGGGTTCAGTATACAATGCGGAAAACGTCCCGCCCTGTGCTCTGCCCGGACAAAAGATCATGACGGCAATTAAATCCAACAGCAGTCCAGGGGGAGGAGGGTCCAACGAGATACGTTTGGATGACTCCAAAGGTCAGGAAGGGATGACGATCCATGCCCAGTATGATTGTACAGAGAATGTGGGGCACGACCGTGGTACCACGATCGGCAATAATGAGACATTGAAAGTCGCGGTCGACCGGTCTGCGACAATCGGTTCGAACGAAACCATTTCCGTTGGAGCGGATCAAACGGTTTCCATCAAAGCGAATCAATCTGTGACCATTGGCGCGAACGAAACGGTTAAAGTGGGAGGAAATCGCACCGAAACCATTACAGGAAACGCGTCTCAGACGGTTTCGGCGTCCAAAACTGAAACAATTGCCGTTGCCAAAGCGCTGAGCATCGGAGCTGGTTATCAGGTCAGCATTGGGGCCGGAATGAATGAAACGGTCGGAGCGGCCAAGGCGGAAGAGATCGGTGGTGCCCTGATGGTGAATGTGGGAGGCATCAGCGGCGAAAACGTCGGTGCCAACAAGTCCGTAAAGGCCGGAGGCAACATTTCCCATCATGCGGGCGGGAAGTTCACGCTGGACGCCGGCGGGAATTTTTCCGCATCGACTAAAGCAAAGGGCACGATTGATGCGGCCGATGAGCTCATACTTAAATGCGGAAGCGCGTCGATTATTTTGAAAAGCGGCGGAGAGATTTTAATCAAAGGGACGGATATAACGATCAAGGGAGACAAGATTACCGTGAAGGGATCGGGAGATGTCGTCATTAAAGGCTCTAAAATTGGGGAGAATTGATTACGATGGAAGTGCTGAGAACAATGGTTCTTGCAGGCCTTCAGGTCCGCCGTGGAACGATTGAACGAATCGAAGCCGACGGGAAAATAATAATCAAAGGTGATTTAGAGAGTATTCTGGATTGTGACTTTCTCAGGACAAGTTCAGGGCCATTGCCTTTGTTGAGCCCGGGAGATGCGGTCCTTTATGCTTATGACGAGGTCGGCTCGGGATATGTGTTAGGGCTAATTCAAAAATACGTACCAGAGACCGGAAGGGTAACTGGGACCTCCACGACGGACTGCACACTGGAGAAGCGCGAAATAAAACTCGTTGCCGGAGAAAGAATTGAGCTTCGATGCGGGAACGGCTCAGTCATTATTCGTAAGGACGGAAAGATAATTCTAAGGGGCGAGGAAGTTGTAAGTCGAGCCAGAGGGGTCAACAAAATCAAAGGGGCGGCTGTCCAAATAAATTGATCGGAGTTGGGATGCTTCAGCTTAAGAATCGAACCCCCTACGCTGCGGAGCGCGCGATCCTCCTCGACAAGGACGGCGGAGAGATTTGGGTCGTTTGCGTAAAGGCGACCTTCGACATCAAGAATGGCCGGCCGATACTGGCCGAAAAGCAGGAGCCGGTTTGTCTCGCAGATGAATATCACGGTGAACCCGGACGTTCCAGCATGAAGTACGAAAACGAGTTGGTCTTTAACAAACCGGGTACCGATATCGTTCTCAACGGCCATGCTTACGCGCCCGGGGGCCGGCCGCTCAAAGAACTCACTGTATCGCTGAAGCTCGACCGGATGCAGAAGACGATTCGGGTCTATGGGGACCGAGTCTGGAGCGGTTCTGTCATCGGATTGTCGATTTCCGACCCAAAACCATTTACGAAGATGCCGATTGTGTATGAGCGGGCATTCGGAGGGAGGGACTTAAACGACCAGAACCCAAAGAATCACGGAGCGGAGGATTGGAACCCTGTCGGCGTCGGATTCGGGATGTCGAAAGATTTTTTGAAAGGCAAACCGCTTCCGAACTGTGAGGATCCGAAAGACGAGATTCAAAGTTGGAAGAGTCGAACACGCCCGGCAGGATTCGGCCTGATCTGCAAGCACTGGATGCCGCGACGGCAATACGCCGGTACTTGCGATCAACGGTGGATGGAAGAACGGTTGCCGCTCTACCCCGAAGACTTCGATTTCAGGTTTTTCCTCGGGGCGCACCCGGACTTGATTGCCGTACCGCATCTGCGGGGAGGGGAGCAGGTGGAGCTGCAGCATCTCACACCGGAAGGCCGCCTTGCGTTCAGTCTGCCGAAGATCACGCTCGGATTTCAAACCCTCTTGGCGGAAAAATGGGTTCATCATCGCGCGACGCTCGGCTCGGTGATTATCGAGCCGGACCAGCCGCGCGTAATGCTGATCTGGCAGTCGTCGATTCGGTGCCACCGAAGGAAGTTTGAACTGGAAGAGACGAGAATTTTCGAGAAGCGGGAACTGTCATGGAACTGATGCGGGGCTCTAAGAGCGAGTCCATTTCAGCCCGGCAAGTCAAGATCGTCGGGGTGGGGACGGCGACCGCCGTCGGAATCAATGCGTCCATGACCGCTGCATCGGTCCGAGCAAATCTCTCGCGGTTCAAGACGAGCGATCTGATCGACCGGGCAGGCGAGCCGATCGTCCTCTCGATGGTCGAATATCTCCATGAAGCGCTCCGCGGGTTGGACCGGCTGTCGGCATTGGCAATTCCGGCGGCACAAGAAGCGGTTGCACCATTATTGACCGCGGGGCTGACTGGGAAACAGTTTAGCCCGGTTCTCCTTTGTCTGGGATTGGCGACGGCACGTCCCGGTTTCGATCCGGACCGGATCAAAACAGCACTTTTTGATCGGCTTCGACAGGCGGTTCCCTTTATAGATTCGGAGGGGGTCATTCTTGCTTGTGGGCACGCGGCGGGGTTAATGGGCATTGGAACCGCTCTTCGATGGATAGCGACCGGAAAGGCGGACGCAATGCTGGTGGGCGGGATCGATTCCTACTTTGATGCGGATACCCTGGAGTGGTTGGATCAGAATAAACGGCTGCACTCTGAAGCAAATAAAGACGGGTTCGTGCCCGGTGAGGCGGCAGGCTTCTGTCTGCTGGCATCGGCCGGTTTTGCACAACGACACCGGCTCAAGTCGATGGCGACGATCCTTTCGGCGGTGTCGGGAGAAGAGCCGCAGCCGTCGACGTCAGACGGAATCTGCATCGGGAAGGGACTCACCGCCGTGCTGCGAGAGGCTCTCGACGTCGTGCCTCCCGGGGAGAAAGCGTCCGACTGGACGATTTGCGATCTGAACGGTGAATGCTTCCGTGCAACCGACTGGGCCTACGCCTATCTTCGAACGGGCCCGCGGCACCGTGATCCGCTGGAAATCTGGCATCCGGCCGATTGTTACGGCGATATCGGCGCGGCATCGGGAGCGGTGCTTACGGCCATTTCCGTGGCGGCCTGGGAGCGCGGCTATGCACGCGGAAACCGGTGCCTCATTTGGAGCGCGTCGGACGCAGCGGAACGCTCAGCCGTACTGGCGGAGCGCGCGTTATCGACCATTAAGGCGGGGGTTTGATTTGGGAGCAACAGTAATTGTGAATGCTCGTACCGTGGTCCATAAAGACAGCGGCGGTACGGCCCCGGCAGCGGCTCCTGATTTTTGCAAGACACCGGCACCTCCCGGCCCCCCGGTTCCGATGCCTTATCCGAATATCGCCAAATCGTCCGATACCGCCGACGGCAGTACCTCGGTAACGGTCGACGGGAATCCGATTATGCTGAAGAGTTCTAAATTCAGCACCAGTTCTGGAGATGAGGCCGGGACCTTGAAGGGTGTCGTGTCAAATACAAACATGGGGGTCGCCAAATTTACGGTCTATAGTTTTGACGTAAAGGTGGAAGGCCAGAACGTTCCCCGCCTGGGCGATGCGATGACGAACAACGGTAATGCTCCGAATACCGTGACGGTCGCAGAGCTTCAGGAAACGCAGGGTGCAGCAAACATCACGCAGGAGGAGCTTGACAAAATCTGCGGGGCGATCTGCGAATGCCACGGTGCGGGAGAAAAAACGGGCTGCGTCATGAAAAAGCTGACGAACGGGCCGCCGGATCATATTCCCAAAAATAAGACAATTCATTGTGAACAGTCCTATAATATGACGGAAACGCCGCCGTCATTGATTAAGTCCAGCAGTCTACGCTCGCCGTCGGGCGTGTCCCTGTCTTCCAATGTGTACGGCGCAATGGGAAAGATGGCTGGATTTCCTGTAGGGAGCTTGCGGAGGCCGGATATCGTTTTGCTGAGCAACCCCAGCCGGCTGGCGCAAGGGTCCAATATCAAACAGGTCGTCGATGTGAAATTTCCCCCTGACGACTGGCGGCCGGGACAGAGGCAGGCTTATCAAAAACTCAATCCCAAGGCCCCTGAGCCATTGACCCTCGGCCCCGACGAATGTAATTGTCCTTGAGGAGCGCGTGACATGGATAGACAATTTCAATATTTCGAAGGGGAGGTCTGCGCGGCAACCCTCTGTCTTGATCTCACTTTATATGTGAAAGACCCGTTTCCCGATATCGGTGAGGGCGTTGTTGAATTTTACAATCAATTTATCGACAGATTTGGTAAATCGATCCGGTGGTATGCAACGGAATCGATGGGAACGATGGCCCCAATCTCTCCTCGGGCATTGTCCATGGTTCCTTCCTGGTTCAAGCCGTCATCGAAGCCGCGAAGCGAGTATGGTATGTTCATGCATTCGGGTCAGACAAAGGAAGGCGTCGGCGACGTTGCCTTCGATATGTTTGGAGACCGCGATTCCAGTTATACGAATTTCCTGAGAATGGCGGTGCCGGCTTCATATACCGATAATGGTGTCCAACCATTCCTTGACCTGGTAACGGGAGCCGCAAGCAAGCTCCCGTTTCTCTCCGGTCATGGCGGCTATGCCTTCATATTGGATACGAGGGGTCGCTTCGAGGGTAAAGCGCTCCGGAAAATTAAGGAGTGGGTTCCACGGCACCCAGGCATCGATATAGGCAAACCGCTTTCTACGTCATGGTACACTCTGGATGCGATCAAAGGGGTGAATTGGTTGACCCTCCTGAACCAGGATTTCTGCAAACGGCTAGGGGGAGTCGAATCGATCAAAACGAAGCTCGGGCCGGAAGCGGTGGTTCATCCTGTGCAGAACGGCATCCTGATCCAAGCAGGTCCTAAACCGCAGATGGGGGATGTGAATAAGGGCGAGAATCTTCCGGTATATCGGAATGTGGCCAAGGTTGTTCATCCCGTCCGGTTAAAGGAGCACCGCCCGATTGGTTGGATGAACGAAGAGGCCACGATGGCTTGGTTCGGGCGATTCGATGGCTGATTCAGATACCATTCCTGACTTTACGGTTCATCTCCCGATCAAGGGTGCGTCGGAGATCCACGAAATCGTCATCCAGGTTGTATTGAACCCTCTGCCGGATGATCGAGGCCGCGCGCTTTTTTTTGATATCTTCGAGGGTTTCATACGGGCAGCCGATCGAGGCATGCTTTGCGGCAACAATTTTCCTCCGGCACACTCTTTGATGACGGTCATCGACAAGCAGCAGGAAGAAAACGGCGAAATGAAATGGAGATGTCTCGTTCGGGGACTCGATCCAGGAGGTTTTCGTGTATTGTGGGGCCTTGCGGGCTATTATTCGCATTACACTTCTCCTATCAAAAGGTTTTCTGTATCGGCTTTGGGGCCGGACGCCAACTTGGCTGCCTCCATGACGAAAATGATCATCGAAGAGTGGCCATATCCTCAGCCTTATCCCAACCTTGGTTTCAGTGTGGTCAAAG
>Ga0209167_10001402_pt1 | contig 14236 bp, 11 predicted proteins | sample Coa_R1_9_FD_187154 | JGI IMG/M metagenome (GOLD analysis project Ga0209167, IMG submission 187154) | Surface soil microbial communities from Centralia Pennsylvania, which are recovering from an underground coalmine fire - Coalmine... | ecosystem: Environmental > Terrestrial > Soil >... | reverse complement strand
ACCCGGTCCGGTAACGACGATCTCGAAGCGGCGCGAAGCGATTCCCTGGACGGTGATGTGTTCGACGGAAGGACCGTCGACCGCTATTACGGCGGAAAGACGGGAGCCGTAGTGCTCGACGAGAGCACGAATCCCGCGAAGATTACCTTCGCCTTCCTCGCCAACGTCTCCCGCGAAGACGATCGTCTTTGCGGTACGCACGCGCGATTCGGCGAAAGCGCGAGCAACGCCGAGAATCGCGGCGAGTCCCGCGCCGTTGTCCGAAATCCCGGGTCCCAGAAGGCGCACGCCATTCCGCTTGACCTGCGTGTCCGTATTCGGCGGAAAGACTGTATCCAGATGAGCGGCCAGCAGGATCACGCCATCCGGGTCGGCGCCGCGACGCTCGGCAATCACATTCCCGACCTTGTCGACACGGACCTCCAGGTGCATGGCCTCGAAGAGATGCCGCAGATACTCCCCCCGGCTCGCCTCTCCCCATTCAGGAGCGGGAATCTCGGTGAGGCGAATCTGCTGGTCGGTGACCCATCGCGTGTTGTGGTCGATCCACTCCAGGACGCGGGCGCACGAGGGAGTCTGCGCGAGCTTTTCAATGGACTGTTCGGTGGCGCGCGCGGAAAAAGAAGCCATCGTTAACAAGATACAGCAGATGCGGCAGAGTTTCACGAAGTTCATACCACCAGCATCGAGACAATTGCCCGCAAAAACTCAAAAACCCGCGACTGAGTCGACGAGGGCGAGAATTTCCTTTTCCTCGAGGACGCGCTCGGATTTCTTCGCAGCATCGAAAATGCGGTCGACCAGGACCTCGCTCGTGGGGATGCCGCGCTTTTCCAGCCAGAAGATCACGTTGGATTTTCCGCTGAGAGGGCCTATTTCAATCACTTGGTCGAGGCCAAAGAGGTCGGCCGGCACGCCACTGTAAATGGCGTTGGCCAAATCCGTGTCGCCTTTCTTGTACGCCTTGGCAATCGCCGCGGCGTGCACGCCGGTTGCGGTGCGAAAGGCGTCGCGACCGACCACGGGATAGTTCGGCGGGATCGCGGTCCGCGTCGCCGCGGAAACCGTGTCCGAATACTTTTTCAGATTCGAAAGGTCGCGGTCGATCAGTCCGAACAGGCGCAGATTCACGAGCATCAGTTCCATAGACGTATTTCCAACGCGCTCACCCAACGAAATCGCGGCCGCGTGAATCTGGTCGGCGCCGGCGGCAGCAGCGGCAAGAGAATTCGCAACGGCGAGGCCGCGATCGTTGTGGCCGTGCCAATCGACGCGAATCGTCTCGCGCGAGGGCTTCACCACCTCTTCGATTGCGAAACGGACGAGGTTGTAAGCGCCACGAGGAGTCGCGTGACCAACGGTGTCACACAATACGATGGCGCGCGCGCCTGAGCGGATCGCGGTGGAGTAAAGTTTCTTCACGGTGGCGGGATCGGTGCGAACCGTGTCTTCCGTGACGTACATGACGGGAAGGCCGGCTTCGGCCGCGAACTTCACTGCGTCTTCGGTGGTGCGCTCGAGGTGCTCGACCGTCCAATCCTCGACGAGGCGGCGAATCGGGCTCGAGCCGAGGAATGTGGCGGCCTCCAGGGGCATGCCGACGCGCTCGGAAATCTCGATGATCGGCTTGATGTCGTTCTTGTGCGTGCGCGCCGCACAATTCGGGCGAATTTTCATGCGCGACTGGACAATCTCGCGCGCGAGCGCTTCGGTGTCTGCGTAGGCGCGCGGACCCGCGCCGGGCAATCCGATATTGACCGTATCGATGCCGAGCGATTCCATCAGATGAAGAATTTCGATTTTTTCGCCGATGGAAGGATCGCGAACGGAGGGATTCTGCAAGCCGTCACGCAATGTTTCGTCGTTCAGAAAAATGCGCCGGCCCGGCGGGAGTTCGGCTCCAGCAGCCAAGTTCCAGTCGTAGATAAGGTCACTTTTCACAGCGAGTCCTTAATCGGCAGCGGCGAACTTCCGGTTCTCTTTCCTTCGCCAGGTCGGGACTCCCCCCGCATTCTCTTTAGCGGGGAGAACCCGAAGGAACGCTAATAGCGCAAGGTGTAGCTGTGAGGCGGTCGCGAAAGATCGGGCTTGTAGAGCGTTTTGCAGAATTCGCAGCGGTAGATTTCCGCCTTCGGCCCGACGAGCGCCTCGATCTCCTTGGGATAATCGTACCAGCGCTTCAAATGACCGCAGCACAGCTTTCCCTTCGCGTCCTTTTCGTCGCAGGCGCGCTGCGTAGCTTTCTTGGGCTTGATCTTGGTAGCGCCAGGAGTTTCAGGTTCTGCGGCTGCGGGCGCCCCTTGAGCGGGCGTTTCCCCGGCTGTTGCATCGGCCATTTGACTGAGTTTCCTCCTCGTTCGCTCTTTCGCGAGTCGATTGCGGCCCGCTCGTCCTGGAGAGGACTGCCCGGCGACGATCCTCAAATCCGGTGACGGCGAAAGATCATGCTGCGAGCGCCGCCGCGAACCATCATCGCCTTCAACCGCCGGCTCCAGCGCGGCGCGAACATGGCCTCGACCAATCGCCACGCCGACCCCGCAAGGTCGCCGCTATATCCGAACCACCATGATTTTGGAATTCCCGGCAAGCGGTCGATATCGACGTATTTTACTTGAACCATTTCGAGCAATCCAAATCGCGAGTGCGTGCGTCCCCATCCGCTGGCGCCGTGCGGCGCTTCGCAGATCCCGTAGTAGCTGATCAGGTCGTTGATCATCACCGATCCGGCCCGGAGTTGCGAAGCAATTTCCCTTCCGCGACGCGAGTCGCGCGTCCACACGCTGGCGCTCAGCGCAAACGGCGAATCGTTGGCCATTTCCATCGCTTCGTTCGCCGACGCCACGGCGCGGATCGTCAGCACCGGTCCGAACGTTTCCTCGCGCATCAGTCTCATCGAATGATCGACACCCGTCACAACGGCCGGCTCGAGGAAATTCGGACCGAGATCATCGCGGCGCTTACCACCCACTAGAATTCTTGCGCCGCGCTCGACGGCGTCCCGCAACTGTTCTTCGACCTTTTCGAGCTGGCGCACCCGGATCATCGGGCCAACTTCAGCGTCCACGTCCGACGCGGGACCTACGCGCAGCTTTTTCGTTTTCTCGGCGCAAAGATTCGTGAAGCGCTCGGCTACGGACTGTTCCACGTAAATGCGCTCGACCGAGAGACAAGCCTGGCCGCAATTCGTGAAACTGCCCCATACGGCGGCGCTCGAGGCGACATCGAGGTCGGCGTCGGCGAGAACGATCATCGCGTCCTTCCCCCCAAGCTCGAGGACCGACGGAATCAGTTTCCGAGCGCAAGCCTCGGCGACGCGCTTTCCTGTGGGGACACTGCCGGTGAAGAAAACCTTGTCGGGCGCGGCTTCAATGAGCGCGGCTCCAAGTTCGCCGCCGCCTTGAATCACCTGCACCAAATTGTCTGGGAATCCAGCCTTTCTGAACAGTTCGGCTAGCAGCGCGCCAGTTGCGGGAGTGAGTTCGGAAGGCTTCAGGACGACGGCGTTTCCCGCGACGACGGCTGCGATGATCTGGGACATCGGAATCGCGAAGGGATAATTCCATGGCGAAATGACCGCGACCACTCCGTGCGGATGGTATTCGATCCATGCTGATTTCGCCTTGAAGGCAAGGTTGTGGTGCGGAACGCGCTCCCCGCGAAGCCAGCTTGGTGCGCGACGCGCGAGAAAATCAGCGAAATCGAGCACCAGGAGCAGTTCCGCAAAAATGGCTTCGACGCGCGGCTTGCCGGACTCCCGCGAAACCAAATCGACGACTTCATCGCGTGCGTCGTAAACCGCGTCGCGCAGGTTCCTGAGAATCCTGGCGCGATCAGTCAGCGGCCGGGTCGACCAGCTTGCCTGCGCTTCGCGCGCACGATCGAAAATGGCCGGCAGGGTGCCCGCAGGAGTCGCCGCGAGTCTCGCCATCAGAGTCCCAGTTGCGGGGTCAATCGAATCGATAAACGCGGCTGAACCCACGGACGTTGACGTGTAAGAGTGGGTTTGCGAGGCCATTCCTCGCTGAATCTTACACGATTCGCCCGATCGCGGAGGAGGTTTCCCGGGCCGGGTCCCTGACGCCAGGCTCCAATTGATACTCGATGCTGCCGGTCCAAGCGTCCGGCCTAGCGCAAACCTGCGCGCTTTCGCGCAGCCGAACCCGCCAGAGAATCGGTCGGATCCGGGTACTCGATCGAGACAAGATAAAGGCCGTCGGGAGGAACAGTAGGGCCGGAGAGGCTGCGATCGCGCGCTTCGAGGATTTCGGGAATTTGTTGCGGCCCAAGTTTTCCCTTCCCGACTTCCAGCAGCGTTCCCACGATTTTCCGCACCATGTAGCGCAAGAATGATTTTCCGTGGACGATGTACACAATTTCGTCCGAAACAGACTCGCGGATCAACTCCGAGGCGTAAAGAAGGCGCTGCATATCGCGGCTGCCATCTTCTTCTTCCGCACCCGACGATGCCGCGAACGATGTGAAATCATGCGCGCCTTCGAACTCCCGCGCCGCCGCGGCCATAACGGATTCATCGAGCGCCCAGGGAACGTGGAGAGCGCGCCGGTAGTCGAACGGCGACAAAACGGCGCCACGGAAAATGCGGTAGCGATACGTCTTCGCCTGCGAAAGCCAGCGAGCGTGGAAATCAGGGCCGACCTCCTCGGCAGCGACGACGCGAATGGCCGGTGGCAGGAGCGCGTTCAGAGCGCGCTGGAACTCGCGAGCCTCCAGCGCGGAATGCGTCTTGAAATGAGCGACCTGGCCCAGCGCGTGAACGCCGGCGTCGGTTCGGCTCGCGCCGTTGACGATAATTGTTTCCTGCGTGATTTCGCTGGCGGCATCGTTCAGAGCGGCTTGAATGGTCGGCAAGCCGGGCTGGAATTGCCAGCCGTGGAATGCGGAGCCGTCGTAAGCGATAGTGAGCCTGATATTGCGCATACGCCAGATGAATTATCGCACGCGAGAGGCGGCAGTATGCCTCGAAAGCGCCGCCCCCGGCCAATTGTGGCCGCGCGACCCGACTCGCCTTCCGCGGGAAACTTTTCTCTTTCGCGTCATGCGCCTATACTGTGCCTTCGCTAAACCGCCCCGAACAGGAGATCGCCGACATTCCGGCGCCCACCCAGCCATGAGGAATCATTTTCGGAAGAACGTCTTTCGAACGACCTGCGTCATTGTTTTTTGCTTCAGCGCACTGCTCGCCGGCGGATGCGCGCACGGCACGAATTCCATCGACTCCGACACCGTCAATTTTCTGATCGAACAGGCGCCCACGAACCTCGATCCGCGAATCGGCACCGATTCCATCTCCGAGCATATCGACGGGCTGATCTTCGATAGTCTCGTGGCGCACGACCAGAGACTCAACATCGTCCCGGACCTCGCGCAGAAATGGGAGACGCCCGATCCGCTCACGTACGTCTTCCACCTGAACAAGGGATTGAAGTTCCACGATGGACGCCCGCTCACGTCTGCGGACGTTAAGTACACGTTCGAATCGGTTCTCGATGGCAGCGTGAAGACGCCAAAGGCCGGGTCGTTCCGTCTTATCAAATCGATCGACGCGCCCGACGATTACACGATCGTGTTCCATTTGAGCGAACCGTACGCGTCGTTCCTATGGGATTTGACGAAGCCGGGAATCGGGATTGTGCCGCGCGACTCGGGCGCCGACTTTGCGCGCCATCCGATCGGCACGGGACCGTTCCGCTTCGTCAGCGCTACCCGGGACGAGGACATCGTCCTCGATCGCAATCCGGATTATTTCGGTGGCGCCGCGGACATTCCCCATGTGCGCTTCCGCATCGTCCCGGACGCGATCGTGCGTGCGCTGGAGTTGCGCAAAGGGACGGCGGATGTGGCCGTCAATTCACTCTCGCCCGATACGGTGATCGCGCTGCAGAAGGATGCGGACGTGATCGTGGACGACCAGGCGGGCACCACGCTCCAATACATCGCACTGAATTGTGAGGATCCGATCCTCTCGCATCGCGAGGTACGACAGGCGCTCGCGTACGCTACCGACCGCGCGTCACTCATTCAGAGCCTCAAGCGCGGCTTCGCCGTTCCCGCTGACAGCGTGCTTCCCGCGAACCATTGGGCCTATGAGTCGAAAGTGAAGGAATACAACTACAATCCACAGGAGGCCGAAAAACTGCTGGACGCAGCGGGCTACCGGCGCGGGCCCGACGGTGTGCGCTTCCACATCACGCTGAAAACCTCGACGGACCAGTTCACGCGGCTTCTGGCCGAGGCGCTCGCCGCGGAATGGAAACGGGTGGGAGTGGCGCTCGATCTGCGCTCGACGGAATTCGCGACGTTCTACTCAGACATCACGCACGGAAGCTTTCAGCTTTACATGCTGCAACTGATCGGCGGAAACAACGACCCGGATATCTTCGACTACCTCTTCAACTCGAAGAAAACCCCGCCGAACGGCGCGAATCGAGGGCACTACAGGAATCCGCAGCTCGACACGCTGCTCGATCAAGCCCGCGTCGAGATGAATCAGCAGAAACGGAAACAGATTTTGTCGAAAATCCAGAAACTTCTCGCGGTGGACGAGCCGTATATCACGCTGTGGTACGCGGACAATGTGGTTGTCCACCGAAAGCGGCTCACGAACATCGTGATTCCCCCCGCTGGCGACTTCGATTTTCTCGACTTGGCGCGCTTGCAGGAAACGAAGCCTTAAAGACGATCCCGACGGCGGGACTTGCGGATCCTACGCGCGATCGGCGGCCGCAGGCGCGGCCGAGGCGAGGGGCTTGCGTCCGTGGAGATCCTGCAACGCGGCGACATCGACGGTGTGCCCGCGCAAGGCGCTGATGCCGCGAGCGGCCGCATTCGCGGCAGAGAGCGTCGTGATGCACGGGACGTTGTAGCGAATCGCCGCGCGGCGGATCGACTTTTCGTCGTAAAAAGATTCGCGGCCGAGCGGCGTGTTGATCACCAAGTTGACCTTCTGCGTCTTGATCAGGTCCACGATGTTCGGACGGCCCTCGTTCACCTTATAGACCGACTCCACTTCTATGCCCGATTCGCGCAGCGCGGCGGCCGTCCCGCGTGTCGCGATCACTTTCAGGCCTGCCGCGATGAGTTCACGCACAAGGCCGGCGACGTGACGCTTGTCGCGGTCGTTCACACTGATGAAGACAGTGCCATCGAGCGCCAGGCGCTGCCCGGCGGCGAGCTGCGCCTTGGCAAAACCGAGACCGAAGCTCGAAGAGATGCCCATCACTTCGCCGGTCGACCGCATCTCGGGGCCGAGAATCGTATCGACGCCGCGGAATTTGTTGAACGGGAACACGGGAGACTTCACGGCATAGAAGCCGCGCGCGGGAAGCTCTTTGACGCCGTCCGTTTGCACGGCAGGCAGATCGAGTCCGCGCAGCTTGCGGCCCGTCATCAGCCGCGCCGCTACCTTTGCCAGCGGAACACCAGTCGCCTTGCTGACGTAAGGAACCGTCCGCGAGGCGCGAGGGTTGACTTCGAGCACGTACACCGTGTCGCGCTGGATCGCGTATTGCACGTTCATCAGACCGACGACGTTCAACGCGCGAGCGAGACGCGCCGTGTAATCTCGGATGCGTTCCAGAACAGCGGGCTTGAGCGTCACCGATGGCAGCACGCACGAAGAGTCACCGGAGTGGATGCCGGCCTCCTCGATGTGCTCCATGATTCCGCCGATCACGACGTCTTCGCCATCGGCAAGCGCGTCGACATCGACTTCCGTGGCGTCCTCGAGGAATTTGTCGATCAGGATCGGGCGCATTGGCCCCGAACCCGCGATCAGAGCGGCTTGCGCCACGTACTCCCGCACCGTCTTCAGATCGTAGGCAATCACCATCGCGCGGCCGCCGAGAACGTAGCTTGGCCGAACGAGCACGGGCAGTCCGATTTCCGAAGCCGCGCGCACGGCTTCTTCCGGATCGAGAGCCGTCGCGTTGCGCGGCTGCGGGATTTTCAAGCGTTCGAGCAAATCGCCGAAGCGGCGGCGATCTTCAGCCAAATCGATCGATTCAGGCGCCGTGCCGATGATTTGCGCGCCGTTGCGCTTCAGATCGAGCGCGAGATTGAGCGGCGTCTGTCCGCCGAATTGCACGATCACGCCCTGCGGCTTCTCCCGATCGAGGACGGCGAGGACGTCTTCCAGCGTCAGCGGCTCAAAGTACAGGCGGTCGGACGTGTCGTAATCGGTCGAAACGGTTTCCGGATTGCAGTTGATCATCACCGTTTCGTAACCGTCCTCTTTCAGCGCCAGAGCCGCATGGCAGCAGCAGTAATCGAACTCGATGCCCTGCCCGATGCGGCTCGGCCCGCTGCCGAGAATCACGACTTTCGGGCGGTCCACCGCGTCGGCCTCATCTTCGTCCTCATAGGTCGAGTAAAGGTACGGAGTGAACGACTCGAACTCCGCGGCGCAGGTGTCCACGCGCTTGAACACAGGACGCACGCCCAGTGCATGTCGGCGTGCCCGCACTTCGGCGGCGGTCGCGCTCCAAAGCTTCGCCAACTCCTCGTCACTCGCCCCGGAGCGCTTCGCCTCCAGCATTTGATCGCGCGTCACGCCAACAAGTGTCATCGCGGCAGTGCGCCTGTCGAGCGCGACCATCTCCTCGAGTTGACGCACGAACCACGGATCGATCTTCGTCAGCTCACACACCTCGCGCGCAGCCATGCCGCGTTCGAGCGCTTCGAAGAGCCAGTGGATCCGGTCGGGGCCGGGCACGTGAAGCCGTTCGCGCAGAAGGGCGGTTGTCACTTCGGCGGGCGGGCGCCAAGCGGTGCTGGGCTCCAGCGCCCGAATGCCCTTGCAGAGCGCTTCCTGGAATGTTCGGCCGATCGCCATCACTTCGCCGACGGACTTCATCTGCGTCGTCAACGTTGTTTCGCTGCCCGGAAATTTCTCAAATTGCCACTTCGGAATCTTTACGACCACGTAGTCGATGGTCGGCTCAAAACAGGAGGGCGTCTTGCGCGTGATGTCGTTGGGAATTTCGTCAAGCGTCATGCCGACGGCCAGTTTTGCCGCGATCTTCGCAATCGGGAATCCGGTCGCTTTGCTGGCGAGCGCGGAACTGCGCGACACGCGCGGATTCATCTCGATCACGACCATGCGCCCGGTCTCGGGATCGACCGCGAACTGAATGTTCGAGCCGCCCGTCTCGACGCCCACTTCCCGAATGATCGCGGCGGCGGCATCACGCATGCGCTGGTATTCCTTATCGGTGAGCGTTTGCGCCGGCGCAACGGTGATCGAGTCGCCTGTGTGGATGCCCATCGGGTCCACGTTCTCGATCGAGCAGATCACGACGAAGTTGTCGCGGAAATCGCGCATCACCTCGAGCTCGTATTCTTTCCAGCCGAGCACGGACTCCTCGATCAGCGTCTGGTGAACAGGACTCGCGTCCAGAGCCCGCGCGATAGCGTCGACAAACTCCTCATGATTGTAAGCAATCGACCCGCCGCTGCCGCCCAGAGTGAAGGACGGTCGAATCACGATGGGATAGCCCATTTGGTCGGCGAGGGCGATCGCTGCCGGAACGTCGTTCACCACTTCCGAAGCGGGGACTTCGAGGCCGATCTTGCGGCACGCGTCCTTGAATAGAAGACGGTCCTCCGCGACTTTGATCGCCCGTAATTGTGCGCCAATCAGCTTCACCCCATATTTGTCGAGAATGCCCGACTCGGCAAGTTCGACGGCGAGATTCAAGCCGGTCTGGCCGCCCACGGTCGGGAGCAATGCGTCGGGCCGCTCGGCGGCGATGATCGCTTCGAGATACTCCTTCGAAAGCGGCTCGATGTACGTGCGGTCGGCGATTTCCGGGTCGGTCATGATCGTCGCGGGATTCGAGTTGACCAGGATCACCTCGTAGCCCTCGGAGCGCAGCGCCTTGCACGCCTGCGTCCCCGAATAGTCGAACTCGCAAGCCTGTCCGATCACGATCGGCCCCGAGCCGATGATCAGAATCCTCTTGATGTCAGTTCGCTTCGGCATTCAGTTGATTTCCAAGTTTTCGTGTTCGACCACTCGTCGGATAGTCGGTTCGTCCTGCATGACGGTTTTGTAGACCCATCGGTAGTGGTCGCCGACCCAGAAGTTCATTACTTGCGTTGCGCGATCGGGTCCCATAAGGCGGCGATCCGCTTGCATCTCGAGGTAGCAGACGATCAGATGGAGGTGGGTGCTCTCCTCATCCTGCGCGCCATTCGGGTATCCTACCGGAACTTTCGGATAGATCTTGCGCAAAGCAGCTTCGGCGGCTTCGGTCTGCTCAAGGTGCCCGTCCAAATACCAGTGTAGCTGCTCGTGGACATAGGTAGAGAGCAGTTGGTCATCCGAACCGAGATGTCTCGTGTGAAGAGTCAGAACCGGATTGCTGTGTGGAATAGCATTCTCATCGATAACCACGTCGTGCGTGAATGTGTATTTGTGCAGATCATAGGACGCCAGCAACTTTTCAAGCTGGGCCTTGGTGTGCTGCTCGCGAAGCGTATTGTGCTTCAGCTCGATTTTGATCGCCTCGGCCGCAAAGGAAGCAATCGCCGCAAATATCGCGACAGCACATACCAGACACAAATGGAGGGCTCGATTATGTCGCATCGCCAGCCTCTTCCATCATTTTGATGAAATCGTCGAAGAGGTAGCGCGCATCGTGCGGCCCGGGCGACGCTTCCGGATGGTATTGCACGCTGAAGAGCGGGAGAGAGCGGTGGCGCATGCCTTCGTTCGTACCATCGTTCAGATTCACGTGCGTGATTTCGACATCGCTCGACCGTAGCGATTCGGGATCGACGCAAAAACCATGGTTCTGCACCGTAATTTCAACCCGTTGCGTCAGCAGATTCTTCACCGGATGATTCGATCCATGGTGGCCGAATTTCAGCTTGAACGTCTTCCCTCCGAGCGCAAGTCCGCAAAGCTGGTGTCCCAGGCAGATGCCGAAGATCGGAACGTGGCCAAGCAGCTTGCGAATATTCTTCACTGCGTAATCGACAGGCTCCGGATCGCCCGGCCCATTCGATAGAAAAACGCCATTCGGCTTCATCGCCAGGACGTCTTCGGCGCTCGTCTGCGCGGGGACGACCGTCACATCGCAGTCGTGATCGACAAGCAGACGCAAGATGTTTTGCTTGATCCCAAAATCGTACGCGACCACGCGCCGCCGCCGCTCTGCCGGATTCCGTGAGGCCGCTTTTTCTGCGTTGCTGAAATCGAGCCGTAGGCTCCTTCCCGCTGCCGGGTACCCTCCCGCTGCAGCACCGCCTGCGGCGGCTGAGGCGAGCGGCTCGGCCAAATCAATCGAGCCCTGGGACCAGTTGTAGATTTTCGGCGACGTCACGCGGCTGGCGAGTTCCTGGCCCGCCATGGTGGGCAGCGCGCGAGCCTCTGCGATTAACTGCTCGGACGGAGTGCCGTCGGTCGAGACGATGCCGCGCAGCGCGCCCACGTCGCGCAGATGCCGTACAAGCGCGCGTGTGTCGATGCTCCAGACGACGGGTACGCGATGGCGTTCCAGGTATTGCTGCACCGATTCGCTGGAGCGCCAGTTCGAGGCGATCGGCGAGAAGTCGCGGACGATCAGCGCCTCGATGTAGGGCTTCGCGGATTCCTGGTCGTCGGAGTTGGCGCCCACGTTTCCGATGTGCGGATACGTCAGGCAGACGATCTGGCCCGCGTAGCTGGGATCGGTGAAAACTTCCTGATAGCCGGTGAGACTGGTATTGAAAACGACTTCGCCGCCACGGCGGCTGCGAGCGCCCGCCGCGCGTCCGTTAAAGACTCGCCCGTCTTCGAGCGCGAGTATCGCGCGAACTTCGGGGTCCTGCTGCAGGGTGATTTCCTCCAGATCGCTTCATGTTACGAAATCTTTCATTTCGATGCCGCGTTCACCGTCGACGTGGACGTCGGCGACAGCGAGCCGAAGTGCTCCACGGGCCAGTATGCAAACACCGCCTTGCCGTATATGAATCTCCGCGGCACCGGACCGAAAACCCGCGAATCGTTGGAGCTGTCGCGGTGGTCGCCCATCACGAAATATTCGCCGGGAGGAATCTTCCGCGCCGGGTAATTCGAGTCGTCAAGATAGCTTGCGGGAACGTACGGCTCGGCCAATTCCCTGCCGTTGATGTACAAATGGCCGGCGCGAATTTCAATCGTATCTCCCGGCAGACCGATCACGCGCTTGATGAACGACTTTGACCGGTCGAGAGGATACCAGAAAACAACCACGTCCCCACGATCGATCGGCTCGAAATGGTAGACGAACTTGTTGATAAAGATGCGCTCCTGGTCGGAGAGGAGTGGAGCCATGCTGGTGCCTTCCACTTTCACCGGCTGGTAGAGAAAAACGATGATGGCCAGCGCCAGTCCCAGCGCTATCGCGAGATCGCGCGACCATCTGCGGAGCTCGCGGCGCAACTGGCGAAGAGCGGCATGCTTCGGCGCGTCAACAGGATCAGGATGGAATCTGTCCGACATTCCTTAGCTCGATCCTTTATATCACGAGCCGTCCACGTGCGCCAATAAGCATGACGGGCCTGAAACCATCCCAACCCTCTTCGAACCTGCCACCTGAATTCATCAGCCTGAATGGGGTTGCGGCGACCCGCTTCCTTCCTCACGTTGCTCCCGTCAAAGCGAATCGTAGGATCGCCAGGGCAGCGATGGTCGCCGTCTCCGTGCGTAATATCGTATCTCCGAGCGACGCCTCAACGAACTGCGCGGCACGCGCCGCCGCGATTTCTCCGTCCGTCCAGCCGCCCTCCGGGCCGATCGCAAGCACCGCGTCACTGGCGCGCACGCCGGCAAGCGCCTGATAGACTGCGGGTGCGCCCTCGCGCTCCGACAGCATGACATTTAGCGATCCTATGCAGCGGGCAAAGCTCTCAGCAGGCCGGATCGCCTCGCGGAGTGCGGGCGGGCGCACCCGGCGCGCCTGTTGCGCAGACTCGAGCAGAATCTTCTCCCATCGACCATGCCTCTTCGACGCAGCCGCGAGCAGCGGCTTGTCCGTGCGCGTCGCCGCCAGCGGCGTGATTTCGTTTACGCCCAACTCGGTCGCCTTCTCCAAGCACCATTCGAAGCGATCGAATTTGACGATGGAGAGCAGCAAATGCAGGCGCAGAGTTGATTCACGCGCAGCAATCGGCTCGATCAACTCGAACGCGATTTCGCTCTTTCCCGATTTCGAAAGCGCGACGCGGTTGACCCGGCCAAGCCAGACGCGCGTGCCGTCGCTCAGCTCGTAGAACTGCCCCGGCCCGGCTCGCAGGACGCGACCAAGATGGTCAGCGGCGTCGCCCTGGAGCAAGGCGGAGTTTGCATCGAACCGGTCAACGAAGAAACGACGGCGCATGACGAAGGCAGGATCATAGAGAAACGAAAGGAAGTAAAGGAGGCAAAGGAGGCAAAAGTGAAAGGCGAACAACCTCCGCTACCTCGTGTACGTCCTCCGCCTCCGCATCATCCGAAGATGTCCTTCACCTTATCGAAAAAGCTCGCGTTTCGCTCGGTCGGCTTGTTCTCTACCTTCATGGTCTCCCCGAGTTGCTCCAGAATCCGTCGCTGTTCGCGAGACACCTTCGACGGAACCACAACGCGGATGTTGACGTACAAATCCCCGTGCCCGCCATGCGGATTGGGCAGGCCTTTACCTTTCTGCCGGAAAATCTGGCCCGATTGCGTTCCCTCCGGGATCCGCAACTCAAGTTCGCCTTGCAGCGCCGGGCTTTTGATCGTCGTGCCCAACGCGGCTTGCGTAAAGCTGATCGGAACGGTGCAATACAAGTCGGCGCCCCGCCGCTCGAAGAACGGGTGCTCCTTCACTTCGAGGAAAATGTAGAGATCGCCGGGAGGGCCGCCGTTTACCCCGGGTTCTCCTTGTCCTGCCATGCGAAGACGCGTGCCCGAATCCACGCCTGCCGGGACGCCTACCTCGAGAGTGCGGTCGCGCTCGATGCGACCCTGTCCGCGGCAGGTCGTGCAGGCGTCGCGAATCACTTGTCCCGCGCCGCTACACGCCGGGCACGTTCGCGCGATCGCAAAAAAGCCCTGCTGGTACTGCAACTGGCCACGCCCGTGGCAGGTCTGGCACGTCGTCATGCCCGTTCCGGGCTTCGCGCCCGTCCCGCGGCAAGCCTCGCAAATCTCGCGCCGGGCAATCTTGATCTGCGTGTTCACTCCGGCCGCGGCGTCCTCGAACGAAAGACTCATGTCGTAGCGAAGGTCCGA
>Ga0209167_10001401_pt1 | contig 14247 bp, 12 predicted proteins | sample Coa_R1_9_FD_187154 | JGI IMG/M metagenome (GOLD analysis project Ga0209167, IMG submission 187154) | Surface soil microbial communities from Centralia Pennsylvania, which are recovering from an underground coalmine fire - Coalmine... | ecosystem: Environmental > Terrestrial > Soil >... | reverse complement strand
CGCCTTCGTGGCGCTGACGCACGATCCCAAGATCGACGATCCGGCGTTGCTGCACGCCTTCGCGCGCGACTGCTTCTATATCGGCGCGCTCGGTTCGCGAAAGACCCATGCCAAGCGGGCGGAGCGGCTAAGGGCGCAAGGCGCCAGCGACAGCGATATCAGCCGCATTCACGCCCCGATCGGCGTCTCGATCGGCGCGGTCTCCCCGTCGGAGATCGCGGTGGCGATAATGGCGGAGATCACCGCGCAGTTGCGACTGCCGAAAGAAAAAGCAGCTGCGGCATGAAATTCGGCCCTGCCAGTCCGGCGGACGCGATCGGCGGCGTCACCGTTCATACCCTGCGCCAGGGCTCCCTGGTGCTCAAGAAGGGCACGACGGTTGGCCCAGCCGAGGTCGCCGCGCTGACGCGCGCCGGCGTCAAGGAAATCGTCGTGGTGCGGCTTGAGGAGGGTGACGTCTCCGAGGACGTTGCCGCCGCGAATATCGCGCAGGCGGTGGCCGGCGACGGCATCAATGTCGAGCGCGCGTTCACTGGGCGCGCCAATCTGTTTGCCGCGCGCGCCGGCGTACTGGTGGTGGATCGCGCCGCGGTCGACCGCATCAACGGCGTCGACGAAGCCATCACCTTCGCCACGCTTTCGGCCTTCAAACCCGTGGTCGAAGGCGAGATGGTCGCGACCGTGAAGCTGATCCCGTTCGGGGTCGAGGCGAAGCTGCGCGACGCCGCGGTTGAGGCGGCAAAAGGCGGCGCGCTGCGGATCGCGCCTTACACAATCCAGCGCGTCGGCGTGATCTCGACCATGCTGCCGGGGCTCGCGCCCAAGGTCGTGGACAAGACTTTGCGGGTAACGGCGGAGCGGCTGGCGCCAGCCGGTGCCACCATCATGGCCGAGCGTCGCGTGCCGCACGACGAGACGGCGCTCAAGGCCGCGGTCAAGGAATTGCTCGGCCTTGGGGCCGAACTCGTGATCGTGTTCGGCGCTTCCGCGATTGCCGACCGGCGCGATGTGATCCCGGCGGCGATCGCGGGCATCGGCGGCGCCATCGAGCATTTCGGCATGCCGGTCGATCCCGGCAATCTGCTCCTGATCGGCAATGCCGGCGGCGTGCAGGTGCTCGGTGCGCCCGGCTGCGCGCGATCGCCGGTGGAAAACGGTTTCGACTGGGTGCTGATGCGGCTGTTGGCCGGCCTGAAAGTTACCCGCGCCGAACTCACGGGCATGGGCGTCGGCGGGTTGTTGATGGAAATCGTGACGCGGCCGCAGCCGCGCGAGGGCCGCGGGCCCGACGGCAACCGCAACGTGTCCGCTGTCATTCTCGCCGCGGGCCGCTCGACCCGGATGGGCGGTCCCAACAAGCTCCTGGCCGATCTCGGCGGCAAGCCGCTGGTCCGGATCGTGGCCGAACAGGCGCTCGCCTCGAAGGCAAAGGGCGTGATCGTCGTCACCGGCCACCAGGCCGAATTGGTCGAGAACGCGCTTTCCGGGCTCGACGTGAAATTCGTCCGTAACCCGGACTTCGCGCAGGGGCTTGCGAGCTCGGTGAGGGCGGGCGTCTCGGCGATTCCCGCCGATGCCGACGGCGCGGTGATTTGCTTGGGCGACATGCCGATGATCTCCGCGCGCCTGATCGACCATTTGATCGAAGCCTTCGCGCCGGATCGCGGCAATTTGATCGCGGTCCCCGTCAGCGACGGCCGGCGCGGCAATCCGGTGCTGTGGTCACGGCGCTTCTTCAACGAGCTGATGACGCTCGACGGCGATATCGGCGCGCGTCATCTGATCGCAAAGCACGGCGAGGCGGTGGCGGAAGTCCCGGTCGATGGCTTTGGGGCGTTTCTCGATATCGACACGCCGCAGGCGCTTGAGGCCGCGCGACAGCGTTAATGTAGGGTGGGCAAGTGCGCTGTTGCGCCGCCACCATTTCTCTGATGCCTCGCTTTACCCACCCGGCGATGATCTCATGGAACTTGGAACCGAAGGCCGACGCGCACGGTGTTAGGGGAAACGCCGATTGACAATGACTGACCAGTCAGTCATCATTGGTGAGTGGCCAAATCTGATGTGAAACCTGCCTCAAGAATCGTGACGAAACCGCTGCTTCGCCGGCGCGGCAAGAAGGCAGGTCTGGCCAAGACGTCGAAGCCGGGCTCCCGTGAGGTGCCATCATCGAGACCGCGGCCCAATCGCGCCGAACGCGCGGCCGACCGGCGTCAGGCGATCATTGATGCGGCGTTCGATGAGTTCATCGACCGCGGCTATGCCGCCACCCGGCTCGATGACGTCGCCAGGCGGGCGGGCGTCGCCAAGGGCACGATCTACTTGCATTTCAAGGACAAGCAGGCGTTGTTTGAGGAATTGGTTCGCACCGCGCTCGTACCCCTGATCGCCCGTCTCGCCGCGCCGCCGCCTGCGGGCGGCTCCGTTCGCGCGGCGATGGAACGTTTTGCGGAGACGTTCGCGCAGGAGGTGGTGACGACGCGGCGCGGCGCCATCGTCCGTCTCATCGTGGCAGAGGGACCGAGGTTTCCTGATATCGCCGACTTTTACTACCGCGAAGTGGTTTCGCGCGGCATCGCCGGAATGCGCGCGCTCATTGAGCTCGGCATTGCGCGCGGCGAAATCCGGCAGCGCGGGTTGAAGGAATTTCCGCAGATCGTCGTGGCGCCGGCGATGGTGGCGGTGATCTGGCAGGGGCTTTTTGGGCGCCAAGCGCCGCTGGATGCGATGGCGATGCTTCGCGTCCACCTCGACCTGATTTTTGGCGAACGGAGCCCAACATGACCAAGTCGCCAATCGCATTGCGAACGCTGATGGCCTTCGCGCTGACCGCCGTTCTCGCCGGCTGCAATGAATCGCGCAATCCCGGCTATCAGGGTTGGGTCGAAGCCGACATGATCTTCGTCAGCCCCGATGAATCCGGACGCGTGACCAAGCTCAACGTTCGCGAGGGCGATGAGGTCAAGGCCGGCGAGCAGCTCTATTCGGTAGATGATGATCTGCAGCAGGCCAATCTCAACCAGAACAAGGCGACGCTCGCCAATGCCCAGCAAAGCTATGACCGCGCGTTCTCATTGAGCAAGACGGGCTCTGGAACGCAAGCTGCGCTCGACGCTGCGGTTTCGGCGCTGCGCGTCGCCGAGGCGCAAGTCGTAACCTCGCAGACCCGGCTGGCACGGCGGATCGGCTATGCACCGGTTAGCGGTAATGTTCAGCAGATTTATTTCCGTGTCGGCGAAACAGTGCCTGCGCAGCGGCCGGTGCTCTCGATCATGCCGCCGGGCAATATGAAGGTGCGGTTTTACGTGCCGGAGAGCGATTTGCCGAAACTTTCGATCGGAGAGGACGTGCGGGTAAGTTGCGACAATTGTTCGGCCGATCTCTCCGCAAAGGTCTATTTCATCGCGACCTCTGCCGAGTATACCCCGCCCGTCATCTATAGCCTCGATGAGCGCAACAAGCTCGTTTACCTCATCCAGGCGCGGCCCTCGCGGCCGGATGCGTTGCGGGTCGGCCAGCCGATCAGCATATTTCTCAATCCGAAGACGCCGGTTGCGGACAAGCGATGACTACGATGCCCGCCCTTGCCTCCGATATTGCGATCGAGGTTCGCGGCCTCTCGAAATCGTTCGAAGGCCGCGAGGTGGTGCATGAACTGACCATGCAGGTAAAGCGCGGTACCATCTACGGATTTCTCGGTCCCAACGGTAGCGGCAAGACCACGACCATTCGCATGCTCTGCGGTCTGTTGACGCCCGACAGCGGCGAGGGCAGGTGCCTCGGTTACGACATCCGCCGCGACGCCGACAAGATCAAGCGCCAGGTCGGCTACATGACGCAGCGCTTTTCGCTGTATCAGGATCTATCGGTGCGGGAGAATCTGGAATTCGTCGCCCGCCTCTACGGGATGCATGACGCAGGCGGCGCCGCACGCGACATGATCAAGCGGCTGGGTTTGAGCGGCCGCGAAGAGCAGCTTGCCGGCGAACTTTCGGGCGGCTGGAAGCAGCGCCTCGCGCTTGGCGCCTGCACCTTGCCCAATCCGCAATTGCTGCTCCTGGACGAGCCGACAGCGGGCGTCGATCCGAAAGCGCGGCGCGATTTCTGGAACGAGATCCACGCGCTTGCGGCGGAGGGGCTCACGGTATTGGTCTCGACCCATTACATGGATGAGGCCGAGCGCTGTCACGAGATCGCCTATATCGCCTATGGCCATCTGCTGACGCACGGCACCGTGGAGGAAGTGATCGCCAGATCGGCGCTGTCGACCTATACCGTCACCGGCGACGACCTCCATGTGCTTCAGGACCAGCTCAGCGGCAAGCCGGGCGTCGACATGGTGGCGCCGTTCGGCGCCAGCCTGCATGTGTCCGGCCGCGACCGCGCCGCGCTGGAGGCCACCATCGCGCCCTGGCGCGCGCACGCCGAATTGCACTGGCAGCACGGCGAGCCGTCGCTGGAAGACGTCTTCATCGAGCTGATGACGCGCTCGAAGGACAATTTCCAGTGAGTGTGACGAGTCCATCAAACCACCGAAGCGAAGTTCCGGAGCCGCGCTTCGGCTTCTTGCGGCGCTCTTACGCGATGGTGGCCAAGGAGTTCATCCAGCTCAGGCGCGACCACGTGTCGTTCGCCATGATCGTGATGATTCCGATCATGCAGCTCGTGCTGTTTGGTTACGCGATCAACACGACCCCGCACAATCTGCCCACTGCGGTGCTCTTGCAGGAAGACAGCGATCTTGGTCGTTCGATCCTCAAGGCGCTGGAAAACACCGCCTATTTTCGCTTCGTGCGCGAGGTCCATGATGTCGCCGAGTTCGACGATCTCCTGACTTCCGGCAAGGTGCTGTTTGGGGTGGAAATTCCGCGTGGCTTCGAGCGCGCGGTGCGGCGGGGCGATTATCCTGCGCTATTGGTCGCGGCCGATGCGACCGATCCCGTGGCGGCCGGTTCGGCCCTTTCATCGCTTGGTGTTATTGTGCAGACCGCGCTTTCGCATGACCTGTATACAGGCGATCCGCCGGTGATGCCCTTCGAGATCAGGGCGCACGCGCGCTACAACCCTGCAGCGTCCTCGCGGCTGAACATCGTGCCCGGCCTCGTCGGCACCATCCTCACCATGACCATGCTGATCTTTACCGCACTTTCGGTGACGCGCGAAGTTGAGCGCGGCACGATGGAAAGCCTGCTGTCGATGCCGATCAAGCCGGTCGAGATCATGTTCGGCAAGATTTTGCCTTACGTGCTGGTCGGCTTCGTCCAAGCCACGCTGATCGTTAGTATCGGTGTGCTGCTGTTCGGGGTGCCGGTGCGTGGCAGCCTCGTGATGTTGGCGCTGCTCTCCACCTTGTTCATCACAACCAATCTTGCGATCGGCTACAGCTTCTCGACGGTGGCGCAAAACCAGCTCCAGGCCATGCAGATGTCGATCATGTTCTTTCTGCCGAGCATCTTGTTATCCGGCTTTATGTTTCCATTTCTCGGCATGCCGGTGTGGGCGCAGTATGTCGGCGAGGCGCTGCCGCTGACGCACTACATACGCATCGTTCGCGCCATCATGCTCAAGGGCGCGGCATTGCATAACCTTGACTACGATACGATCGCGCTGCTTGCGCTGATGTTGCTCGCGATGACGATCGCAGTGCTGCGCTTCCGCCGCACGCTGGATTGATGGCGATAGCGTTTCCGAGTTCTCAAACCTGCTTGGCGGCGAGGTTCTCCACCTTCACTTTGTCACGCGCTTCGATGATCTCGGCAATCCATTGCCGGTGGCAATGCCGGTGGTCGCGCTCGTAGCAGAGAATGCAGACGGGTCCGGATTTCTTCACCAGCGTCGACAATTCATCGAGTTCTTCCTTCGCCTGCGGCGTCTTCAGATGCTTCGAATAGATTTTATGGAGGGCGTCGAACCGACCGGCGCGCGCCGCCACGCGGCCATCCTTCGGCGTGCCGAGCCCGCGCAGATGCAGGTATGAAATCCCGCGCTCGTCCAGCCCCGCCGCGAGCTGGTTCTTGGAAAAGCCAGGCCGGCGCGAGGAGGAGACGGCACGCACATCGACGAGCAGCTTCACGCCGGACCGTTCGAGTTCGTCGAGCACCGCTTTGGCCGACGTCTGTTCGTAGCCGATGGTGAAGAGTTTTCTGGCTCTTGCCAAGAGAAGACCTGACTGCGCCACGCGCGCGATCAACTCCATCGCACCACAAGGCGGGCGCCGGCTACCTTCCGGGATTACATCGGCGAAAGCAAGGGTCAGTGGGCTCGCTGGCCGGCGAGGTACACATCGCCGCTGATTTGGTCGTAGTAGGCCGGGAACTGGTTTTGTCCAACCTTCTGGGCGAGTTCGACGACCGTGCGTCGCGTCTCGGTGGCAACCCCCCTGAGATCGAGACCTGGCGTCTTAAGCTTCTCAATGAAGACGCGTGTGAATACAGAATTCGGGTTCCTGTCATCGGGTCCGAGACGGTCGAGCGCTTCTTGTCCAAAACCTGCAGAGTAGATCGAAAAGACGCCCTGCGCGGGCTGTCCCAGCGATAGTCCTCGCGAGCTGCCAACCGACCTCGTATCAGCACCTTGCAACGGGTTATCCCGGCAGGCGTCGAGAACGACGATCGCGACCCGAGCGCCAGAGCCGGTCATGCGTTCGATTACCTGCGTCTCGGCAATAGCTTGATCCGCGAGCCGGGCTTCTTCGGCGCGACCGGTGGTGTGCGGGGTTGGAATATCCGACGGCAGCAGATAGTTCGCGCCGCTGAACGAGACGCCGTGCCCGGCGAAGTAGAAGAATGCGATGTCGTCCTTTCCCAACCGGGCCGTCAGATCGGACAGTCTGTCGACCAACGTTCTGCGGTCAAGATTTTCGCCATAGAGCACTTCGAAGTGCAGCGCTTCGAGCGTCGCCTTGACGGCGCGGGCGTCATTGATGGCGTTCGCAAGCTGCCGGTCCGCCGAAAGGTTCGGGTAACGATCGTTACCGACGACAAGGGCTACTCGGCGTCCGTTTTCGTTGGCAGTCGCAATGGTGGCCGGTGGTGGGGAAACTTGCGGCAGCGCGGCGACCTGCGGTCTCGGTTGCGCGGCCGGAGCAGGCGCTCGCGGCGGCAGTGCGGCAGAGTCCGCAGGAGAACTCACCGCGCCGGCCATCGCGTTGGACGTCTTTTCGATGCGTTGGATGCCTGCCGCCGCTTCTTTGTATTGCGGATCTACCTCGAGCGCGGCGCGAAAGTCGGCAAGCGCATTGCCAAAGTCGCCTTGGGCCTCGTAGATGAACCCTCGGTTGTGGTAGGTGACTGCGTCCTTTGCGCCAAGCCGGATTGCCTCGTTGTAATCCGCGAGCGCCCGGTCTTTTTCGCCGTTCTTGAAATAGGCAGCGCCGCGCCCGCCGTAAGACATTATGTTCTTCGGATTCAGGCGAATGGCTTCATCGTAATCGGCGATGGCTCGTGCATAGTCGGGCTTATCGTAATAGCTGCGGCCGCGACTAAGAAATGCATCCTCGTATTTTGGGTTGAGCCGCAAGGCCTCGCTGTAGTCAGCGATAGCGAGGGCGTTTTCGCCCTTTCCCGCGTAAGCAAGGCCACGATTGCGGAAGACGACATACACCTTGCCGGCGATCTGTAGCGCTCGCGTGAAATCCGAAATTGCGCGACCATATTGGCCCAGGTTCGTCAAAGCCAAGCCACGGTTGTTATAAAGCTTCGCGAGCTCGGTGGACCGGAATTTCCCAGACTCGATCACACGCGTGCAGACGTCAACTGCTTCGGCGTTGTTGGCGCCGGAGTTGACGGCAAGGCATGTCCCACGGTCGTCGGCTGCCGCTGGTGCCATGCCGATCCCGGCCAGCACGATCAGGCTAACAATGATCGGCACGAAGCGATGCATATTCCCTCTGTGGCATTCTGAAACCCGACGGCATTTCGAGACTTGCCGGCGCCCTGGTTTGTGACCCGACGCACATTCGCCGGCAGCTCCGCTTCCAATGGGTACTGGCACGTCGACCCCGACAGTGACGGGCGGTCGTTCACGGCAGGTGAAGAGAGGATCTTTTTGACTTTGGCGGTTGATATCGGGTTAATTTACCCGTTCGATCAATTCCATCGCGCCGGCGGGCGCGCGAATCTTGCCTTCGTGGATCACATAGGCGAAGACGTCGCGCGGAAGCTTCATTGCTTTCGTGGGATCAACGCGCGGCAAGTCGCCGGGTTCGCCGCCCTCCGCCCACAATTGCAAGCGCTTCGCCCAGGCGTCCAGCTGTTTTGGGGGGTAGCAGGTCTTGATCTCGTCATTGCCCTTCTGGAGGCGCGCATAGACGAAATCGGCGACGATGTCCGCGATCGCCGGATATTTGCCGTGCTCGGCGAACACCACCGGCGTTCCGAATTTCCGCAACAACGCAATGAAATCGGGGACGCAAAAACTGTCGTGGCGGACTTCGACGACGTGGCGAAGCGCGCGCCCGGCGAGCTCACGCGGCAGGAGTTCGAGAAATTTGCCGAAGTCCATCTCGTCAAATTTCTTGGTCGGCGCGAATTGCCAGAGCACCGGGCCGAGGCGATCGCCGAGTTCCAGCACGCCTGAATCGTAAAACCGCTTCACGGAATCGCCGGCTTCCGCCAGTACGCGGCGATTGGTTGCAAAGCGCGGCCCCTTGACCGAAAACACAAAGCCATCGGGCACCTCGCGCGCCCATTTGCGAAAGCTTTCCGGCTTCTGCGAGCCGTAATAAGTGCCGTTGATTTCGATCGAGGTCAGCTTTGAGGCCGCGTAGGAAAGCTCCTTCGCCTGCGCCAGCTTCTCGGGATAAAAGACGCCGCGCCAGGGCTCAAAAGTCCAGCCGCCGACGCCGATATGGATCTGGCCTGATTTCTTGGCGGATTTGGAGGCGGGGGTCTTGCTCACCGGGGGGGCTCACGAGAAGGGGATGGTTTGTCGGGGCGAGCCTAATCAAACCAATCGTGATTGGCCAGTTCGACGGGATAAGGCATAAGGCTCTCACCCTAACCTGGTCAGCCGTTCAACTTGTGACGGCAAGGAGGAGAAAGGCATGCGAACGCTTCTTGCCGCGGCTTTGGCAATGGTAAGTTCGGCCGCAATGGCCACCGAGGTCGAGGATGCGCACCGCCAGGCGCTGGCGGGCCGGGATGCCTACTGGAATTGCCTCGCCCAACAGTATACGCGGGACGGCAACAAGGCGATGTCGGGTGAAGAGTTCACGTCTCTCATCGCCAATGCGTGTCCTTCCGAGCGGCAGAATTTCCGGGTGACGCTGGTGGATTATCTGTCGATGCAGTTCCCGGACGCCAACGGCGGCGACCACATGACCACGGCCAACAAGGCTATTGCGTTGGCACAGGAGGACATCGTCACGGCCTTCGTCAAACGAAGCGCACGCAGGTAGCTGTCCGGGCGCGCCCCGAGCAAGGAAATTGGTTTTTCCACTGCGAACGCGTTAACGGTCGCCCCTTGTAAAACCCCAAACGGTTCCTATTTGGTTATTAACGGCACCGTTGATGCTTCATAGCTCCGGCGCTGGGACGACCACTGAATAGCTCGGCAGCGCCGGATGTACGCGCGCCTTCTGTTCGTGGTCGTTGGCATTTTTGGAGCCTTTTCAGGCGTTCCGGGGTCGCGTCAAGAAACATCTCCGACGATCTATTTGGCCTTGTTTCGGTCGGTTTTGCCGTTCCGCACCGCCGATTTTGGCCGTTCCCTTGGCAGTCCCTTAAGTGATCGGATATACGCTGGCGCCATGGATGACGCCACACAAAAGGGGACCGTGAAGGCGCCGCAGGCCGCTGGTTTGCCGCAGCTTTCGATCGTCGTCCCGACTTTCAACGAGCGCGACAATGTCACCACGCTGTTTCGCCGGCTGGAGACCGCGCTCGCGGGCGTGCCGTTCGAGGTCGTCTTTGTCGACGATAACTCTCCGGACGGTACCTGGCAGGTGGTGCGTGCGCTGGCACGCGACGACAGCCGGGTCCGCTGCATCCGGCGGATCGGCCGGCGCGGCCTGTCGGGCGCCTGCATCGAGGGTATCATGGCGTCCAGCGCACCCTGTGCCGCCGTGATCGACGCCGACCTGCAGCACGACGAGACCCAGCTGCCGAAAATGCTCGAGCTCCTGCAAGGCGGTGAATTCGATCTCGTGGTCGGCAGCCGCTATATCGAGGGTGGCAGCGCCGACAGCTTCAACCGCCAACGGGCAGGGGCGAGCGCGCTTGCCACCGAGGTCGCAAAGCGGGTGCTGCGGGTCAAGTTCGCCGATCCCATGAGCGGCTTCTTCATGATCCGCAGGGACAAATTCGAGCTACTTGCGCCGCAACTGTCCACGCAGGGCTTCAAGATCCTGCTCGATGTCGTAGCCACCGCGCGCGGGCAGCTGCGCGCCAAGGAAATTCCTTACACCTTCGGCTCGCGTCTGCATGGCGAGAGCAAGCTCGATTCCATGGTGGCGCTGGATTTCCTCGGGTTGGTGCTGGCAAAGCTGACCGGCGACCTGGTCTCACTCCGCTTCCTGTTGTTCGCGACGGTCGGATCGCTCGGCCTGATCGTGCATTTCGCAGCACTTTACACCGCGTTGAAAGCCTTTCATTTGCCGTTTCCGGCATCGCAGGCCCTCGCCGCGCTTTGCGCCATGACCAGCAACTTCATCCTCAATAATTTTCTTACCTATCGCGATCAGCGGCTCAAGGGTTTTGCGATCCTGCGCGGGCTGGTGCTGTTTTATCTGGTTTGCAGCGTGGGCCTTCTCGCCAATGTCGGCGTCGCGTTCTCAGTCTACGATCAAGAGCCGATTTGGTGGCTGGCGGGCGCGGCCGGCGCCCTGATGGGAGTGGTCTGGAACTACGCGATGTCCGGACTGTTCGTTTGGCGCAAGCGATGAATTCGCCATGAGTCCGAACGAGGCTCGGCTCGTCCGCAAGACCTCGCTTACGGTGTTGGCGCTGGTGGTGCTGCGGCTGGTCGGCGCCGCCTGGACGCCGCTGACCTTCGATGAGGCCTACTACTGGACGTGGTCGAAGCATCTTGCGCTGGGTTACTACGATCATCCGCCGGGCGTCGCCCTCGTCATCCGCCTCGGCACGTTGATTGCGGGCGACACTGAATTCGGCGTGCGCCTGGTGTCGATCCTGCTGGCGTTGCCGATGAGCTTTGCGGTTTACCAAACCGCTGCGATCCTGTTCGGCGGTCAACGCATCGCGGCAACCACGACCATTCTCCTAAACGTCACCCTGATGGCGGCGGTCGGCACCCTGATCGTGACACCCGACTCACCGCTGCTCGTGGCCGCAAGCTTCGTCCTGCTCTTCCTCGCCAAAGTGCTGGAGACCGGGCGTGGCGCATGGTGGCTGGCGGTCGGCGCTGCCGTCGGCACCGCGCTGTTGTCGAAATACACGGCACTGCTGTTTGGGCCGGCGATCCTGGTCTGGCTACTGAGCGTTCCGAAAATGCGCCGATGGCTGATTTCGCCTTGGCCCTATCTCGGCGCGATCGTTTCGCTTGTGGTATTTTCTCCGGTCATTCTGTGGAATGAAGAGCACCAATGGGTTTCCTTCATCAAGCAGATCGGCCGGGCCCGTATCGAGGGTTTCGATCCGTCGTTTATCGGCGAATTGATTCCGACCCAGATCGCCTTCGCAACGCCGTTTGTCTTCATCCTCGGTACAATGGGACTTTACGCGGCTTTCCGACGCGACAGCGGCGCGCTGGCCGCGCGCGCGCTGATCAGTGCGATCTTCTGGACTATTGCGCTGTACTTCATATGGCATGCTCTGCACGCCCGCGTCGAGGCCAATTGGTTTGCGCCGGTTTATCCGGCGTTTGCGATTGCGGCTGCGGTGGCCGCGAACCTGGCGCGTTGGCAACGCACGTCGCAACGCATCGTCGATTTTTGCCTGCGCTGGGCCTCGCCAGTGGGCATTTTGATGTTTGCGCTTCTGATCGTGCAGGCCAATACCGGCGCGCTGATTGGCTTCCGCCGCGACGCCACTGTTCGCAGCGTCGGCGTCGGCTGGGAAAAGCTTGCCGGCGAGATCGAGGCGGTCCGAAAGCGCAGCGGTGCAACTTGCGTGCTGGCGCCGGACTATGGCACCACGAGCTGGCTTGCCTTCTATCTTCCGAAGGGAACTTGCGTGGTGCAGCCGACCCAACGCATCCGCTGGATCAACATGGGTGACCCGGATCCCGCGCGGCTGTCCGGCAAGCTGTTATTTGTCGACGAAGTGCGGCCCGCCGTACAGCCCTATGTGAAGGAGACGTTTGCGAAGGTCGAGCGCGTCGCGGAGTTTAAACGCAGGCGTGGGCCGCTGACGATCGAAACCTATGGGCTCGATTTGCTCGAAGACGCCAGGCGCCCGGTGCTCGACAATTCCCCGCCGCCTGAATTATTGCCGTGAGCGGCCGTTCGCAGGCTTGGTCTAGGATCTCAGGCAGCAGGCTGCACGGCTGCAGGTTGGTCCGGCCTGAGATCGGCAAGTGTCTTGTCGCTTTTATGGATCGCGAGAAGGTTGATCCCGGCCTCGATGATCTCGTAGCCGTGGGATTCGAGCCATTCACGCAGCCTTGTGGCGTCGGCCTTGATCTTCTCTATCAGCATGATCGGGTGGCTTTTCTTGATCGTGCCGCTTGCACCCTCCAGCGCCTCCAGTTCCATTCCTTCGACATCGATCTTGATCAAATCGACGCGCCGTAGGTTGAACTCATCGATCGCCAGTTTTCTGACGACGACGGTATTCTCGTAATCGATTGGCTGGCCGATGAACTCGTTGCCATCGCGCTGGCGCAGCTCAAGGCTGCCAAAGCTGGACGGCAGGAAATAGTTGGGATTCGGAATCTTGAGAGTGCCGCTTTCGGACGATACCGCGCCATGCACCGCAACGGCGTTGAAGCAGTTGTTGATCGCGATATTGCCGGCCAGCGCATAATAAATGCGCTCTTGTGCCTCGATGGAGAGGACGGAGCCCCAACCCGTCATCGACATCGCCCACTCGATGGTGTGAACACCGATATTGGCGCCGCAATCGATGGCCACCACGCCATCGCCGTGATGTTGGCGGCGAAGGCCCAGCAAATCAACCGCCAGCTTGATCTCTGAGGCGTCAAAGGACGCGGTCTCCAGGATCTGATAGCCGACGCCATAGCCGCGCTGCGCATCGACCATGCGGTAATCAAACCGGTTGACGATCATGGTTCCGTGATTGGTTGAGGCCAACACGAAGGCCAGCTTGCGTCCCACACTTTGCATCGGCGTCTCCTGAAAGCCCGTGAGGGCTGCGCCCGTCAATGGTTTAGCAAAACGCAGAACGAATCATGTTGGGCGAGCTTACTAAGATTGGGCGAGGCCGGCCACTTCGAGTTGCCCGCCATCGTGCACCGCGTGGGCCTGTCGTGGCGGCGCGGCGACCGCTTGAACGGCTGGTCGCGTGCTGGCGCGACCGCGGCCGACGCCATCTGCCGGCCATCGGACCGTATGGTTACCGAGAATGGCAGGCGGCGCGGCGTTCAATTCGATCATGCGGGCCGTCGGTACAATCGGGCATTTTCTGGGCGGAAGACGCGCGGTGCAGAGGTAACCGCGACGGCTTTTGCCCGCAGATCCGCGGGCGAGACTCGGGCATTTTCGTACCAAATTGGGACTGCCCAACAACCGCCCGCACTTAATCCGCATTTAACTAAAAGTCGCCTTAATGACGCTCCGCGCCTCTGCGAGATGCTCCACCGGAATTCGGCGGATGATCGCGCGCAGGCCGCCGTTCGAATGTGCTTGAGGAACGCACTTGATCGAACGGCGGCTTCCTGGGGACAAGATCGAAATAGTCTGGATGCAAGGCGGATGAGTACCAGTACAGTTGCGTATTACGATTTCGCGGCACCCACACCCAGAAGATCAGCCCCGAAACTTAACCCGCAAAGTTTTCTTGCCAGTGCAGCCGTCGCAAGTCTTGTGCTTGGCTGCGCCTGGACCGTTTATGCGAATATTTTCGCGGCCAGCCCCTATCCGCAACTTGGCACTGCAGGCTTCGATGCGCCTGTCTTGGGACAGCTCTCCAGCGTTGCGCTGCGCTGGATGCCGTCCGCCGAGAACACGCGGATCGCCCGCCTCGAACCGCCGCCAACCATCGCCGCGCCCGCAACGGCACCCGTTGAGCCGTCACTCTCCTTCGACGAACGCTTTGCGGCCGCATCGCCGCAAGGGGTTGCGCCCGCATCGCAAGCCGCGACTTCAAAGCTTGCCGAAGCGCCGAAGTC
>Ga0209167_10001400_pt1 | contig 14256 bp, 14 predicted proteins | sample Coa_R1_9_FD_187154 | JGI IMG/M metagenome (GOLD analysis project Ga0209167, IMG submission 187154) | Surface soil microbial communities from Centralia Pennsylvania, which are recovering from an underground coalmine fire - Coalmine... | ecosystem: Environmental > Terrestrial > Soil >... | reverse complement strand
GAGGCATGCAGCAGGGTTGTTGAGCCTTCAAGCCGGTTATGAGTGGCGGAATGAAGCTTTGGTGGCCGCTTCGAATCGACGAAATACTGGGCAAGACCGTTTTCATCGGTCGGAATGACCCGAGAGGACACACGTCGGCTGTTCCCGGAGTGGGCGGTGTATGTTGGTCCGGAATCTGGCGCAAAAGGATCATGGGCTATGAAGAGTCCAATGTGGGAACTTGGCGGTACGCTATTACCGGTGCTGGTCTGTGTCCCCAGTCGACCACCAGAAGATGGCCCACCTTGCAAACCGGGCAGAGTGGTAGATGTGGCTCTATGACGGTGGCCTCCACTGTGCATGGCGGCAGCAGTTGGCGGCAGTACGGGACCATTTTCTTTCGAATGCGGTTGGAAAGAAATCCAAAATGTCGGATCTTAACGAAGCCGCTGGGGAGCACATGCAGAAGGAATCGGCGGATGAACTCGACCGCCTCCAGTGACATTTCTTTCATCTGATTGTGGTCTCGCGAGTCTCGCCAGCGGAAGTGCACTTGGCCATTTTCCAGCTTCAACAATCGACCGTTAGAAATGGCTACTCGGTGAGTGTATCGCGCCAGATAGTGTAGGACCTGCTGCGGGCCGCCAAAAGGTGGCTTGACGTAAACCACCCATTCTGTGTCACGGAGCGCGGACACGAACTCTGCAAAGTGGACTGGATGGGCGAGATCGCGAATCTTTCCGTAGAGCTCCAGACTGTGCGCAGCAAATGCCTTCTCAAGAAAAGCGAGAAACTTGCCACGAAATAGATGGCCGAGCGGCTTCACCGGCAGGAAAAATTTCTGGTGGCGGGTTGAGATCCAACTTTGGCCATCGGGAGATAAGCCCCCAGCCGGCACCACACAATGGACGTGCGGGTGGTGTTCGAGGCGTTGTGTCCAGCTGTGTAGAACGGCGAGGAAGCCAATTTTGGCTCCCAGTCGTTTCGGATCGGCCGCCATCTCCAGCAGGGACTCGGCCACAGCCCGAAATAAGATGGCGTAAACGACCCGCGGGTTTTGAAGGGCCAGCGGAGCCAGTTCACGAGGCAGTGTGAAGATGACGTGGCAATACGGGACTGGCAGAACCTCCGTGGTCCGGTCCCGCAGCCACTCATCCCGAGTCCGGCTGTGGCACTTTGGGCAATGCCGGTTGCGGCACGATCGGTAGGCAATCTCCTGATGTCCGCAATGATCACACTGCTGCACTTGGGTGCCGAGCGCGGCGGTGCGGCACGCGCCGATGTCTCGGAATGCTTTGCGTTGCTGCGGAGACAGCACGTCTCCCCAGCGGTTCAAGAACTCCTGACCGTGTTGGCGGAAGACATCAGCGACTTCCAGCCGGCCTTCCGTCACCGCCGGCGGCCATCACCATCAGTGGTCAGGATTTCCCGAATCGGCAGGTCATCGAGCGGACTTACCGTGGTCCGAAACCTGGCTTCGGAGACGTGCAGATAGCGGGCTGTTGTCTCCAGGTTGGCATGACCTAACAGAAGCTGAATGACGCGCAGGTCGGTGCCTGCATCCAATAGGTGAGTCGCAAATGAATGGCGCATCACATGAGGGTGAACTCGCTTCTTGATGCCGGCCTTCTTGCCGAGTTTGCGACAGATCTGGCGCATGCCAGACAGGTCCATGGGGCAGCCCGGCTTCCTGCCGGGAAACAGCCAAACTTTCGGCCGGTACCAGCGGCAGTAGATTCGCAACAACGCCAAAAGCTTGGGTGAGAGCATGACCTGCCGGGGAAGTTGGCCTTTGCCTTCCCGCACCAGAACCAGCATCCGCTGGCTGTCGATATCAGTGAGCTGCAATTGCTGGGTTTCTTCACAACGTAATCCGGTGGCGTAGAGAGTTGCCAGCAGTGCTCGATGCTTCAGATTCGGAGTGGCATCGAGCAGCGCTGTGACTTCCTCACGGCTCAGCACGGTCGGCAAGGGGCGCCGCACCTTGGGCTTGGCAACCTCCTGCACGAACCAATGCTCTTTGAGTGTGCGCGTGTAGAAGAACTTCAATGCTGCAGTTCTCTGCACGAACGTTGACCAGGCGAGCTTTCTCTCGTCCAACAGGTACAACTGATACTGCCGGATCTCCTCCGGGCCCAGCTTGTCTGGCGACTTGTGAAAGTAGCGGGCGAAATCGGCAACGGTGTTGGTGTAAACGAGGATCGTGCTGTCGGAGTAGTTCCGAAGACGGAGATCCTCGGTCATTCGCTTGCGTAGTTCGGTCATGAACGACCTCCTCAGTCGTTCAATACCTCCAACCTACGCGAAATGCTCGGGGTGGGTCTGCCGCACAGCGGCTTCGTACAAGTCGGCGTCATACGGAGAATATGAATGAGTCAAGCAGTTGCAGGATTATCGCTAGAAACAGTCGCATACGAAAAGAAGGGTCGCATCGCCTATGTGACGATGAACCGCCCCAAGGTGCTCAACGCGCTGAACCGCACAGCTCTCGCGGACTTAACGGCGGCATTCGAAGACGCCCGCGACGATGAGTCGATACGTGGTGTCATTCTGACAGGCGCGGGAGGCAAATCCTTCATAGCTGGCGCCGACATCAACGAGGTTGCAACCGATACTCCAGTCCAGGCCGAAGCGAAAACCCGCCGGGGCCACGACCTCATGGACCTCATCGAGAATCTCGGCAAGCCAGTGATCGCTGCCGTGAATGGTTTCGCTCTTGGCGGCGGCTGCGAAGCAGCTCTTGCCTGCGCCATCCGTTTGGCGTCTGACAGCGCTAAATTCGGCTTGCCTGAAGTGAAGCTCGGGATCATCCCTGGATATGGCGGTACACAGCGCCTCCCGCGACTGGTCGGCAAAGGCGTAGCGATGCAACTGATTCTCTCCGGAGCAATGATCGACGCCGCGGAAGCTCATCGGGTTGGCCTTGTAAACGAAGTGCTCCCGGGCGCGGAGCTGATCAGTCGGGCAGAAGCGATTTTGAACCAGATCGGCGCCAATGCACCTTTGTCGATCAAGTACGCGATCGAAGCCGTTAACAAAGGCATGGAGACGAGCCTCGCCGGAGGCTTGGTTCTCGAGTCGACACTGGTAGCGATCTGCACGTCGACCGAGGACAAGAAGGAAGGGACAACTGCATTTCTGGAAAAGCGGGCGGCCAACTTCAACGGGCGCTAAGGAGTCATATGAATACGGATCAGATTTTTGCAGGCTTAAAAGTTGTGGATCTGGCCAGTTTCCTGGCGGGACCTGGCGCGGCGACGGTGCTTTCGGATTTCGGCGCTGATGTCATCAAGGTGGAACCGCCCGGGATCGGCGATCCGCACCGGATGACTTATAAGATTCCGCCGCTGCCAAGCGCCAAAGAGAACTACGCCTGGCATCTCTCCAATCGCAACAAGCGGGGCCTGGCGCTCGACCTGAAAGCGCCACACTCGGGAGAGATCCTGGAACGATTGGTCAAATGGGCCGACGTTCTTGTCGTTAACTTCCCGCATCCGGTGCGCAAGAAACTCAAGCTGACATATGAGGACGTCGGTCATTGGAATCCGCGTCTGATCTATGCGGACATCACCGGCTACGGAGACGAAGGTCCCGATGAGGATCTTCCGGGATTCGATATCACTGCCTATTGGTCCCGGAGTGGTTTGCTCGATATGACCCGAGATGCCGGCGCGCCTCCCACTTTGCCCGTGCCCGCCAGTGGAGACCACGCCACCGCAATGGGCCTCTATTCCGCGATCGTCACAGGTTTGTATCGGCGCGAGCGCACTGGCGAGGGTTGCTCTGTGATCTACGTCCATTCCATGGGCCGGGCAATGCGATTTTATCCTGGTCGGCCGGCCCTTTCCCTGGGTAAATCCAGGGTTACTTTCTCAGAGCTTCATGATCGCGTGAAGAGAATCGTGACGACCCTCAGCCAGGCTGGTTTCGTGCATCGCGACCGCCTTGCGCTTCTCCTGCCGAACGGCCCTGAGTACATCGAGTTGGTGTATGCCTGCAGTTGGTTAGGCATCATCGTGGTACCGATCAACACAAGACTCTCGGCCGTAGAGATCGATCACGTGCTGGCCGATGCGACTCCGCGAGGACTCGTTCGGCATTCTGCATTGCCGGCACCAGCAGGCCACGTTCCGATGGAGTTTGTCGTTGACCAGGGGCATCTCGACGGAGGTTCTGGACCTTATCCGGAGCCGTGTTATGACCCCGACGCAGTCCTGGCCCTGCTCTACACCAGCGGCACAACTGGCCAACCAAAGGGCGTGACGCTTACGCATTCCAACGTGTTCTCAAACGTGAGCAACTTCAACTACTGGATCCAGTATCGGGAAGGAGGCGCATATCTGCACGCCGCGCCGATCTTTCACATCGCTGACTTCCCTGCAATGTTCGCAGCGTCAGCGTTTGGCGTTTGCCAGTCAGCGCTTCCTCGATTCGATCCACAAACCTTTTGCCAGACAGTCGCGAGTGAACGAATCAATTACACGGTCCTCGTACCTACTATGATGAACTTGCTTGCGGAGTTTGCAGAAAACAACCCGTCGGATTTGAGCAGCCTGGAACTGGTCGCGTACGGCGGATCTCCGGCTGCACCCGAACTCATCAACCGGACTCGAAAGCTCTTGCCGCAGGCCAAGCTGGTTCAGGTCTACGGCCTTAGCGAGACGGGCTTCCTCACTGGCCTGCGCGACACGGAACATACTGACGACCATCTCACATCTTGTGGGCGACCCTGCCCCGGAATCGAACTCGAGGTCACCGACGATTCAGGCAACCCAGCCGGATCGGGCCAGCCGGGTGAGTTGGTGGTACGCGGGGCCAACGTGATGCCTGGCTACTGGAACAATGAAGTCGCAACCGCGGCTGTTTTCAGAAACGGATTCCTTCGCACGGGGGACATCGGTTATCAAGACGGAGCAGGATACGTTTACATGCTCGATCGGCTAAAGGACATGATCGTCACCGGCGGTGAAAATGTCTACTCCGGTGAAGTCGAGGCCGTGATCTTCAGTCATCCGGCGGTGCGCGAAGTGGCGGTCTTCGGAATACCGGATTCCCGTTGGGGGGAAATAGTCGCCGCTTGTGTTGTCCTCAAGCCGGACGCTGCACTCACGGCAGAAGCCCTGACCAGCTACTGCCGGCAGAGCCTCGCGACTTTTAAGGTGCCCCGCCACATGGAGTTCTCCGAATCTGATCTGCCCAAAAACGCATCGGGAAAAGTGCTGAAACGATTCCTTCGCGAACGCTTTTGGGTCGGTTCCCATCGGTCAGTCTCCTGAGGGTTCATATTCCCGTGAGGAAACATCAGCGGCCGAGCTCTACGAACTCCGTATCAAACAAAGGAAGACTATTGCCGCTCCTATCCAACGAGTGGTCCGATGAGAAAATCAACAATTGCAACGCTGCTGACCGCGTTTATGGCTTTGGGTGGATGCGCCAAGGTGCGCTATCCGGACTATTACGTGTTGAATCTGCCCAATCCGGTCTCCGCCTCCCGCGATTCCGGGCCGATCCCAGCAAGTGTCGCGGTCCGCGAGTTTCGAGCTCCGCAGTATTTGAGACAGGGGTCGATCGTGTACCGTCCGGATCCCGAACAGGTCGCCTTCTACGGTTACCACCGCTGGGCTGAAGATCCGAGGCAAAGCGTAACAACCGCGATCGTGCGCGAGCTGAAGCAGGTCTTCGAATCGGCTGAACTTTACGACGGCCGCACGGGCGCGGAATTCCTGTTGACCGGCTCGCTGGATCGCCTGGACGAAGTCGACAGCGAGCGTTCCGTAACGGTCGAAGTCGGGATTTCCGCAAAGCTCCAGAATGTGAAGACCGGCGCCGTGATGTGGTCGGACTCGTCGTTCAAGACGTCCGAGATTAACCAGCGGTCGCTCTCGGCGGTTGTGGCGGAAATGTCCCGTGATCTCAGCGAAGCCGTGGCGCAGCTCATTTCGTCGATACGGAGCCGGGTCCCACCAAGCTCTTTTCGCGCCAATAACGATTAGGTAGAGGAACCTCAAAATGGCCGAGGCCAAAGTCGAACAACCAATAAGTTTTGCGGGCCGGTTGAAGGCCTGGATCGTTCCCGCGCTGATCCTGCTGATGGCGGTCGCAATCGTGTTCCTGATCGCGGGAAATTGGAACGCCTGGGCCAGCGAGAAGGCCGAGCAGGAAACGGACGACGCTTACACTCGCGCGGACCTGACGCCCTTGAGCACGAAAGTCGCAGGTCTGGTCGCTACCGTGGCCGTTTCGGATTATCAAAGTGTCAAAGCCGGTGACCTTTTGGTACAGCTTCGCGATGATGACTTCCGCGCCCAGGTCCAGCAGGCCCAAGCGGGGGTCGCCTCGGGCGAGGCTGCGTTAGTCAACAATCAGCGGCAGAAGGAATTACAAGACGCGCGCACCGTGCAGGCGAGCGAAAGTATCCGCGCGGCGGAGGCACAGATCAAAGCTGCCGATGCGGGCGTTGAGGCCGCCAACTCCACGATCGCGAACGCGCGGAGCGCCATCGACGGGACCAATGCCGATGTCGAGCGGACCAAACTCGAACGGCGCCGGCAGGAGGCTTTGATCGCGACGGAATCCGCGACGCACCAGAAACTGGAGCAGGTGGTCGCCGATCAACAACGTTACGAAGCGACGCTGGCGAGCAGGCAAGCGGACCTTGCGGCCGCGATGGCGCAGCTAGCGAGCCGCGAGGCCGATCTGGCACGCGCGAAAGCGCAACTCGGCAGCGCGACTGCTGAACTGGAAGCGCAGAAGCGGCAACGCGCTGTGCTCGATTCGCAGGAGCTTCTGCTCCGGGCGGATTTAAATGCAAAGCGCGCGACGCTTTCCCTGGCTCAGACGAACTCAGGTTATACGCGGATCGTCGCGCCCGAAGATGGGATCGTCAGCGAAAGAAAAGTGCGGGCAGGACAACTCGTCAGTCCCGGGACCCAAGTCCTCACGCTGGTGCAGCGCGATGTTTGGGTGCAGGCGAATTACAAGGAAACGCAGGTGGGTCACATGCGCGCGGGAGACAGTGCGGAGATCAAGGTCGATGCGCTTCCCGGAGTCGTATTTCATGGCAAAGTCGACCAGGTTGCGCCGGCTAGCGGATCACAATTCGCTCTTCTGCCACCCGATAACGCGACCGGAAATTTCACAAAGATCGTTCAACGCGTTCCGGTCAAAATCGTACTACAACCGGGGCAAGCCGAGCTGGATCGGCTGCGGCCTGGTTTGTCCGTAATCGCGACGATCCGGGCGAACGGCGCGACTCGTTAAAGGAACTATCCCGAGTGACTGCATCCGAAACTAAATCGATGCCCGTACAAAGCGCCGCGCCGCCGCGTACAAATCCGTATCTTGGGATTGCGGGCGTGTTCCTGGGCGCGGGACTCGCGACCTTGACCGCCAGGCTGGTAGGTGTCGGCCTACCCGACCTTCGCGGCGCAAGAGGGTTCGGGTTCGACGAAGCGTCCTGGATTTCAACCGCGCTGAACATGTCAATGATGTTCAGCGGAGTTTTCGTCGTGTTTGTGAACGCGTTGTTCGGGTCGCGCCGGATCCTGCTTCCAGCGGCCGCGATCTTCACGCTGGTTTCGGCGATATTGCCATTGGTTTCGAGCTACTGGCCCATGCTCGTACTGGTTGTGATTGCTGGGCTGTTCTCCGGAACCTTCTATTCCCTGACGATGACCTTCGTGTTGACAGCGCTGCCCAAACGGCTGATCATCTTCGGGATTGCGGCATATGCGGCGGATATTGTGTTCGTCAGCAATATCGCCAATTTGCTGGAGGGCTGGTACATCGAACATCTTTCGTGGGCATGGATCTTCTGGACCGCCGCTGCTGTAACGCCCCTGATGATTCTCTGCATCTATTTCGGAATACCGCGGCGCCTCCCTTCCGATCCCGTCCCGAGCTGGCGCGGCTTCGCGTACTTCAGCGTTTCGCTCGCTCTCATTTACGGTGCGCTCGACCAAGGCGAACGGCTCGATTGGCTGAATTCCGGCGTCATCGTTGCGATGCTCGCGGGCGGGATCTTCTTATTCATCGCGACTTGCATTCGACGGATCGAGCAACCGAATCCGACCCTAAATCTCTCTTTTCTGAACAGCAGGAACACGGTCATCCTGGCGTTATCGATTTTTGTGTTCAAGTTCGTACACCTTTCAGCGCTCGTTCTCGTGCCGGGGTACCTGAACACGATTCAAGCGTACCGGCCGCTCGAAACGGGACACGCATTGGCGTGGGTCGCCGTCCCCATGTTCGCCATGGTCTGGCTGGTTGCGTGGCTCGCGATCTATACAAACTCCAGACTGACGCTGGCATTAGGGCTGACTCTTGTTGCGGTCGCCTCCTGGATCTGCTCACATCTCGATACAGCATGGGCCGCGAACAATTTTGAACCGGTGGAACTGTTACTGGCGCTGGGGCTCGCCGCCGGTTATGTGGGGTTGGTCAGCAGTATCGTACTTCAGGCGCTTGAATCGGGCGCTTTGACCTCCGTCGCTAATGCTGCGACGTTTTCCGGCTTCATGCACTTTATCCGGCTTTTCGGAGGGCAGGTGGGAACCGCGGTAATGATCAGAGTGATCACCGTGCGCGAACGGTTTCACGATAACGCCTTGGGACTGCACGTTCAGGCAGGCAATTGGTTGACCGACGAGCGCGTGCGAGCCTTGAGCGCAGGACTCTTCTCACATTCCACCGGCGCCGGCGAGGCTCAATCCCGTGCGATTGGCATTCTCAGCCGGCAGGTGAGGGCGCAGGCGTATACGATGGCGATTTCTGATGGTTTCGTCGTTATTGGCTGGATGGTTGTCGTGTATCTGTTGCTGTTGCTGCTTCTCAAGCCCGCGAAGTTCAGCTTTCAGGATTTGAGGAGAATGACATGAATCGTGCCATTATTGTTGTCGCAATTGGGATTGCCGCCGCTGCGCCCCAATATGCGGACGACATCCGCCATCTGACGCTGACGGAGGCCGTGCACCTCGCGATCAGTCAGAACCGTACCTTGAAGATCGCACGGCTGAAAGTGGCCGAAAACGAGCACAAAAAGGCAGGTGAGCGTTCATCCTACTTTCCAACGCTCAAGAACGAATCGAATATCCTGCACGTGACGGACTTGCAGAATATAAGCATCCCGGCAGGCGCGTTTGGAACCGCCGGGGGATCTTATGTGCCTTCCGCGAATACAATCCTTCCGCAGGGGCAGAAAACGTTTTACACAAGCGGCACGCAGCTCTCTCAGCCACTCACGCAATTGATCCGGATTCATCACGCAAATCGAATTGCATCCGCCGACGTCGCTATTTCGCGCGACGACTTGAAGAAGGCGGAAAATGAGGTCGCGCTCGACGTGCATTCGCTGTATTTCGGAATCCTGATCGCGCAAGTGCAGAAGAAGGCCGCCGAACAGCAGAGGCAGTACGCGGACGCGAATCTTCGCGAAAGTGAGGACGAGGTGCGCAACGGAAGCGCGCTGAAAGTCGCCGCGATGCAAGGACAGGCGATGGTCCTCGAGAGCCGGCAATCCGTCCTCACGGCGGATCTCCAGTTATCCGACCTGACGACCCAGCTCAACGATTTGCTGGGGCTGCCTCTCGACACCAAGCTGGAACTGGCCACGGAGGTGCCGGCCGAACTCGATCGGCGTTCACGCGAAGAGTATGTCCAGGTCGCGTGGTCGCAGAATCCGCAGATCAAGGCTGCCGAGGCCTCCGTCGAGAAGGCGCAGGCCGCGGTCGGCGCCGCGAAGACAGCGTATATTCCGGATATCACCGCGTATGCTCGGCAAAGTTACCAGGACGGCGTTCCGTTCATGGTTCGAAACTTCGGCACGTTCGGCGTCAATATGACGTGGGAGGTCTTCGACTTCGGCAAGCGCCGAGCCGCGCTGCGCGAGAGGCAAGATCAATTGGCAGAAGCCCAGGAGAATTTACGCAGGTCGAAGGAGGAGGTCGCGGTTTCGATCGAGCGCAGTTATAACAAAGTGCAGCGGACCAAAAGCCTGGTGGAAGTCGCAACACAGGTGGCAAAGCTCCGGCAGGAGAGCGAGCGGCTAGCTCAGAATCAACTTGCCCAGGGAGCCGTCTTGATTTCTGACCGTCGTCAGGCGACAGCGGCAACATATAAAGCGCAGGCGGATTTGCTCCAGGCGAATCTCGGGTATCTGCTCGCCTGGGCGGAGCTTCAAGAAGCTGCCGGAAGCACTCCGGGACTTTAGGTTCGTCGATCCCGTCCAACAAATTACGGCCCGCTTCGCTCTTCGCATTGTGAGGAAGCACAAAAGGAGTATAGCCATGGCTTATCAAAGCGTGAACCCGTTTAACGGCGAGGTGCTGCGTACCTTCGACCAACACACCGATCAGCAGATGGAGCAAATGCTCGTGACCGCTGATCGGGCGTTTCGCGAAGTGTGGTCGACGAAGCCGGTTAGCGAGAGAGCAAAGGTAATCGGCAGAGCGGCATCGCTGATGCTCGAGCAAAAGGAGAAGTTCGCGCGTCTTGCAACTCTCGAAATGGGAAAGCGAATCGCTGAGAGTCGCGGAGAAGTTGAGCTAAGTGCATCGATCCTGAAATTCTATGCAGAGAATGCGGAGACATTTCTAGAACCTCGGCCGCTCCACTCCATCGCCGGCGAGGCGTACATCGAATATTCGCCACTCGGGGTCTTGATCGGCGTGCAGCCGTGGAATTATCCCTATTATCAGCTCGCGCGTTTCGCCGCGCCACATTTGGCGTCCGGAAACGTGATGCTGGTAAAACATGCTCCCGGCGTACCGCAGTGCGCGATTGCATTCGAACAGCTTTTCGTAGAAGGTGGCGCGCCGGCTGGTGTTTACACGAACGCCTTCCTCTCCAACGATCAAGTCGCTACGCTCATCGACGACCCGCGCACCAGAGGCGTTGCATTGACTGGATCCGAGCGTGCCGGCGAATCTCTGGCATCTCGCGCGGGCAAGAATCTGAAAAAGTCGACGATGGAGCTCGGTGGCAGCGACCCGTTTATCGTGCTGGAGGATTACGACTTGGCGGAAGCGGTGAAGATGGCCGTCGTCGGACGAATCGGCAACGCGGGACAAACCTGTATCGGCGCGAAGCGGTTCATCTTCGTCGGCCCGCGGCTCAAAGAGTTTCTCGCGATGTTTCGCGCGGCGCTAGAGTCGCTGAAAATCGGCGATCCTTTCGATGAAACCACGACGCTCGGCCCCCTCTCATCGGAGGCAGCGCTCACGCTGTTGCTCAAACAAGTCGATGAGGCGGTTTCTCATGGTGCGAAGATCCTCACCGGAGGGAAGCGGGTTGATCGCAAGGGATCCTTCATGCAGCCGACGATCCTCACCGACATAACCCCCGACAATCCGGCGTACAGGCAGGAATTCTTCGGGCCCGTCGCGCTCATTCTTCCGGCCAAAGACGAGGAAGAGGCAATCGCCATTGCCAACGATTCTCCGTACGGCTTGGGCGGTTCCATCTACACCAAGAACATCGATCACGGAAAGCGAGTCGCCAGCAGAATCGAAACCGGGATGGTCTTCATCAATTATCCCTCGGTCAGCACGGCGGACCTACCTTTCGGTGGAATCAAGCGGTCGGGCTACGGCAAGGAGCTTTCTGATCTCGGAATCCAGGAATTCGTAAACAAGAAGCTGATCTGCACCTCCAATGGGTTCTCTCTGGTCGCGTAGGCTGAAGCCTCTCATGGTTGTAATACCGTTATGGCCACGTTAAGCCAATCACTAAGCCGTCCAAGACTTCCGGCCGCAAGACTTAAAGATCGGGCTGTTCATGCCGTGCTACGTCGACCTGGTCCATCCCAAGGTCGGCATCGCCACCTTACAGCTTTTAGAAACATTCGGCCTTGATGTTGACTATCCGCTGAATCAGGCTTGCTGCGGTCAACCGATGTCCAATAGTGGCGACCAGCTCAATGCGAGGGGAGACATAGAGGCAACTCTGGTTCACGGCGCGCAGGGAGCTCGCTCCCTCAACCTGTTTTTTCTATCAACGAGTAGCGGATGAACAAACTTGGAGGTAACACGAATGCCGTTGTACACCGCTATCACTGAACATGACTATGTGTCAGATGCGACGAAGGCTAGGATCGCCGAGGAGATCACGCTCATACACGCCGCAGTGATGAAAGTTCCGAAGAACTTTGGTCGCGTCGTCTTTCTTTCCTATCCCAAACATCCGGGATACACGGCTGGCGAAGAGGCTCCCACCGCTGCACTAAACTGCGTTCTGCGTAGTGGTTACACTGTCGAGGAGAAGACGGACTTGCTGAACCAACTGTGGTCACTGTTTCAGGAGTTAACCGGAATCGCCACAGATCAACTGGCAGTCTCGCTTCAGGAAATTCCGTCTAGCAATGCAATGGAGATGGGCCGGATCATGCAGGCAGTTAGCCACGAATAGCCCACTGAGCCGGCTCTCAAGACTGGACGGAGCCCTAAAATTTGTTTCTTCTCCCCGAATGCGGATTGCTCTTACTCCTCTCCGTTCTCACGACACGCCTGATCGCGCCCGATCATTTCGCAGCTGGCATACCCACCGCGCTTCGCGAGGATCTGATCGCTTTGCTCGGTCCCGCGGCCGTGCGAGTCTCGCGTCACAGATCTCGTGAGCGTGCGGTCTCGCAAAACTTGATTAGGAGGGAGTGTGGTTCCTGAGATCTGGCCCGCGTGATGCCGCCGCTGAAGTCCACCTGGACAAGCCCTCGGCGCCAGCGAGACGATTCATTTAGTGCCGGCGGCGAAGTTTGCGCTGCAGATCCGGCCAAAACTCTTTTAGGATATTGCCCGCCATATCGACGCCAACTTGCACGCCGAGCTTGGCAGCGGCATCGCCTGCGGTGCGATTATCGGCGTAGTAAGCATTGGAGATGGCAACCGCGGCTGAGTTCCCGACGACTTCAGAATAGTTAAATTGGGCGCCGCCAGAATCGGTGTGGGTCCAGAAGATTTGGTGGGCTGCGTATCCGAGCCTGGACCATCCGCTTCCTTTGCCCTTACGGAAATACCGCGGGTCGTGGTGAAGAAGGGCAGGGAATACGCCTTCGGTCAAGTAGTCGCCGATGACGAGGTCGCCGTAGGCCGCGCCGAAGTATCTGCCGAAACCGGCGGCGCCTTGGCCGAAAGAGCGGTTCGCATTCGTCGCCTGGGCGTCGGCCGCGAAGATGCCCGCGAGAATGACCGTCCCCCGGTCGAAGGCATCTTCAGAGGCAATTTTAAATTTCTCGCCGGGCGAGAGCGGCTGGTAATTCTGGAGGCTCGGCGAGCTTCGGTAATTGGGGACGATGCCTAGCAGGCGCTTGCTTTCTGAGTTGCTATTTAATGGCGACGCCACCGTCGTCGCGGGATCTTCCGGCGATGACGATTGCGCGTCCACGACGGACCACGAATATGCTAGCAACATGCAGGCGGTACAAAGTTTTGGCACTTGTGTTTTCACTACCGTTTTGCTCTTTGCGCCAACCCGTCGACGAACGGCTGTGCAATCGCGGGGGGAGCGGCTCCGCTGTCGACGATCTGGCTGTTCGTAACGTCTTTTCCGTAGAGGGCTGCGTCTCCGGACTGATCGCGCTTAAGCGTCGCTCCGTCCAAGCCAAAGCCGGCGAAGGCCCCTTTAGTCTGGCCGTAGAACAAGACTTGAGCGTTCGGATCTTCGTGGGCACTCTTTCCGTTGCCCCATGCGGCGGATGCATCCGAGCCGATGGTGAATCGATCTGAGAGGAGTTTGGCTCGGCGAGATTTATTGAGCGAAAGCACGACGACATCAATCTCCTCACCGCCAAGTTGAACGCCAACACTGGCCGTCTCGAGCGAGATCGCCGCAGGGGCCGACCAGCCGCCGTCCTTGCGGCAGGAGATGAACCCGCGGCCGAATCCGACGCCCACTACAGCGGCGCCCTTCTTGAATCCGGGGATCACGGCAATGCAATCTGCGTTCGCAATTCGAGCCGGCCGAATTCCATGTTCGGATTCCGTCATTTTCGCGAAAATGGCCGTGGCTCGATTCAGGCGCGTCACGGTTTCGTCGGCGCCCTTCGCTGTGAATCCGAGGACGAGCGTCAAGAGAAGAAAAGAATGGGTGGTTTTCATCTGTATGCTCCGCGTCATCAATGAAGAGCGCGCGTTCCGGCGGTTTTGTTGGGATGCCAACATTCTTGTGATCCGATGGATCTCTTTTTGAGGACGAATGAATCTTCCGCTCAATATTCTGGTTCAATGCTCACAGGTGGGGACGCTGGTTCTGGGATCGGCGGGTATTTGGATCGCGATGCTCAATCAG
>Ga0209167_10001399_pt1 | contig 14260 bp, 15 predicted proteins | sample Coa_R1_9_FD_187154 | JGI IMG/M metagenome (GOLD analysis project Ga0209167, IMG submission 187154) | Surface soil microbial communities from Centralia Pennsylvania, which are recovering from an underground coalmine fire - Coalmine... | ecosystem: Environmental > Terrestrial > Soil >... | reverse complement strand
AATTTCGAGTGTGCTTCCATCACCGGGTGTCCACACCAGCCGCTCGCCCGCAGTCGGTATCAGTTTACGGTGCCTGCCAAGAAGGGTTCCTTTATCATCGATGTAAAAAACAGTATTAAATAAACTCGCATTACTTGCTCCCGTGTTTATTTCACTTAGTCCCATGACCACAAATATTTTTGCCTTTTTTGCTGCTGCGCAAAGCTTTTGAATTGCAGGATCGTTTTCAGTTACACTGTTCTCCAGCAACGCTTCATATAATGGATTCGTCAATGCTTTTTTCCCGGGTGGATTCATCCATACCCACTCCGGGTAACCGGGAATATATGCTTCCGGAAACACGATCAGACGGGCTCCATGTTGTCCGGCCTCCAAAATGGCTTCGACGGCTTTTTTTGTTGTGGCTCCTTTGTTGAGAAAGACGGGCGAAATTTGAGCGAGGCATGCAGTAAACTTTGACATAGGAAAATTTAAGGACAATAAAATTCGTGATTTTATTTCGTTTTGACTGCAAGGCTTTTCAGGTGAGATGCAATACACAACCCAACGGGCTGCAATAAATTCATTTACAAAGTGAAAGGTTAAGTAAATTTACCAGGATTAATTAACAGGGCGTTGACCATGGTAAAGTTTCTCTTTCCGATATTCATGCTCTCCTCTATTTGTGTCAATGCGCAGGAAAGAATTTCCGCGGATATATGTGTTTATGGCGCCACATCGGGTGGAGTGATCGCAGCCTATACAGCCGCAAAACTGGGTAAGAAAGTCGTACTCGTCACACCCGATGGCCACCCCGGTGGACTGAGCAGCGGAGGATTAGGCAATACTGATATCGGCAACAAGATCGCGATCACCGGGCTGGCACGGGATTTTTATCGCCGCGTCGGACTGCATTACGGAAAACCGGAGCAATGGATTTTTGAGCCTCACGTGGCTGAAGATATTTTCAAGGCTTACATTCATGAGGCTTCTATTTCTGTTTTGTATCATCAATCATTAAAAGTTACTTACAAAAAAGGCTTGCAGATCCAGGAAATTCAAACTGAGCCGGCCGACTCCGGCGCGGATCAGGAAACTTACATCATTCATGCGAAAGAATATATCGATTGCTCCTATGAAGGAGACCTGATGGCCATGGCGGCCGTTTCATTTACCATTGGACGTGAGAGTAACGAACAGTACCACGAAACCTATAATGGAATTCAATTACTCGATAAACATCAGTTTCCGGACGGAGTGGATCCTTATATGATTGAAAGTAAACCCGAGACTGGTTTGCTATGGGGCATTCGCCCTGAGGGGTTAGGATCAACGGGTTCCGGTGACAAAAAACTGCAGGCATATAATTTTCGTCTGTGCCTTACCGATAGTCTGCAGAACCGGATTGAGATAACAAAACCAGATCGGTATGACAGTAGTCACTATGAGTTGCTTCTCCGGTATATTAAAATAAAGAATCCCAAATCTCTGGAAGACGGATTATTGAATATTAATCGGATGCCGGAAAGAAAAACAGACATCAATAACAATGGCCCCTTTTCCACAGACATGATCGGAATGAATTACGAATATCCAAACGGAACTATTGAAGTGAGGAAAAGGATTATCCGGGATCATATCGACTACAACAAAGGGCTGCTGTATTTTATCGGGCATGATGGAAGAGTGCCTGAACACCTGAGAAATGAAATGCTGGCATGGGGTTATCCAAAAGACGAATACATGGATAATGATCACTGGTCTCCCCAGTTATATATCAGGGAATCAAGAAGAATGATTTCCGGATACGTAATGACAGAGGGCAATTGCACCGGTCAATTGAAAGTAACTGATGGCATTGGAATGGCCGCTTATACAATGGATTCACACAATTGCCAGCGTGTCGTCGTGCATGGCATGGTAAAAAACGAAGGCGATGTACAGGTTGGCGGATTCCCGCCCTACCCTGTCTCCTACCGTTCCATCGTGCCTAAACAAAATGAATGCACCAACCTGTTTGTACCTGTTTGTCTGTCTGCCAGTCACATTGCATATGGTTCCATCCGGATGGAGCCGGTATTTATGGTTCTTGGACAATCATCGGCTACCGCAGCTGTCATAGCCATTGACAAAAACATACCTGTACAAAAAGTACCGGTTGATAAATTACAAATGGTATTAAAAGACGATCCGCTCACTTTGCACCAAATAAGATATTAGATCCGTTTTATATAATGTAAAAAAATATGTTATGATAGAGAATAATTATATCAGCAGCGTAAAAAATCAATTTAACCAATACAAAAGCCTGGCAGAAAAGGCCATTGACCAGGTGCCGGATGAAAAAATTTACTGGCAGTACAATTCCCAAACAAATAGTATTGCGATTATCGTAAAACACCTGGCCGGGAATATGCTTTCCCGGTTTACCGATTTTTACAACAGCGATGGCGAAAAAAAATGGAGGGACCGGGATTCGGAATTCGAAAACGAAAATTTATCGCGTGAAAAATTAAAAGTCCTGTGGGATAAAGGTTGGGATTGTTTTTTTCAGGTGTTAAACGGTCTGTCAGCTGCTGACCTTTCAAAGGTAATTATCATCCGAAATGAGGAGCATACTGTTGTCGAAGCCATCAACCGTCAGCTAACCCATTACGCTTCACATATCGGACAGATCATTTTTATCGCCAAAATGGCGCTTGACGATCAATGGAGAACGCTTAGTATTCCGAAAAATGCCTCCAGGGCATTTAATGCTAAAAAAGGGCTCTGACCCGGTGACGGCTAATTTCGTTAACTTGTAAGAGAATCGAACAAGTGCGTTGGATATATCTATATTGTCTTGGCCTTTTCTTATGGCTTCCCGGCAGAACAAACGGCCAGCGGGTTATTTATTCTGAATCCATTAATACGCGGGCTCCGATTCGTTTCCAGGTAATCGGAAAATCAGATAATTTTTATTGGGTTGCCAGGCTTCAACCACAGAAAACAAAATTACGTCATAGTCAGGAACGCAAAATTGAAATCCAGGATTTTGAATTGTATGATAACAGACTTCATCTAATCAGCGAACAGTCGCCTGTCTACATTCCGGGAACGATGAAACAATGGCTGATGACAGGCAATAAAGGGCTTGATCAGGTTATAACTATAACTTCGGGGACCAGCACGAGAATTTTTTGTAATCACTATCAGTCGAATCAAACCGCAGATTCCAGATTAATCGACAGTTTACCGTTTCCGGCGAATGCCTCTTCCATTCTTTTGGTAAGGTCCGAGAATCAGAAATTCATCTTGCTGGTCGCGTTTGAAAATACAGATCCGGAATCGACGTTTGCACATATACACTTGTTTGATTCAGACTGGAATCCGGTGTACCGCAAGGCAATTTCTGATATACAATTATCCCAGCCATGTATACAGGACGACGAGATTGGATTTCCGTCAGAAAGTTTTGATAACCTGCCTGTCAAACTCGCCAACAGTGGTGAATGGGGAATGGTTTTCCCTTCCCGCATCAGTCATCATTTTTCGCTATTCCATGCCTGTCCCAATGGGGAGGATTATTTTTTTAAGCAAATAACTGTCGCTCCGTTTTACAAGACAGAAGACATCTCCATGTCCATTGACAACGACCGGCAGGAAATGACTATTGGCCTTTTATCATCCTACCGCAATACATCTCTGAAAAACGTGCAGGTATGTAATTACTCCATGCGTGAGGGTAGATTTGATTTTGATTCCTCCTATCATTTCAACGAACAGGCACGTGATATCAGGAATAAAAATCTGAGCCATGAAAGTTTTATTTCCGTTCCTCATGGGGGGTATATGCTTTTAAAAGAATATGGTTCATCTTTTGAATTTGAAAAACCCAATATTCCCCCACTCAGTAATTGGGAAACAGCTTATCTCCTGGCAAATTATTCTGAAGCAAATTCCGGAGACAAAGAAATGAAACCCGGATATAAACTGAATCGCGGATTGAGTCCGATTCCCGCTGTTCGAAACAAGGGTGATCTGAATCTATTTTATTTCCCCGCTATATCGAATGACAGCACCTGGAGCGCGGTACTGGAAATGGAACAACATGCCGAAACAAATAATCCGGATCTCTCCTATCTGCTGATGCCGGCAAAAAATAAATTGTACCTGATATATAACAGCCAGGAAAGTTCTGCCGATCCATTAGCAACCACCACGACATTAAATACACGTGGTGAAACAACCGGTGATGCACTTGTTTTCTGGAAGATGGATAAAATGCTGAATTTTCAAAATGCTAGACGATTCACCGCTGATGAAGTGGTTGTTCCTTATTTGAATAATCAGAAGCCGGGTTTTGCCATTATCAGACTTCATTAAGCGGATGCAAGTATGGAAGACTGGAAGTATGGAAGACTGGAAGTATCCGCAAACCGTCAACCGTCAACCGTCAACCGTCAACTGTCAACTAAGAGAAAAGACTATTTTACTTTATCCCGCTGCTTTAACTCCCGCCAGGTCGTCAAAATAATTCCCTGATCTTTCAATGCTTTTTTAAACGCGGGATTCATCATAGCGAGATGGAAACGCCCTTTATGAGGTCTATTTCGGCTCCTTCATTTGAATCGAAACTCATTCCGGCATCATCCACATGCAGGATCAGCACCCGGGCATCTTTTGGAAATCCTAAACGTTCGGCGTACGTGGAATCAGGGGGCTGGCCCTGCACAAAGTATGATAATAATATGATTAACAATACATTGTACAATCTTACGGCCATAAAGGAAGTTTGAATTAAAGGTAATAAAGCTCTCTAATGTGTCGTATTATCTGCAGAATTTATATTCAAAAAAACAATCCATCTTCCATTTATACCGTCTATGCATATTATTATGCCATTCATACTACTATGTTTTGCATAGTACATACTAAAGCCCTTATCTTTACATCGTTAATCAAAACACACAATCAATAAAAACAAAAAAAATGAAAAAGAGAATCCTGCTTTTAAGCATCGTACTGGTAAGTTTTACTGCTTTCAGCTTTGCCGCAGATGCCCCCGCCATCAGTAAAAATGTGATCAGTTCTTTCAACAAACAATTTTCCAATGCCCGGGATATCAAATGGGAACTCCAGGCAAATTTCGTAAAGGCTGAGTTTACTGTGAATGATATGGTACTCTTCGCCTATTTTAATAATAACGGAGAATTACTCGCAGTTACTCGTTTTATCAGTCCAAATCAGTTACCACTTCAAATACTTAATTCCCTGAAAAGTAATTATGCTGATTACTGGGTAAGTGATTTGTTCGAAATTCAGACTGAAAACGGTACTTCTTATTATGCAACTATTGAAAATGCTGATCAGATCCTGATTTTAAAATCAGAAGGCATCAGCGGATGGCAGACTTTTCAGAGAGAAAAGAAGGCCCATGCTGAATAAGCATCACAATCATATTAAAAAATAAAGGAAAGATCCGGTTAAAGATCTTTCCTTTTCCCTTTGCCTTCATTACCCCGCTACTTACAAAGCTCCCAACTGCTTTAGATATTTTTCAGAATTCGCTTTTACATTGGGCGGCGGATTCATACTCAATGATTTTTTAAAGCTGGTTATTGCATTTTTTTTATCTCCGGCGAGTGCATATGCTTCACCCAGACTGTCCCAGGTATTTGGATTTTCAGGATGTTTCTGAGTATTTAATTTGAGCACATCTATGGCTTCCGGATATCTTTTTTCTCCCAATAATTGATAACCGTATGCATTGAGCTCTCCGTCATTTGCATATGGTATTGCTTCTTTTAATATTTTAGCAGACGTCACACTGTCTCCCGCATTTTTTAAGAACCCGGCTTTAATGGCTAAGGCAGTATAATTTTGCGGGTTTCCTGTCAGGATTCTGTTCACCCATTGCAATCCCTGTGCTGTATCGATATTGTGAGCCAATGAATAATTGGCGGCAGCATTCAGATTTTGAAAATAGAAGCCAGTTTGACCACTTAATAACTCCCTGGCATTATCCATTACAATTTGATCAACGGCGAATTCAATTTTTACCGGAAACTGCTTTTTTGCCCAGTTAAGATCTAATTCGGCCCATGTTCTGCTGACACTGTCAAATGAATAATAAAGTTTTTCCGCCGACTCCGGCACATCCCTGATGTTTATTTTCGCCCGCATCTGGTCGTCTTTAGGATCATAACGAAATGCCCCCCATGATTTATAATCCCTGGAAAGGATCAGTTCTCCTGTATTGTCTTTATTGATTATGAAGAATAATCCATAATCTCCGGCGGGCACTTTGGTTCCTTCGACCATCGCATCATGTGATAAGTGAAGCACCGTATTTTCATTTGCTCCTGCACGCCAGGGAGATTCCAACCCAATGGCGGATCCATTTTTATCCCAGCCGTAGGGAACCAGATCTCCCCAAACTTCTCTGCCCCGTACAGAAGGCCGGGAGTAATTCACCGTTATAGTTGAAATACCGACGGTTTGTGATACGCTTGCCGCAGGACTGGCTTCTCTTGGCAACCAGGGTTGCTGTGCTTTTATTAAATAACTGCTGAAAATAAATACTATCAAATATGCTAGTCGGGTATACATTAGCCTGGCCATAAATTAAACGGTTTAAGTTAATCAATTCTTTAAGTTAAGAGAATGGATTGCCCGAACTCCGAATTATACCCAGGCGGCAATAGAACATTGTGAAAGGTCGGCAGATATGGGTTAACCCTTTTATTTGAATCCCATGTAAACCAGGGCTGCCAGTACTCCCCCGAGTACGGGACCGAGTACCGGGATCCAGGCATATCCCCAATTACTATCTCTTTTATTCTTCATTGGCAATATAACGTGCATGATACGTGGACCCAGATCCCTCGCCGGGTTTATGGCATAACCTGTCGTGCCACCGAGCGACAACCCGATAGACCATACTAACAGCGCCACCGGCAGGGCACCAATAGATCCGAGACCTATATGCGTTTTGCTTTCGATGATTTCCCCGCCGGTGATATAGAAGACTGTAAACACCAACACAAAAGTGCCGATCAATTCACTGATCAGGTTTGGTATATTATCGCGGATAGCAGGAGCTGTGGAAAATGCTGCGAGCTGTAACGACGAATCAGCCGTCCGGTTAAAATGATCGCGATACATGACCCATACCAGGAATGCGCCGATCATGGCACCCAACATCTGGGCGATAATGTACGTAAGAACGGAAGACCATGGAAGATTCCCGGCAGTCGCCATAGCAATCGTGACGGCAGGATTCAGATGCGCACCGCTGAATGGTGTTGCAATCACCACACCAACATAAACAGCCAGGGCCCACCCAGTCGTGATTACGATCCACCCGCTATTTTGTCCCTTCGTGCCCGTTAACACAACATTCGCGACAACGCCGTTACCTAATAAAACCAATGCGCCGGTTCCAATTAATTCTGCGAGAAACGCTGTCATATGTTTTATTTTATTTTTTACTCCATACCTGCGCCGCATACACTGCCTGCTTCCATGAATCAATTCCTGATCGCACCTTTACAGATTGAACGCCTGGTTCAAATACTCTTTCTGATTTCCACCAATTTGCAATTTCATTCGTGTCCTTCCAGAAACCTACCGCAAGTCCGGCGAGATAAGCAGCACCCAGTGCAGTAGTTTCTGTAATCTCGGGTCTGATCACTTTGCAATTGAGCAGATCTGCCTGGAATTGCATCAGCAGATTGTTTGCAGTGGCGCCTCCATCCACACGTAATTCTTTTATTGAAGTTCCTGCGTCTGCTTCCATTGCTTTCAAAACGTCCATGGTCTGGTATGCAATGGATTCCAGCGCAGCACGTGCTATATGAGCGGCTTTTGTCCCTCTCGTAATTCCCACCATAGTTCCTCTTGCATCCGGATTCCAGTATGGAGCGCCGAGACCTGCGAAAGCTGGCACAAAGGAAACACCATCCGTATCGTCCACCTGACTGGCAAGCATTTCTATTTCCGAAGAATTTCTTATGATCCCCAATCCGTCACGTAACCATTGTACCACCGCACCGGCAATAAAAATACTTCCTTCAAAAGCGTATTGAACCTGCCCGTTTATTTTCCAGGCTACGGTTGTCAGAAGATTATTTTTTGATACCACAAATAGGTCGCCGATATTCATTAACATGAAACATCCCGTACCATACGTATTTTTAACCATTCCTTTTTCAAGGCACATCTGTCCAAACAAAGCCGCGTGCTGATCTCCGGCAACACCTGCAATCGGAATTCTTTCTGCAAATATATTTTTATCTGTTTCGCCATAATATTCGCTGGATTCTTTTACAACAGGTAACATCGATGCCGGAATATTCATGATCTGCAACAGCTCCTCATCCCATTTTTGTTCCCTGATATTATATAACATACTGCGGGATGCATTCGTGATATCTGTTGCATGTACGGCACCCTGTGTCATTTTCCAGATAAGCCACGAATCAACCGTACCGAAAGCAAGTTTTCCTTCCATGGCTCTCTTCCTTGCATCTTTCACATTATCCAGTATCCATCGGATTTTAGATCCGGAAAAATATGCGTCAATGACCAGCCCGGTCTTTGAACGGATTTTATCTGAGAGGCCTGATTGTTTTAATTCTTCGCAAAAACCAGCCGTACGTCTGTCCTGCCAGACAATCGCATTATAAACGGGAGCCCCTGTTTCGCGGTCCCAAACGATGGTTGTTTCTCTTTGATTTGTAATTCCGATGGCGGCAATTTCCGAAGGAATAACACCCAATTTTAATCTTGCCTCAGATGCTACACTGGCCTGGGAAGACCAGATTTCCATCGGATCATGTTCAACCCATCCCGGCTGCGGAAATATCTGGGTAAATTCTTTCTGTGCGATGGATTTGATTTGACCCGTCTGGTCAAAGAGGATGGCGCGGGAGCTGGTGGTACCCTGGTCTAAGGCGAGTATATACTTTTTCATAATTGTCAATTGTCAATGGTTAATTGTTAATTGATTATTTAATTGACAATTGACAATTGACAATTAACCATTGAGAACGTAGTTTTTCGCAATCGAGTTGAAAGATAACACTTGTTCTTTTTCCCACTGCCCGTCTTTGTTTAATTCTTCAGCCATTAAATGTGCTACGGCTGGCGCCATAGCCATAGCAGCGCGTGCATCCAGAAATAATGCCCGTGTCCGTCGCGCCAGCACATCTTCAATACGCCGCGCCATTTCATAACGGGTGGCCCATATAATTTCAGCACGGATATACGGCAGCCGTGGATCCAGCGTTTCTTTCCATGCCGGATTTTCCCGTGTCAGCGCCTTCACCGATATGGCGTCGCTGCCATATACAAAGAAGGGATCGGCCCAGTCTACAGATTCATGATACCCGTGTAAATACAATGTTTTTGTTTTACAGACTCTTTTTGTAAATCCAGCCGATTCAATGGCCAGATCTACTGTGTCCTCAGCCATCTTGCGATAGGTTGTCCATTTTCCCCCGGTTATAGTAATCAGGCCGGACGGTGATAACATGAGTTTATGCGATCTGGAAATTTCCTTTGTTTTTTGACTCTCTCCCTGCGGTGCTGCCAGCGGTCTGAGTCCTGCGAAAACGCTCAATACATCTTTTCGTGTGGGGATCTTCGTTAGGTAAACGGCAGAAGTATCAAGTATAAATTGTATTTCCTCTTCCAGGGCTTTGGGTTCCATCTGATGTGCCTTCAACGGCGTGTCGGTTGTTCCGATTAAAGTTCTGTCGTGCCAGGGAATAGCAAACAATACCCGGCCGTCTTTAGTTTTCGGAATCATCAGGGCATCATGAGGCCCTAGAAATGATTGATCGAATACAAGGTGAACACCCTGACTTGGACGAACCATCGGACCAGCCTCGGGCGCATCCATCACCAATATCTCATCTACAAAAACACCCGTTGCATTTATAACTGTTCTTGCTTTCAGATTATAAGAAACATTGGTTTCCATATCCGTTGCGGTGAGACCATTGATTTTGCTGCCATCTTTGTTCAAAGAAGTGACCCTAAAGTAATTCAGCAAAGTGGCTCCCTGTTCAATGGCCGTTAACGCGAGACTGACCGCCAGTCTCGCATCATCGAATTGTCCGTCATGATAGAGTACACCTGCTTTCAGGCCCTTCTGAGAAATATTGGGAATTCGTTGTATCACTTCACGGTTTGAAATCAGACGTGAACGGCCAAAACTTCTTTTACCGGCGAGTAAATCATACACCGACAGTCCAACGGAATAAAAAATGGCATTCAGCCATGAATAATTGGGAATGATGAAACTTTCATTTCTCACGAGCTGTGGTGCATTTCTCAGCAATATTCCTCTCTCCCGTAAGGCTTCGACTACAAGGCCAATGTTTCCCTGGGCGAGGTAACGTACGCCTCCATGTACCAGTTTTGTACTTCGGGAAGAAGTTCCTTTTGCAAAATCCGACTGTTCCAGCAGTAAAGTTTTGAAGCCTCTGGAAGCTGCGTCCACAGCTATACCCAGGCCGGTAGCGCCACCCCCGATGATGATCAGATCCCAGATTGTTGAAGGATCCGAAATCTGATTTACCAGCGCATCCCTTTTTATTTCCATCTAATCGTTTTGCCTGAAAATATTTTGTCTATTGTTCCACCAGTTCTTCCGGAATATGAAAAATCTCCATTCCGCTGATTGCCGGACTTCGTTTTGCGTCGAGAATATGAACTTCAATATACTTTATTTTTTTTGCGGGAAAACTCAGTATTCGCTGATGGCCAATCGTTGTATAGGTATTGTTGTACAGCGGTTCAAAATTTTTATCATACAATTTAATTGAAAAGGATTTAATCTGCTGACCATCCTGAATTTTTTCATTCAGCATGATGCAGTTAACCATTTGTTCATCTTCGAAATCAATTTGCAGCCATTGTTTTTTGTAATTTTCACCCGGTTCGAAAATTATACTTTTCGTATTTATCGTTGCATGCTGATCCCTACTCCCATTAAATATTTGAATCTGATGTTGCTCATTCAGCAACGAGTACTCAAAACTTTTCAGTCGCAATTTTGCAAAACCCATCAGGGCTGCAGAGTCATAGGGAGTGATCAATCCACGCGGATCAGGTGGCACATTTAAAATTAAATTCGCGCCGCGGCCAACAGATTTTAGATAAATATTAAAAAGCTTCTCCGGTGATTTCACCAGGCTGTCTTCTTTTTTATGATAGAACCATCCGGGCCGTATACTCACATCACATTCTGCAGGTATCCAGTTTTTTCCATTTATATTTCCCTGCTTCAGTGTATCATTTGGCGGGGCGCCCAAACCACGACTGAATCCAGCAGTATCCAGCAGATTCCAATTAGTAGATCCTGCCATTCCATTTTCATTGCCGACCCAGCGAATATCAGGACCGATATCACTAAATACCATCGTATTCGGGGCAATCCGTCGAATGGTGGTTTCAAATCCATGCCAGTCATAAATCATTTTTTTCCCATTGGGGCCCTCGCCATTGGCGCCGTCCCACCAGAATTCAAAGAACGGTCCGTAATTACGGACCACTTCTTCCATCATATTCTTAAAAACCTGGTTGTAAGCTGCCGTTCCATAAGCCGGATGATTTCTGTCCCAGGGAGAAAGATAAACACCCATGGATAAACCATATTCCCTGCAGGCGGCAGATAGTTCTTTTAACACATCGCCCTTCCCATTCCTCCAGGAACTTTGCGCAACTGTATGTTTTGAGTAGGCGCTGGGCCATAAGCAAAAACCGTCATGATGTTTGGCAGTTATTACGATACCTGTCGCGCCCGCTGCTTTTGCGATCCGGCACCACTGGCGGCAATCGAGGGCAACGGGATTAAATACTTCTTCCTTTTCAGATCCCCGTCCCCATTCGAGATCGGTAAAAGTATTCGGTCCGAAATGGACGAATAAATAAAACGGTTTGTCCTGCCATGCCAGTTGTTTTGCATTCGGCAATGGTTGCACATAAGCCTGGGAAAAACCACCCATGGTAAAGCATAGGCAGATGGAAGTAAATAATATTTTCATCTTACCGGTTTATATGGATTGAGTTATGAAACTAAGAAATGAAAACCTAATTTTGCGGTATCAAAAAATGGATATGTCGTTTTTTAGTAATAAAGTGGTGATTGTCACGGGAGGCACGGAAGGGATCGGCAGGGCCCTGATCAGTTTGCTGATTGAAGCAGGTGCGAAAGTCGCAACCTGTGGAAGGCAGCATGATAAACTATATGCCCTTCAAATGGAATACTCTCAATTTATGTTGCATACGATGGTATGCGATGTGAGTCATGAGGAAGACTGCAAGCGCCTGATTCAGTCAACTGTTGAAACATTCGGTACCGTTGACATATTGATAAATAATGCGGGTATCAGTATGCGTTCCCTGTTTGACGACGCGGATACCGACGTGATCCGGCGTATGATGGACGTGAATTTTATGGGCGTTGTATATTGTACGAAAGCAGCGCTGCCTTATATCATAGAACAAAAGGGAATCATTGTAGGTATTTCCTCTGTGGCGGGATACCGGGGATTACCGGGCAGAAGCGGTTATTCCGCTTCCAAATTTGCTTTACAGGGTTGGCTGGAGTCACTCAGAACAGAACTCGTTGGATTGGGGGTTCATGTTATGTGGGTTTCTCCGGGATTTACCACATCCAATATCCGCCATGCGGCACTGGACAGCCATGGAGAGGGCATGGGTGAAGGTACTTTGGATGAAACCAAACTTATGAGTGCAGAAACCTGCGCAAAATATATCTTACACGCTATCGAAAAAAGGAAAAGGGTTCAGGTGCTTACATTCACTGGAAAGTTCACGGTTTTCTTAAATAAATTTTTCCCATCCCTGGCTGATAAGCTTGTACACCAGCATTATTTCAAGAATGGGGAACTGGTTAAATAAGGGACGGGAATATTTAAAAATGAACGGATAACGATGGCGCTTATTACCCTTACTTCCGACTTCGGCCTGCAGGATTATATCGCCGGTGCGGTGAAAGGGCAACTGATGCAAATCGATCCTTCTTTCCAGCTCTGTGACATTTCACACCAGATTGCTCCCTTCAATTATCCCCAGGCTGCTTATATATGCCGAAATGCGATCTGGCATTTCCCGGAAAATACCTACCATATCATTCTGGTAAACCTCTTTGAACAAAAGCCGGAAACCATCCTTCTCGCATGCCTTCGCGGGCAATATATCTTCTGTGCAGATAACGGACTGTTAGGCATGATCCTCCCGGAAAAGGCTGAAAAAATTATCGGGTTGCCACTTGATAAAAATGAAATAAAAAATACGATGTATTGTACTGGTCAGATTGGCCGCGCCATTAAATCATTAGAAACAGGAACGCCGCCTGAAATCCTGGGCGATCCTGAAATAAAATATATCCAGAAAAATGACCTGCGCCCCTTACTTGGGGAAAGTTATATTGAAGGACAGATCATATTTATCGATAAATTCGAAAACGTGGTTGTGAATATCACCCGCGATGAATTTGAGGCCCAACGACGGGGCCGGAGTTTCAGAATCGTTTTTAAGAGAAACGAAATCATCGACCGGATCAGCGAATCTTATGCAGATGTTCCGCAGGGGGAAAAGCTGGCCATTTTTAATTCGGCCAATTATCTTGAAGTCGCAATCAACAAGGGCAATGCAGCCGGTCTGTTCGGCCTCCAGGATTTTACTGACCAAAGTCTCCAGCACCATTTGTTTTACCAGACGGTGAAGATTTACTTTGAGTAGTGTGGAAGACTGGAAGACTGTCCCGCAGGTGCGGGATGGAAGTGCAGTTTAACAGTTTGTTTGCTAATTTAATCCGGAAATACTTCCATACTTCCAGTCTTCCAGTCTTCCATACTTGTTTTTAGTCGGTGAGTCTGTATATATTTGTCACTCCTAAAAATCGTAGACAATGAACTATAAGAAGGTGAATAACATATCAGGCTGGGTCGTTTGTCTGATTGCCTGTATGGTATACGTCCTGACAATGGAAGCCACCGGCAGTTTCTGGGATTGCGGTGAGTTTGTTTCCAGTGCTTATAAACTCCAGATTCCACATCCGCCCGGCGCACCGCTTTTTGTGATGATGGGTCGTTTTTTTATCGTTCTCTTTGGCGACAATCCGATGACCGCCGCGCGGGCCGTCAACTTTATGAGTGCTATCCTGAGCGGATTCACCATTCTTTTCCTGTTCTGGTCCATTACGCATTTCGCACGGAAGATTATCCAGAAGAATGCCCTTGTTCTGGACAACCAACAGATTTTC
>Ga0209167_10001394_pt1 | contig 14333 bp, 12 predicted proteins | sample Coa_R1_9_FD_187154 | JGI IMG/M metagenome (GOLD analysis project Ga0209167, IMG submission 187154) | Surface soil microbial communities from Centralia Pennsylvania, which are recovering from an underground coalmine fire - Coalmine... | ecosystem: Environmental > Terrestrial > Soil >... | reverse complement strand
AATTCTCGACTATTTCGTTGCGCCCGATAACCTGCGCCCGAAGCTGCTGCCCGCGCTTCTGGAGAATCCGTCGGTTTCCGAAACTGGCTTGGCGAAATTGGCGCTCTCCGCCATGCGCGACACTGCCGAAGTTATCCTGCTCAGCCCCCGGGCCGTTTCTTTGCCGGCCGTGATCGAAGCGCTCAAAGCGAATCCGTATCTCAAAAAAGAGGAAACCGCGGCCTTGGGCAAACCTGCGGCCACTCAGGCTCCAGCGCAGGCGGTTGCGCCCGTTCCCGCGGATAAGCCGCATGTGCCTTCCGAGACCGCGCCATCCCATATCGAATCGGCCCCGACCGAATCTGCCGATCATGAATCTGCGGATCATGAATCTGCGGATCATGAATCTGCCGATGCCGTTGCCTCCGAGCCCGCGAACAGCCCGGAGGCGGACGAAGTCGTTTCCGTATATCTCAAGGACAATGCCAGCGAGATTGCGGCCGAAGGAGAAAAACCGTTCCAGGCCATTGGCGGCGTGTTCGACCTTCTGGGGCCGGATTACTTCCCGGTCACACAGAACGAAGAGATGGCCCAGCCGGCTCCGGTCAATGCTGCCGCTCCGGCCACTCCTGCAAAGGCGGAGGTTCCGGCACAAGCTCTGCGTAAAAAGCCTCCGCAGGGCGAGCCCAAGCGGGAAAATACGCTGCAAAAGATCAATGCGCTCGACATCAAAGGCCGCATACAGCTGGCTTTGAAGGGCAATAAAGAGGAGCGATCGCTGCTGATACGCGACGGCACCAAGGTTGTGGCGCTCGCCGTGCTCGAAGCGCCCAAACTTTCCGACGGCGAGGTGGAAAAATTTGCCAGCCAGAAGAACGTGCTCGAAGCCGTGCTGCGCCAGATTCCGCTCAAGCGCCGCTTCATGAAAAACTACATCGTGGTGCGCAATCTGGTCGCTAATCCGCGCACGCCGCTCGATCTCGGACTTGGACTGATGAAAAACCTGCTGATCCAGGATCTGAAGAATATCTCCGCCAATAAAGAAATTTCGGAGACGATCCGCAAGCTGGCCCTGAAGATGTACAAGCAGAAGCTGGAAGCTGCCAACAAGAAGTAGCCCAGGAGGCGAATTTGGCTTCGCTGCCGCAATCCGATCCCGTCGCCGAACTGCTCAAGCGCTCGAAAACCATCGCGGTGGTCGGCCTGTCGTGTAATCCAATGCGCCCGAGCCACGGCGTGTCCGCCTACATGCAGAGCCACGGTTACCGCATCATTCCCGTTAATCCGCAGATCGAAGAGTGTCTCGGTGAGAAGGCCTACGCGTCGATTCTTGATATTCCGGAAAAAGGCGTGCCCGAGAAGATTGACATCGTGAACATCTTCCGCCGTCCCGAATTTGTCGAAGAAATTGTGGATCAGGCGATCCAGTTGAAAGTTCCCGCCATCTGGATGCAGGAAGATGTGATTCACGAAGAAGCCGCGGAGAAAGCACGCGGAGCCGGGATATTCGTGGTGATGGACCGCTGCATTCTGAAAGAGCACAGGGCGCGGTTCCGGGGGTAGTGAGCGAAATAGCATGCTGACAGCACCTAAGCTACAAGGCATCCGCCAAGTGCCGTAAAATCGTTGCATGAAACGTGCGCTTGCTAACAATTCGCTAGCGCGTTCTGGCAACCGGCGTGTCCGCCACAAGTGGAACTATCCTACCTTTCTCTACAACCGCTCGTTGCAGAGTCTGACTGGCCAGCATGCACAGGAGGACGCACACAAGGCATTCATCCTGAATTCGCAGGCGGCGGAGTCGGGAATGAGGGACGCAGTTCTTGCAATGGGCTGGTTTTACCTCAACGGTCTCGGTGTCGAGCAAGACATAGTGCAGGCGCGACGTTGGTACAGAAAGTCGGCACGACAAGGCGACTCCAGGGCAATGTTTAGCCTTGGCCAAATGGCCTATGACGAGCGCGACTTTGCGGATGCCGGGGTCTGGTTCAGGCGAGCAATCGGCAAGGGGCACGCTAGGTCGTTCTTCTGGCTTGGCAAGTTGTACTGGCGAGGCTATGGAGTCCCCGAAGACAGAAAACAAGCGGTGGCCCTTTTCCAGAAAGCCGGGGCCAATAAAGTTCTAGAGGCACAGCGAGTGCTCAGGTTCTTGTCACGCAAGAATCGCCAGTCCAATCGCTAAACACGGGCAGAGGAGCATTGCCCAAGAATCGCGATTACATTTATTCACTCCGATCTCGCGCTTTTGGGTTGCTCTTTGCTTGCGCTTGAGCGCTGCCGCTTGATCTCCTCCAGCCGCTCCCGAATGCGCTTCTCGATTCCTTCGTTCGTCGGCTGATAGTAGACCCGGCCGCGTAAATTCTCAGGAAGGCATTCCATGTCCGCGACTTTTCCTTCCACGTCGTGTGCATATTCATAGCCTCGCCCGTAGCCCAGGCCCTTCATCAATGCGGTCGGCGCGTTGCGCAAGTGCAACGGAACCGGATCGGCCGCCGTCTGCTCCACGTCCTGCTGCACGGTGCCGTAAGCCGTGTAAAGTGCATTCGATTTCGGAGCGGCCGAAAGATACACGACGGCCTGCGCCAGCGCCAGATTTCCCTCCGGCATGCCGATGAAGTCCACGGCATCGCGCGCCGCCATGCACAGCGAAAGCGCGTTGGGATCGGCCAATCCGATGTCTTCCACGGCCATGCGCACCACTCGCCGCGCGACGTAGAGCGGGTCTTCTCCCGCTTCCAGCATGCGTCCCAGCCAGTAGAGCGCTGCATCGGGATCGCTGTTGCGCACCGATTTGTGCAGCGCCGAAATCAGGTTGTAGTGTTCTTCGCCCGTCTTGTCATAGAGCAGAGTGCGCTTCTGCAGCGCATCGCGGACAATCTCGTCGGTAATCTCGCGTGTCCCGGGTGCCCCACTTCTCCCTTCGTTTGGGAGAAGTGGGGGTTTTGTGGTTGCTCCATCCTTCGTGTGCTCTACGAGAAGCGGGGATTTTGCCAATCCCGCCGCAACTTCGAGCACGTTGTATGCGCTGCGTGCGTCGCCGCTGGTATAACTCGCGATCTTCCTCAACACGTCGTCGGAGGCGGTCACATTCATCTCGCCCAATCCGCGTTCGCGGTCAGTAAGCGCGCGCCTCAGCAGTGTCACAATCTGATCTTCCGTCAGCGGCTGCAGGACATACACACGCGTGCGCGAGAGCAGCGCCGAGTTGATTTCAAACGACGGATTCTCCGTGGTCGCGCCAATCAGCCGGATGTTGCCTTTTTCCACGTGGGGCAGAAACGCGTCCTGCTGCGCCTTGTTGAAGCGGTGGATCTCGTCAATAAAGACGATCGTCCGCGTGCCATATTGCCGGGCGCGCTCGGCGTCGGCCATGACCTGCTTGATTTCTTTAATCCCGGCGAGCACGGCGGAAAACTCGATGAACTCCGCCTTGGTCATCTTGGCGATAATTTTGGCGAGCGTCGTTTTGCCCGTCCCCGGAGGTCCCCAGAAGATCAGCGAGCCGGTGTCATCGCGCTCGATCTGGATGCGCAACGGCTTGCCCGGACCAATGAGATGCTCCTGGCCGGCGTATTCGTCGAGCGTGCGCGGACGCATTCGGTCGGCCAGCGGACGCGTAGGGTCGGCCGCGTTACCGGCATTCGGGATGGGTTGAAACAGGCTCATGCGGAGGGATGCCCAACAGATAAATTACAACGCGATGGCCTTGCCCGCTTCCGCAAGGCGTAATTCCGGCGCCGCAGGCAGCGCGCCGATCTCGGCCGCATAACGATAGAACAGTTGCAAGCCCTCCACGCAGCCCGGATCGAGCATGTAGTGAATATTTTCGGTCAGATACGAGTGGACCGAGCTCTCGCTGATGCCCAGCCGCGGCGCCCACTCCCGCGCGATGAAATCAATGCTCGTTGCCCTCAGCCCGTGATCGCGCGAGTCGCGGAAGATCGTGCTCAGGTCGAGCGACGGATCCGCCTCGCCGAGCGCGTCGCTGCGTACCGCCCAGAAAGCAAAGACAAACGGCTTGCCGGTATGGCGAATCCACTCCTCGGCCAGATCGAGGGTCTGATAGCGCGACCGATCAACCTGCAGCGCGGGATCGCCGATCAGCAGCCCGGCGTCACACCGCTCGAGCATCTTCTCGACGTCAGGCTCCATCGGCGTGAACGTTCTTCCCCCACCGAGCCACCTCTCGAACAGGACCTTCGTCAGCGCCACCGAGGTCATCGAAGACGTGTCCAACGCTACAGTGTGAACTGCTTCGATCGGGCTCTTGCTCACCAGCAGAATCGAGCGCACCGCCCGTCGCGAAGCAATCGCCACATCCGGCAGAATCTGCAGCCCCGGAATCTGGGTGTATGCCGCCGCCGGAATAATGCCAATGTCAGCTGTGCCTTCGGCCAGCGCCCGAGCGCAAGCGGAGGGCAGAGTGTAGGAAATATCAAAGTGCCGTCCGGCTTCGCCGCGCTCGAAATCCCACATCAGGGGCGCGGTGTTGAGGTAGGAAATGGCGGAAATACGCAGTCGCCGCATACTTTTCCTCAATTTTAGCAGAGCTCTTGTGACATGTGACCTTGACGGGTTTTCGCGGCCTCAATAGAGTCCGCTCGGAGCCGACTTTCGCAGTCCCAAGCATGCCAGCTTCTGCCGTATCCCCGGCCAGTACGAATCTTCTGGAATGGCTCGCCCTGTCGCTGACTCCGGGCCTCGGACCCACGCGGGCGAGAAAGCTGGCCGAACACTTTGGCGGTGCAGCGGCCGTCTTCCGCGCATCGCTCACCGAGCTCGAAGCCACTGGCATTCGGGCAATTTCCGCGCAATCTGTCGCCACGGGAAAATCCGCCGAGTTGGCCCGCGAGGAAATTGCCCGGGCGGCGGCCGCGAACGCAGCCCTGATCTCGATGGACGATCCTTCGTACCCGCCGCGGCTTAGGGAGATTTATGACCCGCCGCTCGTCCTCTACGTGCGCGGCAATCCGGACGTTCTGACCAGGCCGGGCATTGCCATGGTCGGCACGCGGCATCCCACGCCTTACGGCCTTGGCATGGCGGAGCGGCTGGCCTGCGATCTGGCCGCACAGGGATTGGTCATTATTAGTGGCCTCGCCCGTGGCGTGGACACGGCTTCTCATCGCGGCGCCGTCTCGGCCAAGGGCAAGACGATTGCCGTCTTCGGCACCGGCGTGGACGTGGTCTATCCGAAAGAAAACTCCCGCCTTTCGGAACAGATGCTTGCGCTCGGCGGCGCCCTGATCTCCGAATTTCCCATCGGCACATTTGCCGCGCCACAAAATTTTCCCATCCGCAACCGGATTCTGAGCGGCATGTCGGTGGGCGTGCTGGTTCTCGAAGCCGCTGAATACTCGGGCACGCGCATTACCGCGCGCTGCGCGCTCGAGCAGAATCGCGATGTTTTCGCCGTGCCCGGCAACGTCACCAACAAGAATTCCTGGGGACCGAACACGCTCATCAAACAGGGCGCCAAGCTGGTGGCGACCTGGGAGGACGTGTGGGAAGATCTCCCGGCAGATGTACGACTTGCGCTGACTCCCACCGGCTCGCCTGAATCCCCGGGCGCCTCCTCTGCATCTCTATTTCCGGACGAAGGGCTTCCTCCTCACGAAAAGCGAATCCTCAGCCTGCTCAAAGCCGACGAAACCACGCACATTGATGAAATCGTGGAAAAGCTGGAGACGGAAATGTCGTCTTCAGAAATCTTCGCGGCTTTATTCGAACTCGAGCTCTCCGGCAAGGTCCGCCAGATGCCGGGCAAGAATTTTGTGAAAAGCTTTTAGTAGTGAGCGATGAGCGGTGAGCAATGAGCGATCCGGTCGCCGGGGAGCGTCCATGAAGAACTATAACGAGCTGACCGTGTGGAGGAAGGCTCACGAAATGACTCTTGAGATCTACGGTGCCACGCGGGCGTTCCCCAGAGAGGAGCTTTACGGGTTAACGAGTCAGTTGCGCCGCTCCGCTGCTTCCATTGGGGCGAATATAGCCGAAGGGTCAGGCAGGCGGTCGAACAACGAGATATGCCGCTTCTTGCAAATTGCGCGCGGATCTGCCAGTGAGACCGAATACCACATACTCCTGGCTCGCGATCTCAAGCTCTTGGGTGAAGAAGAATTCCAGCGCCTGTGGAGTCAGGCAGACGAGGTACAACGCATGCTCACCGCTCTAATCCAGAGCTTTCATCAGCAGGGACATACTGCTTAGGAAGAAAGTTTCGGCTAGAGTGAGCGCGGCGGTTTTGCTCATTGCTCACCGCTCATAGCTCATCGCTCGCCGCCCGTTACTTGTCCCTTTCCGCCCATTCGTGCTAGCGTCAAAAACGAATACGAACAGTTGAGGACCAATTGTCAAAAGGTTTAGTCATTGTCGAATCGCCGGCCAAGGCGAAGACCATCCAGAAATATCTGGGTAAGGGATTCTCTGTCGAAGCCTCGCTCGGCCACGTAAAAGATCTGCCCAAGAGCACGCTCGGTGTGGATACCACGAACGGATTCGAGACAGATTACGTGGTGATCCCGGGCAAGGAAAAAGTTGTCGCCAAGCTGAAAAAGCTGGCCGCTTCCGCCGACGCCATCTATCTCGCTCCCGACCCGGATCGCGAAGGCGAAGCCATCGCCGCGCACCTTGCCGACGAACTCGACGACGGGGCTGGAAAGAAAAAGCCGAAGAAATTAAAAAAAGGAGAAGCCGAGGCGCCGCCGCGCATTCAGCGCGTCACCTTTAACGAGATCACCAAGCGCGCCGTGCAGGCCGCCTTCGAACATCCGCGGGCGATTGATCGCAATCTAGTGGACGCGCAGCAGGCGCGCCGCGTGCTCGACCGCCTCGTGGGATATCAGGTTTCGCCGCTCTTGTGGGATAAAGTCCGCCGTGGCTTGTCGGCGGGCCGCGTGCAAACCGTCGCGCTCCGTCTCATTGTCGAACGCGAGCGCGAAATCAAGGCGTTCGAGAAAAAAGAATATTGGACCATTGACGCCCATCTCGCCGCGGCCAAGCCGCCTGCGTTCGATGCCCGCTTCGTAGGCAGAGGCGAAGAGAAGGTTGAGGTCACCAACGGCGAGGAAGCGGAGAAAATTCGCGTTGCTCTCGAAAAAGCCGACTGGGTCGTCCGCTCGGTGGACAAGAAGGAACGCCGCCGCAACGCCGCGCCGCCGTTCACCACCAGCAAACTGCAGCAGGACTCCTCGCGCAAGCTGCGCTTCAGTGTGAAGCGCACCATGATGATCGCCCAGCGCCTCTACGAAGGCGTCGAACTCGGCGAAGAAGGCCTGGTCGGCCTGATCACCTACATGCGTACCGACTCGACCCGCGTCGCGCCTGAAGCGATCCAGGAAGTGCGCGAATACATCGGCACGGAGTACGGCCCGCAGTACCGGCCGGAGAATCCGAATACGTATAAAGAGAAGAAGGAAGCGCAGGCCGCGCACGAAGCGATTCGCCCGACCTCAGCGATGCGCCATCCTGATCAGCTCAAGCAGTATTTAAAAGAAGATGAGTTCAAGGTTTACAAGCTGATCTGGCAGCGCTTTATCGCTTCGCAGATGAATCCAGCGGTCTTCGATCAGACCACCGTTGATATTGACGCGAAAAACCGCGCCGACGTTTTCTGGTTCCGCGTGACTGGGTCGGTGATGAAGTTCGACGGCTTCCTCAAAGTTTATGAAGAATCAAAAGAGGGCAAGGATGAGGAAGACGAAGAACTGAAGCACAAGCTGCCGGCACTCGAAGCGGGACAAAAACTCACGCTCAAAGAACTCAAGCCCGAGCAGCATTTCACCGAGCCGCCGCCGCGCTTCAACGAAGCGTCGCTGGTGAAAGAGCTGGAGGAGCGTGGCATCGGCCGCCCGTCCACTTACGCCGCGATTCTCACCACGATTCAGGAACGCCAGTACGTGCAGAAGCTGGGCGGAAAATTCGTCCCCACCGAGATCGGACTCGTGGTCACCGATCTGCTGGTGGAAAACTTCCGCGACATTTTCGATCTGCAGTACACGGCGCGCCTGGAAGAAGAACTCGACGAGATCGAAGAAGGCAAAGAGAAGTGGCAAGACGCGATGGCCGAGTTCTACAAGAAATTCCAGAAAGATCTCAAATATGCTGAAAAGCATATGGAGAACATCAAGCGGATGGAGAAGCCCACCGACGAGAAGTGCGAACTCTGTGGCGCGCCGCTGGTGATCAAGTGGGGCAAGCACGGCTCGTTCTATGCCTGCAGTACCTACGACAAAGACGATCCCAATACCTGCAAATTCACCAAGGAAAACCCCATCAACCTGCCCGACCTCGATTCCGCCGATGTTCAGGAAACCGGCGGAGCCGAGGAGTACTGCGAAAACTGCGGCCGGGTGATGGTGCTCAAGCGTGGGCGATTTGGCCAGTTCATGGCGTGCACCGGATATCCCGACTGCAAAACCACGCGCCGTCTCGACCAGGGCAAGCGGGTTCCTGATATTCCGCTCGATGAGCTCTGTCCCAAGTGCGGCCGCAATATGATGATCCGTCACGGACGGTACGGGGAATTCACTGCGTGCAGCGGATACCCTGAGTGCAAGTACGTGAAGCAGAATTTCATCGGTGTGAAGTGCCCGGACTGCAAGGAAGGCGATCTGGTCGAAAAGCGCGCGCGCAAGGGCAACACGTTCTACGGTTGTTCCAACTACCCGAAGTGCAAGTTCACCGCGGCGCACAAGCCGATTGCCGAGAAATGCCCCAGCTGCGGCAGCGAATATCTGGTCGAGAAGAATCTGAAGGCCGGCCCGGTGATTGCCTGCCCCAATAAAGAATGCGACTATGAGCGGCCCGCACCGCCTCCGCCGGCAGCAACTGGTTCGGAAGCCGCCGCAACCGGCGTTTAAGAACCGCGTCCGCCCGCACGAAGCCGCCGATCGCGAGTTCCGAGGTCCACAGAAAACTCCCGAAATATGGCACACTTATTGCCGAAGGAGATATTCCCCAATGGCTAAGAAGCCCACTACCGCTGACGCTCACCTGATTCTTGAACTCTACGATCTGCGCCGCGAAGCCGAGATGCGCAAAGCCAGGAATTGGTGGGGCATGGAATTCTTTCCGCAAAGCGCCGACGATTTCATGAAAGTCATTTGGGCTCCGGGGACTCCGGAAAACAACTGGCTGCGCCAGGTCAGCGGCTACTGGAACATTGTGGCTTCCTTCGTGCTGTCCGGCGTTCTCAACGAGGAGTTGTTTCTGCAGCCCGGTTTCAGCGGAGAGCTTTTTCTCATCTACGCCAAGGTTCATCCTTACGTGAAAGAAATCCGCGAAAAGCTCGACGATCCTGAGTTCTACCTCAATATCGAAAAAGCCGTAACCCGCACGAAGTGGGGCAGGAACCGGCTTCAGTTCATGATCAAGCGGGTTGAGACCATGCGGCAGAGAATCGCGGCGGCGCGAAAGGCGAGTTGACCGCTTTCCCAGCGCGGGAAATTGCCGCTTCGCTCGCCAGGATCGGCGACTCATCTGTTATCCTAGTCCGCTGTGCGGATGATCTGGTGGTTTCTGATCCTGGGTGTCAGTACGCTGGTGGTAGTGTGCGTGGCGATCGCCCTGTTTCTCCACTTGAGACGAAATCTGCAGAAATCGCACGCCGCCCCTGACGAGGTTGTCCACGACAGGGAGCGAGAGTAACGGCGACCCTTACTGGACGGCTCGGAGAATAGCTATGCCGAAATTGATGACTCAAGCGCCGAATTCCGAAGCGCTCAGTAATAAAGAAGCGCGGTTTTTTGAGAGCGCCCGCCAGGTGGCGATTGTCGTCGCAGCCAGCCTTTTTGTGGCGGTTTGCGCGCACATCTCGATTTCGCTGATGCCGCTCACGCCGGTTCCGTTGACCGTGCAGAATATGGCGGTATTGCTGGTCGGCCTGCTCCTCGGCAGCCGGCGCGGATTCGCCGCCATGGCGCTGTATCTGCTCGAAGGTGCCGCCGGAATGCCTGTATTCAGCCCGGCTGGCCTCGGCGGCGTCGCGCAGTTGATCGGCCCGACGGGCGGCTTTCTTATGGCGTATCCGCTGGTTGCATTCGCGGCCGGATATGTTTTCGAGCGCGGAGCGAAAAGCTACCTTCGTGCGGCGGTATCCGGACTGCTGGCCGAGATTCTGCTGTTCGTCGGTGGCCTGTCCTGGCTCTACGCGCTCACTCATTCCCTGGCCAAGGCTGCATATCTCGGCCTGTATTTCTTCTTCGCGGCGGAAGTGATCAAGGTAATGTTTGCCGCCGCGATCGCGGTTCGTTGGCGCCGCCGTTGGTGACGCCGGTACCCAACCGCTCAGGAGTTTCATTCCATGACATCCGTGTCTGAACAGGAAGTTAAAACCACCTCGGGATCGCCCACCGTCCGCGAGATTGCGGTCGCGCACAGCCCTGACTCCGACGATGCCTTCATGTTTTATGGCTTGGCGACGCACAAGGTCCGCACGCCCGGACTGCGCTTCACGCACACTCTTTGTGACATTGAAACCCTGAACCAGAAGGCGCGCGACGGCGTGTACGACGTTACCGCTATTTCCTTTCATGCGTATCCCTACGTGCAAGACAAATATGCGCTTATGGCTTGCGGTGGCAGCGTGGGCGAAGGCTACGGCCCAATGATCGTTTCGCCGCGTCCGTTTACCGCGACCGAAATCCGCACGAAACGCGTGGCGATTCCCGGCACTCTGACCACGGCGTATCTCGCGCTGCAGCTTTTCGCTCCCGGAATCGAAACCGAGGTTGTCCCCTTCGATCAGATCATCCCGCAGGTGCTGGAAGGGAAGTACGAAGCCGGTCTAATCATTCACGAAGGCCAGCTTACTTACGACAAGGCGGGCTTGCATCGCATCGTGGATCTGGGCAAATGGTGGCAGAAGGTGACCGGCTTGCCCTTGCCTCTCGGCGGGAATGCGATTCGTCGCGCATTGGGTACTGAACTGATGCGCTCAGTGACCTCGGCTCTGCGCGACAGCATTCAGTACGCCCTCGATCACCGCGAGGAAGCGCTCTCCTATGCCATGCAGTTTGCCCGTGACCTCGACACACCGACCGCCGACAAGTTCGTCGGCATGTATGTGAACGAGCGCACTCTTGATTACGGCCCCGACGGCCGCGAAGCCGTTCGCCGTCTGCTCGACATGGGCCACAAGGCTGGAGTGATCGGTCCGGAAGCGAGGGTAGACTGGGTCGGGTAAGTTCTAGCCTAACCCTCGGGCCTAGTCACTAGCCTCCGGTCGCAGATGATCTTCGATTTTCCCGTTTTCTGACCAGTAGCCTTTAAACGAAAGCCCTCGGTAAATCATTCTCAGAAGCGAGCCTCCAGGAGCTAGAACTTTGTCTCCCCAGACCCTCCTCATTGACGCCGACGATACGCTCTGGGAGAACAACGTCTACTTCGAGCGGGCCATCGCGAAGTTCATTTCATTTCTCAATCATCACGAATTTTCGCCCGAGCAGGTTCGCGAAGTCCTCAACGACGTGGAACGCGAATGCATCATCACCCACGGATATGGTCTGCACAGCTTTGCGCACGCCCTGGGCAAAACATTCGAGCGCCTCAGCCCCGCGCCCGTGACTCCCGAGCTTCACGCGCAGGCGATGAGCTTTGCCCAGAGCATCGAAAATCATGCCATCGAGTTTTTGCCCAAGGTTCTGGAGACTCTCGAATATCTCCAGCAGCGCCACCAGCTGATTCTTGTCACCAAGGGGGCAAACGCCGAACAGTCCGGCAAAGTTGAGCGCTCCGGCGTGAGGAAGCATTTCGCTGCGGTCGAAATCGTGCCAGAGAAAAATTCCGCCGCCTACTCCAGCGTGGCCAGGAAATACGATCTCACCCACCATGCCACATGGATGATCGGCAACAGCCCGAAGTCCGACATTAACCCCGCGCTCGCTGCCGGGTTGCACGCCGTATTTATTCCCCATGGCGACACCTGGGTTCTCGAGCACGAAGAACTGAACGCCGCTCCGCCGGGGCAAAATCTGCTGATCGTCGGCCGTTTCGCCGAGCTGCGCGAGCACTTCTAGGCGCAGACGTCACTCTCTCCCTGTATCAAACTAACCAACACGTCCTCTCGCTTCGCGCATTTCCTGCGTGCTACGCTCATCTTGCTCTGCGATCTGGCTCCCACTTCGTTAGTGGCGATTCAGACTAACAATTTGCGGCGGTTGCTCACGACCGTCGAGGCGCTTTCTGAACTCGGGCCCGCGCTCGCCGCGGAGCGCGACTTCAGTGAAACCTCGCGTCAAATGCTGTCCGCCGTGATGGAAGCGGCCGGCGCTCGCGAGGGCGCGCTGCTTCTGTTCAATGACAAGCCGGCCATGCTGACCTCAGTCGCGGCCTACGGTTTCGCCCTGCTGCCCGAGCCGGCCTTCATCCCGCTGCTGCCCAAGCACGTGCACGCGCTCACCGCGGCCCGCGCGCCGATCGTGCTCAATGCCTCGACTTATTCGGTCTTTCTCAGTTCCAACGGCAATGTCGCTCCCGAGCTGTTCAGGTGCATCGCTCCTCTTAAGGCGCGCGGACAGTTGGCCGGCGTGGTAGCCCTCGGCCGTCGTCCCGGCGACGAGCAATATGAAGAAAGCGAACTGAACGCGCTCGAACTGCTGTGCAGTTATGTCGCTCTAGCGCTGCAAAACCATACTTTGACCCAGACGCTGGCTCAGCGCGTGTCGGAAAATCTCCGGCTGATGGCTTCGCTGCATGGCTTCTACGACAACGCCCTCGAAGCCTTCGCCACTGCGATTGACGTGAAGCACGTCAACATACATGGCCATTCGCTGCGGGTCGGCCGCTTTGCCGCCGCGATTGGCGAGGCGCTCGGCATGGATCCCAGTGAAGTGGCCGCGCTCCGCAGCGCCGGATATCTGCACGACATCGGCAAGGTCGCCGTGGATCGCCGCCTGTTCGGCAAGCCGGGCGCGCTCGATCCGGAGGAGTTCCGCGAAATGGCTGATCACACGACGGTCGGCCATCAGATCGTCAGCGCGGTACAGTTCCCCTGGCCCAAGATTCCCGAAGCCGTCCGCTGGCATCACGAGCGCAGCGACGGCTCTGGCTACCCCGACCGCCTGGGCCAGTCAGACGTGCCGCTCTCTGTGCGCATCGTCGGCTTGGCCGATACCTTTGACGCCATGACCAGTGCGCGTCCCTATCGCGCTGCTCTTACCGTAGGCACGGCTCTGAGTGATCTGGTGCGCATGGCCCCGCAGAAGTTCGATCCCAACGTCGTCCAGGCGCTTCTGATTCAGGTTCGCCGCGATGCCGTGGGCAGCAGCCGCACGCCGCTGCTCGAAGGCACGAGCGTCAACATCGCCGCCGCCGACATTGATCATCTCGCCGCCACTCTGCAACACAAGGCCTCCCGAGGAAAGAACTACCTGACCTGACCGGCATCCTGGGGAAGGCAGCGCTGCAGGTTTTTCTGTGGGTTCACAACTGCCCTGTCTTCAATGACTTCGGTACTGCCGGCCGGTGACGTTGGCAGCAACTTTTCCCCTCGCCAGGGTTCATAATCAGGAGAGACAACTCTGTCCCTGGAGCGTTCATGAGATCTGCCAGCATGCGGCCCCGGTTCAGCAAACTGGCGTGTTTGTCTGCGGGTTTCGTTGTGACCATGGTTTTTGGCGGTCTGGTCGCTTCCCCCGAGTTACTGGCGAAAAAGAAAGATCCCTCGCCCTCCGCTGCCAACGAACAGAAGCGTGCGTCCCATGCCTTGAACCGGTTGACCTTCGGCGCCCGACCGGGCGACCTGCAACAGGTAATGGCGATAGGCGTGGATCGCTGGATTGACCTTCAGTTGCACCCCGAAAAGATTCAGGACTCAGCTGTTGAAGCGCGCATCGCGCCTCTGCGCACGTTGCGTATGGGTTCGCGCGAGATCGCGGAAGAATTTCCGGACGGCGCCATCATCCGCCAGGTCATGGATGGGAAGCGCTCTCTGCCCTCGGATCCGGCGCGCCGTGCGGTCTATCAGGTACAGATCGCTCGCCAGCGGGAAAGAGATCTGCAGAAGAATGAAGCCAAGGTCGAAGCCGGCGATCAGCCGGTGCGGTACAACCGAATTAACAAGGCTCCCAATAGCAACGACTCGAACAGCAACGCGGGAATGAACAACGACAGCCGAGCCGATGCCGACTCCGCGATGTCCGCCTCCGCGCAGGGCGACGCCGCCGACGGGGCCAAGACAGCCGAGGAACTCGCGGCCGCGGCGGCCGCACGCCCCGATGCCACTCCCGCCACCGCGGCGGATTTCAACACCGCCGGCGTGTCCGCTTCGTCTGCGGCGAATGCAATGCCCAGCGCCATGGCCAATAACTCTGACGCTGCCGCCGACCATGGCCAGAACGACATGACCGAAATGA
>Ga0209167_10001393_pt1 | contig 14336 bp, 11 predicted proteins | sample Coa_R1_9_FD_187154 | JGI IMG/M metagenome (GOLD analysis project Ga0209167, IMG submission 187154) | Surface soil microbial communities from Centralia Pennsylvania, which are recovering from an underground coalmine fire - Coalmine... | ecosystem: Environmental > Terrestrial > Soil >... | reverse complement strand
GATGTCGCCATCTGGGTACCGAACCCATTCAGAGTCACTCCGAAGACGCTGAGGAGATACAACTGGATGGCGGCCGTCGCCCGGCTCAAGCCTGGCATATCGCTCGCCCAAGCCCAATCAAACATGGACGCAGTTAACGATGGCTTGAGGCGGGCCTATCCGGACACAAACAAAGATTACTTTGTCAAGGTCCTGCCTCTTCAGACAGATCTTGTGCGAAATGTCCGTAACCCCCTCATTCTGCTTCTGGCGGCCGTTACGCTCACACTGCTGATCGCCTGCATCAATGTAGCGAATTTACTGCTCGCGCGCGCTGCAAGTCGGCAAAGGGAAATTGGCATTCGCCTGGCCATCGGAGCCAGCCGCGCACGGTTGATTCGGCAGTTGCTCACTGAGAGCACGCTGCTGAGTCTAGCGGGCGGAGTGGCGGGAATATTTCTGGCTTGGTGGGGAAGCCATGCCCTCATGCCCCTCGGCAGCTCTAGCCTGCCGCGTGCACAAACCATCGGCTTGAATGCATCTGTTCTCATCTTTACGCTCTCAGTTTCGTTTTTGACGGGCATTCTGTTTGGGACCGCTCCGGCGATCGCGAGTTCTAAACCCGACCTGAATCAGGCGCTGAAGGAATCTGGCAGGGGCTCAGGAGAGAGCTTGTGGGGTCGTCGCTCCCGAGGTTTGCTCGTTGTTGTTGAAATTGCTCTCTCGCTAATGCTGCTGGTCGCTGCGGGCCTAGTCATCAACAGTTTCATTCGGCTAATGGGGATTGATCCTGGCTTCGACCCCCGGAAGGTAATGGCGGTGCAGCTGGATTTGGTCCGCACCAGATATGCGGATCCCGCCGGCTTAGGGACTACAAGCTGGGCAAAGGGAGTCAGATTATGGACTCTCCGCCCCCGTCGCTGGACTTTTGTTCGCGACGTGCTCGACCGCATTCAGGCGCTGCCCGGAGTGGAATCTGCCGCAGCTACCGATTCCCGTCCTCCTGAAGCGGGACCAAACTTGGGAATCGATTTTACGATCGAAGGCCAGCCAAAGCCGCCCGAGCACGAAGAGCCTTACGCCCTGTCCCGGCCTGTGACCCCCGATTATTTTCGTACGATGCGAATTCCTCTTATTGAGGGGCGAGTATTTACAGATGTTGATGACCAGCAACATTCACAGCCAGTGGTGGTCATAGACCAAACTGTGGCGCATCGTTACTTCCCTCTTCAGGATGCGCTCGGCAAATATGTAAGGGCCGACGTCGACGGAGAGTACAAGGTCTTCCAGATTGTCGGTATTGTTGGGGCTGTGCGCGAATCGGGAGTTCTGGGAGATTTCAATTGGGGCCTGACCAAAGAGCCTCAGGGAGTCATGTATTTCCCCTATTCTCGGCAGCCTCAGGTGTGGCCCGACGGGATAATGTATTTTGCAATGAAGATCAGCTTCGTCGTGCGCACTGCTTCCAATCCTACAAATCTGGCGCCTGCTCTGCGCAAAGCTGTTTGGAAGGTGGATAAGAACCAGCCAATCGAAAAGATCCAGACCATGGAGCAGGTCGTATCGAACTCAATATCCGATCGCCACTTCTACATGCTGTCGCTCGGAACTTTTGCCGGAATTGCACTTCTGCTCGCCGTGGCGGGCATTTACGCCGTGATCTCATATTTCGTGACTGAGCGAACGCATGAAATCGGAGTTCGCATGGCACTGGGCGCTGGCCAAAGAGATATCCTCCGGCTGGTGGTCGGTGAAGGCCTCGTTCTTACAATGCTCGGAATCGCTTTCGGGGTGATGGGCGCGGTGGCTCTGACACGATATCTGACCAGCATGCTATTCAAGGTCAGCGCACTTGACCCAACAACATTCGTAATCGTGTCGCTCGCCCTGTCTGCGGTCGCGCTGCTGGCCAGTTATATTCCAGCGCGCCGAGCAACAAGAGTGAACCCGATAGTCGCGTTGCGACACGAGTAGTTGTCCCGAATTACTGGCACAGGCTCAGGTTTAGGATTTGAATCAGAACGCCTACGTGGCTGGTCATTGACTTCATATCGGTCTGGCGACTGCTAACGTCTGCGTTCAGGAGGTTGAGTACGATGCGCATCCTGATTTCTCTCCTTCGACTCCTGCTTTGTGTCTCGTTCGTGTTGCCACAGTTGACAAGTGCACATAAAGAGACACTCGTCCTAACCCATGTCACGGTGATTGACACGACGGGCGGGCCCGCCCAGCCGGATATGACGGTTGTGATCCGTGGGGATCGCATCGTAAGCATGGGCAAGAGCGGCAAGGTGCCCGTGCCCCCCGACAGCCAGGTCGTGGATGGTGCGGGAAAGTTTTTGATCCCGGGCCTATGGGACATGAACGTCTATTGGTACGAGAAAGATTACTCGCCCCTCTTCATCGCTAACGGCGTGACCGGTGTACGACTGATGTTGGGCTATGCCGATCAACACGAGTTCCGGAAAGAGATTGAGGCGGGACAATTGCTGGGTCCGCGCATGGTGATCGGGACCCGCTGGGTCGAGGGACCCATGGTTTATACGTGGTCTATTCCCGTGGCTAGTGAAGCGGAGGCCCGGCAGGCGGTAATCAACGCCCAGAAGTATGGCGCCGACTTTGTCGAGCTCGGCGGCGGGGAGACTCTTCCCCGCGATGCGTACTTCGCCCTGGCGGATGAAGCGAAGAAGCGTGGGGTCCCATTCGCGGGACATGTGCCCGTTTCCGTCAGCGTGGAGGAGGCATCGAAAGCCGGTCAAAAGAGCATTGATCCCCTGCCATCAGGCATTCAGGGGGGAATCCTTGTCGCCTGTTCGAGTCGCGAGGCAGAACTCCTCAAGTCCTTGCGGGACGCTCTTGCAAAGGCTCTCGCATCGGACCAACCGGATGCTTGGGAGGAGCTCTGGGCGGGACCGGCGTTCCGCGCGCGGATGCAACGGGCGCTCGAGACCTACGATCAGCAAAAGGCCGAGGCACTGTTTGCTCTGCTTCGAGCGAACCACACTTGGTTCTCCCCTACACTCATCGCGCAGCGCAATAGCACATACTTGGATGATCCGGCGATTGCCAGCGATCCGCGATTCAAGTACATGTCAGCAAGAAAAAGAAGCCAGTTGAACGAGGTGAAGGATGATTTTTCAAAGACTGGCAGCCCCGAAGACACTGCGGTGCAGAAACGGGTTTACCAGAAGTACTTTAAGATCGTTGGAGCAATGCACCGGGCAGGAGTTCAACTCCTGGCGGGCACGGTCACGGAGGAACCTGAGTTCACCATTCCGGGCTTCAGTCTGCACGACGAATTGGCTCTGCTGGTGGAGGCCGGGCTCACACCCCTGGAGGCATTGCAGACCGCCACATTGAACCCGGCGCGCTTTCTGGGCAGAGAACGCGACTTCGGCACGGTTGCAGCGGGCAAAATCGCGGACCTTGTTCTGCTGGATGCGAACCCGCTTCAGGACATCAGTAACACTCGCAAAATCGCAGCTGTCGTGTATCGAGGCAAACTCTTTCCCAGAGCGTCACTCGACGCCATGCTGGCCAAAATCCAGGTGCTGGCGAGCAGAAAGTCCATTGGCGACGCGCTCGAGGCCACCATTAAAGAAAAGGGCGTGGACGCCGCCATCCGGCAATACCGCGAGCTGAAGTCCACCGAACCCGACTCCTATGATTTTGATGACCAGTATGAGCTAAGCCAGGGCGGCGGGGGCGGTCGCGGCGTGGGCGAGCGGTTGCTGGATGCGAAAAAATTCAAAGAGGCGATCCAGATTTATGAATTGAACGCCGAGGAGTTCCCCCGTTGGTGGTGGACTTATGACAGCTTGGGCGACGCCTACGTGGCGCTCGGCGAGAAGGGGCTCGCGATCAAGAATTTCAAGAAGTCGCTGCAACTGGATCCCGCTCAGACGTACGCGGCCATAAAGCTGAAGCAGTTGAGTTCTCAGTGAAGGGAGTTTTGTATGAAAAAGAACGTCGCGCTGCTATTTCTTCTTTTCCTACTGCCTTCGATTGTGTCGCCGCAAACGTCGGGTACTGCGCAAAAAGCGCTTACCTTGACGCATGTGACGGTGATTGACACGACGGGCGGGCCTGCCCAGCCGGACATGACGGTCGTGATTCGCGGAGACCGCATCGCCAGCATGGGCAAGAGCGGCAAGATTCGCGTGCCGGCGGGCAGCCGGGTCGTGAATGCCGCCGGTAAATTTTTGATCCCGGGATTATGGGATATGGATGTCCTGTGGTACGAACCGGACTATCTGCCGCTCTTCATCGCCAACGGCGTGACCGGCGTGCGGGAGACGATAGGCTACGCGGAGCAATACGAGTGGCGCGAGGAGGTCGAGGCAGGACAATTGCTAGGTCCCCGAATGGTGGTCGCGAGCCGTTGGATGGATGGAGGCTCGCCTAATCCCTGGACTGTTTCCTTGGCTAATGAAGCGGAGGCCCGGCAGGCGGTAGTGAACGCCCAGAAGTATGGCGCGGACGCTATCACGCTGGGCGGCGGCGAGACACTCACACGCGAGACGTTCTTCGCTTTGGCAGATGAAGCCAAGAAGCGAGGCATTCCATTGGAGGGGGCCGTCCCCGTTTCGGTCAGCATCGAGGAAGCGTCGCTTGCCGGGATGGCGAGCATTGATGAGCAACCAGCCATGTTTGGCTTCGAGTTGATACTGGCCGAGTGTTCAAGCCGAGAATCCGACCTTCTCAAATCTTGGCGAGCTCTGGCATCAAAACAGCCAGAGGCGTGGGACACGTTTTGGTATGGGCCGAGTTATCGAGAGCCCATACGATTAGCACTCGATACCTACGACCAACAAAAGGCCGAGGCACTGTTTGCTCTCCTGAAGGCAAATCACACCTGGGTATCCCCTACTCTTGTTGGCCAACGGAACACCACGTTCCTAGATGATCCGGCGCTCGCCGGCGACTCGCGTACCAAATATATGTCGGCTGAAGAAAGAAGCTGGTGGAGCGATATGCGTGGTCGGTATGCCAAGACTTTCGGTGCGGAAGGCCTCGCGCTGCGAAAGCGCGCTTACCAGAAAGAACTCGAAATTGTGGGCGCGATGCGGCGCGCTGGAGTGGATTTCCTCGCGGGCACGACTACAGAAGATCCTCTGTTCGCCGTGGCAGGCTTCAGTCTGCATGACGAGCTGGACCTATTTGTCCGGGCCGGCTTTACACCATTGGAAGCCTTGCAGACAGCCACCCTGAACCCGGCGCGCTTTCTGGGCAGGGAACACGACTTCGGCACGGTGGCGCCCGGCAAAATCGCGGACCTCGTTCTGCTCGACGCGAACCCGCTTGAGGACATCAGCAACACTCGCGAAATTGCCGCCGTCGTGTATAGAGGCAAACTCTACCCCAGAGCTTCGCTGGATGCCATGCTGGCAAAGATGGAGGCGCTGGGAAGCCGAAAGTACATTGGTGACGTGTTCGCGGCAACCATGAAAGAAAAGGGTGTTGAAGCGGCCATCCGGCAATACCGAGAGCTGAAATCCACGCAACCTGGCTCCTACTATTTTGGAGACGCCTACGGCGGCTTAGGTCCCCTGGGTGATGAATTGCGGCACGCGAAAAAATTCGCGGACGCGATCCGAATCCTGGAGATGGACATCGAGGCGCGACCCAATTCGTGGTGGGCGTATGACAGGTTGGGCGATGCCTACATGGAGGCGGGCAAGAAGGACCTCGCCATCAAGAATTTTAGGAAGTCACTCAAACTGGACCCCGCTCAGGCCTATGCCGCCTTCAGGCTGAAGCAGTTGAATTCGCAATGAAGGTTCAACCGTTTCGTGCTGTCCAGCGCGGATACATCAAGAGCAAACGAAACACGGGCAAGCACGTGTCGAATACCCTGGTTCGATTCGTAGCTGTGCGTCGTTGAGATTAGCTGGAGATTCCTATGTCTATCTTTAGCCGCAGAGAATTCCTGAAGTTGGCGGCCATGGCAAGCGCCACACTGCCGTCGCTCCGATTCCAGCAGCCAGCTTTCCACATGCCAAAAATTCAGCGGAGAGGCGCGCCGAAGAAAGTCACCGTCGTTGGAGCTGGCCTTGCGGGACTCGCCGCCGCTTACGAGCTTACGCAAGCTGGGCATGAAGTCACCATTTTGGAGGCTCAGACGCGCCCCGGTGGCCGGGCGCTTACGTGGCGTGAGCCATTCTCCGACGGTCTGTACGCCGAAGCCGGGGCCGCACGGTTCTTTAGCACTCATCAGTTCACGATGCAGTACTGCAAGCTGTTCGGACTGACTCTCGATCCGTTCTATCCCGAAAAACTCGCCCAGGTGGAATTCTTTCGCGGAAAGCGGTCTGTCATCGCGGCCCACGGCAAGAGCGGGCCTCCGCTCGCTGCGTACGGCTTCGATCTTCCCGCCGATGAACAGAAGCTCTCGTACAATGATCTTTGGCGCAGATATGCATTTCCACACGCAATGTTCAATGAGATCGATGCGAGCCACGCGACTGCGCCGGACTGGCCGCCGCAATCACTGAAGAAGTACGACGTGAGCTTGTCTGGCTTCCTGCGGGCGGAGGGCGCATCGCCTGGCGCGATTGGAATCATAACGGACACAGCCTCTTCGGAAGTGTCTGTGCTTTGGCTGTTGCGTGTTTTTAGTCTGATGGGTGGAAGTCAATTGTTGAAGATCCGAGGCGGCACCGACCTTCTGCCGAGCGCCTTCGCGGCTCGACTCAAGGACAAGATTTACTACGGGGCTCCGGTCGTGAGGATCGAACAGGATCGGCAAAAGGTACAGGCAGTCTTCATGCAGTCCGGCTCTCCCCAGAAAATCGTTGGCGATTATCTGCTCTGCACGCTTCCCTGTTCGGTGCTGCGGCGCGTTGAATTCTCTCCGCCGCTGCCCGCTAACAGAGCGAAGGCGATTCGAGAAATAGACTCGGCGCCTCTCACGCGGGTGTTCCTGCAATCACGAAAGAGATATTGGGAGGAGCAGGGATTCAACGGGTTTGGCGACTCCGACGCGCTCACAGAGATTTGGCAGCCCACGTTCGATCAACCTGGACCGCGCGGGATCCTGGTCGCTTATTTCGAGGGCCGCCAGGTCGCGCAGGTGGATGCCATGGATGATGGTGAGCGCATCAGGTACACACTCCAGAATATGGAAAGGATTTTCCCCGGCATCGCCGCAAACTGCGAAGGAAGCGCAACGAAAGTGTGGGCGCACGACGAGTGGGCCAAGGGGGGCGAAGCCGTGTACAAGGCAGGTCAAGTGATCGAGTTCCTCCCCTATGTCGGCCGCCCAGTTGGGCGGGTCCATTTTGCGGGAGAACACACGTCACCGTGGGGCGGCTGGATGAATGGCGCGTTGGAATCTGGCGTCCGCGTGGCCCGAGAGATCAGCGAAATACCGTAATCTGTCGCGCGGTCAATGGCGGTCAAGCATCTTTTGCGGATTAAACGCGCGAACCGAGAAATACAAAAAGCTGAGGAGGGCTTCATGTTTCGTCGAAGCGGAAGTTTCATGTGTTTGTTCGTACTATGTTTCGCGCCTGCGGCTAGCAGCCAGAGCACGAAGAGCGCAGAGGCCTCCCCTGCTCGAACGTACCCGGATTTTGCGCTGCAACCACCACCGATTAACACTTCGCCGGGTCCTGAGTACGCCTCCTGGACCAGAATGTATCAGGGCATTCCGGGCATCGAGCGCACGGCGAGAGGACGCTTGTGGGCCGCGTGGGACGCCGGCGACGTCGATGAAGGGCCAATGAACTATGTTGCGGTCGTCACAAGCTCTGACGATGGGAAGAACTGGTCTGAACCGAAGCTGGTAATCGATCCGCCAGGCAACGTTCATGCGTGGCTGCCCTGCTTGTGGATTGACCCACAGGGTCGGCTTTGGCTGTTCTGGAGCCAGGACTACGGAGGATGGGATGGGCGGGGTGGGGTGTGGGCGATTATCAGCGACAACCCAGATTCAGAAAACCCCAGGTGGTCTGCGCCGCGGCGATTGGCTGACGGAAGGGCTATCAATAAACCAACTATCCTAACGACGGGAGAGTGGCTCCTCCCCGTGGCAGTGCGGCCTGACGAATGCAACCTCGCGGACGTCAACAAAGACTATAAACTCGGCCTCAGTCCCTCGGTCGTCAAGGTCCTTTGCCATGACCTCGGAGACCAAAAAGGCACGAGCGTCTACGCCTCTGGTGACAAGGGTGAAACCTGGAGATTCCTGGGCCAGGCTCGGGTGCAAGACACAAATGTCGGTGAGCACATGATCGTTGAGCGCCGCGACGGAAGCTTGTGGATGCTCGTTCGCACCGAATATGGAATCGGCCAGAGCATTTCTCGAGACCGAGGCAAGAGCTGGGGCGAAAGCGGTCCGAGCGGCATTCGCAACGCCGTCAGCCGGTTTTTCATTCGACGGCTGAAGTCGGGCAAGCTGCTGATGGTGAGGCACAACCCGCCTGACATCTGGACTCGCTCCCTCCTGACGGCCTATTTGTCAGACGACGATGGCAAGACGTGGTATGGCGGCCTCGTACTCGACGAGAGGAAGGGAGTGTCTTATCCCGATGGTGTCGAAGCGGGCAATGGCAAGATCTACGTGATCTACGACCGAGGGCGGAGCACTGACCGGGAAATCCTGATGGCCACCTTCACTGAGGAAGACATCAAGCAAGGCAAATGCGTTACGGACCAGTGCCAGCTCAAGATGATCGTCAACAAAGCTGGGGGATAGTCGTTGAATCCTCAGTGAAGGTTCAACCGCCGTGCGCTGAATGGCAGACGGGTCCGAGCCGACGTTCAAGCGGTAGTGTGGGGCCAAAGTTGCTGCCATCAAGGAGGTTTGCATGAAAAAGAACTTCGCACTGCTAGGTCTCCTTTTCTTTGTGTCTTCGTCTGTCGCTCATCAGGCATCAAGCACAAAGCATAGGACGCTCGCCCTGACCCACGTCATGGTGATTGACACGACGGGCGGGCCTGCCCAGCCGGATATGACGGTTGTGATCCGGGGCGATCGCATCGCGGCTGTGGGCAAGAGTGGCAACGTACGAGTGCCGGCTGGCAGCCGGGTGGTGAATGCCGCAGGTAAATTTTTGATCCCTGGCTTATGGGACATGAATGTCTTTTGGTACGACCCGCCCGAGTATCTGCCGCTGTTCATCGCCAACGGCGTGACCGGCGTGCGAGTGATGTTGCGGTATGCGGAGTACCCAGAGTGGCGGAAGGAGATCGAGGCCGGGCGATTGCTGGGTCCGCGCATGGTGATCGGGACCCGCTGGGTCGAGGGATCCAGGGAGATTGATACGTGGTCTATTCCCGTGGGTAACGAAGCGGAGGCCCGGCAGGCAGTCATCAACGCCCAGGAGTACGGCGCTGATTTTATCGAACTGGGCGGCGTCGAGAGTCTTTCCCGCGATGCATTCTTCGCCCTTGCAAATGAAGCGAAGAAGCGCGGGATCCCATTCGAGGGACATGTGCCCGTTTCCGTCAGTGTCGAGGAGGCATCGAATGCCGGGCAAAGGAGCATTGATGACCTACCAGCAGTCTTTAGCGAAGGGATCCTTGACGCCTGCTCGAGTCGCGAGCGAGATTTGCTCAAGTCCTGGCAGGAAGCCATTGCGAAGTTCTCGGGAACGCCTCAGGGCACCGATTGGCCTTGGCGGGGACCAGGCTTTCGCACGCGAACGCAACTAGCACTCGAAACCTACGACCAGCGAAAGGCCCAAGCATTGTTTGCTCTCCTCAGGGCGAACCATACCTGGTTTTGCCCTTCGCTCACCGCCCGGCGCAGTTTGGCATTTTGGCAAGATCCGTCCTTTGGCACCGATCCACGGCTCAAGTACGTGTCGGCAGGTACCAGAAGTTGGTGGAACGAGGAGTATACAAGCGCGGAAGATATCGCGGTGTGGAAGAGGATTTACCAAAAATATCTTGAGATCGTGGGCGCCATGGGGCAGGCAGGCGTTGAATTCCTTGCGGGGACGCACACGGAAGAACCGTCGTTCACCTTCGCAGGCTTCAGCCTGCATGATGAGCTGGCTCTGTTCGTCCAGGCTGGGCTCACACCCCTGGAGGCCCTGCAAACTGCCACCCGGAACCCGGCACGCTTTCTAGGGAGAGAACGCGACTTCGGCACGGTTGCGCCCGGCAAAATCGCGGACCTCGTTCTGCTCGACGCGAATCCGCTTGAGGACATCGGCAACACTCGCAAAATTGCGGCCGTCGTGTATGGAGGCAAACTCTACCCCAGAGCCGCACTCGACGCCATGCTGGCAAAGATCGAGGTTCTAGCAAGAAGAAAGTCCATTGGTGACGTGCTCGAGCCAATCATTGAGGAACAGGGCGTGGAAGCCGCGATCCGGCACTACCGCGAGTTGAAGGCCACCCAACCGGACTCCTATGATTTCGGAGATCGGGGCGAGTTGCTCTACCTGGGTGACCATTTGCTGGACGCGAAAAAATTCAAAGAGGCGATCCAGATCTATGAATTGAATGCTGAGACGTTGCCCCATGATTGGTGGGTCTATGACAGCTTGGGCGATGCCTACATGGAGGCGGGCAAGAAGGACCTCGCGATCAAGAATTACAAGAAGTCGCTGCTACTGGATCCCGGCAACCAGCATGCGGCCATAAAGCTGAAGCAGTTGAGTTCTCAGTGAAGGGAGTTTTGTATGAAAAAGAACGTCGCGCTGTTATTTCTTCTTATCCTACTGCCTTCGATTGCGTCGCCGCAAACGTCGGGTACTGCGCAAAAAGCGCTTGCCTTGACGCATGTGACGGTGATTGACACGACGGGCGGGCCCGCCCAGCCGGATGTCACGATCGTGATCCGTGGCGATCGCATCGTCGGCATGGGCAAGAGCGGCAAGATTCGCGCGCCGACGGGCAGCCGGGTCGTGAATGCCAGCGGAAAGTTTTTGATCCCGGGCTTATGGGACATGAATGTCTTTTGGTACGACCCGCCAGATTACCTGCCGCTCTTTATCGCCAATGGCGTGACCGGCGTGTGAACGGTGTTGGGCTATCCGGAGCACCACGAATACACCAAGGAGGTCAAAGCGGGACAATTACTGGGCCCGCATTGGGTGGTCGGGACCCGTTGGGTCGATGGGCCCATGCCCAATGATCCAGGCTCGGAAGCCGGGGCTCACATTATGGTGGGCAGTGAAGCGGAGGGCCGTCAGGCGGTAATCGCGGCCCAGGAGTATGGCGCCGACTTTATCGAAGTCGGCGGCGCGGAAAATCTTTCCCGCGACGCGTTCTTTGGCATTGCGGATGAAGCGAAGAAGCGGGGAATCCCATTCGAGGGACATGTGCCCTTTTCCGTTACCATTGAAGAGGCATCGAATGCCGGAATGAGGGACATTGACCCAACGAACAGTGTGCTTGACGTAGGAATCCTTGCTGCCTTTTCAAGTCGCGAGGCAGATCTGCTCAAGTCCTGGGAGGAAGGCGTCACAAAGGCTTTCGTATCGGACCAACCAGATGCATGGGACGCCCTCGAGGAGGGGCCAGGCTTCCGCGTGCCGACGCAACTGGCACTCCAGACCTACGACCAGAAAAAGGCCGATGCATTGTTTGCTCTGCTTAAGGCGAATCACACGTGGATGTGCCCTACGCTCATCGCCGAGCGTAATGTGGCATTCTTCAAAGACCCATCCGTTGCCGACGATCCGCGCTTCAAGTACTTGTCGCCAGGAGAAAGGAGCTGGTTCAACGAGGAGCTCTCGAAGACTCGAAGTCCGGAAGATAGCGCAGTGTGGAAGGAATTTTACCAGAAATACTTTGAACTGGTTGGCGCAATGCGGCGGGCAGGAGTTGAACTCCTGGCGGGCACAACCACGGAGGAACCTCAGTTTACCGTGCCGGGTTTCGGCTTGCACGACGAGCTGGTTTTGCTGGTCCAGGCCGGATTGACACCCCTGGAAGCTCTGCAGACCGCCACGCTTAACCCCGCGCGGTTTCTACGCCGAGAACGCGATTTCGGCAGCGTTGCGTCGGGCAAAAGCGCGGACCTTGTTCTGCTCGATGCGAACCCGCTTGACGATATCGGCAACACTCGCAAGATCGCGGCGGTTGTATATAGAGGCAACCTCTACTCCCGAGCCTCACTTGACGCCATGCTGGCAAAGGTCGAGGCGCTGGCCAACAGAATGTCCATTGGCGACCTGCTCGAGAAAACCATTAAAGAAAAAGGGGTGGTAGCTGCCATCCGGCAATACCGCGAGTTGAAGGGCACTAAAGCGGACTCGTACGATTTCGACGATAAATATGAGCTGGCGGCGCTGGGCACTCACTTGCTCGATGCGAAAAAATTCAAAGAGGCGATCCAGATTGATGAATTGAACGCCGAGGAGTTCCCCCGTTCGTGGTGGTGCTATAACAGCTTGGGCAAAGCGTACATGGGTGCCGGCGAGAAGGAGCTCGCGATCAAGAATTACAAGAAGTCGCTGCTATTGGATCCCACTAACCAGTATGCGGCCCTGAAGCTGAAGCAACTGAATTCTCAATGAACCAGTAGGAGGAGGACATGCGCAGAGTAATGGGTGTATGCATTTTCATTCTGCTAACGGCAAGTTCAGCTCAAGCTCAGCAAAAAAAACTGAAGGTGCTGATTTCGGCGGATATGGAAGGCGTGGGCGGCGTAAGCGCGTGGGACGTGCAAGCCGACTCTAAGGGGCGCGAATACGAACAGTTCCGGCGGCTCATGACGCTGGAGGTGAACGCTGCTATCGCTGGCGCTGCCGATGCCGGCGCCACGGAATTTCTGGTCGTCGAGTCGCACAGCGGGTGGGACATAGACATGGAGTTACTTGATAAGCGCGCGCGGCTGATCCGTGGGTGGCCGCGCCCGCTCGATATGGTGCAGGGCATTGACTCGACGTTTGACGCCGTAGTTTTCGTGGGATATCACGCACGCGAGGGCGCGGCAGAAGCGGTTCTAGCGCACACCGACACTGGCACCATAGTTGTAAAACTTAACGGCGTGGAAGTGCCAGAAGCAGGCTTCAACGCCGCGATCGCCGGAGACTTCGGCGTGCCGGTCGTTTTCCTGTCGGGCGACCAAACGGCCTGCCAGGAGGCTCGCGCGTTGCTCGGACCGATTGAAACGGCGGAAGTGAAGCACGCCATCGGATTTTACTCCGCCGAAATGCTGCCCCCGAACGAATCACAGCGGCTGATTCGCGAGGGTGTGAGGCGAGGCGTCGAACGGCGGGCGGAGATCAAGCCGTATAAGATCTCCCATCCCGTGAAGCTCGAAATTCGATTCAACGACGTTGTAGTCGCCGAGGTGGCTTCCTATCTGCCAGGCGTTGAGCGACCGAGCGGCAACACCATCGCCTTTACGGGACGCGACATGACGGAGGTGTCGAAATTCATCACGGCCGTCGAATATCTAAAGGTTCGGCGTAATGACGAATGAGGATGACCAAAGTCCATCATCGCAGCCTCACACTCCAGTTCGAGGCAGAAATCAAGCCAAAAAGCGAAGACCCACTTTTATCTCTTACATTCGCTTCGCGAATAGCGATTGACCACTTCCGCAAAGAAGTCCTAACATTCCGCCAATGGCGGCATCCACCCCACTGGTTGGGCAGACGATCTCGCATTACCGCGTCGTTTCGAAGATTGGCGGCGGCGGGATGGGTGTGGTCTACAAGGCCGAGGACACCGAACTTGGACGTTTCGTTGCGTTGAAGTTCCTGCCTGAGGATGTAGCCCACGACTCGCAGGCGCTCGAAAGATTCCGGCGCGAGGCTCGTGCCGCGTCCGCTCTGAACCATCCGAACATCTGCACGATCTACGAAATCGGTAAGTACAACGGTCAGTCCTATATCGCGATGGAGTATCTGGAAGGGCTGACGCTGAAGCATCGTATTGGCTGAAAATCGATGGAAGTCGAGGAAGTACTGTCGCTGGGCATCGAGATAGCCGACGCCTTGGACGCTGCGCATTCGAAGGGAATCATTCACCGCGACATCAAGCCCGCCAACATCTTCATCACCGCGCGCGGCCACGCCAAAATCCTCGACTTCGGCCTAGCCAAGGTCACGCTCCAGCCAGAGAGCGGTGCCACCAGTGCCCCAACCATCGAGTCCGAGGAGCACCTGACGAGTGCCGGCAGTGCAGTGGGTACCGTTGCTTATATGTCGCCGGAGCAGGTGAGAGGAAATGAATTGGATACTCGTACCGACCTGTTCTCATGTGGGGCGACCCTTTATGAGATGTGTACACGTTTCTACTCCGACGCTCGCATTATTCGGAAGGCTCGATAAGAACGTGGATTCCGCAGACAGCGCCGCGCAACTTCGTAAGGCATTCCATCGATCTGGCCTGAAGGACTTCACCATAATTACGTTCTCAGGAACAGGCCATACGTTAGAAAGGTCGAC
>Ga0209167_10001392_pt1 | contig 14343 bp, 9 predicted proteins | sample Coa_R1_9_FD_187154 | JGI IMG/M metagenome (GOLD analysis project Ga0209167, IMG submission 187154) | Surface soil microbial communities from Centralia Pennsylvania, which are recovering from an underground coalmine fire - Coalmine... | ecosystem: Environmental > Terrestrial > Soil > Unclassified... | reverse complement strand
GCCAATGCGTGTAAAGCCAGCGCTGCAATATCCGCGCCCACGTTCGCATGGCGAGCGTGCAGTGCCTCGAACTTTTTTGCCTGCTCGTGATAATGCTGCCCGCGCGTTTTCAAGTGCGACTGCCAATGATCCCGGCTGATGGTCATCTCCATAATTTCGGAGGTACCTTCGTAAATGGTGGTAATGCGAACGTCCCGCTTGATTTTCTCCACCATGTATTCATGCGTGTATCCGTACCCGCCGAGCGCCTGAATGCTGGCGTCAGCAGCCAGATTGCCCGCCTCAGTCGCCATGTATTTCGCAATCGCGCCTTCTGTGTTCAAGCTGCCTTCACCGGCGTCGATGCGTTCTGCGGTTTCCTCGATGTAGGAGCGGGCCGCTTCCAGCCGCGCGACGTTGGGCACGATGAGCTTATGCGTGTATCCCTGCTTTTCTGAGAGCGGCGCTCCGGCTTGAATGCGTTTGGTGGAGTAAGGAATTGCGCGATCGAGCGCGGCCCAGCCAGCCCCAAGCCCAAACGCGGCCACCATCAAGCGCGTATAGCCGAACACTGCCTGCGCTTGATTCAATCCCTGACCTTCGACGCCACCGATGAGACGGTCAGCGTCGACATAGACATTGTCGAACGCGAGCGCTGCCGTGTTGCTGAGGCGGATGCCATGCTTGTCTTCCGGCTTGTCGTGAGTGAAATTCTTTGCGCCTTGTTCCACGATGAACCAGGTCGGCCCACCTGGCGTATTGGCCAGAACCGTATAGGCGCCGGCGATTCCGCCGTTGCTGATCCATTGTTTGTTGCCCGTGATTTTGTAGCCAACGACTTTGCCGTTCTCGCTGACGCGCTCCGCCGTGGTGCGAAGAGCGCCGAGATCGCTGCCGGCCTCCGGTTCGGTGGCGCCGTAAGCGAACAGCAATCCCTCTTCCGCGATGCGCGTGAGCCAAATCTTTTTCTGCTCAGGAGTCGCGCCCACAGTGATGGGATCGCTGCCCAGGAACGTAGCCAGTACGGCTGTGGCGACACCCAGATCGATACGCGCCGTTTCTTCGCAGACGCAGTACACGTCGAACGTGCCGCCGCCCATACCGCCAAATTCTTCGGGGATGAACAGGAGTTGAATGCCCAGCTTGTCCGGGCTACACATGTGCCGCACGACTTCGAGCGGGCATTCGTCGCGAGCATCCAGATCGATCAGTTCTTGGTCGGGCAGGCGTTTCTTGGCGAACTCCCGCAGGGATTTCAAACTCAGCTTCAACGTCTTGTTCGTAATCATTGTGCTTGCCTCATTTTGCGGAAACGCTATGCATTTCGCGGACTTTGTTGGTGAATTCAGGCAGGAACTCGAGGATGTCGTCAACAATTCCGACATCCGCCGCCTGGAAAATTGGGGCTTTGGGGTTCTTGTTAATCGCAATGATGAAAGGATTGCCTTTGATTCCAGCCAGGTGCTGGAATGCTCCGCTGATGCCACATGCCAGATAGACCTTGGGCTTAACCGTTTTGCCCGACGAGCCCACCTGACGCGACTTCTCCAGCCACTTCGCATCCACCACCGGCCTCGAGCAGCTCACTGCTGCGCCGAGAGCGTCGGCCAAATCCTGGGCGATCGAGACATTATCTTTTTCCTGGATGCCGCGCCCGATGGAAACCAAAACATTGTGCTTGGTGATATCGACATCGCCCGCTTCCGCGACCACCGTTTGCAGATAGCGTCGGCCCGCTGTGAGCGCGCTGACTTCTGAGGATTTGTCGACTACCGTTCCGCCGAGAGCAACGCCTTCTGTCGGCTTGAATGCGCCTGGGCGTACCGTGATCACTGCGCCCGATGAAATGTCGCAACGGACGTGAGCACTCACCTGGCCTCCGAATTCCTGACGAACCACTTTGAGATTGGAGCCTTCGATACCATCGATTGCCAACACGTCGGACACAAAGGCAGCATTCAACTTGATGGAAAGTCCCGGAGCGAGATCGATTCCGAAATGCTCATGGGCAATTAACATAATGCTGCCGGCCGGCACGATTTTGACTAGCGCCTTGCGGATCAATTCGGCATTGGGATAGGCGAGAGCTTCGCTGGCGACTTTCCAAACCTCGCCGTATGAAGCACGGAGGGTGGAACACACAGCATCAAGATTCGCCCCCAAACCTGTGACAATGGCCGTCGGAGATGCAGCCGCGTCGACCTTCTTGGCTGCGGCCAGTAACTCGACCGCAGAGTCATCGGCCATTCCGTTTTTGTGTGCGATGTAAGCGAAGATTCGCGCCATTATTTCAACCCTCCTTTGGCTGCCACCAACTCAAGCAATTTCTCGATGTTCTCCTCGCGCGTGCCTTCGAGCATCTCTGCGCTTTTGCCCAGCGCGGGAACGAAGTAATCTACGCGTGTCACTTTCGCGGCGGCGGCGCCCACAGTGCTTGCGCCGAGAGCCAGTTCCGTCGCGCCGTAAGTCGGAATGGGGATAGAGGCGACTTGCCGAATTCCTTTCATCCCGACATAGCGCGGCTCATTGATGCCCGTCTGAATCGAGAGTACGCAGGGCAGATCGATCCCGCTGATCTCTTTGTTGCCGCCTTCAATTTCCCGGCTGATCTTCAGCTTCTCGCCGTCGACGACCTCAATGGAATTGACCAGCGAAGCGAACGGATAGTCGAGCAGCGCCGCCAGCATTCCGCCAACCTGCGCGCCACCGTCTTCGGCTTGGACTCCGGTGAGGATCAGGTCGTAGCTTCCCTTCTGGACGAAGGCTTTCAGGATAGTCGCAATGCCGCGAGCGTCCGATCCCGCGAAAGCATCGTCGGTGATCAACACGCCATGGTTCGCGCCCATAGCCATTTCGCGACGCAGGATCTCCTCGTCGTCCTCGGCCCCAACCGTGGCGACGGTGACGTTTCCGCCAACTCGGGCGACGATCTGCAAGGCTTCTTCGACTGCGTAGTTGTCGGGTTCGTTGATTGAATAGACCAACTCGTCGCGCTCGATGTCATTTCCATCGCTGTTGAGAGCGATCTCGTTTTCCGAAGTATCCGGTACTCGTCTTGCGCAAACTAGAATCTCCATACTCCCCTCCAGAACGTGTCACGCAACTTCTTGAGTTTCGCGTGCGATTTGTTGATCCACCAGTTCCGCCAAATCGATGGCGGTCATTTTTCCTTCCAGACCCGCGACTTTTATCGCGTCTTCGATATTGACCATGCAGAATGGACACGCCGTCACGATCACGTTGGCTCCCGCCTCCGCGGCCATCCTGACCCTCTTGACTCCGATTCGTTCGTCCTCTTTCGGTTCGTAGAAAAGCATCAGTCCGCCGCCGCCGCAGCAGAATGAGCGGTCGCGGGAACGGGTCATTTCGACTCTCTCCAGATTAGGAATCGCGTCCAGCACGTCTCGAGGATCGTCGTAAATCTGGTTGTGCCGTCCCAAGTAGCAGGGATCGTGATAGGTGTAGACGTTCTTCTCATCTTCTAGGGGATTGAATTTGATCTTGCCGGATTTCACTTCCCTGGCGATCACCTGGCTGATGTGCTCCACGAACGGCACATTCTTGTAGTCGTGTTTCAGCGCGTTGTATGCGTGCGGGTCGGCAGTGACAATTCGATTTACACCGCTAGCCTTGATCGCATCCACATTGTGGTCGCGCAGCGCCATGAAAAGAGTCTCTTCGCCGAAGCGCCGGACTTCGTGGCCACTATCTCTTTCCGCCGCGCCCAGGATCCCGAACTTCTCTCCGACGTGATCGAGAATCTTGGCTGTGGCCCGCCCGATCGACTGCATCCGGTCGTCGTAGGAAGTAATGCTGTCGGCGAAGTAGAGAGTGTCGGCGCCATTTTGTTTGTCGAGCGTCTTAACCCGGCAGTTTTGCTGGAAGTCTTTCGCGTTGGCCCAGTCTCCTCTTTTCTTTTCCATCTTGCCGTAAGGATTGCCGCGGCTCTCTAGCGCTTTCAAAGGTTTTTGCAGAGACTGCGGCACATTCCCGTCGTCGATCATCCCACGCCGCAGATCGACGATCTTGTCGATGTACTCGACCAGCAATGGGCATTCCTCTTCGCAAGCGCCACAAGTGGTGCATGACCAGATTTCGTCTTCTGAATAAATGCCGCCGGACTCTTTGCTACCGACCAGTGGCTTTCCATTGCCCGCATGGCCAAACATGGGATAGTGCTGAAAGGCGTAGTCTCTCGCCTTAATGCTGATGAATCGCGGCGACAGCGGCCTGCCTGCTGCGTTGGCCGGACAATTGTCCGAGCAGCGCCCGCAGTCGGCGCAGGAATAGAAATCGAGCATGTGCTTCCAGGTGAAGTCTTCGAAGGTTTTTACGCCGAAAGATTTCACTTGATCCAAATGCTCATCGCTGACGCCCAATCGCACCGGCTTCAGAGTGCCCCGGTTTAATTTCGAGAAATACACATTGAACAACGAGGTTTCTACGTGGAACTGAATTCCAAAGGGTCGGTAGCAGAGCAGGAAATAAAAAGTAACTTCATGGAGAAGATAACCGCTGAAGTAGAGCCTCCCAAGGATCGGAATGGAAGTTGACGCCAGCGCGCTCTGCAACATCCAGGGAAGCGAAAATACGGCCAGGACTTCAAGGGGCCGGCCTTGCTGTGATTCGGCGGCCGCTTTGGCAGCGGCAAAGAGGCTGTCGGCCACCATTAGAATTGCGATCAGCGCCAACAGGAAAACTGCATCCGCCGTATGAGCTTTGCCGTATCGCGCAGGTACCGCGTACCGTGAGGGCTTGAAGACCAGCCGGCGAACAATCGCAAACACCATACAGAGGAAAACAACGGTGGCGGCATAATCCGTGACTGTGTTGTAGATTGGGCCGGCTCTTCCCGACAGGCCGGGCATCACGAAATTCTGCGATACGCCGACAATCAGGACTGTGAACGCCCGCATGGCCAGAAGAATGAATCCGGCAAAGATCAGAATGTGAAGAGTTCCTGCAACGCGGTAGCGGGGATGCTTCCACTGCCCTAGCCAAAACTTGAACACCCTCCCCAGTCGGGCCAAAGGCTGGTCAAAACGCAAATCACGTTGGCCGCGAACCAGCGGCTCCAGGCGCTTCGCCACGATGTATGCAAAACACACAACCCCCAGAATATGAATGAGCAGGAAAAGAACTTGCCCTTGGGTCAACCACGATGTCAGTTGCGCATTTGACTGGAGACCTATCACGTTCTTTTGTCCTTCTGCCTAGCGATCACTAGGCGATCAATCGCGCTGTGAATTGCTCCTTCTTAAGTGGCTTAAGTGGCACCTCTGCTACTGCAGGTTCGACTGGCGCGAGAGGCCGAGGAGGAATCGACAACTGAACCGGCTGAACCGGCGCTGGTTCTGATGCAGCCTTCGCCTTCGCGCGCACCCTCCGCTGCTTCTTCTTTTTCTTTCCAGAGGGATTGACCGCGGCTTCCCGCATCTCCGTGAAACTCAACTTCAGAAACACTTCCAGCCGCCGCAGATCGGGCACGGCATGTGCATCTCCGCTGAATCCGAAATACGCAGTTCCGTTGTAGGTCAGGATGGCGCAGTTGAGCGCCATCTCGCCGCCGACCGGAACGTACGGATAGCAGTGCAGCATCTGGTGGCCGAGAAGGTAGAGCGGCTGTTGCGGTCCCGGCACGTTGGTGCAGACCATGTTGAAAGGCGTGAATGGCAGCCTGCTAATGATGTGTCCAGCTACCGCCTGCGCCGAATTCGGAAACATGCCGATTAAGCCACCGGCCAAGCTCACCAATTCGGCGGTATGCGCGCGTTTCAGAAGTTCGGTTCTCTTATGCACGGCGGCCAGCAGCTTGCGAGGGTTGCGAATATCCAATGGAATAGTCACCGGGACCAGTGAAATGCGGTTTCCCAATTCCCCCGGACCCTCGGTCCCACGCAGGTTGACCGGTACCATCATGCGGAACTGTCGCCCCTTCACACGTTCGCCATGCAATTCGAGGTAGCGCCGGATGGTCGCCGTCACCAATGCAAGGATGACGTCGTTAACACTGGTCCCGCAGGCCTGCTTGATGGCTTTGATTTCTGCCAAGGGGACTTCGGCCCAGGCGAATTTCTGCGGTCCACGGTAGAGAACGTTGAACCGCAGACGCTGAGTCGACAGCGAGAATTCCGGAAGTAGATGCGTCAACTCGTCGGGAGCCACGTTTCCGCCATTGGTGGCAGCCCGTTCCGCCATGCTTGAGACATCCGCCAGGGCAGCGAGAATTCGTTTGACCAACTCGGAATAAGTATCGACGCATCCATTGGTCAGCGAAGCCAGAACGCCAGGAGGCGCGGGGACTTGGAGTCGCAGCTTTCGCTTCGGCAGACGAGGCGTCACGGGACTCGCGTCCATGATCACATTCATGATCCCAACTCCGGCGATGCCATCGGCGAGGCAGTGGTGCAGACGAAAGATGAAGGCGCTGCGATCGCCTTTCAGCCCATGCACCAGCGTCATATCCCAGAGCGGGTGTTGCCGATCCATTACTGTGCTGAGAATCTTTCCGGCAAGCGTCTTCAACTCCGCATCGGAACCATGCTTGAGCGTTGCTTCGCGCACGTGGTTGCGAATGTCGAAGGTGGGGTCGAATTCCCAAGTGGGCAGCCCAATATTAAGGAGCGGAGGCACAACCCGCTTGAGATATCGCGGAATCAACGGCAGCTTCGACTCGACAAACTGGACGCAAGCTTCAAAAGGGATATTCCCTTCAAATACGCAGACACAGGCCACGTTGAGAGGCATGCCCTCGCGTTCCAAATGGAGGAAAACGGTATCGCCCCAAGAAAGGCGGTCACTTTGTTGTTGGTTCTGCACGGCTGCGCTCCTATTTGCTAAACCAAGTTTCCAAACCGTTGCGCGTCTCAGTTCACGAAAGTAAATCGCGAAGCCAGTTTCATCAGCTTGAGCACTTTGTAGACACTGACGGGGACGCCGCGCAACGCGACCTTGACGCCCTTGTCGTCCGCTCTGTTGGCGAACTCCTCCATAGCTATCAGGCCGCCGGCATCGATCCGGGTGACGGGCGAGAAATCTAAAACCACTTCGCCTTCGACGCCGTCTAGTTTTCCCCCGGCCTCCTTTAGCGCTTGAACTACGCATGTCTCATCAACTTTTAGCAACACGGCGATCATTGTCATAAGCACCTTCCCCTATGCAGATTTGCGATGCGATGCACTCACTGCCTTCGCCTGACCTCGTCCCTCATATGCCTTCCAATAAAGCTCGGCCAATTCACTCATCAATGGCATCCGCGGGTTCGACCGCCAGGACGGATCGTCAAAGGCAAGCTTGGTTAGTTCAGGCATTGCCCGTTCGAACTCTTCTTTCGAGATTTCCAAGTCGGCGATCGAACGCGGGAACCCCAGTTGGTCGAGCAACTGTTCTGTCGCCACGATCAGGTTTTTTACTTTTTCGTCAACCGTATGGCCGCCGAGGCCCAGCAAATCCGCGACCATCGCGTATTTCTTGTGAGCGAGATACCCCTTCTGATAAGGCGACGGCAGAAACTTTGTGGGCACGGCAGCGTTATACGCAATAACGTGTGGCAGCATCAGCGCGTTGGCCCGGCCGTGTGCCACGTGGAAGCGCGCTCCGAAAGCATGGGCCAGCGCATGATTCACGCCCACCGATGCGTTGGAAAACGCCATCGCTGCAATGCAGGCGGCGTTGTGCATCATGCAACGCGCCTCTTCATCGCGAGGATGCTCAAAAGCAATAGGCAGATATTTGAACGCCATCCGAATTGCCTGCATGGCGTTGCAGTCGGTATAGGCCGAGGCGTAGGTGGAAACGGCAGCCTCCAGCGCGTGTGTGAGACAGTCGATGCCGGTATCGGCGGTAAGGCCTTTCGGCATCGACATAACGAATTGTGGATCGACGATGGCCACGTCAGGGGTCAGCGAGTAGTCGGCCAATGTCACCTTGCGCTCGCGCTCTTTGTCGGTGAGGACTGCAAAAGGAGTGACTTCGCTTCCGGTCCCGCTGGTGGTGGAGATGGCAATCAGCCGCACGCGATTGATTTTCTCGGTTGGGTACTGGACCACGCGCTTGCGCAGATCCAGAAAGGGCGCAGCCAGTTCTTCCAGATCAGCGTCCGGCGATTCGTACTTGAGTTTCATGATCTTGGCTGCATCGATCACCGACCCGCCGCCCAGCGCGATGATTTGGTCCGCTTTGTAGAAATTGAGTGCTTCAACCCCTTGCATTACCACTTTGACCTCGGGCTCCGCATCGGGAATGACCGAAACGTGGACGTGGGTTCCCTCTGGAATGTAGCGCCGGACAAGATCCACATGACCGATCTGCTCCAGAGACGGATTGGTAACGATAATGGTGGAGCGCGATGGGAATTGGCGCACATTCTCCACCGCGTTCAAGTTGAAATAAATCTGATTCGGAACCCGGTACCACATATGAGCTTGCGTCCTGCGAGCCATGCGCTTGATGTTGAGATAGTGATAAATGTTTACGTTGTCAGTCGTGCTGTTGCCACCGCCGGTGCCGCATCCGAAAGAGAAGGTGGGTACTAGATCGTTGTAGATCGCACCCACGGCTCCGACTGAGCCGGGCGAGTTTACAAGAATCCTGCCTGCGTTGATCACTTCGCCGAACTTGCGGATGATTTCGTCGTTGCGCGAGAAGATTACAGCCGTATGTCCGAGCCCACCGGCGTGATTCACGTCGACGCAAACCTTGAGAGCCTCATCGACGGATTTCGCTCGATAAACCGAGAGCACCGGGAACAGTTTCTCAACCGAGAGCGGATGCTTGCGGCCCACTCCCTGAATCGGTGCAATCAGCAGTTTGGTGTCCGGCTTCACGGAAAGACCGGCAAGACGGCCAATATCGGTTGCTTTCTGCCCAACCGCCGCGGCCTGCATAAATCCAGTTTCCGGATCGATCACCATGCGCGCCAGCAGTTCCGCCTCTTTTTCGTTACAGATGTGGGTGCGCAGTTCAGCAAACTTCTTCAGCACGAGGTCATAAATCTCATCGTCGATCACGACTGTTTGTTCTGAGGCGCAGATGGTTCCGTTATCAAATGTCTTCGAGAGAATGATGTCCACCACGGCCGTGTTCAGGTCCGCGGTCTTTTCCAAATAAACTGGCGTGTTGCCCGGCCCTACACCGAGGGCTGGTTTGCCGGAACTGTAAGCAGCTTTGACTGCGCCCGGGCCGCCAGTAGCATCAATCAGACCGATGCCTTTGTGCCGCATCAGATAAGCGTTGTCTTGCAGCGTGTGTGTTTCCAGGCAGGAGAAAACTCCTTCGGGTGCGCCATGCTTCAGCGCGGCTTCGTACATGATTCGGACGGCCTCGGAGCAGCAACGCCACGCATTGGGATGCGGACTGAAAATGACCGCGTTTCGCGTTTTGATGGCCATGATGCACTTGAAGAGCACCGTGGATGTGGGGTTTGTAATTGGCGTGAGCGAGAAGATGACCCCGATCGGCTCGGCTAGTTCGACGAGATTGCGCTCGGGAAATTCGCGAATGATGCCGACCGTACGTTTGTCCTTGACGTAGTTGTAAGCGAATTCCGTGGCCACCATGTTCTTGATGACCTTGTCTTCCATGACTCCGAGCTTGGTTTCTTTAACCGCGAGGCGCGCGAGATGTTGAGCTTGTCCGAGGCCGGCCAGCACCATCGGCTTGACGATGCGATCAACATCTTCCTGGGTGAATTGGGTAAAAACGGCAGCGGCGGCTCTGGCCTGACTGACTAGTTTCTCCAGGTAGGCAATGCGTTCTTCACTGAGGCTTTCTGCGGCTAGCGGGATCTGAACCCGCTCCAGCATTGCTTCGCACGTGGTCATTGCTGCCCCCTATATCAATCCGTTGGAGTCTGCTTTCGACGAAGAGCACCCTCGCTCTCAGGTTTCCAACTTTCACGACCATGAGGACAGTCAATCTGACGTGCTTGGTTTCTACGCGTAGTCGATAGGATGTTTTTCCAGCCAGTGTTCATCGCGCACTTTGCCGATGTTTTTCAAAGCACTACTGGCCGCGCTCACGGTTAGCCGGCGGCTTTCCCAAATGATGCCTGCTCCAAAACCGATTGCACCACCCAACAAACCAAACGCCAGCGCTCTGGTTTTCGATTTCTTCCGATACGCTGGATAGCTGCTCAACACACCGACGAACGCTCCAATGGCAGCCGGCTTCAGGGCGTTTCGGACAGACTCGCTAAGAAACAAAGTAAGAGACTTTCCTTGCAGAAATGTTTCTTTGCCCGAACGTGCTCCCTCGATTCCGGAATGCAGCAACTCGCGACCGTAATCAACATTCGATCTCGACCATTGGCGTAAATCCATCGGATTTCCTCGCGGTCCCAAACCTGGAATACAAGTTCACTACATCACTCTGCACAGAGTGAGTCCGTGTGCCCGGTCACACGTTGTTGTGACGGTGTGCACCCGGGAATGTTCGCGGGAGAGAAGTTCTGAGGTTGGATTCCTCTAGTGCAGGTATACTACGCCTGGGTTGGCGAGGATTAGATGCAGTCGCGACAGTCGTCGGGGAAAGTGCCGACGCTACGAGATGTCAGAAAGAACGATTGAGATTTCTCCTGGCGATGTTAAGCCACCACGTACTTGCCGGTTTCGATCACTCTCTGTGCGATCATCTGCCGAAGCGCAACAGTATTAAACGGTTCGTACTTGCATAAGCGGCGCAGGATTGCCATCTGTGAGCGGAGCATGTCGCCTTCGGCGGCCGCCGCAAGAACCATTCTCGCAGCGCTCTCAATTTTGGAAAGCGCGCCTGCCATATATACGCGAGTCATGGCAATCGCATTGGCTGCGCCAGCCTCGCCTTTCCGCATGGCCAGCTTTTGAGCGCGCAGCACAGCCGATTCCATCGCATAAGTCTCAATGGTCATGTTCGCGATCGCTCCCATGATTTCTTGTTGATCCTGGATGGCCTGCATGTACTTCTGCGTGGCAACACCGGCAGCAAACAGCGCGATCTTCTTGGCCGCCGCCACCAGTTTGCGTTCTTCCGCCAACAGACCTTCCACGCCGTCATTTCTAGTGCCGGAGAGCACCTCGTCCATCAGCTTCTTGATTGCTCCCATCAACGGAAGCTGCCCCGACATCGCGCGTTTCAGCAGGAATCCGGTAATGACCAGGCGGTTGATTTCGTTCGTGCCTTCGAAAATCCGATTGATGCGAGAGTCGCGGTAAGCGCGCTCGGCAGGATACTCCTCCACGAAGCCGTATCCACCGTAGATTTGCACCGTCTCATCGACTACGTAGTCGATAAACTCCGATCCCCAGACTTTTAGAATCGAACACTCGACAGCATACTCGTCAAATATCTTGCGAGCCTGGGCCATGTCGTTGTGGGCATCGCCGAGTTGCTCTGTGGCCGCATCAATCATGCCGACGGTGCGATAGGCCATAGCCTCGCCAACGAAAATGCCGGCAGCCATGTTGGCCAGCTTCTCCCGCACCAGACCGAAGTCGGCGATAACCTTGCCGAATGCCTTACGTTGTTTGGCATAGGCGATGGCGTTCTCCAAAGAATTTCGGGCCGCGCCGATCGCGCCTGCGCCCAGTTTGAAGCGGCCCACGTTCAGAACGGTGAAGGCAATGTGATGTCCTTTGCCGATTTCTCCGAGGACATTCTCCACTGGCACCTTGCAGTCGCTAAGAATGAGGGGACAAGTGGAAGAGCCGCGAATGCCCATCTTGTGTTCTTCCGCGCCCACGGCAAATCCCGGGAAGTTCCGCTCGACGATGAAGGCGGTAAACTTCTCTCCGTCCACCTTAGCGAACACGATGAACAGATCAGCGAAGCCTGCGTTGGTGATCCACATCTTTTCGCCATTCAAGAGATAGTGTTTCCCGTCAGCGGACAGTGTGGCCCGGGTGCGGCAATTGAGGGCATCTGACCCGGAAGACGATTCTGAAAGTGCATAAGCCCCGACCGTCGTGCCGTTGGCCAGCCCAGGCAGATACTTTTTCTTTTGCTCTTCGGTACCGAAGTAAACGATCGGCAACGTTCCAATACAGGCGTGGGCGCCCCAGGTAGTGCTAAAGCCAGCGTATTTTGCCAGGCGGTCGGCAACGATGGCCGACGTGACTTTATCCAACTGCATGCCCCCGTACTGCTCGGGAACATCCACACCGCTCAGACCAAGTTCACCGGCCTTTCTAACAAGTTCTCGACTGACCGAGAAATCCTTGTGTTCCATCTTTTCAGCATTGGGAACGATTTCTTTAATTGCGAATTCCTCCGCAGTTTGCGCAATCAACAAATGCTGCTCGGTGAAATCTTCTGGAGTGAATACCTCGTCGGGTGTGCGATCTTCGATCAGGAAGCTGCCGCCGGAGATTTTGGTAGCGCTGGGTGCGGTAAATGTGGCCATGATTCACCTCGCTTATCGGATATTTGTTCAGCGTTATATAACAACAGGTTTTTGAGCGGCTCCATATTGTTGTCGTAGCTCGCGTTTCAAAACTTTGCCCGATCCAGTCTTGGGTAAACTGTCGAGAAACTCGACCGAGCGTGGACACTTATAATGCGACAGCCGCGAGCGACAGAACTCCAGGAGGTCATGTTCCCTGGCCTGTGACCCCGGCTTCAAGACAACGAGCGCCTTCGGTATTTCACCCCACTTTTCGTGAGGAACGGGAATCACGACCGCCTCGTACACGTCGGGGTGGGCAAGCAGCACTTTTTCTACTTCCAGCGACGATATATTCTCGCCCCCGCTCACGATGATTTCTTTCTTGCGATCCACAATTTGAATATAGTTGTAGCGATCCACGGTGGCCACATCACCGGTGTGAAACCAACCGCCCTCCATCGCAGCCGCTGTGGCCTCCGGTTGCCGCCAGTAACCTTCCATGACAACGTCACCTCTGGCCACGATTTCGCCCATGACGACGCCATCGTGCGGGACATCCTCGCCGTTGGGGCCGACCACTCGAAGTTCTACGCCGGGAATTGCGAATCCCGTCATTGCCTGGCGAGCGTAGCGTTGTTCTCCTTTGTCTGGCAAGTCCGACTTCATCGTCGACTTAGCGAGCGTGGGACAAGTCTCGGTCAAGCCGTATCCAGAGATGCAAGTGCAACCCAGCTTCTCCTCGACCTCCTTGACGAGTGTGGGAGATGAAGCGGCTCCGCCAATACTAATAACTTGCAGGCTGCTCAAATTGAATTTTGTTCGCGCGGGCGAATTTACCATTGCTGTCGCCATCGTCGGTACCATGGCGCAGCTGCTTACGTGCTCCTGCTCGATAAGGCGAAAAACTTCCATCGGATTGAAGTGATGAATCATCACGTGCGTTCCTCCGACTACCGTGATGATGTGGGCTATGCCCCAGCCATTCGCGTGGAAGAGCGGAATGGTATGCAGCAATACTGCTTTGCACGACATTTCTCCAAGCGTGCTGGCGGAGGTTTGTCCTGCCGCGATCACGGACAACGCATGCAGATACACATTGCGGTGCGTAAGCATCACGCCTTTCGGCCGGTCGCTGCTGCCGCTGGTGTAAAAGATTTCAGCGACCGAGTCCTCATCGATTTGCGTGAAGTCACACTGGAACGGAGGGGAAACCGCCAGGCTCTCCTCGTAGTTCTCCGGCATAAGCCAACTCGCCTGCGGCTGACCGTCTAACAGGACGAAGCTCTCAATCGAGCCGACGGTCGCCCGAAACGACTCGACCAGTGGCAAGAATGCTGTTTCGACGAATAGGAATCTCGCCTGCGCATTGTTCAAAACAAGCGCGAGTTCTTGAGGGCTAAGGCGAATGTTCAACGGCACCAAAATACAGCCAGCTTCGAGGACGCCGTAATAGGCCTCTAGCAGCCGATGACAGTTCGTGCAGAGAAAGGCGATGCGGTCGCCGGGCTTTGCCCCGGCGGCGATGAGAGCGCCCGCCAACCGCTCTGCACGCTCGGCGAATTGCGCATAGGTGAACCGCTGTTCGCCGCACACGAGACCGATCTTGTCCGGAAATTGCTCGCGCGCATAACGAAGGAAACGGATGGGAGTCAGTGGAATGTTCATGGACGCCTCCTCACCGATGACGATGACAAGTATCCGCGGGCGGGAATCGCCAGCATGATACCCAGGCTGGATTGTCAGTTGGGTTAACGTATCATCCCGAGCGGAGCCGAAGGACCCCCGTGTGCCCTACCACTGCCAGCCTCGCAGCATTTTCCCGTGCTGTTTGACACGTGCGAAGCGGGCTATTCCCCAGAAACGTGGGTCTGGGCACCCGGCCGTGCGGAGCCCTTCGACTTCGCATGGCCCGCATTTCGTGCCAGCCATGCTCCGCTCAGAATGAAGCTCGATGCGTCGTCCTGCCCTCAGGCGGCGGCTGCCGCTGCCGCCGCGCGCTTCTTTGG
>Ga0209167_10001391_pt1 | contig 14347 bp, 16 predicted proteins | sample Coa_R1_9_FD_187154 | JGI IMG/M metagenome (GOLD analysis project Ga0209167, IMG submission 187154) | Surface soil microbial communities from Centralia Pennsylvania, which are recovering from an underground coalmine fire - Coalmine... | ecosystem: Environmental > Terrestrial > Soil >... | reverse complement strand
GGCCTTTATCGGCGACGTGGAGAGTGCATGGGTCACGGCCCTTGTCTTATGCACGCTCAATACGACGAGTGACTTCGCCGTCGCACGGGAGAGGGCGCTTCAATGGCTCATGATGGAACGGGGTCGCGAGGGGCACTGGTTCTGGCGCTGGAAGTTCGTGAGTTTCCGGCAAGGGTGCATGAAATCAGCCACGGATAACTGTTAAGGTCGTTCTGCCGTCGGAGTCCCCGGCGAGGAGGAAGACCATGCCACGGAGCAAGACACCGAGCGTCAACCTTGAAGAAGCCAAAGCGCGCTTCGAAGAATGGAGACAGAATCGCAGAGGGAAAGCCCGCATACCCGCTGAGCTTTGGTCGGCGGCTGTTGCGGTGGCCCGGAAGGAAGGACTGAATCGGACCGCGCGGGAGCTGCATGTGGCCTGGGACGATCTGAAGCGGCGCATGGCGACCAGCGGAGAGATTCCGCGGCAACCGGGTTCGCCGGCATTCGTGGAACTGGTGGCGCCGCGTGCGGCATCGCTTCCCGAATGCACGATCGAACTGGAAGGCCGTCACGGCAAGCTGCGAATCCAGCTGAAGAACGTTCCGGCTTCGTATCTGGCAACGTTGAGCCGTGAGCTGTGGGAGCAGGCGTACTGATACAGATCACGCCGCAACTGCGCATCCTGGTTGCGATAGACGCCATCGACGGCAGAAAGGGTATCGATTCTCTGGCGCAGCTGTGCCGTGAGAAGCTTAATGCCGATCCGTTCTCCGGCTGTCTGTTCATCTTCCGCAGCCGCCGCGGCACAGCTATAAAGCTGTTGGCCTATGACGGCCAGGGCTTCTGGCTGGCGACGAAGCGGCTGTCGAAAGGCCGTTTCAAATGGTGGCCCAGCGGTTCGGAAGCGGCGCGCACGCTGCGTGCGCATCAGGCGCAGTTACTGCTGGCCGCCGCGAATCCGGAGACCGACGCGCCGCCGGTGTGGCGGCAGGTGAGTGCGTAAAAAACTGCCTTAACCCCTTGCGTTCCATTTTGGGTTCTGCCACACTCACGAAAGAATGCCGGAGTGGAGATACCGGGGCCGCACCGTTACTGCTGAAGAGATCGTTTTCATCCGCAATCTGATCGCGGAACATCCCACCGCCAGCCGGCGCAGACTGTCGGAGAAGCTCTGCGAGGCCTGGCAATGGAAGCAGGCCAACGGCGCGCCGCGCGATATGATCTGCCGCGGTCTGTTACTGATGCTGCACCGTGCGGGGGAGATCGAGTTGCCTGCGATTCGTTACCGGCCTCCAAATCCGCTGGTTCGGCGCGAACGGCCGCAACCGATGCTGATCGATATGACGCCGCGCAGCGGTGCGCTGAGAGACATTCGGCCGCTCCAGTTGCAGCAGGTCCGAAAAACGGCGGACGAACCGCTGTTCAACAGCCTGATGGAGCAGCATCATTATCTCGGTTACGAACAACCGGTCGGCGAGCACCTGAAGTATCTGGTGTGGGCGCAGGGCCGGCCCATCGCGTGTATGGCCTGGAGTTCGGCGCCACGCCATCTGGGCGGCCGCGACCGTTATATAGGATGGAGCGCCGAAGCGCGGCGGCGCAACATCCGCTTCGTGGCCTACAACACGCGCTTCCTGATTCTGCCGTGGATCAGAGTGCCGCATCTGGCTTCGCACATTCTGGGCCGCGTGGCGGCGGCGCTTTCAGCAGACTGGCAACGAATGTACAGTCATCCGGTCTACTTCGCGGAAACTTTCATCGATCCCGGCCGTTTTCGCGGGACCTGCTACCGCGCGGCCAACTGGGTGTTGATGGGCAGAACTACAGGCCGGGGCAAAGCCTCCAACAGTTACATCCCGAATCGCTCCATCAAAGAAGTGCTGGGGCTGGCGCTGACGCCGCGTTTTCGTGAGTTGCTGAGCGAATGATGAAGAAGACGTCATCCCGGCGGCGGATCGATGTCAATGTCGATGAGCTCGACAGAATCATCGATACTGCCATGCAAGGGCCGCTGAACGAAGCGGAGGGCCACACGCTCAGAGCTGCGGTGCATGCGATGGCAGAAAGGTTAGTGAGGCGGCGAAACACGGAGAAGACCAGCGCCGTGCTGGAACCGAAAGCGCCACCCGCCACAGTCGATACGCCGGAACCGGAGAAACCGGCGCCCGCAGGGCACGGGCGCAACGGCGCGGATGCGTTTGCAGGAGCGGACAGAATAGCTATCGCGCACGCAACGCTTCTTCCTGGCGACTCCTGCCCGGGATGCCAGGAAGGAAGAGTGTACCGCCAGAAAGAACCGGCCACGCTGATCCGCATTATCGGGCAGGCGCCGCTGAAGGCGACTGTGTACGAGATGGAACGGCTGCGCTGTAATGCCTGTGGCGAGGTGTTCACGGCTGAACCGCCGCACTCGGCGGGCGCCGAAAAGTTCGATGCTGCCGCCGTGGCTATGATCGCGCTGCTGAAGTATGGCACCGGAATGCCTTTCAACCGCATGAAGCGGCTGGAAGGGCAACTGGGGATTCCCTTGCCGGCGACCACGCAGTGGGAGTTGATGGAAGCAGCCGCGAAACAAATCAAACGCATCCTGGGCGAGTTCATCCGGCAGGCGGCGCAGGGCGGTGTAGTGCATAACGACGACACCGGCATGCGGATACTGCAGATGGCGCGCCGGGGCGACGACGGACGCACGGGAACCTTCACCAGTGGCATCGTATCGGTCTGCGCAGGCGGGTGGAAGATCGCGCTGTACTTCAGCGGATGGAAGCATGCGGGCGAAAACCTCGCCGATGTCCTGCAACAACGCGATCCCGGAATGGCCCCGCCGATCCAGATGTGCGATGCGTTATCGCGGAACTCGCCGAAGCTTATCGAAACCCTGCTGGCCAACTGCCTGGCGCATGGAAGGCGGCAGTTTACGGAAGTCGCGGAGAGCTTTCCCGATGAGTGCCGGCATGTGCTGGAGTTGCTGGGCGCGGTATACGGCTTCGATGCCGAAGCGAAGGATCTCGGCCTGACGCCGGAGGAAAGGCTGACGTTTCACCAGACGCACAGCGCGCCGGCGATGGCAGCTCTGCGCCGGTGGATGGAGGCTCAGTTTGCGGAGCACAAAACAGAACCGAACTCGGGACTGGGCAAGGCGATCTCTTACTTACTGAGGCACTGGACGAAACTGACTCTGTTCCTGAGACAGCAAGGCGCGCCCCTCGATAACAATGTCGTCGAGAGAGCATTGAAAAAAGCCATCCTGCATCGTAAGAATGCGCTCTTCTATAAGACGATGAACGGGGCGCGCGTGGGCGATCTGTTTATGAGCCTGATTCACACCTGCGAACTGAACAAGGTCAATCCGTTCGACTACCTGACAGAACTGCTCCGGCATCCCGCGGAAGTGGCCGTGCGTCCGGCGGAGTGGATGCCATGGAACTACAGGCGCGAGGCAACTGCTGTGGCCGCGTAATATGATGGTCCGGTGCATGGCCTTAAAGGATCGTCTGCGGCCATGTGAATCAGGACCATCAGAATGCCTGTAAAACGGCCTTCCCGCAGGACGAAATCACAGGACGTTTTCGGCCAGCCACGAAGACAGCCGAAAATGTTGCGGGCTGGTCTCTACGCGCGCGTGTCCACGAACGATCAGCAGACCCTGCCGATGCAGAATCGCGCACTGCGGGAATATGCAGCCCGGCGTGGCTGGATCATCGCCATGCAGATTCGTGAAGTCGGCTCCGGTGCCGTCGAACGCAGAGCCCGAGAGCAGTTGATCGAGGCGGCGCGCCGGCGTGAAATCGACGTGGTTCTGGTGTGGCGGCTCGATCGCTGGGGACGGTCGGTGACGGACTTACTCGCCACGCTGCAGGAACTGGAGCATCTCGGTGTCGGTTTCATGTCACTGACCGAAGCGCTGGATCTCACGACGCCGGCCGGTCGCGCCATGGCCGGCCTGCTGGCCATCTTTGCCGAGTTCGAACGGGAGATCCTGCGGGAGCGAACCCGCGCCGGTCTGGCGCAGGCGCGGCTGAATGGCAAACGGCTCGGCCGGCCGATGACCGCGGGACTGCAGGCTGCGGAGATCCGAAAGCTGTACCGTGCCGGCGTGGCCAAAGCCGAGATAGCGCGACGACTTCAGATCGGCCGGACCTCAGTGCGTCGCATTCTGGGCTGACCTATTTCCGGGAGAAATAGGCCTCACTCCTGAACGCGCCAAAATAGTGACTGATGCTCGAACCTGTTCCACAGATATACACAGCGATCGAACAGACGCGCATGCTTCGGCTCAGTTATCACGGCAAAGAGCGCGCTGTCGAGCCGCACGATCATGGAATCCTCAACGGTTCGGTCCAGTTGCTCGCCTATCAGACCGCCGGCGCCAGCAGTCGTCGTCTTCCCAACTGGCTCCTCATGAAAACCGATGAGATTGTCAACCTGGAACTGCTGGACCAGACCTTTCCCGGCGGGCGTCCCACTGCGACCGGCAATCACATCAGGTGGGACAAGCTCTTCATCCGTGTCAAACCCGCCGGTGAAGGCTGGCGCACCGGCCCCGCTTAACCTCTTGCTACATTCCGCCCTGACTTACGCAGCCTTGCCGGAAACTCACGGTTACCTGCCCCCGGCAATCTCGCCCGCAACCTGCCGCTTCCAGTATTCCCAGGCTCGATTGTTGGCGCCCGCTCCGGCCGGGGTCGCGGCCGGAGGCTTCGCGCCAGGCTCACGCTCCAGATAACTGACCGAACCGCCCATGCGCAGCGCATCCATCTGGATGCGTGCGTCCATATTGAGAAAATACGAATTGCTCACCGCGGAGGCGAGCGAGTTGCCGGTAACGGCGACGCCGTGGCCAAAAAGGATCAGGGCCGTCTTGCGGCCCAGCGCCCCGGCCAGTGCCTTGCCCAACGCCGGGTTGCGGATGAGCATGTCGTCCGCCGTGCCGCCGAACTTGCGGACGTCGAAAACCGGCACGCCGTCGTTGATGAAGCTGCCTACGTGGATCATGTTGCGCAGCGGCACGCCTGTGGCGCCGAACACGATCATCTCGGGCGAGTGGGCGTGGATCACCGCCATCACATCGGGCCGGGCTCTGTAGATCTCGCCGTGGATGAACCGCTCGAGATATCCATGGCCTTTCGACCCGGCCACGGGATTGCTGTCGAGATCGTATTCGATGATGTCCGGCGCGCTCACCATGCCGGCCGCAATGGCGCGCGACAGGTAGTAATGGTTCGGATTCGATGCCGAGCGCACGCTGACGTGGCCGTAAGCATCGAGCACATGGATCTCATGCGCGAGGATGCGATTGGCGGAGACCAAGTCGTCGACGAGCGCTTTTTCGCGCGTTTGGGCATGCAGTGATGTAAGCGTGAACAGGGCGCCCAATACGACGATGTAAGGCTGCATCTACTTCAGCAACTCCGCGACTTTGGCGACGCCCGCTTTAGCGCAGGCGTCATCGGTTTCCAGACTGGATCCCGCGCTGCCGACGCCGCCGATCGTATCGTCGCCCACCTTGATGGGCACTCCACCGGAAAGCGCCAGGATATCGGCGATATTGCGTTGCCCCGCCAGCGGAGTATCCGGCATAGTCCGCTTCTGAAATTCCATCGTCGTCATGCGGAACATCCGCGCGGTAAAAGCCTTGCGCCGCGCCATCTCGCCTACCTGTGCGGTCGCCTGCTCGTCGCGCAGCAGCACCAGCAACTGGCCGGCGCGGTCGACCACCGCCGCGGCTGTATGGAAGCCCTTCGCCTTACACTCCGCAAGCGTGGCTTCGGCGATCGTCTTCGCCATCGCCAGCGACAAAATACGTTGAGTAACCAGACCCTCCTGCGCTGTCACATGGCCGGACAGGATCGCTGCCACGCCAATTCCCACCAAAGCTCTCCATGCTGCCGACATAGGTTCTCCTGACTTGTCCACCGGTCAAGTGTTCCACATTTCTGCGCCGGGTTCAATGAATCTGTTTGCGCGCTAGCCGGCCCCACCTGGCGGCGACTCTTCTCAGATAGGGAGGCGCCAGATTCGCCGCCTCGATGGCCAGCCCATAAGCCTCGCGGGCTTCCGTTGTTTTTCCAAGACGTTCCAGTGCCTGTCCGTAATGAAAACGACCCTCCGGATCGTAGGGTCTTCGCTCCACATATTCCGCCAGTTCATGCCGTGCGTCCTCGAACTGGCCCACCGAAATATAGAGAGCGCCGAGCTCCCGGAGCACCTCGCTCTGGCTGTGCCGCTCATCCTGATTCACGACCGTTTGAAAATGCGTGAGAGCGTCCTGAAACCGCCCCTGCTCGCGCGCAATTCGGCCCAGTTGAAAATGCGCATCCGTCAGCGAAGGGTCGATCGCGACCGCGTTTTGGAAGCGCCGGATGGCTTCGGTGAATTGCCTGCGCCGCTGGTAAATCAGGCCCAGCTGATACTGCGTCTCACCGTCGTGGGGATTGACCGCGGCAGCCTCCAGATTGCGGCGAAAGCCCTGGCGACTGCGCAAGCCCGCTCCCAAATTGGCGAACTCGCCGCGGAGGTAGTAGAAGATAAAGAAAAGGAAAAACGGAGAGGCAAGCCAGCTCAACAGATAACGCAGAGGACCCCAGACAAAATACAAGGCAACCAGCGGGATCCACGACAGGCACACAATGACGAAGGCAGCCCCGTTGCCGGTTCCGAACACCGTGCGCACGGTGAAGAAAATCAGCACCGCGAAGTAGAGATACGCTATTCCTCCTGCGACCGCGAAAAACTGCGGCAGGAACCACACAACCAGCAGCAGAGGGAGGTTGGCAGCAGTCCACGAGGCTGCGGCGCACGTCAGAAGCGGAGCGTAATCGCGCTGGAACGAGCTTCCAAAACCTCCTGCCAACCGGCCGGCGAGCCCGGTGATAACCAGGATGCCGGGAACATATGCCACCGCGAGGATAAGCAGCGGAATGTAGAACGACAGGCCAATGATCGAGCGTCCCAGCACGAACGACACTGCGAGCACGGTAGCGCTGGCAAAGAAGAGGCTGCTCTGGTCCAGAATGTCGCTCATCGCCGCGGCGGGCTGCAGATAGAGACGCAATACCAACTTGGTGTCGGCGATCAACACAGCTTTTATATACTACGGCTCATAAATATGGGCACGAGATGGCTGATGATTGGTGCGTGGATCGCATCGGCCGCGCTGTTGCCCTCATCGGCCCCCGCCGAAGTCACTCGCGTCGAAATCGTCAACGCCACGCCGTGGCCAGGCGGCCGGGCCGAGATACTGCAGGGGCGCGTGTATTTTGAACTCGACCCGCGAAGTTCGACGGGACGGCGTGTTACCGATATATCCCTCGCGCCGCATAACGCGTCGGGCAAGATCGAGTTCTCCAGCGATTTTGTTCTGGTGCGCCCGAAGGACCCGGCGCGCGCGCGGCACTCGGTTCTGCTTGAAATTCCCAATCGTGGCGTCACGCAGGCCAACGGCTCGTTCTTCTCGACGGTGCCCGGGTCCGAATTCGACCTGATGAATTTGGCTGGGACCGATCTCAGCGACGCGTTTCTGTTCGAACAGGGATTCACCGTCGCATGGCTGGGCTGGCAGTTCGATCTTCCCAAGGGCGACATAAGGATGGAAGCACCCGAGGCGAATGTGAATGGATTGGTGCGCCAATCCGCCATCGCCACTTCGGCAGGAAGCCGTCTGTGGCGACTGGGCGGCACAAGTTCCTACTGCGCGGCCGACGCTGCGCAGCCGGACGCACAGCTTCTGGTTAAAGCTCATTTCGATGGGCCCGGCCGGGTTCTGCCGCGAGCGGCCTGGAGTTTTGCCGATCCCTGTGCGGTGGTATTACAGGGCGGATTCGAGGCGGGACAGATGTATGAGCTCATCTATCGGGCTGTCCATCCTCCCCTGGCCGGGCTTGGCGAGGCCGCGGTGAGCGATTTCGTTTCGTGGCTCAAGTTCGGCGGCGCGGCGTCACCGCTGCGGGAGCATCCGGAAACTGTGGCGCGCGTTCTGGGCTTCGGCTATTCGCAGAGCGCCCGGTTTCTACGTGATTTTCTGTATCGCGGGTTCAACGCGGATGAACGCGGCAGACAGGCATTCGACGGCCTCTTCGTTGCGAGTGCCGGTGCCGGGCGCGGCAGTTTCGATCACCGCTACGCGATGCCGGGAGAGGCAGGGAACTCGGTGCTCAGCGATCTGCGCCCGGTCGACCTGTTTCCCTTCACCGATGGCATCGAGAGAGACCCGGTCACCGGCGCGAGCGATGGTCTTCTGCTGAAAGCGGAATCGTCGCATACGGTGCCGAAGATTTTCTATACGTACAGCTCGACCGAGTATTGGGCGCGGGTGGGTTCGCTCGCGTATACGACGGTCGACGGCGCGAAGCAACTGCCTCTCAGCGCCAGCGCCCGGTTGTATTTCTACCCCGGAACGCCGCACTCCCACTATCCTTTTCCACCCATCAGGCGCGGATTGGCGAACTACGGCAACTTCGCCAGCGCGGGGTGGTCGTTTCGTGCGCTGCTGCTCGATCTTGACGAGTGGGTGGCGAAAGGGGCGAAGCCTCCGGATTCGGCGTACGCTCGTCTTGGCGGCGATCTGGTGACCCGGGACCGAGTTGTGTTCCCCAAAATCCCGGGTGTCGAGTTTCCGCCCTACATGCCGCGTAACTGGCGCGTCGATTACGGCCCGAATTTTCTGAATCAGGGGATCATCGCCAATGAGCCGCCGAAGCTCGGGCAGCCGTATACGGTTCTGGTTCCTGGCGTGGATCGGGACGGTAACGATTCGGGCGGCATTCGATTGCCCGAGGTGGCCGTTCCGCTGGGCACTTTCACCGGCTGGAATTATCAGCTTCCGGCACTGCCGAACCTCAACTACCTTGCGGGACTGGTGGGCAGCTTCATCCCATTCCCGCGGACGGCGGAGGAGCGGAAGACTTCCGGCGATGCGCGGCTGTCGATTGCGGAGCGCTATTCCGGCCGCGACGATTACATCGCAAAGGTGCGGGCCGCGGTGCAGGCGCTGGTATCAAGGAGGCTCCTGCGTACGGAGGATGTAAACGCGATCATGGAGCAGAACGCCGCGCGATGGGACTATCTGACTTCGCGGTAAACCCAGCGCGATCACGTAGTAGACGACAACGTGACGTGCGTGTTGTCCAGCGGCGAATGGCCCGCATTGCTATTCCCCCCTCAGCACAGGAAAATCCTGCACCACGCGATCCTCGATGAAATCCTTGAGGAGCGTGTGGTGTCCAGCCGGAATCGCATCAACCCGCGCGGCGTGAAAAGAAAAATGAGTAACTATAATCTGCGGCCGCGGAAACGACAACCCACCCGCCGTCTCGATGTGTCCGAGCGAATCAGGATTGTTAAGTGAACAGTATTGCGTTTAAGACCGATTTGTCAACGGTGCGTAACAGCCCGTCGCAAAGCATTCTCTTAAATGAGATCGGCGTAGCCACACGAGCGCGGCAAAGCCGCCATCACTGTATCGAGCGCAGAAACCGGAGCCAGGCGACCTGACGGGCGTCAGCGGACTGGCCATCGGGGACACGATTCTTGCCGGAGAGCGGATCTCCGGAAACTGGCCGAACTGCGGCATCCGCGAGTGCGGGCCAGCGAGGAAACCATCATGAAATCGCTGGAAGAAGCCTACCGGCCCGAGCGCCTGATCACGCTGCAGTATTCGCTGGATCTTTACCGGCACTACCAGACGCAGATCGCGGAAACCGGACAAGAAAATGGAAACGTTCATGAGCGAACTGCCGGACCGCGTCGACATGGATAAATGCCCTCTTCCGCCGTGGCGCAAAAAAAGCCGGCAGCACAATGGTGGCGACCGAAGCAGGGGCGGATTTCTCCGCGTTTCCCGGCGCTGGGAACTTCTGCAGCTGGCTGCGGCTTCGTCCCGATAACAAGGTCGGCAGCAGTGAGATCCTGTCGCGCAAAACCAAAAAGGGGAAGCACCGGCTCGCGGTGGCATTACGCAACGCGGCGCAGACCCTCCACGGCAGTCAGAGTTCCCTCGGAGATTATTATCGCCAGATGAAAGCCAAATTCGGACCGGCAAAGGCCACGACCGCCGCCGCCCACAAGCTCGCAAGGACGATCTATGCCATGGTCACCAAACATCAGGAATTCGACCCCTCAGTCGTCGCCAAACAGGACGAGAAGCAACAGCGCAAAACAGAAAACAGAGTCCGCCGCCAGGCTCTCGCAATCGGCCATCAACTGGTTCCGCTCCAAGTTCGCCCGAGCCTGACCCGAACCATCCCTGTAATTGTGTTCTTTAGGAGACGCAAAGAAAACAAGGCAGTTGATGTTTCTTTGCGTCTTTGAGTGCTTTGAGTGGGCTTCTAACCGAAGAAAGAAGGCACGAGGATGCTTTCGGACACTTCATCGGGACTCAGCCTCATGTTGTTTTCGTCGGCGAAAAAGGCCGACTCGTGATCGGCCGCCATTCTGAAATTTCTGACACGGAACCGGGGCGGATAGGAGACGTACGAGGCGTTGATAGTACCGGCCTGATCGTTGAAATCCACGTCTATCTGATCGGCAGCCCGGAGATCCACGCGAAACCGGTGATCGTGGATCTGGCTGGCTTCAGATTTCCCGCCGTACAACCGATTAAAGCTTTTGGAGGCGTCGGACAGGGCCGCGCAGAGTTCACGCCACAGCTGGAGTTTCGAATCGGCGAGATTCTTCTCGGCCTGGTGCCGTTTCTCAACCCAGTTCAGTGGCGGTTCACTCATACCTTAAGATCGTACACTGGTGAACCTGGTGCGGCTGAATCGCGGCTACCGGCAGGTGCGTGCAGCCTAAGTTACTGCCTGCGTCCGGAAAGCAGGGTTGCGAGGCGCTTTTCGTACGTTTCGTCGTATTTGTGCAGGGCGTCGGTTCCGGGAAAATCGGCCATCTTTCCCAAGACGTAGGGCGGCTTGTTGCGGTCGTCGAATGCGGGCCAGGCGGGAAGCCCTTTGCCCGTTGGGGCGCCGGTCTTCACAAAGTCGACCCAGCAGGACGAGACCATATCCGCCAACCATGGCTGCGCCGGCGGACTGAGCGTGGCGATCATGTCGCCGAGTGCCTGATTGCCCGAGGCGTTCTGGCCAGACGCGAAGGATACCTATTGCATTCCAATACGAAGGTATGAGACTCTGTTATTGGTATCCAATAGGAGGCCGTTCATTGGGCGAAAGAAAAGACGTTTGGCAGGGAACGCTGGCGCTGATGGCGCTGAAGACGCTGGAAGCGGACGGGCCTCTGCACGGTTTCGGAATCGGGCGCCGGATCGAACAGACCAGCGACGGCGAGCTCTCCATTCAATACGGAACTCTTTACCCCGCCCTGCTCAAACTCGAACAGGAAGGTTACATCGCGTCGGAATGGGGCGCTTCGGAAAACAACCGCAAAGCGAAATACTACCGGCTTACGCGCGCCGGCCGAAAGCAGGTTCAGAAAGAGGAGCGGCAATGGCAGGAAACCGCCGCCATCATCTCCAGATTCCTGTCGCCCGGCAAGGAGTCCGCGTGAGAGGGATTCGTGCATATCTGATAAGACTCTCCGGCTTGTTCCGCAGAAAGAAGTTCGAGCACGATTTGTCGCGGGAGATCGAAAGCCACCTACAACTGCACATCGAGGACAACATGCGGGCCGGAATGAGCGCGTCCCAGGCCCGCCGGCAGGCGCTGCTGAAGCTCGGCAGCGTCGAGAACGTAAAGGAAAGTTACCGCGACCGAAGCTACGTTCCAGCACTCGAAACAATCCTCCAGGATATTCGTTACGGACTGCGGCAAATCGGGCGGAATCGCGGCTATACGGCTGTGGTGGCGCTCACCATGGCCTTGGGCATTGGCGCCAACACAGCCATTTTCAGCGTGGTCAACGCCGTCATCCTCCGACGGTTGCCCTACCCGCAGGCCGACCGGTTGATGGTGGCGTCGCTGGTGAATGTCAAGGACCCGTCTTTCCTCGTTTCATACGGTGTGGCCGATTATCTCGCGGCGCGCGAGCGTCAGCGAAGCTTCACCAAACTCGCGGGTGTCTCGTGGGCGGATTCTTTTACGTTGACCGGCACTGCCGAGCCCCTGCGCCTCCGCGGCAGCGCGGTCAGCGCGGAATTCTTTTCCGTGCTGGGCGTAAGACCCGCGCTGGGCCGCGATTTTGCATTTGGCGAAGACACGCCCGGTCATACCCGCGAAGTCGTCCTCAGCGACCGGTTTTGGCGGCAGGGTTTCGGGGCGGATCCGCAAGCCGTAGGCCGCACAATCACGCTGGACGGGGACAGCTACACCATTGTGGGCGTCATGCCGGCGGAGTTCCATTTCGGCGCGTTCGGCGCGACCGAAAACGGCGACATCTGGCCGCTCATGCAGATCGTACCGCGCAACGCCCGTTACCCGTTCTCGTTGAGAGTCGTCGGGCGGCTCAAATCCGGCGTAAGCGAGAGTCAGGCGCGGCTGGATCTGGCCGCGATCTCCCGGGACACGCAGCGCCAATTTCCCGGCCCCGAACTTTCCGGGGCTTCCATTGAACCGCTGCAAACGGAGATCACCGGGAAGGTGCGACCGGCATTATTGATTCTCCTGGGCGCGGTGGGACTCGTGCTTCTCATCGCCACCGTCAATGTCGCGAATCTGGAGGTCGCGCGCGCGACGGCTCGCGGCCGCGAGTTGGCTATCCGCGCGGCGATGGGCGCCGGCCGACTTCGCATTGCGCGGCAAGTGCTCACGGAGTGCCTGCTTGTTGCCGTCCTCGGTGGCGCTCTCGGACTCTTCCTCGCTTATTGGTGCGTGCGTGGAATCGTCGCGATGGCTCCCGCCGGCATTCCCCGGCTGGCGGAGATCGGCGTCGACGGCCAGGTGCTTGCGTTCACCGCCGCGATCAGTCTGCTGAGTGGCCTGTTGTTCGGCCTCGCTCCCGCCGCGCACGGTTTGGGCAGCAGTCTCGACGAAACACTTCGCGGCGGTGCGCAGAATCTTGCCGAACAGCGCGAAGGGCGCGGACTCCGCAACTCCCTGGTCATCGTCGAGGTATCGCTCTCCCTTGTGCTCGTCGCCGGCGCGGGGCTGCTGTTGCGCAGCTTTGAGAAGCTCACGGGCACCAGTCCGGGTTTCAATCCGAAAACAGTGGTGACGGCCCTCCTCTCGCTGCCGCCGACGCGATATAAGGATGACAAGGACATCGTGTCTTTTTACAGCCGGCTGCTCGATCGGGTGCGGGAGGTTCCCGGAGTTGTCTCGGCGGGTATCTCGATGAACGTGCCGCCGGATCTGGTGAACATGTGGAATCCTTTCTGGGTGCCGAATCAGCCGCTGGTCCCCGGCAGAAGTCTTCCCCAAGCCGTCGAGACCACCGTGAGCCCCGATTATTTCCGCGCGCTGGGAGTCCCTCTGCTGCGCGGGCGGCTGTTTGGGGATTCCGACAAGGGGCAGCACGATCCCGTGCTGATCGTCAACGAATCGCTCGCGCAACGATATTTTCCGGGCGAGGATCCGGTTGGGAAAAGAATCAAAACGGGCGACCCGGGTTTTATCCCGACCTCGCAGTGGGAAACGATCGTCGGGGTGGTAGGCGACGTGAAGTACGGAGGGCTTGACAGCGCGTCGGAGGCTACGCTCTACGTGCCTTACTTTCAGACGTACTGGCCGGCGTTTTCACGCGAAATGTTTCTGGTAGTGCGAGCGGAAAGCGATCCCAAGTCGATTGCATCAAGCCTGCGAGCCGCGGTGCGGGAACTGGATCGCGACATGCCTCTGGCCGACCTGCGCACCATGAACGAACTTCTGGCGGATTCGGTGGCGCAACCCCGCTTCCGCACGATCCTTTTGGGAATTTTCGCCGGGCTGGCACTGACTCTCTCGGCTATCGGGGTGTTTGGGGTCATGGCCTGGCTGATAAGCCGCAGGACGAAGGAAATCGGCGTTCGTATGGCACTGGGCTCATCGCGCGGTGCGGTGCTGCGAATGGTTTTGGAGGACGGGTTAAGGGTCGCCCTGATTGGCGTCGCTATTGGGCTCGTGGCGGCGCTTGCGTCGAGTCGCCTGATCAAGGGACTGCTGTTCGGTATCCAACCTGCCGACCCGGGTACTTTCGCAGCGGTGTCGCTGCTGGTCGTCGCTGTAATCCTGGCGGCGTGTTATGTTCCGGCCCGCCGGTCAACGAAGGTAGACCCCATGGTTGCGTTGCGGTACGAGTAGCGCGGCGACGATCGGGTGGCGCGGAGCGCGGGAAATGCGGGCTAATTCCAATACTCTTCACTTAACGATTCTGATAGCCGCGCAGATTTCGATGACGGGCAAGCGCTTGTAACCGCGGCGCAATGGGTAGTTGCTCATCTTTCGCTTGACCCCTCGGGGATTGCGGCGGTTGCGGCTGGAGGCGGCGGGCTCGTCGA
>Ga0209167_10001390_pt1 | contig 14363 bp, 9 predicted proteins | sample Coa_R1_9_FD_187154 | JGI IMG/M metagenome (GOLD analysis project Ga0209167, IMG submission 187154) | Surface soil microbial communities from Centralia Pennsylvania, which are recovering from an underground coalmine fire - Coalmine... | ecosystem: Environmental > Terrestrial > Soil > Unclassified... | reverse complement strand
GGCCAATGTGGCGCAATACATCATCCCCTCCTCGTACCAGTCGGACAATCTGACGAACAACGAGATCGGATGGAAGACGGAGTTTTTCAACCATCGTCTGCAGTGGAACGGCGCCATTTACCGCGAGAACTGGAATAACGTGCAGATCGAGTTCTTCAATCCCGGTGTGGTCGGCAACCTCTTCTACGACACCAACGGTCAGAACTTCGTCATCAAGGGCATCGAAACGTCGCTGGCGGCCCAGGTCACCCAGGGCCTGAGTCTTCAGGCTGCGGCCGCCTGGAACAACAGCGAGCAGGTAAATTCACCCGCGTTGCTCGTCAACAATCCGGCAGCCCCAGGCTACGGCAAACCGATCACGAACGCCTGCAACCTCTTCCTGTTCGTCTGCTCGCCGGTGCAGAACCCCTTCGGCTCGACGGGGTTCCCGAGTGCGGATGCGCCGCCGCTGCAATTCAGCCTGCATGGCCGCTACGAGTGGCATATCAACAGCTATGTTCCGTACGTTCAGCTCGGTGCGTTTCATACCGCCCATTCCTTCACGCAGGCAGGCGCGAATCCCACCTTCAGTCTGGGCGGAGCCGTAAGTACCTCCCGGGGTCGGTTCGAGAATCCCGCTTACTCTACCTACGACGCGTCGATCGGCGTCGCCAAGGACTCCTGGCACTTCAGCTTATCCTGCGAGAACCTGTCGGATTCGAACGCCAGCACGTTCATCAGCTCGCAGCAGTTCATCACCGCACAAACACCGCTGCGGCCGCGGGTAATTACCGGCACCTTCGGCTACCAGTTCTGAGCGGCCCGGCGCGCTGCTCTCAGCGCTCGCGGATGCGCTGCCGGGACTGATTAACGCTGCGCGCGTTCCCAGTCGGGCGCGACATAGTACGGGACGCTCGCGCGCGGCAGCAGCGCGGCGCCGCGGATGTGGTCGGCGGCCTTTTCCGCCAGCATGATGGTGGGCGCGTTGAGATTGCCGGTCGTAATCGAGGGCATGATCGAGGAATCCACGACCCGCAGTGCCTCCATTCCGATGACGCGCGTGGCGGGATCGACGACCGCGCGCCGGTCCGCTGCGCTGCCCATCCGGCACGTACAGGAGGGATGGAAAGCGCTCTCGACCTTGGCGCGGATAAAGGCATCGATCTCTCCATCCGTCTGCACCGCCTCGCCGGGCTGGATCTCGCGGCCGCGATAACGATCGAAAGCCCGCTGCGCGAAGATCTCGCGCGTCAGGCGCACGCAGGCACGCATCTCCTGCCAGTCCTCGGGGCGGGACATGTAGTTGAACAGGATCTTCGGCTTGTCGATGGCCTGCGCGGATGCCAGCCGCACCCAGCCCTGACTCAAGGAACGCAGCGGCCCCACGTGCGCCTGGAAGCCGTGCTCACGCGCCAGTGATGAGCCGTCGTAACTCACGGCCATCGGCAGGAAATGGAACTGTATGTCCGGGTAGCGGACCCCGGCGCGGCTGCGGATGAAGCCGCCGGTCTCGAAATGATTGGTGGCGCCGAGACCCTTGTGTGTCAGCATCCAGTTAACGCCGATCAGCGCCCGCCGCAGCGTCGACATCTGGCCATAGAGCGTAATGGGTTCGCGGCACGCCACCTGGAAGTAGAATTCCAGATGGTCCTGCAGGTTCTCTCCGACCCCGGGCAGCTCGTGTACGACCGCGATGCCGTGTTCGGCCAGCTCCTGCGAGGGTCCGACACCGGAGAGTTTCAGCAGCTGCGGGGAGTTAATGGACCCTGCGCACACGATAACCTCGCGTCGCACGTGCACGTCGAAGAGCTGGCCGCCGCGCCAGTAGCGGACGCCGGCCGCACGCCGGCCGTCGAACAGGATGCGCGTGGCGAGCGCGTGCGTGCGCACCTGAAGATTGTGTCGGCGCAGCGCCGGGCGCAGATAGGCGTTGGCGGCGCTGCAGCGGCGCCCGCCCCCCACCGTCATGTCCAGGTGCCCGAAGCCTTCCTGCTGAAAGCCGTTCATGTCGGCCGTGCGCGCATAGCCCGCCTCACGTCCGGCCTCGAGCCACGCCTCGTGCAGCGGATTGGTGAGCAAGCCTAAGCGCGTTGCCAGCTTGCCGTCGCCACCGCGGTAATCGTCAGCTCCGCCGGCGCGCCTTTCCGCACGGCGGAAATACGGCAGCACGTCGTGATACCCCCAGCCGCTCGCGCCCTCGGCTTCCCAGCGCTCGAAATCCAGCGGATTGCCGCGCACGTAGACCAGGCCGTTGATCGAAGAGGAGCCCCCGAGAACCTTGCCACGCGGGGTGTGCAAGCGCCGGCCATCCAGGTGCGGCTCAGGCTCGGTGTAGTAGCGCCAGTCGTAGCGCGGCATGTTCATCGGCACCGACAGCGCGGTCGGCATCTGGATCCACAAGGAACGGTCTGAGCCGCCGTACTCGAGCAGCAGCACGCTGTCCCGGCCGTCCTCGCTCAGGCGATCCGCGAGCACGCAGCCGGCGGAGCCGGCGCCGACGATGACGTAGTCAACGGTTGAATCGCTCACGATGAAGCTCGTCGCGGCCCGTCAATAGGGCGCGTCGACGTCACCCATGGCGACGTAGACACTCTTGAGCTGGGTGTAGTGTTCGATCGCAGCCCGGCCGTTCTCGCGTCCCAGTCCCGAGTGCTTCACGCCGCCGAAGGGCAGCTCGACCGGCGTCACGTTGTAGTGATTGATCCAGCAGGTGCCTGCCTGCAGCTGCGCGATGACCCGATGCGCGCGCGTCAGGTCGTTGGTGAACACGCCCGCCGCGAGGCCAAACTCGGTGGCGTTGGCGCGTGCGACCACCTCCTCCTCATCGTCGAATTCCAGCACCGACATGACCGGGCCGAAGATCTCCTGGCGCACGATGTCCATGTCGTCGTGACAGGCATCAAACACCGTCGGCGCGACGAAAAAGCCATTCACGAGATCCCCGCGCGTCACGCGGGCGCCGCCGGTGAGCACCCGCGCGCCCTGTTCGCGTCCGCGCGCGATCAGGCCCAGGACCTTTTCCATATGCGTTTCGGAAATCAGTGCGCCCACCTGGGTGGCAGGATCGAGCGGGTCGCCGATGCGCATCGCAGCGGTCCGCGCGCACAAGAGCTCAAGGAAGCGCGCGCGAATGCTGCGGTGGACGAACACACGTGTGCCGTTCGAGCACACCTCCCCGGCAGAATAGAAATTTCCGAGCAGTGCGCCCGCCACGGCGTTGTCGAGCTTCGCGTCCCCGAACACGATGAGCGGGGACTTGCCGCCGAGCTCGAGCGTCACCTGCTTCAGGGATGCCACGGCATCGGCCATGACCGCCTTGCCGGTCCCGACTTCACCGGTGAGGGAAATCTTGCGGATCTGCGGGTGGCGTGTCAGCAGCCGCCCCGTGTCGGCGCCGCCCTGCACCACCTGGAAGAGCCCGTCGGGGAGTCCCGCGGCCGCAAACACTTCGCCGAGCTTCACAGCCGTCAGCGGCGTCAGCTCCGCGGGCTTGAAGAGCATGGCGTTGCCGCAGGCGAGCGCCGGTGCGGCTTTCCAGCAGGCGATCTGCAGCGGGTAGTTCCACGCACCGATGCCGGCGACCACGCCGAGCGGCTCGCGGCGCGTGTAACCGAACGCCTGGGCGCCAAGGTCAAGGTGCTCGCCGGCGATTCCCGCCGCCAGCCCACCGTAGTATTCGAGGCAGTCGGCGCCGGAGTGCACATCGACCGCCCGTGTCTCGCTGATCGGCTTGCCGGTGTTGCGCGTCTCGAGTTCCGCCAGCTCCGCGTTGCGCGCGCGCAAGATCTGCGCGGCCCGCTGCAGCACCCGGCCGCGTTCAATTCCGCTCAAGGCTCCCCAGTGCTTCTGTGCCGCGACGGCCCGGGCGACCGCTGCATCCACCTGCTGCGGACCGTCTGCGTCAAGTTCACCCAGCACTTCCCCGCTGGCGGGATTCACGACCGCGAAGCGCTCCCCGGCCCCTGGGGCGCGTCGCCGAATGGCCCCGGGTGCAGGACCCGCGGGCGGCACCGGTGATGGCGCAAAGTCTTTCAGCCGGCTGTCGACGAAGGCCGTCAACATCGCCTGGGCGCTCTCGCTGTCGGCTTCCTGCCATTCCGACAGCGCGGCGCGCAGCCACACCCCGTCGATCATGGCGGCGATCATGCCCGCAAGCCCGTCTGCCTCCTCGCGCGGCAGCATCCGCCGCAGGTCGTTGCGCAGGTTGGACAGCATGCGGCGCTGATAGGCGTGCTGCACGCGCTTCAGGCCGTGCACGTGCAGCACCTGGCCCCAGAACGCAAGCCACGCGGTTCCGGTGCGGCGGTCGAATTCCTCCGGCGCGAGGTTGGTGTCGATGACCGCCTGCACACGCCCGCGCGGCGTGCGTGCCAGCGCCAGTCGCGCCCGCACGCGCACGGCCAGCGTGCGCGCCAAGGTGCGGAAGGCGGCCTCGAGCAGTCCGTCCTTGTCGTTGAAATAGTGTGCGACCAGTCCGGGCGAAACCCCGGCACGTCGCGAGATTTGCGCCAGGGTAGTGCCGACGTAACCCACTTCGGCCAGACTGTCGATCGTGACCTCGACGAGCTGGATCCGCCGGGCTTCCTCGAGCTGGTCACGAGGACCGGAGTCCACCTGGTGCACGAGCTCCCTGAGGGTCGTTGATCGTCTGTTCAATGGAGTGATCCGCAAGCGCGCCGCGGTGCTCGGTTCGGGGGCCTCGGAGAGCCACTGTTCATGGGTCGATACTTCTTGACTGCTCAGGGACTTGGCCATCCCCCCGGTACTTGACAGCCCACCTGTTAAACGGCTATTCAAGCCATGGCGGAAATGATGGAGGCGGAGGGCCTTACGGGTCAAGTGCATATCGCCCCTTTCGGCGACGTCGTGGATCGCATTGGCAGTGATCGGCGTTTCCCAGGCCTGACCGCGACCACCGCCGTGTTCAGCACCCAGCTGCAACACCTGGGTCGGTAGGATTGCGCGAGCGACGACCCATTACTTAACGAGGAAAAAAGGCGTGGTTAAGAACAGCGCTACCGCACGCACCGACAGCGGCATGGAGCACTTCGGCTACAAGGAATCGCTCGCTCGCAGCATCGGGGCGTTCGGCAGCTTCGCTGCCGGCGTCAGTTATATCTCGATACTCACCGGTACCTTCCAGCTGTTCTACTTCGGCTTCGGCACTGCCGGGCCGGCCTACCTGTGGTCCTGGCCGCTGGTGCTCATCGGGCAGTTGGCCGTCGCGCTGTGCTTCATGGAGCTGGCCGCCAAATACCCCATCGCCGGATCGGTCTATAACTGGTCCAAGCTACTGGGCAGCCGGATCGTAGGCTGGTCGTCGGGCTGGCTGATGCTCACGGCGTCGATTGTCACCCTGTCTGCCGTGGTGCTGGCGCTGCAACTGAACCTGCCGCGGCTGTGGAGCGGCTTCCAGATCATCGGCGATGGCAGCGGCAGCTACGATTTCGCCACCAACGCGGTGATCCTCGGCACGGTCCTGATCGTGTTCACGACCGTCGTCAATGCGCTCGGCGTGCGCTGGATCGCAATGATCAACAGCGCGGGCGTCTTCGTCGAGCTGATTGCTGCCTGCCTCATAGCGATCATCCTGGCGCTCAACATCAAGCGCGGTCCCGAAGTCTTCTTCTCCACCAACGGCTACGGTGCGGGCACGAGCGGGGGCTTTCTGGGGGCTTTCCTGGTCGCGTCGCTGGCCTCCGGATACGTGATGTACGGCTTCGACACCGCCAGTTCACTGGGTGAGGAGACGCTGGAGCCCCGGCGCACCGCTCCCCAGGCCATTCTGCGGGCCATCCTGGCCTCGTTCGTCATCGGTGGCGCAATCCTGGTGTTCGCGATCATGGCGGCACCCAATTTGGGTGATCCGAAGATCGGCAGCGGCAGCGGCGGCCTGCAATACATCGTCGAGCAGGTGATGTGGGGTCCGCTGGGCAAGGTCTTCCTGGTCTGCATCGTGGTCGCGGTGACGGTGTGCTCACTGGCCGTGCATACCGCGGCCATCCGCCTGACCTTCGCAATGGCGCGCGACAACGCACTGCCGTTCGGGGAGAGGCTTGCGCGGGTGAATTCCAGGACGCAGACGCCCATTGTTCCTGCCATCGTGATCGGCGTGATTGCGGCAGCGATCCTGGTCGTCAACATCGGACAGCCGAAGATCTTCACGGTGTTGACCTCGATCGCGGTCATCATGATCTACCTGGCGTACCTGATGGTGACGGGCCCACTGCTGAAGAAGCGCCTGCAAGGTCAATGGCCCCCCGCAGATCTCGCGGCAGGTGGCTACTTCACCATGGGCAGGTGGGGAATGTTCGTCAACATCGTCGCGGTGGTGTGGGGCGCTGGGATGGCGCTCAACCTGGCCTGGCCGCGCGAAGCCGTCTACGGCACACCCTGGTACAACACCTGGGGCGCGTTCGTCTACATCGCCGTGATTCTCGGCGCAGGTCTGTGGTGGTACGCCCTCAAAGGCCGCCAGCATATCGGCACGCTGGCTTCGCACACACTGACCGCAAATGCTGATTCAGTGCCAGCGGAAGTCTGACGCGATGGGGCAACCGATGATCGGGGTAGTGACGAGCGCCGCGACGGATCAGAACGCGCTGAGCCGCTCGCTGCGGCCGCGCCACGTAGCGATGATCACCATCGGCGGCATCATCGGTGCCGGCCTCTTCGTCGGCAGCGGCGTGGCGATCGCCGCCGCGGGACCTGCAATTATCGTCAGCTATGCGCTCACCGGCCTCCTGGTCCTGCTGATCATGCGCATGCTCGGGGAGATGGCGGTCGACATGCCGCAGGTGCGCTCGTTTACTGAGTTCACCCGCGCGGCGCTCGGCAACTGGGCCGGATTCTCGGTCGGCTGGCTCTACTGGTACTTCTGGGTGGTGGTGATTCCGGTCGAGGCGATCGCCGGGGCTGGCATCATCCAGCGCTGGCTGCCGCTGCCGATGTGGCAGATTGGCACCGCATTGATACTGCTCATGACGTGCGTGAATCTCATGTCCGCGCGCGCCTACGGCGAGTTCGAGTTCTGGTTCTCATCGATCAAGGTCGCGGCCATTGTCTCCTTCATCGTCGTGGTCGGCGCGCACGCCTGCGGCTACCGCTCTGCCAACGGGCCGACCTTCTCCACCCTCATCGATTACGGAGGGTTTGCGCCGCAGGGGGCATTCGCGGTGCTGGCCGCCGTGACCACGGTCATCTGGTCCATGATGGGCGCTGAGGTGGTGACGATCGCCGCAGCGGAATCGCCGGAGCCGGCGCGGGCGGTGGCGCGAATGACCTCGACCATCATCACCCGCATTCTGCTCTTCTACGTCGGCTCGATCTTTGTGATCGTGAGCACGGTGCCCTGGAGACACGTGGTCCCGGGCCAGTCACCCTTTACCCTCGCGTTGGACGGAATCCACTTCCCCTACGCGAGCGAATGCATGGCGGCTGTGATTCTTACCGCGGTGCTGTCGTGCCTCAATTCGTCTTTCTACGTGGCCTCGCGCGTGCTGTTCGTCCTCGCCAGCCGCGGCGATGCGCCGCGCTGGTTGGTGCGGACCAACCGTCGTCACGTGCCGGCGCGCGCCGTGCTGCTCGCCAGCGCGGTGGGATTCGCAGGCGTGATCGCTGCCATTCTCTCGCCGAGCGTCGTGTTTGCCTTCCTGGTGAACGCCTCCGGCGCTGTCATCGCCGTCATTTATCTCGCCATCGCAGTATCGCAGGTGCGCTCGCGACGGGCGCGCGAGCGCGCCGGCGAACCCCCGCCGACACTGCCGATGTGGCTGTTCCCGTGGCTGAGCTACCTAGCGATCGCGGGGATGCTGCTGGTGCTGATCGCAATGGCGCTGACCCCCGCGCACCGCGCCGAGTTCTGGACCAGCACCATTTCCATGCTCGTGACGCTGCTCGCCTACCTGGTTTTCCGGCGTGGCCGAGCGGGCGCACTCTCGACGGTGCACGCGACGCGCTGACCCGGCAGCTCGTCCGCCGGGTCGGCAGGTGCCCACGGACGGCCAGGTCGCCTCTATTCAAGCCGCCCGGCGGGTGGGTGCTCGTCGGCCTGAGGTTCCTTGGAGCATGATGATGCGCGCGGAACGTGCGCCACAGCTCCCCCGGACCTGACAATGCAACCCTTTTCCGCATTCTCACTTCTGAAGCGCGGCCTGTCCGGCCAGCGCGGCTGGACGGCGCAGTGGCGCAGCCCCGAGCCCCGGCGCTCTTACGACGCCATCATCGTGGGCGGCGGCGGCCACGGCCTGGGAGCCGCCTACTACCTCGCCAGCGAGCATCGGCTGGGCAGCGTCGCGGTGCTGGAAAAAGGCTGGATCGGCGGCGGCAATACCGGCCGCAACACCACCATCATCCGCTCCAACTACCTCTTCGATGAGAGCGCGGCGCTCTACGACCACGCGGTCAGGCTGTGGGAGGGCCTGTCGCAGACCCTCAACTACAACGTAATGTTTTCGCAGCGCGGCGTGCTGATGCTGGCGCACTCGGTGCACGACATGCAGGTATCCAAGCGCCACGTGCATGCGAACCGCGCGGCCGGGGTCGACAACGAATGGCTCACGCCCGAGGAAGCCCGGACCTTCTGCCCGCCTCTGAATATTGGCGACATCCGCTACCCGGTGCTCGGCGCCGCCCTGCAGCGCCGCGGCGGCACCGCCCGTCACGACGCGGTCGCCTGGGGTTACGCGCGCGCCGCCGACGCCCTCGGCGTCGACATCATCGAGAACTGCGCGGTGACCGGCATCCGCCGCAACACCGACGGCAGCGTCGCCGGTGTGGAGACCACCCGCGGACCGATCAGCGCGCCGCGCGTCGGCGTCTCCGCCGCGGGCCACAGCAGCGTCGTCATGAAAATGGCCGGCGTGGAGCTGCCGCTCGAGAGTTACCCGCTGCAGGCCCTGGTATCCGAGCCCGTCAAACCGGTGTTCCCGTGCGTGGTCATGTCCAACACCATCCATGCCTACATCAGCCAGTCGGACAAGGGGGAGCTGGTCATCGGTGCCGGCACCGACGCCTACACCTCCTACACCCAGCGCGGCGGACTGCACATCAGCAGCCACGCGCTGGAAGCAGTCTGCGAGCTGTTCCCGATGTTCCGGCGGCTGCGCATGCTGCGCAACTGGGGCGGGATCGTCGATGTGACACCGGACCGCTCGCCCATTATTGCCAGGACGCCCGTACCCGGGCTGTATGTGAACTGCGGCTGGGGAACCGGCGGCTTCAAGGCGACGCCGGGCGCGGCGCATGTGTTTGCGTGGACCATCGCGCGCGACGAGCCGCACCCGATCAACGCGCCCTTCACGCTCGAGCGCTTCCGCGACGGCAACCTCATCGACGAGGCCGCCGCGGCCGCGGTCGCGCACTAATGCGTGCCAACAAAGGCTAAGCCCATGCTGCTGATTCAGTGCCCGTACTGCGGTGAGCGTCCGGAAGTCGAGTTTGTCTACGGCGGCCAGGCGCATATCGCCCGGCCGCAACAGTCCGCGGAGCTCTCCGACCAGCAATGGACCGACTTCCTCTATCGCCGCGACAACGCCCGCGGCCCGCATGCGGAGCGCTGGCGCCACACGCACGGCTGTGGCCGCTTTTTCAACGCGCTGCGGGACACCACCACCGATCACTTCCTCACCACCTACAAGCAGGGCGAAACACCACCTCGCCCGCCAGCTGAGTCCGCAACATGACCACGGGCTTTCGCAGCTTGAGCGGCGGGCGCATCGACCGCGCGCGCGCGCTGCACTTCAGTTTTGACGGCCGCCCCTATGCGGGTGTTGTGGGCGACACGCTCGCCTCGGCCCTGCTCGCCAACGGTGTGCACCTCTTCGGCCGCTCCTTCAAATACCATCGCCCCCGCGGCCTCGTCGCCTGCGGGACCGAGGAACCCAACGCGCTCGTCGCGGTGCGCCGCGATGCGGCGCGCTACACCCCGAACCTGCGCGCCACGCAGGTCGAGCTTTACGAGGGACTCGAAGCCCACAGCCAGAATCGCTGGCCGAGTCTCGCGTTCGACGTCGGCGCGGTGAGCGATATGCTCTCGGCGTTCATCCCAGCGGGTTTCTACTACAAGACCTTCATGTGGCCGCGCCGCGCTTGGCGCGCGCTGTACGAGCCGCGTATCCGCGCGGCCGCCGGCCTGGGACGCGCGCCCACACAACCCGATCCGGACCGCTACGCAAGCCGCTACGCCCACTGCGACGTGCTGGTCGTGGGCGCAGGTCCCGCCGGGCTGGCGGCGGCGGCGGCGGCCGCGGCAGCCGGTGCGCGGGTCATGGTGTGCGATGAGCAGCACGAATTCGGCGGCTCACTGCTTAGCGATGGTCCGCGCACGGCGCCGAACATCGGCGACCGGCCCGCCGCGCGCTGGCTCAACGAAACCCTCACGGAGCTGGCGGCACGCGAGGTCACGCTGTTGCCGCGCACGACGGCCTTCGGATATTTCCCGCACAACCTCGTGGCGCTGAACGAGCGCCTGACCGATCACCTCGCCGCGCCCGCAGAGCTTGCGCCGCGTGAGCGCCAGTGGCAGGTGCGCGCACGCGAGGTGGTGCTCGCCACCGGCGCCATCGAACGTCCGCTGGTGTTTCCGGGCAACGACCGCCCTGGAATCATGCTCGCCGGGGCGGCACGCACCTGGCTCAATCGCTACGGGGTGCTGCCGGGCACGCGCGTCGTGGTGGTGACGGCGGGTGACGACGCCTACGAGGCGGCCCTCGACCTGCAGCAGGCCGGAGTGGCTGTCGCGATGCTTGCCGAAGTGCGCGCCACGGCTCCTGCACGGCTTGCGGATCTGGCGCGCGCCGCCGGGATTCCCGTGCTGACCGGCGCCACGGTGTTGGGGACTTCCGGACGCCGCCGCGTGACGGCCATACGACTCGCGCGCGTCCGGCAGGGCGCGGTAAGCCAGGCCCAGACACTGCGCTGCGACCTGGTACTGATGTCGGGCGGCTTCACCCCGAGCGTGCATTTGTTTTCGCAGTCGCGCGGCACGATCGCCTGGGACGATGACCTGCAGGCTTTTCTCCCCGCGGTGGCCGCCGAGCGCGCGCGCAGCGCCGGAGCTTGCCGCGGGGTGTTTGAACTCGCGGGCGTGCTCGCGGATGGCGCCGCGGTCGGAGCGGGCGCCGCACACGAGGCCACAGCGCCGGGCCGCGAAGGAGTGTGCCCCGCCGGCGCCCTGGGCCGGGCCGCCGGCACGCGCGCCGCAGGAGCCGCAAGCGACAGCGCCGGCGGCTTCGCCGGCGCCCTGCCCCAGCCGCGTCATGCTCGCGGCAAGGCCTTCGTCGACTGGCAGAACGATGTCACGACCAAAGACCTGGCGCTGGCGACCCGCGAGGGCTTCCGCTCGATAGAGCACATCAAGCGCTACACGACCACGGGTATGGCGACCGACCAGGGCAAGACCTCCAACCTGAACGCGCTCGGCATCGTGTCGCGCACGCTCGGCAAGCCGATTCCCGAGGTGGGGCTCACCACCTTTCGCATGCCCTACGTGCCGGTGACGTTCGGCGCCTTTGCAGGTACTGCGCGCGGGGAGCTGTTTGATCCGGTGCGCCGCACGCCCATGCACGCGTGGGCCGCGGCGAACGGCGCGGTATTCGAGGACGTGGGCCTGTGGAAGCGCGCGCGCCATTTCCCGCGTGCCGGTGAAGACATGCATGCCGCCGTGAACCGCGAGTGCCTGGCGGTGCGTAACGCCTGCGGCATCTTCGATGCCTCGACGCTCGGCAAGATCGAGGTGGTCGGCAAGGACGCCGTGACGTTCATGAACCGCCTGTACGTCAATGCCTGGTCGAACCTTGCGGTCGGGCGTTGCCGCTACGGGGTGCTGCTGCGCGATGACGGCTTCGTCTACGACGATGGCGTGGTGGCGCGTGTGGCCGAAGACCGCTTCCACGTCACCACCACCACCGGCGGCGCGCCGCGGGTGCTGGCGCTGATGGAAGACTATCTGCAGACCGAGTGGCCGGACCTGAGCCTGTGGCTCACCTCCACCACCGAACAATGGGCGGTCATTGCCGTGCAGGGCCCGAACGCACGGCAGGTGCTCGAGGAGCTCGTGGATGTCGATATGTCGGCACAGGCCATGCCACACATGAGCGTGGTCGCGGGAAGGATTTGTGGCGTGCCGATGCGCCTGTTCCGGGTGAGCTTCAGCGGCGAGCTCGGATTCGAAGTCAACGTGCCGGCGGATTTTGGAGCGCCAACGTGGGAAGCGGTCTTCGAAGCAGGGCGACGGCACGGCATGACGCCCTACGGCACCGAGACCATGCACGTGCTGCGCGCCGAAAAGGGCTACATCATCGTCGGCCAGGACACCGATGGCACGGTGACGCCGGAGGACGCGGGCCTGGGCTGGGCGATCGGCAAGAACAAACCCGACTTCCTCGGCAAGCGCTCGCTGCAGCGCCCGGCCATGATCTCGCCCGATCGCCGTCAGCTGGTCGGTCTCCTCACCCAGGATCCGCGCATCGTCCTCGATGAAGGTGCGCAGCTCATGGTGCAACCCGGTGCGCTGGTGCCGACCCGCCCCACCGGCTACGTCACCTCCTCCTACCACAGCGCGACCCTCGGGCGCTCCATCGCGCTGGCACTCGTCGCCGGTGGCCGTGCACGTTCCGGCCAGACGCTTTACGCACCCATGCCGGCGGGGGATGTGCCGGTGCAGGTGACGTCACCGGTGTTCTATGACCCAAAGGGTGAGCGCCTGCATGCCTGATCTCACGCACGCGCGCCGCGGCCCGCATCTTACGGCGAGCGCCCTGGTGCAATCCCTGCCGCCCGCGACGCGGTACATTCTGCGGGGCGGCGCGGCGGTTCGCGCAACCGCGGCACAGGCCCTCGCCCTGCAGCTCCCGGCGAATGCCTGCCGCGCTATGCCGGACGGCGAGCGCGCGGCGCTGTGGCTGGGGCCGGACGAGTGGCTGCTGATCGCTCGGGAGGGAAGCGCAGCGTCCCTGGCTGCCGCGTTGAGTGACGCGCTCGCGGCGTTGCCACATTCGCTGGTCGATGTCAGCCATCGCCAGATCGCACTCGCGCTGGACGGCCCACAAGCCGCGACGCTGCTCGCCGCCGGCTGCCCGCTGGACCTCGACCCGCGCGCCTTCCCCGTGAACATGTGCACGCGCACCGTGCTGGGCAAGGCCGAGGTCGTCCTGTGGCGCACCGGCACGCAGCGCTTCCGGGTCGAGGTATGGCGCTCCTTCGCAGCTTACGTCAGCGCTTTTCTTGCCGAAGCCGCGCTCGGGATCGGTCGAGGCATGGCCCGGTCGCAATTGGAGTCTTGAGCGCGTGCTGCGCCCATTACACTGCGGCGGCAGGCCGCCGTCATTTTTCGCACCGCCTGTGTGGGGAGTCATACCGTGAAGTCGCACGTTCGGGTCCTGGTGATCGGTGGCGGCGTCGTCGGCGTCAGCACGCTGTATCACCTGGCAAAAAAAGGCTGGACGGATATCGCCCTGATCGAGCGCGCCGAGCTGACCGCGGGCTCCACCTGGCACGCCGCGGGCCTCCTGCCGCTCTTCAACATGAGCTACACCGTCGGTCAGCTCCACAAGTACTCGGTCGATCTGTACAAGCGCCTGCCCGCCGAGACCGGCCAGGACGTGAGCTTTCACGCTACCGGCAACCTGCGCCTCGCCACCTGCAAAGAGCGCATGGACGAGTACCAGAAGTATTGCGGTACCGCCAACACCATCGGCGTGCCTTTCGAAGTCATCAGTCCCGCGCGCGTAAAGGAACTGTGGCCGCTGGTGGAACTCGGCGGCAGCGCCGACACGCCCGCCATCGTTGGTGCGCTGTATCACCCGGACGACGGCCACATTGCGCCCGCCGATCTCACCATGGCGCTGCGCAAGGGCGCGCGCAGCGCCGGCGCTGAGATCTATGAGCAGACCGAGGCCCTGTCCATCGAACGCGCGGCATCGGGCGAATGGAGTGTGCGCACAAGCAAAGGGGACATCAGCGCCGAGCACCTGGTGCTGGCAACCGGCAACTATGCACGTCAGACCGGGCGACTCCTCGGCCTGAATGTGCCCGCCATCCCGGTCGAGCACCAGTACATCGTCTATGAAGAGTCCCCCGAACTTAAGGCCTATCGACAGCGTGGCGGGCGTGAGCTGGCCGTGCTGCGCGAGTCCGATGAGTCCTACTACCTGCGCGAGGAGCGCCTGGGCTGGATCCTGGGTCCCTACGAGAAGGGCGCGCCGGCGCGCTTTGCCGACGGGGTCCCGGACTGGTTCGGCCGCAACCTTTTCCCCGGTGATCTTGAGCGCCTCGTGCCGCACGTGGAGGCAGCCCAGCGCCGCGTGCCGGCGCTCGAGAACTGCGGCATCAAGGACATCGTCAATGGCCCGATTTCCTACACCCCGGACGGCAGTCCCCTCATC
>Ga0209167_10001389_pt1 | contig 14369 bp, 13 predicted proteins | sample Coa_R1_9_FD_187154 | JGI IMG/M metagenome (GOLD analysis project Ga0209167, IMG submission 187154) | Surface soil microbial communities from Centralia Pennsylvania, which are recovering from an underground coalmine fire - Coalmine... | ecosystem: Environmental > Terrestrial > Soil >... | reverse complement strand
AATCAACGACCATCGATGGCCAAGGCACGGCGGACGGCCTCAGAAAGGCGCTGCAGCAGGCGATCGCGCTGAAGCCGAACGGCATTGTCCTCGCCAGCGTCGACGCGCAGAGCAACATCGGCCTGTTGAAGGAAGCCTCCGACGCCGGCATCAAGATCATCGGCATCCATAGCGTCGCCGGACCTGGGCCGGCTCCCAACGTCTATCTCTTCACCAACATCACCTATGACCCAATCGGCCAGGCGACGCTCGCCGCCGATTATGCAATCGCCGATTCGCAGGGCGCGGCCCAGATGATCGTGGTGACCGACACGCAATACGCCATCGCCCGCGCCAAGGCGGATGCGGCCCAGGCCGCCATCAAAGCCTGCCCGACCTGCAAGATGCTCGACTATGTCAGCACGCCCGTCGGCTCGGCAAACCAGAACATGCCCGGCTTGTTCACCTCATGGATCCAAAAGTACCAGGACCCGTTCTATGTCTACACGGTGAGCGACGCCGGCTTCTTCGATCCCGGCGTGCCGGCGCTGCGCACGGGCGGCGTCCCGCCAAGCGGGCGGATCGCGCTCATCGGCTCGGACGGCAGCCCAGCCGCCTATCAGCGCATCAAGACGGGCGCTTTCGAGCTCGGCACAATCCCGGAGCCTGCGGGTCTGCAAGGATGGCAAGCCGTCGATGAGTTGAATCGCGCCATCAATGGCGCGCCGCCGAGCGGCTTTGTCCAGCCGCTCCATATTATCACCAAAGAGAATGTCGCGACCGACATCAACGCCGACGGCATCTACGAACCGAAGGTCGATTATCGCGCCGAATACGCCAAAATCTGGGGCAAGTAAGCCGGCTGACCGAGAGCCGCCTCCTCTTCCCATCATCCGCGCGTCGTCCAGACCATCTCTCGGGCGACGCGCGGTACGCAAGCGCGGCGCGCTCAGCCGCGTTGCGTCACCCAGGCAGCCTGACGAAGGCCACGCAAGTCGGCGTGCCGGTTCGAGCGGGGTTCGGGAGCTGTTTCAGATCGCCGCTTGCGCGGTCGACAGCGAAAATCGTGACGCAATCGCTGTCTTGATTGGCGACAGCAAGGTAGGCGCCGGAGGGGTCGAAAGCGAAGTGACGCGGCGTCTTCCCGCCGCTCGGCGTATTCCCGATGAGCGTTGCGACGCCAGTCCTATCGTCGATCGCCAAGCGCGACAGGCTGTCGTGGCCGCGGTTGCCGACATAAAGCCGTCGCCCATCGTCGCTGATCTTGATTTCCGCGCAATGATTGCCGCTGCGCGCCGAATCTGGAACCAAAGCAGCGATCGAGAGAAGCGCCAGTCTCCCTTCCGCCGGGTCGAAAGCCAGGCTCGCCACCGTCGAGTTCAACTCGTTACCGACATAGGCGTAGGGCAGACGCGGATGAAAGACGAAATGCCGCGGGCCCGAGCCTGGCGGCAACGCCAAATCGGAATGCCGGGCGATCCCGCCGTCGTGGAACCGGTAGATCACGAGCTGGTCAAGGCCAAGGTCGCTCACGACGACGTATTTGTTGTCCGGCGTCGCGATGACGCAATGCGCATGCGGCCGATCCTGTCGGATCGGATCATGGCCCTGCCCGCTATGCGTCGCCTCGGCGACGGCCGGCCTGAGCTCGCCGTCTGCTGAAAGCGGAAAGACGACGAGCGAGCGGTTCGGTTTCTGTGTCGTCGGTCCAACGCCATAGTTGACCGCCAGAAGATAGCGGCCCGCCCGGTCGAAGCTCACCTGCGCGACAATGCTGCCGCGCGTCGGCTGCTTGTTGAGGTACTCGAGGCGCCCCGAGGCCGAGTCGATTGCGTAGGCGGTGATCACGCCTTCGTTCCAGCCGAGCACCTCGCTCGTCGCATAGAGGGTTCGTCCATCCGGGCTGACGGCCAGGAAGGTCGGATTGTCGATCCCCGCGGTCGTTTCGAGCGGGGAAGCGCCGCCGGTCGCCTCGTCGAAGGCGAAGGCGGCAATGCCCTCGCCATGGGTCGTCGCGAAATACGGCAGGGCGCGATTGCAGCAGCCAACGAACATCAGCGTCTTCGGCATGGGTCCGCTCCTAGATTGTGGTGCGCAGGTGCGGCTCGCGACCATAGAGGCAGACGAGCCCAATGATGACGGCGCCGAGAGCGGCTTGCACCATCGACGGTTGCAGTCCGAGGCCGATCAGCAACGTATTGATCTCGGTCAGCGCCACGGCGCCGATGAGCGTCCCAAGATAGGAGCCTCGGCCGCCGAGAAGCGATGTCCCGCCCACCACGACGGCCGCGAGGGTTTGAAAAAGATAGGGCTGGCCGACGTCGCCGTAAGCCGAGCCGGTGAAGCCTAAGAGCAAGACGCCGGCGAGCGCCGCGAACCAGGCGCTCAAGGCAAAAGTCGTCGTCCACATGGCGATCGGCTTGATCAGCGCATAGTGCGCCGCCAGCGGATTGCCGCCGAGCGCAAAGAGTTTTCGTCCATAGGGCGTTCGCCCCATCAGGAGCGTGATGACGATGGCGAGCGCAATCACCGCTGGAATGAGCCCCGGCAAGGGGATCGGGCCCATCGACCCGCCGATCGAGACGAAGTCCGACACAAAGGCGGGCGCCGATCCCGAGGGGAAGCCGCGCGTCCAGATGAGAACAAGGCCTTGCGCGATCGTACCCATCCCCAAGGTCACGATCAGAGGATGAATCTTGAGCCACGCGGAAAGGGCGCCATTGGCGGCCCCAATCAGAAGGGCGAGAGCGCTGACGATCAGACAAACGACCACGAAGTCGACGCCCTCGCCGGTCAATTGCGCGGCGACGACATTGGCGAAACCGATGATGAAAGGGATCGAAAGGTCGATGCCGCCGATGATGATGACGAGCGTCTGGCCTATCGAGGCGACCGCGAGCAGAGCCGCGAGCACCAGCATGGCGCGGATCGAGAAAGGGCTGCTGTAGCCGTCGATAAGGACGCTGCCTGTCGCGTGCAGCAGCGCGGCGATAGCGATGGCGCCGACGACGGGACGTCTCAAAGCGTTCAGATCCAGCGTCATGGCCTTTAAGCGCTCCTGGCCAGAAGACGCTCCTGCAAGGGCGAGGAGGCGACGGCGGCGACGAGGACCGCGCCATAGGCGACCTGGAGCACGAAGGTCGATACGTTGAAAAACGTGAGCACGCTCTGCAGCAGGAAGATATCCAAAGCGCCGATCGCCGCGCCGGCGAGGCCGCCACGCCCGCCCGCGAGGCTGACGCCGCCAAGCGCGATCGAGGAAATCGCGAGCAATGTGTAGGTCGGCCCAACGTTCGGATCGGCCGAGCCGATCAGGGCGGTTAGCGACAGGCCGGCGACGCCCGCGAAAGCGCCGGTCAACACGTAAGAGATCAATCGCGCGGCAGTCACATTCACGCCGGCGGTGAAAGCGGCGCGATCGTCGCTGCCCGCAGCCATCAATTGTCCATAGGCGGGAAAGCGCGTGAACGCCGCCCAGGCGAGACCGATGAGAAGAATCGGGACAAAGGAATAGACTTGCGAAAGCGACCGCAACCACTCCGGAATGCTTCCCGTCGGCGCCGGCACAATCGTCACCGTTAAGCCGGTCAAAATGAGATAGGCGCCGAGCGTGGCGATGATCGGTTGAATGCGCAGGACCGCCGCAGAGAGGCCGTTGACGAGACCAACCGCGGCGCCCAGAGCTACCGCCGCCGGGATGACGAGAAGGGGCGTCGTGATGTCGAGACGTCCGATCAATCCGGTGACCAGCACAGCATTGACGAAGCCCATCAACGGCCCGACCGACACGTCGATGCCGCCTCTGCCGCCAAGAATTGCCGGAGTCGAAGCGAGCGCGGCGCAAAGCAGGGGCGCGGCGAGACCGATCAGCGCGCCCCATGACGAGGGCGCGAAACGCGTCGGGTTGAGCCAGATGTTCAAGATAAGAAGCACGACGAGGAGCGCGACGCCAGCGAGCGCTGATGAGAGGCTCTTGCTCATGGGTTACGCCGCCTCGCCGAACATGGCGGCGATGACGAGCCCCGCCGACAACCCCTCCGCGCTGAGGCGCGCGACGAGCTTATGTTCGCGAAAGACGAGCGCGCGATCGCAAAGCCCGGTCAGCTCCTCGATTTCCGTCGACAGGATCGCCATCATCATGCCGGCGTCGGCCAGCTCGCGGAAAATCCGATAGAGCACGCGCCTCGTCGCGATATCGACGCCTCGGGTCGGATCATTCAGCAAAAGCGCGACAGGATCGCGCGCGAGAAGCCGCGCCAGCAGGACTTTCTGCTGATTGCCGCCGGAGAGGCGCGCAATCGACAATCCGGAATTGTCGGCCACGATGGAGAGCCGGGCGCGGAAGGATTCATATCGTTCTCGCCGCGAACGCAGATTGATCAATCCTGATCGTACGTCGCGCGCGATTGACGAGATCGCGAAATTGTCGAGAACCGATAGATTGGGAAAGATGCCGGCGGTCCGCCGGTCGCGCGGCAGATAGGCGACGCCCTCGCGCGCCGCATTGTGAAAATTGCCGATAGGCCGCGCAAGCCCGTCGGCCTCAAGGACGATCGTTCCGCTCGCCAACGGCGCGAGGCCGGCAAGCGCCTCGAGAAATGTCTCCTGGCCGTGACCGTCGAGGCCGGCGAGGCCGACGATCTCGCCCGCCTCAAGTCGCTCGTCAAACGCTTGGCTGCCGGCTTTAAGCACGGCGTCCTTGAGGATCAGAGAGCGTTTCGGCTCAGCCATGGCGCGGCCGCTCCGGCGCCATCATGGCGAGAAGCTCGTCGACCGTCGCCCCGTTGCGCGCCATCGCGCCGACGATGCGGCCGCCGCGCAAAACTGAGATTCGGTCCGACAATCGCGTGACCTCGTCCATCCGGTGCGAGATGAAGATCACCAGGCCGCCTTTGCCGGCGAAGCGCTCAACCTCGGCGAATACGGCGTCGCGGTCGGCATGATCGAGCGCCGCCGTGGCCTCGTCGAGAATCAGAATGCGAGGATTGCGGGCGAGCGCGCGGGCGATGACCACGATCTGCTGCAGCGCGAGCGGCAAGTCCCCTGCCCTTGCATCCAATGGAATGGGCGCGCGCGAGATGCGCTTGAGAACCTCGGCTGCGACATCTTTCCGGTCGCGCCGCGCGACCGCCCAACGAAAGAGGCCGTCCTGGCCGAGGAGTATGTTCTCCGTCACGTCGCGATCCGGCGCGATCAGCACTTCTTGAAAGACGGTCGCAAAACCGCGCGCGGCAAAGTCCGCGGGGCCGCGTCCAGAAAACGGCGCGTCGTCGAGCGTCAAATCGCCGGCGTCTTTGAAGACTATTCCCGACAGAAGCTTGACCAACGTGCTCTTGCCCGAGCCGTTTTCGCCAAGAATGGCGTGAACCGCGCCGGCATAGAAATCGATTGAGACGTCGCTCAGGGCGACAGTCTGCCCGTAGCTTTTAGAAACGCCGGCCACGGCGAGCCGCGGCGATTCCCTCGCAGTGATCATTGGACGTAAGACTTGGTTCGTCGGAGGGGCTTTAACGCCCCTCCGATCAACTCTGGCCGACCCGACCCTTATGGGCAAGCGCTTGGGACTTTCGAATAGTCCCAGCCCTTTGTCGGCGCCGGCGCCTTGAAGTAGCCGTCGAGCATGCTTTCGGGCACTGGGTCGCTTGCCGGAATCGGGAACACCGAGACGGCGTCCGGAGTCATGCAGCTCTGATAGATTTTCGGGAAGTCGGCCTCGGTGATGGCCGGAATCGGCATCATTAAAGTGTTGAGCTTTGGCTTTTGGCCTTCCAGGACGCGAACGGCGACGCGGAACAACGTTTCAGCGGTCCAATGCGGCAGGACGCCGTGGCCGGTGAACCGGTATTTGTCGCCATTCGCTTTCCAGTAGCCGAGCGCGTCGCCGGTGATCGATCCGGTGATCAGCGGCGGCTTTCGTCCCGCCTGGGCGAAGGCCTCGGCGACCACGCGGCTTTCGCTGCCCGTCGTCCACACCGCGTCGATATTGCCCGGATACGTCGCAAGCGCCTGGAGCACCGCAGTCTTGGTGACATTCGCCGTCCAGTTGCCGTTGACGGTGCGAACCACCTTGAGGCCCGGCTCCTCCTTCAGAGCGCGGTCCGCGCCGGTTCGCTCTTGAACGACGATCGGGTGGCCGGCGATGCCTTCGACCATCAGGATGTCGGCCTTGCCGCCGGTCTCCTTGGCGATCGCCTTGATCATGTCATAGCCCCACGCCGCATAATTGCTGTCGACATTGATGGCGTCGGGGCTGGTCACCGAGCCTGCCGCGGTGATGAAAGGAATGCCGGCGTCATAAGCGGCTTTGATGACGTCGTTGAGCGCCGTGGCCGACCCGGCGATCGAGGTGATGACCGTGCATTTCTTGTCGATGAAGGCGTGGATCTGATTGATCTGCTGGCCTGCGTCGCCGTTGGAATCCGATACTTCGAAGCTCGCGTCGATCCCGGCCGACTTCAAGCCTTCGACGAGCCGTTTCAACTCAGTGGTGACGGTGACGCGCCACGGATTGCCCTGATAGGATTCCGAATGGCACCATTTCCAAGGGGCCGGCGGCGTCTTGATATTATCGTACGCCGAGGGCGCCAGCGGGCTCGTGGTGCCGATATAAAGCTTCTTCAAATCCTCAGGGAGGCCCGCCGTCAGATCGTCGGCAAGCGCAAGGCTTGAGCTGAGGCCGCCAATGAGTGCGATGATCGGCAAAAGCAGAGCTCGCTTGGACATTATTTTTCCTCCTTCATGACCGCGGGGCCCCATCGGCCTCAGGCTACCTTACTTCTTGAATTAGGGCCCGCTCCTTAAACGTCAGGCCAATGCGCCAGCCAGAAGCTCAAAGCCCGAACTCCCGTTGCAGCGCCTCGGTATGCTCGCCGATGCGCGGGGCGGCCCGCGCTGAACGGCTCCGAACGCCATCAACGCGAATGGGCGAACGCATTGTGCGAATCGAAACGCCGTCGCTCCGGTGAAGCTCCTGCACCATGTCGAGCAGTCGGAAATTTTCGCTCGCAAACAACGCCGGCCAATTGAGGACCTCCGAGCACCAGATGTCGTGCGGTTGCAGCCTGGCGAGCCATTCGGCGACAGTTTTGGTCGCCAATTTGTCAGCGATGCGGCGCTTGATCCTGTCGCGCTCGCGGAACGGCGCGTCGGCAGGCAGGTTGGCGATCTCCGACATTTCCAAGAGCGGCGCCAGCTTGTCGAGCGGCGTCATCGCCAGCGCGAGCCAGCTATCGGCCGTACGATAAACGCCATAGGGCGCCGAGAGATAGGCGTGAGCGTTTCGAAAGTCCGAACGTTTGGGAATCCGGCCGCCATCGTTGAGATGGGTCGCCAACACTTCGAACTGGAAGTCGATCAGCGCTTCGAGCAAGCTCGTCTGAATATGCGCGCCTTTGCCGGCAACCTTGCTGTGCACAAGCGCGGCGAGCGCGCCTTGAACGATTGCCGAGCCGGCCAGGAGATCGGCGATGGCGAGACCGAAGGGCACGGGCCCTTGCTCTTCGTCGCCGTTGAGCCACATCACGCCCGAGCGCGCCTGGGCGAGCAGATCCTGACCCGGCAACGAGCGCCACGGCCCTTCATCGCCATAGCCCGTGATCGAGGCGTAAACGACGCGCGGATTGATCTTGAGCGCGCTTTCATAGTCGAGGCCCAGCCGTTCGATGACGCCCGGGCGGAAGTTCTGGATCACGATGTCGGCGCGGGCGATCAGCTTGCGAATCGCCGCAACGCCTTCAGGCGATTTGAAGTCCGCGGCAAAGCTTTCCTTGCCGCGGTTGATCGCGTGAAACAGCGTTGAATCGCCGCCAAGCTCGGTGTCGGAAAGATAGAGCCGGCGGCAAAGGTCGCCGCCGTCCGGCCGCTCGACCTTGATCACCCGGGCGCCGAGATCGCCTAAGCGCAAAGCGGCGAAAGGTCCGGAAAGGAACTGGCTCATGTCGAGGACGATGACGCCGTCGAGCAATGCGCCCTCGGCGCCGGCCGGCGCTTCGCTGACCCGCGCGTTCTTCGGCGGAGGCGGTCTCGGCGCGGCGAACGCCGAGGCGCGCGAGCGCGCCACGCGGGTGCTCGGCCAGCTCGACATCGCCGCGATGTCCGACAGCTACTGCTCGGATTTGAGCGGCGGACAGCGACGGCTGGTCGAGATAGGCCGCTGTCTGATGCGCGCGCCGCATCTGATGCTGCTCGATGAGCCGATGGTCGGAGTGGCGCCGCACCTGGTGCGACGGATCGGCGAGACCTGCCAGCGGATCCGCGACAGCGGCGTCGCGATCGTCATCGTCGAGCACGCGCTCGAGGTGATCGAGGAGTTCTGCGACCGCGTCGTCGTGATGGCCATCGGCGAGGTGCTCGACGACGGTAGCTACGAGGATGTCATGAAGAACGGATCGGTGCGCGATGCCTATCTGGCGTAGGCGCGCGGTCGCTGGAACCGCGGAGGAGGGCGTCGCGCGAGCGAGCGGCCCGCTTCTGGCACTCGACTCGATCTCCGCCGGCTACCGCGGCGTGGCGGTCGTCCAAGGCGTCTCGCTGACGGTCCGCGCTGGCGAGATCTCGCTCGTCGTCGGCCCGAACGGGGCCGGAAAGAGCACGCTCGTGAAGTCGGTGATCGGCGAGCTGCCGCTGCTCGGCGGGACCCTCACCTTCGCCGGAGCCGACGTCGGCCGCTGGGATGAGGAGCGCCGCGCGGTCGCCGGTCTCGGCTACGTGCCGCAGGTTCGCGACGTCTTCCCGGCGCTGTCGGTGACCGAGAACCTCGAGGTCGGGGCGTTCCGGCTGCCGGCGCGCCAGGCAAAGGTGGCGATCGCCGAGATGTACGAGCGCTTCCCGCAGCTCGAACGGCTTCGTCACCGAAAGGCGCGCCAGCTGAGCGGCGGCGAGCGCAAGCTGCTCGCGATCGCGCGCGGCCTGATCGCCAACCCGAAGCTGCTGATCCTCGACGAGCCGACGGCGAACCTGGCGCCGAAGATCGCCCGGATGGTGCTCGAGGACGTCGTCGTCAGCCTCGCGCAGACCGGCCACGGGATCCTCTTGATCGAGCAGCGCGTCGCGCTCGCCGCGCAGGTCGCGGCGCACGTGACGGTCCTCGTCGACGGCCGGTCGCGCTACTCGGCCTCGGGCGAGGAGTTCCGGGCGCTGCCCGACGTCGCCGAACTCTTCTTCGGTCCAAACGTTCACGGAAGCCATGACCAGGGGGCGCTGCCGGCGCGATGACCGGCGCATCTGACAATCGAGAGATGGGGTGAGGGAGCAGATGAGTTGGATCCGCAGAACCGGCGCACTGGGCGCCGTCGCGACCGCAGCGCTCGCGCTCGCGGTCTACGCCGGCGGTGCCGCGGCCAAGCCGGCCGCCCACACGGCCGCCGCGACCGTGCAGTTCGCCGAGATCTTCGACTTCACTGGCGTGGGGTCGGGGCCGTCGCCATACGCAAACGCCTCGCAGCTGTCGGCGCTCTATGACATCAACGCCGGCGGTGGCATCCTCGGCGAACACGTCGACAACGTCGTCGTCGACACCAAAAGCGACCCGGCCGATGGTGTGCTCGCGCTCGACCGCGCGGTCGCTGTCGATCACATCGCCGTCGAGGCAGGGCCGAGCACGCTCCAGGCCGCGGCACTCGTGCCGATCCTCGAGCGCCAGCACATCATCACCCTGTGCGGCTGCGGCAACCCGGAGTTCGACCGCACAAACGATCCGTACTTCTGGCGCGTGATCCCGCCGGATCCCGTTGGCGGCGAGACGATGGCGCTGGATGCCAAGCAGCTCGGTTACACCCGCGTCGCGGCCGTGTTCGGCACCGACACCGGCTCGCAGGGAGACCTGCCCGGAGTGCTCGACGGAGTCAAGGCGGCGCACCTCAAGCTCGTCGCGAACATCGGGCTGACACCCGACCAGACGAGCTATCGGACGCAGGCCGCGCAGCTCGTGGCCGCGAAGCCTCAGGTGATCTTCACCGAGACCGACGGCCCGACTGCCGCCACGTTCTACGGTGAGCTCAAGACGCTCGGGACGCTGGCGCCGATCTTCGGGACCAACGCGACGCTGCAGACGCCGTATCTGAAGGCGCTGTCGGCGGCGATCGGCTCGGCCAACCTGACCAAGTACTACCAGGTGCAGGCGACAGCTCCCTCGCCGGCGTCATCGAAGGCGGCGCAGGCCGCGGCGGCCGCCTACAACAACGGCATCCGCCACGTGTCGAGCCACCTGCCATCGCCGGTCAGCCAGTGGCTCAACAACTCGTTCGTGGAGGCCGACTACGACGCTGTCATCACGGCGGCGCTGGCGATGGACGCCGCCAAGTCGACGAACCCCGCGACCGCCGATCCGTGGATTGCGAAGATCACGGCGCCGGGTTCCGGCAAGACGGTTGTCTACACCTACCCGCAGGGCGTCGCCGCGCTCAAGGCGGGCAAGCAGATCCAGTACATCGGCGCCTCCGGCCCGATCACATTCGACAAGTGGCACAACTCCTTCGGCAATCAGGCGATGCAGAAGGTGACGCCGACGGGCACCGTGATCTCCAGCAAGATCTTCACGGCCGCCCAGATTCAGAAGCTCGGCTGATGCGCTGAGCGACACCGCGGCTCGCGACGCAGAGCTCTGCGTCGCGGGCCGGGCGGTGTCTGAACGGGATGCGCGGCGCGCGCGTAGATCGGCGCGGCGCGGCGATTAGCCGAGTGCCGCCACGCGCGCGATCACCTCGCGGCACAGCCGGCCGACCGCCGCGGCGTCGTCGGTGAACTGGGAGGGCTTGAAGCAGAACGTCGTGAATCCCGCGGCCATCTGCTCGGGGATCGAGGCCAGCGCCGCACCGAGGTCGGCGACGCTGCGCTCGTCGGGAAACAGCGCGCGGGTGCCGCCGACCAGCTCGAGCTCGGCGGGGTCACGCCCCGCCGCCCGCATCGCCTCGCCGAGGCGTTCGAGCTCGCCCGGAGCGGGCCGGCCGAGCGGATTGACGCCGCTGCCGTATTTGACGATTCGGGCGATCAGGCGCTCATGCATCGAGGAGGAGCCGAAGTGCAGCGCCACGCCGTCCGTCCGGTGGGGCTTCGGCTCGCAGTAGACGTTCTCGAAGCGAAAGTGGCGGCCTTCGAATGAGGCCGGCGAGGGCCCCCACGCGGCGCGCCACACCGCGAGGTGCTCATCGAGGCGCTCGCCGCGCCCCTCGAACGAGACGCCTAGCGCCTCATACTCGGCGCGGTGCCAGCTGGGCGTCGGGAGCACGACGAGGCGGCCTTCGCTGAGGAGGTCGAGCGTGGCCAGCGACTTGGCGAGCAGGAGCGGGTGGCGCAGCGGCGCGACGATCGCCGCCGCGAAGAGGCGAAGCCGCGTCGTGACCGCGGCGATCGCCGCAAGCAGCACCTGCGAGTCGGGCCACGGCATGGCCGGATCCTGGTTTCCCGGCAGCGCATACTCGCGCGGGTTGGCCATCAGGCCGTTTGCGTCGGCGCCGTCGCCGAGCACGACGTGCTCGCTCAGCATGACCGCGTCGAAGCCCGCGTTCTCGGCCTCCTGCGCGAGACGAACGAGGGCGCGCAAATCGCGCGGCGAGGTCATCGTCCAGCACTCGCTGAGCACGAGCACCATCCTCGGCGCGCGAGTGCTCAGGACCGTGATTCCTCGTAGATCCGCTCGGCCTCCGCCTCGGGAATGGCGAGCGCCACATGGAGCGTGTTGGCGGAGACCTCCGGCTGCTCGCCCGGCCCGCTCAGGTCGATATCCCACTCCTCGATCGGATTGCGAAGCGCCGGCATGCCCGAGATCTCGACCTCGACCACGTCGCCGGGCTCCACGGGTCGCGAGTTCGCCGGCGTGCCCGTGAGCACCACGTCGCCGGGCTCGAGTGTGATCAGGCGGCTCAGATCGGCGAGCTGGTAGCGGTAGTCCCAGATCAAATCCGACTCGTCGGCCTCCTGAACCGTCTCGCCGTTGACGCGCGTCGTCAGTCTGTACCCGTCGTCCGGAGTCCACTCGTCGGCGGTGACGGCCGCCGGACCGATCGGGAGGAAGCCGTCCTGTCCCTTGACGCGCAGCATCGACCCGCGGTCGGCGTGGCGGAAGTCATGCAGGCCGGCGTCGTTTGCCGGCGCGAAGCCGTGGACGTAATCGAGGATGTCGCGCTCGGCGACGCCCTTCATGCGCCTCCCAATGATCACGGCGAGCTCGCCCTCGTAGTTGAGAAAGCGCGCGCCGGCCGGTCGCAGGAGCGGCGCAAGGTGCGCGTTGAGCGTCGTCGTCGGCTTCATGAAATAGGACGGCTCGCTCGGCATGCGCGCGACCGCGTACTCCTCGAGGCGCGAGCGGTAGGTGAGATGGACGGCGATGATCTTCGTCGGCGTCACCGGGGGAAGCCACACCGCATCCGCCGCGTCGAGCTCCCGCCCGCCGTCCGTGACGATCACACCGTCGTCGCCGAGGCGGCCCCAGGCCGGTTCTCCGTCGAGATCGATTCGAACCTGCTTCACGCTGGGCGAACCGTAGCGCCAAATTGCGTTGACGTTGGTGATACGCGCGGTTACTGTAGGGACCGGAGAGCAGTCACCACAGAGGGGAGGGGACCGTGTCGACGCAGCCTCAGACGGGCGCACTCGGGGAGCGCAAGCTCTCAACCATCCACGCCGTCGCGCAGGCACTCGCGATCGGGCCGATGTTCTCGATCGCGATCGTCGAGAGCAGCATCTCGCGGCCCGACATCGGCGCCAGCTGGAACGCCACGCTCGCGGTGCTGGTCGCATCGCTGGGCGTCATGGCGATCGGCTACGTCGTCGCCCTGTTCGCACGCCGCTTCGCCGGCGCTGGCGCGGTCTATGAGTACCTGACGCGCGGTGCGCACCCCTCCGTCGGAATCTTCGCCTCGGGCCTGTACTTCGTGGGCACGCTGTTCCTCGGCGGCGGCGGCATCTTCCTCGGCCTCGGCATTCTCATCAACCAGTTCTGGACGGCGCACATCTCCGCTACCGGCGCTCCTGACTGGTGGATCCTCGCGCTGATCATGCTTGTCTTCGTCCTGGCGCTGAACTACCTCGGCGTGCGCATCGCGATCCGCGCGATGCTGGCATTCGCCGCAATCGCGCTCGTCCCGATGCTCATCCTCGGCATCGTGATCGTCGCAAAGGGCGGTCACGGCGGCAATACGCTGACGATGTTCGACCCCGGCCAGACGTCGCTGTTCGGCGTCGCCGGAGGCGGCGTGCTCGGCGGGGTGCTGCTCGGGATCCTGCTATTCGTCGGCTTCGAGGCGGCTGCCTCAATCGGCGAGGAGTCCCATGACCCGCACCGCTCGATACCGCGCGCGGTGCTCTGGACGGTCGCCGCGGCCGGAGCGCTCTTCACCTTCATGGCCTATGCGTTCTCGATCGGCTACGGCCACGCCGCGGTCGTCAAGGGAGCCTGGGCGTTCGACCCGGCGTCCGTCGACACGATGGGGACGCGCTACGTCGGGTCCTGGTTCGCGACGATCCTCGACGTGATCGTGATCCTCGACGCCACGGCTCTCGCTCTTGCGATCTGCGTGACGATCGGACGCGGCTACTTCGCGCTCGGCCGCGACGGATTGCTGCCGAAGGTCTTCGCGAAGACGTCGCGCTTCGACACGCCGTGGGTCGGCAATCTGATGGTCGCGGTTGGCGGCGTCGGCTTGATCCTGCTTTCGACAGGCGCCCACTACGGAACGCTGTTCGGCTCGGTCACCGGCGGCAAGTTCGTTCCGTCCTTCCCCAACGACGAGTTCGCTACGTTCATCATGGCCGCGACCGTCGGCTCCTTTGCGGTCGAGCTGGTCTACCTCATGCTCGGCGCCGGGGCGCTGTGGCTGCTTTACAAGACCAACGGCAAGCCGTGGCAGTACCTGGTTGCGGTGATCGCCATCGCGACGCCGGTACTCGGCTTCTACGGCGCGCTGCACCCGGCGCCGCACAACACGAGCAACTACAACTACATCGCGCTGTACTTCACGTTCGGGGTGATCGCGCTCTCGGCACTGTGGTTCGTGGTCTGCCGCCTGGTCTATCCGCAGCGCGTCGCAAACGCCGCGACGCACGCCAGCGAGCACCGCGGCGTGCCGCCACTCGACGAAGCCGTCGATTTCACTGCAACATAGGGGAGTGCCGCGCGGCTACTCACTCCCGCTTTCACCCGGCGGCAGCGCGTCGCTGGTTCCGACGCCGCCATGGCACTACGCGGGTGAATTCCTCGTTATCGAGTACTGGGCGGACCCCGATGCCGTAGCGGCGCTGCTGCCCGAGCCCCTGGCGCCCTACGCCGAGGACGGCGGTCGCGCGGCGGCGCTGTTCATCGATTGGCAGAGCGCGACCGCGGGTGGCGGCGAGCTGCTCGACCCAGTCCGCTCGCAGTACCGCGAGTTCTTCATCGTCATCAGCGCGACGCTTGA
>Ga0209167_10001387_pt1 | contig 14399 bp, 9 predicted proteins | sample Coa_R1_9_FD_187154 | JGI IMG/M metagenome (GOLD analysis project Ga0209167, IMG submission 187154) | Surface soil microbial communities from Centralia Pennsylvania, which are recovering from an underground coalmine fire - Coalmine... | ecosystem: Environmental > Terrestrial > Soil > Unclassified... | reverse complement strand
TATGTCGGGCCTTATTCCACCACCCCCGACACCATTCTCCCAGCCGCGCACGCCGACGACGAAAAGAAAGTCGAGTTCAAGTCGGAGACCGTGCTGGTGCAGGTGTCGGCGGTGGTAACCGACAAAGCGGGCAATCATATTCACGCTCTGAAAAAGGAAGACTTCAAAGTTGAGGAGAACGGCAAAGAGCGGAAGATCGCAGTCTTCGAGGAAGTAACCGCTACCAATGCGCGCCTGCTGCAGCCCGCGAACCCTCCAGGGACGTTCAGCAATCTGGCGCAAACCGGAGATCCGCCGCGCAACGTCGCTGTGATCGCGCTCGATACTATAAATACGCCTTTTCTCGATCAAACTTACGGACGCCAGCAGTTGGTCAAGTACCTTGCCGACAACTTGGATTCCGTGCCAGTGCTGGCGATGGTCGTGATCGGCAGCAAAGGCGTAAGAACTATTAGTGGAATCACCGCTGATCCAGCATCGCTTCTGCATGCCCTTAAGAAGGTGCGCGGGGAAATGCCCAGCCTGCAGGGCGTCGATATTGACTCGCAGGCTCTGGCCGCTACTGGCGGCGGTGCGACTGGCATGGTTCCTCTGCTTCCTCTCGGCGGAGATCCCATCACCCAAATCGAGCAGTTTGTTACCCAGGGTGATGCCGTGTATGCGGGTTACCAACAGGCTCGCGCAATCGAAAACACCATGCGGGCATTTCTGTACATCGCCTGGTCGCTGTCAGGCATACCGGGAAGAAAGTCTCTCATCTGGGCCACCGGCGGGTTCCCTTTTTACATGGATTCTCCCGCGGCGGTGCCGGGCGGATACCTGTCGGTGTTGTATGAGCGGGCTATGGAAGCGTTGAGCGACGCCCAAGTGTCGGTTTACCCTGTGGACGTTCGGGGCTTGGTGAGCTACTCGCCAGTGGCCGATGGCAACGCTCGTGGGCCTATGAGCGGACCGGCTTTGGCCGCCAAGAGCACCAACCGCAGCTGGCTGCAGGCCTCGAAGATCAGCACCCTGCAAGAATTTGCAGCCATGACCGGCGGCCGCGCGTTCTACAACAGCAACGATCTCACTTCTGGGTTCAAGCGGGCCATCGAGGATTCGACTTCATATTACCTCCTGGGCTACTACTTGGACACGCACAACACCAAACCTGGCTGGCGAAAGTTGCAGGTCAAGCTGCAGCACAAGGATGGGGAAGTGCGAGCGCGAAGCGGCTTCTTGGTTACCAATGCCACCATGAATCCTGCAATCAGCCAACAGGGGGACCTCGGCAATGCCCTGTCGTCTCCCTTTGACAGTACGGGCATTCCTTTGACAGTGCAGTGGCGTGGAACGATGGCCGATGGCAACAAAAAGAAGGTGGCGTTCGCCTTGCACATGCCGGCGACCGGTATCACCATTGAAGGAGATCGCAATGCGTTCGACGTTGATTTCGTCGGGCAAGCACTGAAAGACGCAGCTTTACCGACCAACATCGGAGGCACCGCCAAAGGTACGCTGACGACCGAAGCGCTGGCCAAGATCAAAGCTGACGGAATCTTTTACGGGAATTCGTTCGACCTTCCCCCCGGAGATTATCAGGTGAAGTTTGTGGTCCGTGATAATCTCAGCGGACGCATCGGCAGCGTGACCGCGCCTCTGACAGTGAATTGAGAGGCAGCCAGGGACGGCTTGAACAACGGTCTGCCAACGCCCAGGCAGATTTTCACTAACACTTGCTCGACCGACGTCTCGAAGTTGGCGCAGCACTGACGGCCCAACTTTCGTAACTCTTCTCCGATTTCTCCGCAGATTAGAATCCGTATAGTTCAGCAGCAGTCAAAACCGCATGGATCAGCAGGCGTTTCAAGAAGTAAATCAGAATAGCCCCGAGGCGATTCCCACGCAGATGCGCCAGATCGACGGGCGCGAATGGTGGCTTTGGGGATTCGCCATAGCGGTGACCCTGGCCTTGACCTTGGGCATTGTCTCCTTCACTTTTCCCTGGTTCCGTTGGGACAGCGACGCATCCTATTGGTTCGACCTGAGGGAGTGGGTACGCGGGCTGGCGGCTCTGGTTTTACTCTTTGACTTCTACACCGTCTACCAGCATTTTCAACTACACCGCATTCGGCGCCAGCTGGCTGAGCGGGACCAATTGTTTCAGCTCATCAGTGAAAATGCCGCCGACATGATCGCGCTGGTAGGCAGCGATGGTCGCCGGCTATACAACAGTCCGGCTTACCAAAAGGTCCTCGGATATTCTCCCGAGGATTTGAAGAGCAGCTCGTCGTTCGACCAAATTCATCCCGACGATCGCCCGCGAGTATTGAAAGCGGCGGAACAGGCCCGGCTCACCGGTCACGGAGAGCCGATGGAATACCGAATCCGTCACAAAGACGGATCGTGGCGCACTCTCGAATCGACCGCCAGCCCGATCCGCAATGCAAAAGGGCAGACCGACAGGCTGGTCATCGTGAACCGCGACATCACCGACCGAAAACGAGCCGAGGAACTGCTTGCGCACAATGCATTTCACGACGGACTCACGAACCTGCCCAACCGCGCTCTCTTCCTGGACCGGTTGCAGCACGCACTGACTCTCTCGAAAAGACATGCGAATTACAAATTTGCGGTGTTATTGATCGACATCGACGAATTCAAGATCGTCAACGACAGTCTGGGACACCCCGCAGGGGATGAACTGCTGATCAAAATCGGGCAAAGATTGAAGGAGGCGGTTCGGCGAGCCGATACCGTCTCGCGTCCGCGTGGTAACGGCCCGGTCGACAAGCCCATCAATGACGACACGCTGGCCAGACTTGGAGGCGATGAATTCACCATCCTTCTGGACGACATCCGCGACCCCATTGAAGCCGTTCGCGTAGCGGAGCGGGTGCAAGCGGAGCTGGCGACGCCTTTTGTAGTAAACCAACAGGAAATCGTAATTTCAGCGAGCATCGGAATTGCCGCCAGCACCAGCCCGCATACTCAAGCAGAGGATCTACTGCGGGACGCGGACATCGCGATGTACCGAGCCAAGCGGGCGGGCAAAGCCCGTTGCGAAGTGTCAGACACCGCCATGCACGAAGCTGCAGTGAAGCGGCTGCGCCTGGAGACGGATCTGCGCAAGGCCTTCGAGCAGGGCGAATTCCGCGTTTTCTATCAGCCTATTGTGTCGTTGCAAACTGGCAAGATCACGGGCTTCGAGGCCTTGACGAGATGGCAGCGGCCGGAGGGCATCGTTCCGCCGATTGCGTTCATCGCGGTTGCAGAGGAGATTGGGCTCATTATTCCCATGAACCGGCAGCTGCGGCGCGAAGCCTGCCAACAACTCCAATCCTGGCAGTCCGAGTTTCCCGCAACTCCGCCGCTCACCATGAGCGTCAACATTACTCCCAAAGAATTCGCCCAGCCAGACCTGGCCAGCGAGATCGGCAAAACTCTTGCAGAGATCGGCTTTGATCCCGCGTGTCTACAACTCGAGATTATCGAGACCGTTGCCATGGGAGATGCGGAAAAATCTGGTCAAGTGCTGGCGCAGTTGAAGGCGCTCGGAGTTCGCTTGAGCATCGACGATTTTGGCACGGGCTATTCGTCGCTTAGCCGATTGCGTCGTATTCCCGTCGACACCTTGAAAATCGACCGAGCCTTCATTATGAACATGGACAGCGACCCGGAAAGCCACGAGATTGTGCGGATCATCATTATGCTCGCTCACAATCTTGGTTTGAAGGTCGTCGCCGAAGGGACAGAAACCGAAGAGCACATCAGACTGCTCAAACAGCTCAATTGCGAGATGTCACAAGGGTACAACTACTCGCGGCCCGCCGACGCCGCAGCCATGTTGAAGCTGCTGGCAAGCAACCGCACCGCAGTTGCCGCGTCCGCCGGAAGGTAAAAGAGTAGAGCCGCAAGGACGAGCGCCCACAAAGTCACCGCCCCTAAGTTCCCACATGCACCGTTACAATGCTCGGGTGCGGATTCTCATCTCGGCTGGAGAGGCCTCGGGTGAAATGTATGGGGCTCAGCTCATCGAAGCTTTGCGGCGGCGATTGATTGCGGAGCTTCGCCCTCCTGCACAGCCGGGGACGGCTGTCCCCACCCGATCTGAGATTGAATTTTTTGGTGCTGGCGGGGAGCGCATGCGGGCTGCTGGGTGCGACATTGTCGTCGATGCGAAGGACCTTGCGGTCGTCGGCATTTCCGAAATTGTCAGCCATCTGCCCAATATCTATGGTTTGTTTCACAAGCTGATCGCGGAGGCCGATAAGCGCTGGCCTGATCTCGCCATCGTTATCGATTCTCCTGCGTTCAACTGGCGGGTTGCTCGCCAAATGCGGAAGCGCAGGATTCCAGTCGTGTACTACGTTTGCCCGCAATTCTGGGCTTGGCGGCAGGGGCGGGTACGATTGCTGCGCAAATACGTCAACAAAGCTCTGGTGATTTTCCCCTTCGAAGAAAAGTTTTACCGCGATCGTGGAGTAGACTCGAGTTTCGTGGGACATCCCCTCGCCGATTTGTCTCCGCCTTCCGCTGATCGCGCGGGTTACGCGGCGGCCAACAACTTGGACGCGGCGAAACCATGGGTCACCCTTATGCCGGGCAGTCGCAGGAAAGAAGTCCGGATGAATCTGCCCGAGATTCTCGAATCAGCCTCAAAGCTTGGTGTAGGATACGAATTTCTGCTCCCGATTGCTCCCACGTTGGATCGCAGCTTTCTGGAATCGCTGATTGGCCAACATCCCATTCGTTTGGTCAGCGATGCGCTGCCTGCCTTGGCGTACTCCCGCGCCGGCATCATTGCCAGCGGCACGGCGACGGTCGAAGCCGCGATGATGGGCACGCCGTTCGTGATGGTCTACCGCGTCTCTCCGTTGACTTATTTACTAGGGCGGTCGCGGGTTAAGGTGCCGCACTTTGCCATGGTGAATTTGATTGCCGGAAAAGAGATTGTGCCGGAGTTGGTCCAGCATGACTTCACGTCCGAGAAAGTGGTGGCACGACTCACTGAGATTCTTCCCGACGGTCCGGCGCGCGAGCGGATGGTTGAAGGCCTAGCAGAGGTAAGAACCTTGCTGCGAGGCTCGAATTCAGAAGCGCTTCATCCGGCAGAGCGGGCGGCGGAAGCGATTGCGGCCTTGCTACCGAAGCCGTTGGCGGCGACTTAAGCTGAGAGAGATGCTGCCGAGAGAGGGAAACGGGTCTGCCGGGGTCGGGCAGAGCAGATTCCTCGTCGCTTCGCTCCTTGGAATGACAAAGGTAGACTAAAAAGAGCGCTTCTTGGAATGACAATGGGTAGACTGGGCCCGAATGACAAAATCGATCAAAAACATCTAACCCTTGTCCTACCAGCATCTTTTGCGTAACAATCTTCATCATAGAGTTTAGAGACCTGCGGGATTGCCCGGGAGACGTTCCTGAATGTTCTTCGAACCTCGACGCCAGCGTCGGGCCTTAACTAACTTTCTCGTTTTATTGCTTTTGTTAGTTTCGCTGCGCGCATGGGCAGCCGAGAAGAGTCGGCTGCGGGTGGACGACTACCAAATCGACGCCGAACTGACCCCGCACATTCATAAAATCACCGCCCGCGCCAAGGTGAAAATAACCGCTTTGGAGGACATCACGGCGGCCACGTTCGAACTGAACAACAGCTTGCGCGTCACCAAAGTGACCGACGACTCCGGCCAAACGCTATCTCCGGAGCGCATGACTCAAGATTTTACGGTGCGAGTGCAGTTGTCGAAGCCGCTCAGCAAAGGCAGTTCAACTACCCTGACGTTTGAATACGATGGCACGCTCGATTCCGCTGACGACAGCCCGGTGCAAGGGCTGAAGCTGGCCTCGATCAATGACGACACCAGTTACCTGCTGTACGCTGGACGCTGGTTTCCGGTGAATGCATACGGGATCAACCGCTTCACCGCCACGATGAACATCACCGTGCCTGCCCACATGGTAGTGATTGGCAGCGGCAAGGAGACGGCCGGCAGCACTGCTCCATCAAAAAAAGGGGCCACAAGCGCTCTGCCTACCAAGACGTTCACCTTCACCTGGGACAAGCCTAGCTTCCCCGGGACCATCCTCGCGGGAACTTTTCAGGAATTCAAGAGTGACGAAGCCGGGGTTGACCTGCACGTCTTTTTTAAGCCGACCCACCAAAATCTGGGGGCGATGTACGCGGAGACGGCGATCAAAGAATTCACTTACTACGTGACGCTTTATGGAGTGGCACCTTCATCAAGTCTGAAAGTGGTGGAGATTCCCGACGATACCGTGCCTTCGGCATGGGCGCCGGAAATAGCGGCGATCGCAAGCCGCGCCGTGACCGACAAAGTAAATTATCGCTTGCTGGCAAACACCATTTCACATCAGTGGTGGGGAGTTTCCGTGAGTCCCGCGACCATCGACGACTGGTGGTTGTGCGATGGTTTCGCGCGCTACTCCGAGGCTCGCTACGTGGAAAACGCCGCCGGAAGCAATGGCCTTGAAGAAGTAGTGAAAGATATGTCGGTGGGCGCACTGGCCTATGACTCGGTGCCACTGGCGACGATCGGCAAGCTAGACATGTTCTCACCGGAGTTCCAATCGCTCGCAACCGATAAGGGTGCGATGATTTTGCACATGTTGCGCTGGGTGGAGGGAGATCAGAAGTACGACTTGACCATGCGCACGTTCGCCACGAAATACGCGGGCAAGTCAGCGTCACTGGATGATTTCGAGGCCGTAGCGGAACAGAGCTATGGAGATAAACTCACATGGTTTTTCACACAGTGGTTGGACTCTACCGGCGCTCCCGAATTCAAGACCAAATACACCGTTTATCGGCTGGGTACCAGATGCCCTGCCGGTCAACGCTGCGCGGGCTTCCGCATCGTAGGCCAGATCACGCAGGATCTCGATCTTTTCCGCATGCCGGTTGAGTTGAAAGTCGACACCGATGGCAAAACCGAAGAAAAGCGCATTGACGTAGTTGGAACCGATTCCGCGTTCACCCTGGAGACTTTTGGCAAGCCGCGACGGATTTCGATCGATCCCGACAATCGCGTGTTGCGAAACTCACCTGACGTAAAGTTGCGGGCGTCCATTCAACGCGGACAGGCCTTGGTTCAACAAGGCGATTTCGCCGGAGCGCTCACGGAATACAACAAGGCACTCGAGGTCAACAAGAACAGTTCGCTGGCGCACTATCGTATCGCCGAGGTCTTCTTTGCGCAAAAGAACTATCAGGCATCCGCTAATGCTTACCGGGACGCGCTTAACGGCGACGGCGATCCGCGCTGGACCGAGGTTTGGAGCCACATTCAGCTAGGCAAGATCTTTGACATTACTGGGCAGCGCGAACGAGCTACCAATGAATATCGCCAGGCTTTGCAAACCAACGACAACACGCAAGGAGCGTTAGAGGAAGCAAGGAAGTATCTGCAAAAACCCTTCGAGCAGCAGAAGAACAACAGCGGCGCGAACGGCGAGTAGAGAGCGTGTTTAATACGCCCAACGCAACAGCGTAGCGCCCACCGTAAATCCAGCGCCTACCGACGCCAGCAGCACCAAATCACCTTTCTTGAGCTTGCCTTCCTGTCGAGCCGTGTCCATCGCGAGTGGAATCGTGCCGGCGGTGGTGTTTCCGTAGCGATCAATATTGATGACGACACTCTCGGGCCGCAACCCGAGCCGGTCCGCAGTGGCGTTGATGATTCGCTTATTGGCTTGATGCGCGACGAACACATCGATATCAGAAGCTTTGATCCCGTTGCGTTCCAGAATCTTTTCGCAGAGCTCGGTCTGCTTGCGCACCGCGAATTTGAAGACCGCCTGGCCATCCTGGTGGACATAGTGCATTTTCTGGTCCACGGTTTCATGCGTAGAGGGATTGAGGCTGCCCCCGCCGGGCATGTAGAGTGAGCATCCGCCAGATCCATCGACCTCATGAATGAAATCGATCAGGCCGAGAGAATCGTTTTCGGCGGGTTCGAGAATGACCGCGCCCGCGCCGTCGCCGAAGATGATGCAGGTAGCTCGGTCGGTATAGTCGATGATCGACGACATGACGTCGGCCCCGATCACCATCACGCGCTTGTGCGCGCCCGTGGCCACGAATTGAGTTCCAGTCTGCAGTGCATATAAGAATGCCGAGCAAGCCGCCGAGAGATCAAATCCCCAAACTCCTTTTGCTCCCAGTTTGTTCTGCACCAGGCAAGCCGTGGAGGGAAAAAACATGTCCGGGGTGACGGTACCCACGAGGATCGCGTCGAGATCGCTAGGCTCAATGCCGCGCTGCGCCAGAGCTTTCTTGGCAGCTTCAACCGCCAAATCGCTGGTCGCGACGCCTTTGTCGACGATGTGGCGTTCACGGATTCCCGTGCGCTCGGTGATCCACTGGTCGGTGGTTTCTACCATCTTTTCGAGGTCGGCATTGGTTAAAAGGCGGGGCGGAACGTAGGTTCCGAGAGCGCTGATCTTCACGCGCACAAGTTGGCTCACTCTATGAGTTCTCCAGGACGAAATGTGAAACGGTTATTGTGACCTACGCGGACAGCAATGTCCAACTTAATGCGGCTGAAGCAGCGCGCACACGTTCAAACTGCAGCGGCTCTCACCAAACGGATTCAGCGTAACTAAAAAGCCAGACACCGGCGACCCACTGCACACGCAAGAGCCCGTTACCGTTGCTTCCTTCCGGACCTGGCGGGGTTGGCGGGAGTGCGTCGCGCGGGACCGATGCCTGACCTATTTGATTCTAGCATTCCGATCGTACTCTTCCCTTTCGCGCCGGAATGGCCAACAATAGACCCAGCCCATACCTGATTCATGACTCACGCTCGCAGCCTCCAATCCGAGGTCGTTCCGCTGCCCACGGCAGTCCAGCGCTACTTTGAAGTCGCGCTGTACTTGCTGGTGCTGTGTGGCTTCGGAACGCTGGTTTCGACCGGGGGCCTGGACTTGCCCACGGTTCTGCTCGTGAGCGCAGCGATTCTCTTTCGTGGATACCTGCTCGCCACGCGCCGCACTTTGCTGATCCCCGAGAGCTGGACCACCACGCTGACGCTGGGCTATGTCGCTTTTTATCTCGCGGATTACTTCGTGTTTTCCGGTTTGTTCGTGACCGCCACAGTCCACCTCGTGCTTTTCGTCATGGTCGTGCGGCTGTTCTCCAGCCGGCGTGACCGAGACTACTATTTCCTTGCGGTCATCTCTTTCCTCATGGTGTTGGCGGCTGCGGTGCTCACCGTGGACAGTACTTTTCTCCTCGCCTTCGCCGTATTCATGCTGATGGCAGTGGTGGCTTGCATCCTGATGGAAATGCGCCATGCTACCGGCCAAGCCACGGTTCGAACGAACTCATCGAGTGATGATTTGGCCAGCCGACAGATGGCGTTTTCGCTTGCTGGCGCTTCGCCGTTGCTTGCGATCCTCATCTTGATGGGCGCGACGGCGATTTTCTTCGTGCTGCCCCGCACGTCAACCGGATATCTCAGCGCCTTTGCCCGGAACCACGTGTTCAACACCGGCTTCAGCGACCAGGTGCAACTCGGCCAGATCGGCGAGATACAGCAGTCCAACTCGCTGGTGATGCACATCCAAATCGATGGCGACACGCATGGCGCTTACGACTTGAAATGGCGCGGTGTGACCCTGAATGTCTTCGATGGCAAGACCTGGTTCAATCCGCACGCGCAGCATGTGGTGACGAGCGTAGGCATCGGCCGTTTTCTCTTGTTGCAGGACAGGGCAAACTGGAGAACGCTTCCCGCAGCAGGTCCCGCGCAACCAATACATTATCGCGTTCTGATGGAGCCCCTGATCAGCAATGTTTTTTTCCTTGCCCCAATACCCCGGCTCCTGCAGGGCAACTATCGTTTGTTGTCGATGGACAATGGGGATGCCGTTTTTGATCTTGATCCCGAGCATCCCGTCGGCCGGTACGAAGCGACGTCTGACATTGCTCAACCTAGCCTCAGCCAATTGCGCACAGCCTCCAACGATTATCCGCCGGAGATCCTGTTGAACTATCTGCAACTGCCACGCGTGGATGACCGCGTGCCGCCTCTGGCCAAACAAATCACGGGTTCCGCTGAGAACAATTACGACAGGGCTGCGGCGCTGGAACGGTACCTGCGCACGCACTTTGGATACACGCTTCAACTTCCGCGCAGCGTTCCCCGCGATCCTGTGGCTAATTTCCTCTTTGAACGCAAGCAAGGGCACTGCGAATACTTCGCCTCCGCAATGGCCATCATGCTGCGTACGCTGGGCATCCCTTCGCGAGTGGTGAATGGATTCCGCACCGGCGAGTTCAATGACCTTACGTCGGAGTATCTGGTTCGGGGCAGCAACGCGCATTCGTGGGTGGAAGCATATTTTCCAGGCTATGGCTGGATCAGTTTTGATCCCACTCCCGCGGCGCCCATGCAGACGCGCACTGGCTGGAGCAGAAGCATGTTGTACGTGGATGCCATGGCATCGTTCTGGCGCGAGTGGGTTATCAACTATGACGTGGGCCATCAGTACAGTCTCGGTCGAGCGGCCACGCGCAATAGCTTGGAGTGGTTGCAGCGGGTGCGAGGTTGGGCGCGACGGCATCATGAAGCGCTACTGAATGCGGCGCGCCGGACTTCGCGGACGGTTTCTGATTCCCCAACGAAATGGGGCTTCGGCGCGGCAGTCATGGCGCTTCTTCTCTTCTTAGCAGCGAACGCGGGGAAGCTATGGAGAGCGTTTCGCAGCCGCAGGCTAGCGGCTCGTCCTGAGAAGTCTCCGAGCCTGGCCGCGACCATTTGGTACGAGCGTATGACGCGAATGCTCGCGCGAAAGGGATGGAATAAGGCTCCAACTCACACTCCGAAAGAGTTTCTGGTCTGTATTCCAGATGAAGCCACGCGAAAGTCGGTGGCCGAGTTTACCCAGCATTACGAATCAGCTCGCTTCGGGGGTTCAGCGGAAGATGCGCAGCGTCTGCCGGAACTGTACGAAGAAATTTCGACTGCAGGACGGCGATAGACTGGTCAGCGCGAGGTTTCCGCCAGCCACCAGCGGCGCACCGCGACCACCGACCAAATCGCCTCGACCACTCCGAAGGGCCAAGCGCCTTGGAGAAATCCGTAGACCGAACCCAAGAGGCAGGATCCAGCGAAGGCCAGGATGAACCACCGGCTTCGGTTCTCAAAGGCGTAACACACCAGCATCGCCGTCACGGCAAACAATCCAAACCAGGTCAGTCGATTCACGCCACGCTCCTGCGGCTTATTCTCTATTGTTTCAGCAATCCTTCCAAGCTCTAACCACGATTGCGTGAAGCACAGCGTCCCGCTTTTTCAGAATGTCGTTCGGGCGAGTGGACGCAGGACGGCTGGCCGCTCCTGAGTGTTAGAATAGAGAGATTCCATGCCTCTGCAGACGCCTACTATAGCTATCGAGGACGCGCCCGAAGACACAGGATCCTCGCCTGTTTCCCGGCCTAAAGTCGGTTTTGTCAGCCTGGGCTGCCCCAAGAATCTAGTGGATAGCGAAGTCATGATGGGCATGCTGGCACAGGCGGGAGCCGACCTGATTTCGCGCGCGGAAGATGCTGACGTGATCGTGGTCAACACCTGTTCTTTCATCGCCAGCGCCCAGCAGGAATCGGTAAACACCATCCTGGAGATGGCGCGCCACAAAACCGATGGCCGCGCCCGCAAACTGATCGTTGCCGGATGCCTGGTCGAACGCTTTCGCGATGACATTCGCAAGAATATTCCAGAAGTCGATGCGGTGGTGGGTACAGGTGAACTGGAAAAGATTCTCGCGGCAGCGGGAGTCGCGCCGGTACTCGCCAAACCGTCTCCGTTCAACATTTTAACTTCTCGCCCTGAAGGTAATGCACGAGAGGCGCAAGGCAGATTTTCGCGCGAGTCCTGGGACGGCGCTATCGCCGATCTACCGAACTACCTCTACGACGAAGCCACGCCGCGCGTCATGGCCACGCCGAAGTACACGGCATACATCAAGATTGCCGAGGGTTGCGATCATCCTTGCAGCTTTTGCATTATTCCCCAATTGCGCGGCAAATTCCGCTCCCGTCGATTTGAATCTGTCATTGCCGAAGCCGAACGCCTGGCCCACTCAGGAGTGCGAGAGATCACGCTCATCGGACAAGATACGACTTGCTACGGCGAGGATTTCGGCTTGAAAGATGGGCTTGCGGTTCTCCTCGAAAAATTGACCGGCGTCGAAGACTTGCGCTGGATCCGTTTCCTCTACGCGTATCCCAACAAGATTACCGGCCGCCTGCTCGAAACCATTGCCGCTCACGAAAAGATTTGCGCCTACGTGGATGTGCCGCTGCAGCACGCATCTGCTTCCGTTTTAAAGCGCATGAAACGCGGCGGTGGCGCCGACGTATTTTTGCGTTCGATTGAGAAGATGCGGCGCACGATTCCAGACGTGACGCTGCGAACGTCGTTCATCGTGGGTTTCCCTGGCGAAACGGAAAGCGAATTCGACCAACTCTGCGAATTCGTGCGTGAGGCTGAATTTGATTGGATGGGAACATTCGGCTACTCCGATCAGGAAGGCGCACACGCCTTTGCGCTCGGCGAAAAGCTGCCAACCCGCGAGATCGAGCGGCGGCGCAAACACCTCATGCAGATTCAGCGCCGCATCAGCAAGAAGAAAAAGAAGGCTCTGGTTGGACGCAAGCTCGACCTGCTGCTGGAAGGAGTTTCTGAGGAAAGCGATCTCCTGCTCGAAGGACGCACCCCGAGACATGCTCCTGAAATCGACGGTAAAGTCTTTGTGAATGATGTCCCTGAAGGACTTCAGCCGCTCCCGGGCGAGTTCTACCGCTGCCAGATTACGGAAGCCCACGACTACGATCTGGTCGCGAAAATCATCTAGTGATCTATGGCCAGCAAGCGAACTTTGAAGCTGAAGTGTCCGACCTGCAAGAATCCCGTGAAAAGCAAGGATGCCGAATTTCCCTTCTGCAGCGAGCGCTGCCGAACCATCGATTTGGGCAAATGGGCGAGCGGAGCCTACGTGATTTCATCGCCTGTACAAGACACATCAGACAGCGCCGTGCCGGACAATTCCGATGAAGACTGAGTCGGACACGAAACCCGACTCCAATCTCCCCTCGCCTCAGTCGTCCCGCCGCGCCCCGCTCTGGGCCAAGCTGGTAGCTACTTTCTTTGGCGCGGGTCTGCTCCATCCCGGCCCTGGAAGCTGGGGGTCAGCGGCTACGGTCTTTCTGTGGTGGCTGGTTAGCGGCTGGATCAGCCCACATTGGCAACCCGCTGCCACCATCTTGCTGGCCGCTGTGGCCGTACTAATCGGAATCCCTTCGGCGACGCACATGGCGCGCTCCACTGGCCTGAAGGACCCTCAGTTCGTTGTCATCGACGAAGTCGCCGGCCAACTCATCACTCTCATTGCGATACCGGTCTCATGGAAATCTCTGCTGCTGGGCTTTATACTTTTCCGAGGATTCGATATCGTGAAGCCTCCGCCGGTGCGTCAACTTGAACACCTTCCGGAGGGATTCGGCATCGTACTAGATGACGTCGCGGCCGGGCTCTACGCTTTAGTGATCATGCAATTGGCACTGCATTTCGGCCTTTTGCCGCGATAGCTTCTTGGCATAGGCAGTAGCACAAGGAAGCTGGCAATGGGAATTTCTGACCGTTTGCTGGGCAAGACAACCGTCAATGGGAAGCCGCACATCGAGGGCGTGCTTCCGGCTGCTGCCCTGCCCGGCGGCGAAGTTCGAATTATCGGCCACGGTTTGCGTCCCCAGGATTTGCGACGCCCGCGCGTACGCTTTGGTGAAATCGAGGGCGCGGTGGTCATCAGTTCCGATGAATTCCTCGTGGCTCGCGTGCCGCAAGGAGCGTCCTCAGGGCCCATCGTGGTTTCGACCAACGGACACTCCAGCAATCCTCACCAAATCAAAGTTGCAGTGCCCATCGCCGAGAATCTGCACCCGGTCACGAACCCTGCGCTCGACGCGGAAGGCAACATCTACGTCAGTTTTTCCGGGAGTCGTGGGCAGAAAGTGCCAGTTGCCATTTACAAGATCGACACCAACTACAACGTCAAGCCGTTCCTCGCAGACTTGATGAACGCAACTTCCATCGCCTTTGACCGGGCTGGACAAATGTACGTTTCCTCGCGCTACGATGGGACGGTTTACCGCGTCGCTCCGAACGGAACCATGTCTTCCTATGCCGAGGGCATGGGCGTTGCCACGGGCGTGGCCTTCGACCGAGCACAAAATCTTTATGTCGGCGACCGCAGCGGCACCATTTTCAAGATCGGTTCTGATCGTCAAATTTTCGTCTTCGCCACTCTCGAGCCCAGCGTTTCCGCTTACCACCTGGCTTTTGGCCCGCATGGCGACCTGTTCGTGACCGGGCCCACAACCTCCAGTTTTGATTGCGTCT
>Ga0209167_10001385_pt1 | contig 14453 bp, 12 predicted proteins | sample Coa_R1_9_FD_187154 | JGI IMG/M metagenome (GOLD analysis project Ga0209167, IMG submission 187154) | Surface soil microbial communities from Centralia Pennsylvania, which are recovering from an underground coalmine fire - Coalmine... | ecosystem: Environmental > Terrestrial > Soil >... | reverse complement strand
CCGGCGCTGGAAGCGCCGGGCTATTATCGGATGTCCTACTGGACATGCTGTCGAAGCGCGGGCAGCCCAAGGCTAGCCGAGATAGCGCAGAAATTTTCCCGGCTGATTCTCGAAGCCTGGGAATACATTCGCCAAGTTTTTGTTGCCCAGATGCCGCGCGACGGCTTCGCCGATCACCTGGCGGAAATCGGTGGTGAGAGCGAGGTCTCGCTGTTCGTAGAGCTGCGATTGGTCGAGGCCGGGCCAGCGGCCGTAAACCTTGCCACCCTTGACTGGGCCGCCGAGAACGAACATCACATTCGCGTGGCCGTGATCGGTGCCGCGGTTGCCGTTTTCGCGTGCGGTGCGGCCGAATTCCGACATAGTGACGACGACCGTGTCTTCGCCGAGATCGCCGAGATCGGTCCAGAATGCGGCCAGCGATTGCGAGAATTCGCCGAGCACATTTGCCAACTGGCCTTCGGTCGAGCCTTCGTTGACGTGGTGGTCCCAGCCGCCGATGTCGGCGAACGCGACCTGCACGCCGAGATTGGCTTTGATCAGTTGCGCAAGTTGGCGCAGGCTGTCACCGAACCTTCCCTTGGGATAATTCGCGCCTGCGGCGGGCGTGTATTTTCCGGGATCGGCGGTCTTCAGCATTCTCACGGCATCGAACGTCTCTTCGCCCGTGCCGTGAAGTACGCTGTCGGAGGAGTGGTCGTACATCGCTTCAAACGCGGTCGCGGCAGGCGAAGCCTTGGGATTCTTCCCGCCGACTGAGAAGTCGTTGATGTTATTCATCGCGACTGCAGGCTCGGCGCCGCTGAGGATCCGCGGCAGCGACGGGCCCAACGCAATCGCGCGAAACGCCGATGCCTTCTGCGCTGCCGGCGGAAGGTCGTGGAGCGAACGGTTGAGCCAGCCATCGTCCGTGGCTTTCACTCCGGGCGTGCCAGTTTCCATAAAATCCTGCGCATCGAAGTGAGAGCGCGTGGTGTCGGGGGATCCGGCGGCGTGAACGATGGCGAGATGACCCTGCTGCCACAGCGGCTGAAAGGCCGAGAGCGATGGATGCAGCCCGAAGAAGCCGTTGAGATCGATCACTTTCTGGCGTGGGATGTTGATGCTCGGCCGCATCGCGTAATACTGCGCTTCGCCGTGCGGGACCACGATGTTCAGGCCATCGGCCGCGCCGCGCTGAAAGATGACGACCAGCCGCTTGTTGGCGAGGCCGCCCTCTACCGTGCCAAAAGCCGCGCGCGTAAGGAAGCTCGGCACCGCCGCCGTTCCGACGACGGCCAGTGCGCTATTGCGAAGGAAAATGCGACGAGTGATGGACATAAGAAACGCTCCGTAGAGACGTAGCTTGCTACGTCTCTCTTTCCACGCGCGAAGAAGGCGTAGCAAGCTACGTCTCTACGAATTGCCTATCTTCTCTGAAACTCTGGCGAACCCAGCAGCAGGCCGGCGATCGTGCTCGCGTCCGGTGGACGCGGCACATCGGCAGGCTTGCGCTGCGGATTCTTCTTGCCCGGCGCATCTTTATTCGGCGGAGCGGGCGCGGCATTCGGCGGAGCAACCGCAGCGTTATTGGGCGCTTCGATCTGCGCCACGATTGAATCGTGCGTCTGCCTCGACACGTCCGCTGCGAGCAGCTTCGTTTCCATGGTTGAGAGCGCCAGCGTCGCGTCCGGCACGGGAGGTCCGCCGGCCAATTGTGTGGCATCCACTTTCACGCCTTTGACCTTGCCAGCGGTCAGCGCCAGTGCGAAATTCATGCGATTCAGCAGAGCCGACGAACTCACCCACGTTTCCGCCTTCATCGAATAACCCGTGGGCGGTTGCGCTCCGTAGAGCGGCATGCCCATGTTGTTGAGTTGGCGCGCTAATGGTGTGGCGTCGTCGACGTCGGCGCCGGTAGCACGTACGGCTGAAGCGACGAACTCGAGCGGCGTTTTCACTTTCGCGCGATATGTACCGTCAGCCCAGAACTCGGGAGAATGGAAGAGCGTGCTCAGAACTTCGCGGATCTCGCCTTTCTTCTTCTCGAAAGTCTTTGCCATGCGATCAACGAGCGCGGGCGGCGGGTCGTCGGAGACGAATCGTTGGGCGAGTTTCAAAGAGATGAAGTGCGCCGTTTGCGGGCTGGTGGCCAGGCGGTGCAGCACTTCCCTGCCCTCGTCTTCGCCTTTGGGTTTGATGCGATGTCCGAGTACGAACTTGGGCCCGGGTTCATGCATGCGCGGATCGAATTTGAAAGTGCCGCCGTCGTTGGGCTTGTCGATGGTCCATCCGGTAAAAACTTTGGCGACTTCGGTCACGTCACGCTGCGAGTAGCCGCCGTTCACACTGAGGGTGTGCAGTTCGAGCAGTTCGCGGCCGTAGTTCTCGTTCAGGCCACTGTTCTGCTTACCTTTTCCCTTCGGCTTCTGCCCTGGCGGCGGATAGCGAAACGGGTTACCGGGATGGCTGGGAATGCCGAGACCTTGCATGGAGTTCGGGCCCACACTCAGCCAGTTGTCAAGGTAGAACAACATGGCCGGACTTTTGGCGGTCGCGACCAGCAAATCTTCGAACTTGCCGAGCGCGCGCGGACGGATCACGTCCTGCTCGTAGTTGGTGAGCAGGATGCGGTCTGCGCCTTTGTTGACAAACACGTTGAAATGGTTGAACCAGAAATCGGTCATGACTTCGTCAAGCTGCCGTTCGCTGTAAATGGCGCGCAGCAACTTGGCCTGCACCAGTTCGTCGGCGATTACACTTTGTGGATTGTTCATCGCCTGCAGCGTTTCCTTCTGTTTCGGATCAAGGCCCGTGAGGAAGTCCTGGCCCTTGCCTCCGCGCAGCGCCTCGGCGAAAGCAACCTGCTCGTCGGCCGACATCGCCATAACTTTCTTGAAGCGCTCGGCGGGAGGAAGATCGATCAGGGCTTGAACCTTCAAGTCAGCATAGAGACGATCTTCGCGGCGGCGAGCCTCGGCATCGTCGACGGGAGTAGGCTTGGCCTTCGTCGGCGGCGTCATCGCCATGTCGTTGGCCGTTCCGCTGTTCGCGGTAACTTTGTTTGCGGGGATGTTGTTCGACTTTGCTGTGGCGCTCAAAGCGCTCGTTGCATTCATCCCGCTGGCATCGGCGAGATTGTTCGGAGCGCTCCCGGTCGCGTCTCCACTGGCGGCCGCTGCCGCTGTGAGTTCTTCTTGTGTCTTGGCTGAATCAGCCGCAGGCGCAGAACCGGCGACGGGAACAGGCGCGGACGGCGGAGCCATCATGGGTGTGGCAGTTGGCGCAGGAGCGGCTGCGGCTTCTTTTTTCTCCGCCTGCTTCTGTTCTTCCTTCTCTTCCAACCGTGCGATCTGCACGCGATACACGGCCCGCTTGGCGGCGTCGGAGGGCATGGGCTTCTTGCCGTCCATGACCTGCCGGATCATCTGATTGTCGGGGAACTCTTCAGCGATCTCCCGTGAACTCATGCGCAACGTGCGGAACGCGGCCACGCGCGACTCCACGGCGCTGTCTGAAATCTTTTCCGGATGCAGTTGCAGGTCAATCCAGTTGTCGACACCCATGGCCATCACCTGCTGAACGTCTCCGGGCCGCGGGCCGAAGGTGAGGCGATTGAGCGCATGCACGGCGCGCTTCTGTTCAGCGGGGCCGGCATCGGCAGGCTTGTCTTTTTTTCTGGCGAGTAATTGCGGAACCACGCAAGCAAGGCTTACCACTAAAAGAAACAGCGCGAACTTGCGGAGGCTGGATGCCATGCAGGGACGGACTCTCCTACAGTATGAACCCTGGGAGGGGGAAAAGTTGCTGCTTCGGCTGATTCCTGCAGGTCTTGGAAGTCACTGTAGGACAGGGGCTTAGCGTGACGAAAATCAGTTTCCCGTCAGTAGTTGGGCTTGGAGGCGCTCTCGGCGGTCAGATACATCTTGCCGCGCGAGACTTTGTGCTGCAAAGTGGCGGCCAGCTGATCGATGTCTCCCGCCGCAATGTTCACCGAAACACCTTCCAGCATAGGAGCCCGGTTGCTGCCCACCGCGTCGCGACGCACCTGGATCAGCAGCGCCTGCACCACATTCGGGTCGAACTTGAGCGGGGCCAGGCGCACCAGATCGCTCAGTGCGCTGCCCACCGACATCGGAGCGCGATAGGGACGAACGCTGGTCATGGCGTCGAAAGAATCGGCCAGACCGACGATGCGGACCGCCATGGGCACGTCGTCCTGCGTGAGCTTGTCGGGATAGCCGGAGCCGTCGCTGCGCTCGTGGTGCCAGCGTACCGCCTCGGGAATCTTGGGCCAGGGAAACTGCACGCTGCTCACGATCTGGTGGCCGACCGTGGTGTGGTCCGCCATTTCGCGAACTTCGTCGGGGTCGAGCGCTCCCGCCTTGCCGAAGAGACGGCGATCAACGGCAACTTTTCCAATGTCGTGCAAGTATCCCGCGCTGCGCACCGCTGCCACTTCGGCGGATTCCATCCCCATGGCTTCGCCGATCGCGGCCGCGTAGCGACCCACTCGCAAGGAATGGCCGTGAATGTTAACGTGCTTCACGTCGATGGCGGTGGCGAAGGCTTCGAGCGCGTTGTCGTAAAAACCGTGCAGCGAAGCCATGAGCCGCAAATTTTCGGAGACACGCTGTGCGATGGTTTGGGTCAGTGCGTGATTCTGGACCGCCAGCGCAATGTAGCTGCACAGCAGTTCCAGAGCGTCGAGTTCGCTGTCTTCATAAAGCGCGTCGCCGGGCCGGCGGCCCAGCGCGACCACGCCAGCCAAACGGCCTCCGGCTTTCAGCGGAGCCAGACATTTGAAAAGTTCTGGCGCAACGTTGCCATTGGAACTGAGAAAGACGGAATAGGTCGACGAGTTCAGCACAATGGGATTGCGCGCCGCCGTCAGAGCATGCACATGTTTGGGGAGGAGAGGAATGAAGGCGGGATCGGGCATCAGGGCAAAGCCCTGAGCCGCCGCGGAAGTCAGCATGGCGGGCTTGTCGTTGAACAGCAGGAGCGCACCTTCGCGCGCGCCCGCCGCTTCCATGATGGCCGACAGCATCAGCCGCGAGGTCTCCGAGAAGTCGCGCTCCGCCGTTAGCGCGGGCCCAAGCTCCGAGAGCGCCTCAACCGTGTGCAACAGCCGCCGTAAATTGTGGGTCTGAATCGCCACGGACGAAGTGGGAGCCAGATCGCAGAGCAGAATGAGGGTACCATGCGGGAAATGCGATGCGCGAGAGTCGCTTGTTGGTTAGTTTGATGCGGTAACGAAAATGAAAACATGGTGACGGGGATGATTCCTCCACCAGGGGGCCATGGACTGTATTAGAAATGCTCGCGCAGTTCCGCGAACCGGCCAACGATGAGCAACTTTTGATTCGGGGGAGCCGGGTTCAGTTCTTCGTGCTCCAGAATCCAGGTGTCGCCGTGGGGCACGAACACCGCATGCAGACCCGCGGCCAGAGCGGGATTAATGTCGGACTTCGGGCTGTTGCCGACCATCCATGTCGAATCGCGGGTCAGGCTGTATTTCTCGACGACGCGCTCATACGCTGCCGGATCTTTCTCCGCCACGATTTCGACGGAGGCGAAATGTTCCTTCAATCCTGAGCGCTCGACTTTTCCCGACTGCTCAGGAAGAGCTCCCTTGGTCAGCAGAATCAGGCGATGACGCTGCGAAAGGTGACGCAGCGTTTCTGGAACCTCAGGCAAAAGCTCAATCGGATGGTTCGAAATCGAATTGGCGAAGCTATGAATCTGCGCATGCGACTCCGGCGTGACCGGCGGTACGCTCAAGCGCTCGAATGTGCGCGCCAGGGCATGAGCGAAGCTATGAAGCCCATAGCCGTGGGTGATGATGCACTCGCGCTCCACGTCGTTGAGCACTTCGCGCACCTGCTCCGGCGAGAACTCATGGTGATTCAGGAATGAAATGAAGCGGGCGATGGCCCGCTCGAAGTAGATGTTGTTCTCCCAGAGCGTATCGTCGGCGTCGATGAGGAGGGTTTGGGGAGACAAGCTCTTGGCTCTTGGCTCTTGGCTCTTGGCGCTTGGCGCTTGGCTTAAGGCTCGTTAGTTCTGGTTGATTGGGATTGGGCAAACCGCCTGAGGTTCACGAAGACACGCGAGATACTTGGTTCAAGGACTGAAATCGTTGCTACACGTACCAAGCTAAGAGCCAAAGGCTAAGAGCCAAAAGCTTCTTCAAACCCAGTCCACTCGCGCTTCCGGCACGATGATCCCGGCCTTGTGTCCCATGTCGAGCAGGCGGCGGACGGCTTCGCGGCCGTCGGGGCCGTAGTCGAGCGTGCGCTCGTTCACGTACATTCCGATAAATTTGTCGGCCGATTGCGTATCGAGATCGCGGGCAAACTGCATGGCGTAGGCCAGAGCTTCCTCGCGATGGTCGAGTCCGTACTGAATGCTCTCGCGCAACGCCGCAGAAACCAGCGGCATGAGTTCCGGACCGAGCGCGCGGCGAATCGCATTACCTCCGAGCGGCAGCGGCAGACCAGTCACCTTCTGCCACCAGCGGCCGAGATCGACAATGCGGTGCAGGCCCGATTTGTCGTAGGTCAACTGGCCTTCATGAATAATCAATCCAGCTTCGAACTTTCCCTCGAGTACCTGCGGAATGATCTGGTCGAAGGGAACGACTTCGGTCTCGACACCGGGAGCGAATAGATGCAGTGCCAAGTAAGCGGTTGTGAGCGTACCGGGAACTGCAATCCGTTTGGTTTTGACTTCGCTGGGCGTGAACGGCCGCGGAGAAACGATCATGGGGCCGTAGCCCTCGCCTACGCTGCCGCCGCAACTCATGAGCGCATATTTATCCTGTACGTAGGGGTAGGCGTGAAACGAGATTGCGCTGACGTCGTAGACGCCCTCGCGGGCTTTCTGGTTGAGAGTTTCAATGTCACAGAGCGTATGCGTGAAACGCAGGCCCGGCGTACGGACCTTGTTGGTGGCTAGGCCGTAGAACATGAAGGCGTCGTCGGAATCGGGGCTGTGCGCCACAGTAATCTCGCGCACTTGATTCACAGCATTGCCGCCCGGCGCTTTGGCTGTTTCGGAAACTGCAGTCATCTTTTCACGAACTCCAGTTATGAACTCCAAGAACAAACTTCACAAATCTAATGCGCGACCGGATCTTGGCGAAAACGTTTGGCGATGGCGGCGGCAAACATCACCTTCATAATTTCCGCGGCGATGAACCAGTACAGGCCGAAGTACGCAGCCCTGGCCAGCGAATGCGTGTACAGATACAGCCCAGTCAGTCCACCGGCGAAGAGCAGGATTTCAGCCAGCAATCCGGCGACGGCCGCGCGCGCAAACGACTTCGCTCCACGCTCAAAAATGTATCCGGCGAGAAAAGCGACGAACGGGTACGCGATGAGAAATCCACCAGTCGGGCCGAAGATTTGTGCAATGCCCACGAGGCCGGTGGCGCTAGGACTGAAGACAGGCAATCCCGCAGCGCCTTCCGCGAGGTAGAGCGCCATGGCCGCAAACCCGCGGCGGCTGCCGAGCAACAGGCCAACCAGCAACACACCGAAGTTCTGCACAGTGAGCGGAACCGGCGTGAGGGGCATCAGCGGAATCGTGACGCGGGCGCACAACGCTACCACCAAGCTCGCGCCCACCACGAGCGCCACTTGCCGCGAGGCCTCGAGGGCCCGATGTTGCGGAGTACTCAAAATTTGAATTGCCGACCTTGCCATAGGCTCGAATCCCCCACTCGAAATTCTAATGTTCGATGCGGTCGGTCTGCCGCTCCTGTTCCACCGCGCTCAACGTTCCGTCGTGCGCGGCGTGCGCTTTGTTCAGATGCCGTCGCAGGCGCATATACAGGGCGATGGCCACGCACACTACGACCAGCGTGCTAACGCCCAGGATCAGAAACCACCAGATCATCCGCACAGCCGATTAGGATAACAGATGCGAAGGCGGGAAAACTCGGGTCGCGATGCTCAGCGTCCCTGAATAACGCCGCGTGCAGGCAGGTATTCTTCGACCGCGCGACTGCTCCGCTGCGCGAACCAGTCACTCCGCTCAGAATGACAAACCAGCGGGCTACTTCCTCTCGGCCCGTTTCTGGCGCATCGTCTCCACGCGCTTGATCATCATCTGCAGGCGGTCGCGTCCCGCCTTGGTGTGCGTGACAACTTTTTCGATGCTGAGGAAGACGTTCGGGTCGTTCAGCGTCTCGCGGATTTCCTTGAGGAAAGGATGGATCTTGGCGAAGATAAGGAACATCTCGCCACTGAATGCTGGCTGCAAAAACAGCTCTTCGTTTAGCACGCCATGCAAGACGAAGCCGGCCGCCATGCTCCAGTAGCTCGGCACCTGCCGCAGCCAGCCATTCTCCGGTGTATTCATCGCCCACAAGACCTTGAAGTAGTCGTCAGAACTCTGCGGAAAGAATTCGCCGCCCCACCAATTGCGCGCCTTGCGCATCTCTGGTTCGCGGCGAAGATCGTAGAGTTGTAAGAGTAGCTGGGCATCTGCAGTGGTTGGCTTCTTGGACATGAGTAAACCTCAGAGAATTTTGGGATTTGCGCAATTGTGCGATCGAGTGACTAGGAAAATTATTCAATTCCCTACGCCGTGGTCGCCGCGGCTTCCGGCGGTGGCGCGGCCCGCTCGTAGTCGCATTCTTTGTTCGGACACGCGATCACCGGCCCAGCCTTCAGATTTTTCTCGACCAGATATTCGCTACCGCAGCTCGGGCATTTTTCGGCAATCGGTCGATGTGCCGACGTAAACTTGCACTTGGGATAATTTCCGCAACCGTAGAACGTGTTGCCCTTGCGTGCCCGCTTTTCGACCAGATCGCCGTCTTTGCACTCCGGACACTTCACGCCGATGTAGTTCTGCTTCACGTACTTGCACTCGGGATATCCGCTGCACGCCGTGAACTCACCGAACCTGCCGTGCCGGATCATCATGTTACGGTTGCACTTTGGGCACAGCTCGTCGAGCGGAATGTCGGGAACTTTCTTGCCCTGATCCAAACGGCGCGTGGTTTTGCAATCGGGATATCCCGTACACGCCATGAACTGCCCGAAGCGCCCGCGTTTGAGCACCATCACGCGGCCGCAGTTTTCGCAGTATTCCTCCTGCGTGGTTTCCTGCACGTCAGCGGAATCGAGATCGGGCAGGTTGATGGGATTCTCTTTGGTGAACTTGCAGGTATTGGGATCGTCTTTCTCGTAGGTGCTGCAGGCGTAGAAAGACCCGTGCTTGCCCCACTTGATGACCAGCGGCGCGCCACAGAGTTCGCACTTCTCGTCCGTGGGCTTCTCCATCCGCTTAATGTTCTCCATATGCTTTTCGGCATATTTGAGGTCTTTCTGGAATTTCTTGTAGAAGTCGGCGAGGGCATCCTGCCACTTTTCTTTGCCCTCTTCGATTTCGTCGAGTTCTTCTTCCAGACGCGCCGTGTATTGCAGATCGAAAATGTCACGGAAATTTTCTACGAGCAGGTCGGTGACGACCAGGCCGATTTCCGTCGGCGTAAACTTGCCTCCGATTTTCTGCACGTACTGCCGCTCCTGAATCGTGGTCAGGATCGCCGCGTAGGTCGACGGACGGCCAATGCCACGTTCTTCCAGTTCTTTTACGAGCGACGCTTCGTTGAAGCGCGGCGGCGGCTCCGTAAAGTGCTGCTCAGGCTTCAGTTCTTTGAGGGTGAGTTTTTCTCCCGCTTCGAGCGCGGGAAGCTTGTGTTTCAGTTCCTCATCGTCTTCGTCCTCGCCGTCCTTCGATTCTTTGTAGACTTTGAGGAAGCCATCGAACTTAAGCACCGAACCCGTCACGCGGAACCAGAAAACGTCGGCGCCGTTTTTCGCGTCAATGTCAACTGTGGTCTGGTCAAACACCGCCGGATTGATCTGAGAAGCTACGAAGCGCTGCCAGATCAGCTTGTAGACTTTGAACTCGTCCTCTTTTAAATATTGCTTGAGTTGGTCCGGATGGCGCATCGCCGACGTAGGGCGAATCGCCTCGTGCGCGCCCTGCGCTTCCTTCTTTTCTTTATATGTGTTGGGCACTTCAGGCAGGTACTGCGGACCATATTCCTTGCCCACATATTCGCGCACTTCAGCAATCGCTTCCGGCGCGACGCGGGTGGAATCGGTACGCATGTAGGTGATGAGACCAACGGAGCCCTCTTCGCCGAGCTCCACGCCTTCATACAAGCGCTGCGCGATCATCATGGTGCGCTTCACGCTGAAACGGAGCTTGCGGGAAGAATCCTGTTGCAGCTTGCTGGTGGTGAACGGTGGCGCGGCGTTGCGGCGGCGTTCTTTCTTGTCGACCGAACGGACGATCCAGTCGGCCTTTTCCAGCGCAACGCGAATCTTCTCCGCGTCCTCGCCGTTCGTGACCTCGATTTTCTCTTCACCTTTGCCCAGAAAGCGCGCGTCGAACACTGGCGGCTTACTGGCAGCGAGGTTTGCGTCGATGGTCCAGTATTCGACTTTTTGGAACGCCTTGATTTCGCGTTCGCGTTCCACAATCAGCCGCAGCGCAACGGTTTGCACGCGCCCCGCTGAAAGACCGCGCCGGACTTTATCCCAGAGCAGCGGAGAAACCTGATATCCCACCAGCCGGTCGAGCACGCGGCGAGCCTGTTGCGCGTCGACCAGATTCTGATCGATGGCCCGCGGATGTTCGAATGCCGCCTGCACCGCGCGCTTCGTAATTTCGTTGAAGGTAACGCGCTGAATGCGCGGAGGAGGCACCTCCTCACCCTTTTTCAACTTCTTGGCCTTCTTCGCTTTCTTGCCGTTCTCGCCGAGTTCACTCGCGAGATGCGCGGCGATGGCTTCGCCTTCGCGGTCCGGGTCAGGCGCCAGATAGATGAAATCCGACGAGGCGGCCAGCTTCTTCAGCTTGGCCACAACCTTTTCTTTGCCGGGGATAACGACGTAATCCGTTTCGAAGTCGTTGCTGGTGTCCACACCCAGAGTGCTCTTGGGCAGATCTTTCACGTGGCCCAGCGAAGCCTCGACCGTGAAGCCCTTGCCCAGATATTTCTGGATGGTCTTCGCCTTGGCCGGCGATTCGACAATGACTAAACCTTTTGACAATGGATCCTCAATTTCCCTGGAGTTCGTTTCGAAACTAGCACGAATGTCAAGTGCGCAACAAGTTACTGAGAGAAAGCTGTCAGCGGTCAGCCATCAGCTCTCAGCTTTTGCATCAGCGATGACAGCATTCGTTTCACTTCTACAACTTCGTCGGAAAGACGCTTGCAATCAGTGGGTTTCAGCAACTCCAAGTCTCTTGCCAACGGCAAGTGATACTCGACTTCACTTGCCGACCCTGCAGCCATCTGGAGGAAACGCGCAAACTCCGCATCGCCCCTTCGACATGTCCCCTCCGCGATGTTGGAACCGATGGAAACCGACGCCCTCCGCATCTGACTCGTCAACCCGTACATCTCTTCGCGCGGGAACGACTTGCTGGCTTTGTAGACGTCAAGAGTCAAGGCATGTGCCTTCCCCCAAACCTTAAGATTCCTGAAGTCTTGCACATGCCCTCCTTCACAGTGACTCAAGCTGAGAGCTGACGGCTGATAGCTGACAGCTTCCTAAAAGCTTTTTACGAAATTCTTCCCCGGCATCTGCCGTACCTTGCCGGTCAGCTCCAGTTCGAACAGGGCCGCAAAGATTTCCGAGGATGACAGTTCGTTCTCCAGCTTCTCGACAATCTCGTCGATGTGCGTGGCTTCGTCGGCTTTCAGCAAGCTAAGGATTCGCTTTTCGTGAGGAGGGAGTCCTTCATCCGGGAATAGAGATGCGGATTTTGCGCCTGAGGATTCAGGCGAGGCGGGCGGCGTCAACGCAAGTCGTACTTCTGCCGGGAGATCCTCCCACACGTCCTCCCAGGTCGCAACCAGCTTGGCGCCCTGTTTGATAAGTGTGTTCGGTCCCCAGGAATTCTTATTGGTGACGTTGCCGGGCACGGCGAAGACGTCGCGATTCTGCTCCAGCGCGCAACGGGCGGTGATGCGCGTGCCCGAATATTCCGCAGCTTCCACCACGAGCACTCCCACCGACATTCCGCTAAGAATGCGGTTGCGGATGGGAAAATTTTGCGGCGCGGCAAATGTGCCGAAAGGAAACTCGGAGATGAGCGCGCCGCCCAGAGCGAGAATCTGTTCTGACAAACGTGAATTCTCCTTGGGATAAATGACATCGACACCGGTGCCAAACACCGCAACCGTCTTGCCCTTGGCCGAGATCGCGCCGCGGTGGCTGGCGGTGTCGACCCCGCGCGCCATACCACTAATAATGACTAATCCCTGCGCCGCCAGGTCGCACGCCAGCCGCTCAGCCATCCCGGAACCGTAAGGCGTGGGATGGCGCGTTCCAACCATGGCAATGCCCGGCTTGGTCAACACTTCAGGATTGCCGCGCACCCGCAGGATGAGGGGGGGGTCATAAATCTCCTTCAGCCGGGGTGGATACGAAGGATCGTCCATCGAAATCACGGTGGCGTCTGCAGCGGCAGCGCGCGCAATCTCTTCCCGTGCCAGTTCCGCCGACTTTCCCGTGGCCAGCGATTGGGCGGAAACTGCCTGAATCCCCGTGCTCTCGAGTTCGGTCAATGAAGCGCGGAAGACGCCCTCCGGCGTACCGAAATGTTCGACCAGCTTGCGCGCCTTCGTGGGACCCAGGCCGGGCGTGAGCGAAATGGCCAGCCACTCCAGCAGATGGGTCGCGCCCGGGGATACGGCGATGTTCGACACAATGAACTCCGAGCGGACTGTAATGACCACCCCAGAGCAGAGTCAAGGTCATCCGTCACATTGACTTTGTTAAAATTGAGGAAATCATGCGACGTTTGCGTATTTCCGCCATTTCCTACCTGAATACCGCCCCGCTGATGTGGGATTTCGAGCACGGCCAGGCCGGCCGCGACTTTGACATTTCCTACACGCTGCCTTCAGCCTGCGCCCGCGCTCTGGCGGAGGGCTCGGCCGACATCGGGATTATTCCGGCGGCGGCTTATGCCGAGATCCCTGCTACTTATGAGTCTGGCCTGCTCGTTCTTCCCGATGTGGCAATTGCCTCGCGGCGCGCCGTGCGTTCGATTCTGCTAGTTAGCACGGTACCGGTTGAAGAGATTCGCACTGTCGCCCTCGATACGTCCTCGCTGACTTCGGTTGCCCTCACGAAAGTCCTGTTCCAGAAGTGGCTAGGCGGCCGCCGAACCTTCACGGCGATGGCCCCAGACATCGACAAGATGCTGGCTGAGCACGACGCCGGCCTACTCATTGGAGACCCAGCCCTGAAGATCGATCGCGGACGCTACCACACTCTCGACCTGGCGGAAGAATGGATTCGCCATACCGGCAAACCCTTTGTCTTCGCCTTCTGGGCGGTTCGCCGTGACGCGTTGCGCGAGGCGGACCCGTCGCTCGATCTGCCGACAGTGTTTCAGAACTCGCGCGATCATGGGCTGGAACCCTCCAGCATTAACCAGGTCGCCCGCGAATGGGCGCCTCGCCTCGAGATTGCCGAAGGTGACGTGCGCAGCTATTTGACCCAGAACATTCATTATCAGCTCGACCTGGGCTGCGTGGAGGGCCTGCAGCTGTTCTATCGCTACGCGGCGGAGATCGGCGCATTGCCGTCGGCGCCGGAACTGCAGTTTGTGGAAGCAACCAGGGAGGTCGTACTCTGAGCGGGCGCTTCATGGACCGCCCTCCCGGGGGACGACTGATAGTACCCCGCCGCTTTAGCGGCGGGTAAGGCGCCGCACGACGCCCCTGCGCCATAGGCACGGCTGAAAAGCTAAACATTCACCCGCTCCTGGGGCTCAGCCGTCCCCGCCGGGACGGGTTTCCTCGCGTCCGAACACCAGGCGGTGAAACGCCGGGCTACTGTCGATCGTCCCTGCGGGACGCTCAAATCGCCTTCAATCCCCTTATGGGTTAAGCTGAATCCGTGAGTCTGTTCCAGCCCATCCCGAATGCCGGCGGCGTAGCTGGCGCAGCTCCGCGGCCGCTGGCCGACCGCATGCGCCCGCGCACGCTCGATGAGTACGTCGGCCAGGAACACTTGATCGGCCCGGGCAAACCGCTGCGCACCCAGGTCGACCGCGACGATACCGGCTCGCTGATTTTCTGGGGCCCTCCGGGCACAGGAAAAACGACGCTCGCGAAGATCCTCGCGAGTCTGACCAAGGCGGAGTTCATCGAATTCTCCGCCGTGCTCGCCGGAATCAAAGAGATCAAGCAGGTCATGGCCGATGCCGAACGCGCCCGCCAGTACGGAACCCGTACCATCGTTTTTATCGACGAAATTCACCGCTTCAACAAGGCGCAACAAGACGCATTCCTGCCGCATGTGGAAAAAGGCAACATCCGCCTCATCGGCGCCACCACTGAGAATCCGTCGTTCGAAATTAACTCCGCATTGCTCTCGCGGTGCCGCGTCTACGTCCTGAAGCCGCTTACTGAAGATCAGATCGTG
>Ga0209167_10001383_pt1 | contig 14463 bp, 19 predicted proteins | sample Coa_R1_9_FD_187154 | JGI IMG/M metagenome (GOLD analysis project Ga0209167, IMG submission 187154) | Surface soil microbial communities from Centralia Pennsylvania, which are recovering from an underground coalmine fire - Coalmine... | ecosystem: Environmental > Terrestrial > Soil >... | reverse complement strand
GACGAATCGCATGGTTATCCTCCTCGGCCTTCAACCCGTCTTTGAGCCGGCTCTGTTCGCCGTCTCGTCGAATTCACCCAAGCCGTACCCTCGCACCTCTTCCAGCGCCGCTTCGCTCTCGCCGAGCTCGGTGAGCATGCGCAACTGGTCCACGGCGTCCGCTTCGCCGATCTTGCTCATCGCGAAGCCGACGTGGATGAGCACCCAATCGCCGGTGCCGGGTTGATCTTCCTGTAGCAATCCGAGATCAACTTTACGCCGCACGCCGAGAACGTCCACGACTGCCAAGTCCCGATCCTCAGAGAGCAGCTCGACAATCTTTCCAGGTATTGCGAGGCACATGTTGTTTTACTCCTGCTTTTGCGCAACGATGTCGAAATTGAATTTCAGCTCGTCTTTCAATTTCAGCGCCCCTCCGGCCACACTGACGAGCGGAATGCCGTAGTCGCTTTGCAAAATGGAAAACTCGCCGGACGCCCGCAGCATATCGCCGAGCAGAGTGACCTGCGTCGTCACCGGAAGCCTGCGCGTTACGCCGCGCAGCGATAGGTTTCCATCCATCGTCACCTGAAACCGTCCCTCGCTCAATTGCGCGACAGACCCCGCGGCGCCCTCGAAAACAATGGTGAGATATTTCGCACTTTCGAGCACCTGCTGATTCATGGTGCTCTCCATTTCTTTGCGATCTTTGCTCTTGATGTCATCCGTCACTTCCAGCGAATCCGCCCGAACCTGGATTCGGAGCGATGCTTTTCCCGGATCGGCGGGGTCAAAAACGACCGCGCCGGTAAAGTCGCGGATCGCGATGGTCGGATTGTGCCCCATCGCCGACAGCATGCCGCCGGCAAACGCGCGAACGGTAAACCTGCTCGAGCTTTTATCGAGGAGATAGTGCCCCACGGCAGCCTCGGTCAGCGCCGCCGTCACATCGACCTTAACTTCAGGTACCGCTCGAAATCCGGGATCGCGGCTTGAATCATGTTCCCGATTCCGGCGCCGCCCAGGTACCGGCGCATCATCGGCGTCGACAAAATCAGTCCAGCGCCAAAGACGACCATTGCGGCGCCTCCCAACAGGAACAGGGTATCCCTGCTCTCTTGCGCATCTTGACCATTGGTGTGTTGCGTAAGTTCCGTTGACATGGTGTCTCCATTTCTTAGTGCGATTGCAGTTCGGCTTCCGTGGATATGCTGTTCAGAACTTTCGAGACCAGTGACTCGATCAGGACGACGGCTTCATCGACTGCGGCCGCGACAGGGGCGCTCAAACCGAGCTTGCCTTCTTCATCCGATCCGAGGTCAGCGGGTTCGCAGCCCACGATAAGAATACGGTCCGGGGTTCCGCCCATTGACTTAACCATGCGAAGCACGTTCATCGGATCCATGCCATGTGTTTCCAAGCGGGCGGGGACGCCGTCCGGTGGGTTCGACTCGACCGGGTCCGGTTCGACCAGATACACGGTACCCGGCGCGCCGCCCCGCGGGCATGCGTCCACCAGGATGACGAGGTCGTACGGATCGAGCAATGCGTAGGTGAGATCGAGTCCGCGAATTCCGAAGTCCTTCAGCGTGACCTCTGGCGGCAGCGAGTGGCGCGCGAGCCGGCGTGCAACTTCGGTCCCAAAGCCGTCATCGCCGAGGAAAATATTTCCGATGCACGCGATGAGCATCCGTGGATTCGTCATACGGGTTCGATCTCCTCAGCCTTGAAGAAAAAGCGGTGGCCGGGCTGGCGGAGGAGCCCCAAATCCTTGCCGGGATCGTCTTCGATCACGATCGCGATCTGCACCTGGCCCTCGTAGTCCTGCTCGATGCTCTCGATGATTCCGATCTTTCCCGCCAGGGCAACGTCCATAATGTCGCCGCGAGTCTGGGGATGCAGTACGACACGATCGCCCATCTTGAACTCGACGCCGTCAACCGCGATTTTCTCAAGCGCCGGTTTGTCCTCGAGCAGTTGCCACTCCCACTCGTTCATTGCGATCCCTCCGGACTCGCGCGCAGGCCGCGTAAAGCCCCGTGAAGTTTCTGAAAATGTTCCGGCGGCAACATCTCGGTTCTTTCGAGAATCTGACGGGCGCGATCGTCGCCATTCCTTACTTCGTCCTTTTCGGCGTCCGTCAATGTCAGGATCCGCAGCCCCAGAATCTCATCAATTTCGGTGCCATCGAAGAGGTCCCCGGGACTTTCGGGCGCGATCTGCGGATAGTCGTAGAGGATGATCGGCGCTGATAGAACCGTATCGCACTGCCCTTCGTCTCCAGCGAGAACCGGCCATGTACCAATGTTGCGGCATTCCGCCACAGCCGTCCGATATCGCTCCGGCGGATCGATCGACGAGACAAACTTTCCGCCGCCGGCGTGCAGAATGCTGTGCACGGAGACCAGAGATCGCAGCAGGATCTGGTGGCGATTCATCTCCGCCGGATTCGCTACACTAGCGAGGTTCCGGACCACCAAAGTGATCTTGCAGCAACCATCGTCGAGCCGTTTCAACCGAAGCTCCAGCTCCCCCTCGACGCCGTCGAAATGAAATAGTTGTCGAAGCGGCTGCACCTCCAGCGAAGGAAGACCGGCCGCGCCGGTGCAAACTGCTCGCTCGACGCCATGCTGGAAATCTTGCTGAGCAAACAACTGCAGGAAACGCACCTTCACTTCCAGAGGCGTGGCCGCATTCCCCAGCAGCAAACATTCCGTCTGCATCCGCCAGTTATCCGAGCCCCCTTGTAGTTCGCAATACTCGCGTGGATAGAGGACCCCGAAGTTGAAGCGTTGCTGGTTCTTCACCGCGGAAGACCGGTAGGGGTACAACATGTACCCCTCATAGAGCACCGCATGGGCGATCTTTTCAACCACATCGGTGTTCATGAAACGATCGCCTCCTCTGTTCGGGAAAGAATTCTTTCGAGCGCCTGCTCCCAGGTAGGGATGCCGTGCCGCACTTTGTATCGGCACAACTGATCGAAGACGTCGCGCCGCAAGCACAGCCACGCGCTGTTGGGATAATAGGCGTCCATCAGGTCTTTCCAAAGCCTGAGCGGCAGGCGAAATTTCGTTTCTTTATCCCACGAGATGGGCGCCACTCGAAGCGCTCCATCGGGGTCCGCGTAGAAAACCGTGCCACTGAACATCAGGAATACTGGAATCTCCCCATCCGTCAGGCCAGTGAAATACTTAGTGGTCGCAACGCTGAAATCGAAGGTGCAGGGCACTTGCAGGTCAGCGGTCGTGGCGCCTGTGAATTGCGGGATCACAGTGCTGGTATTGGTCCACAGCAAGTTGCGCAGGGTTTGACCCCACCGCTCCGGCTCGCCGAAAAGATCCCGGAGCCGCTCCTGTTCCGGGGCGCTGTATTGGCGGCGCGTCACCTCGATCTGGATCTGACATCGGAGGACGACGGTGTGGATTATCTCAGCCGGATGAGCATTCACTACGCGCAATTTGAACGCGAGCAAGGGCGACGCCGCGAATGGAACGACCTCCGCTTTCTCGACTGTAAAACTGAGATCAGGCATGGGAGCTCTCCGTCACTTCCAGCGCGCGCGGTGACCCAGCCTTGAGGTCGGCAAAGAAATGACCGATCTCCCGCCAGACCTCCGCTCCACCTGACAGGCCTTGCCACCGGCTGCGGATCAGCCCGACCAGTTTGAAGCATTCATCGATCGGGACCACGTAGTATTCGGGCTGGGAAAATCCGCGCGAATGACCGATTCGATTCACCAGAAGGGCCTCGACGTCCGTCTCCATTTCGAGCAGCGCTGGATTTTCGCGCTCGATCTCATCCCAGGTGTCGAATGACAACAACGACTCGGTGGCGCCGGCGGGACTGGGGTACAAAGCGATCACGCGGTTCTGCGGCGTGCTCTTGAAGAAGAAAGCCATGTTGATCGGCATCATCAGCCCGTCCCATTGACTATTGGTCATGCGAAAATCCGCCAGGAAACGAATGCGCCGGGGTACGCGCTTATATTTTGTCTGGCCTTGGTTGCCAAAAAGAATCGCGCAAGCATCGCAGGCGCAAATCAACTTGCGGTTGACCGGCTCCAAGAGGTGTTGGTGGCTGGCCGTAAGCTCCTTGCTGCACAGTTCGCAGCGCTCCACTGCAGAAGGACGGCGCACAAACTGGCGCAGGACTCCGAACGAATTACCGGTTTGGGTGGCTTCGCTCACGGCCCTCCCTTTTCGTTGGCCGCGAGAATAAGACCATGGGCGACAGGCGGGGCCGGCGCACGTCCCCGCAACATCTCCAGCGGCACAAAACCTTGCTTCTCGTCGGCACCCTCAATGACGAGAGAGGCGACATCCGGAGCCGCCCTATAAACCGCATCCTCGACCATCTCCTTGAGCGCCGGGCCGGTCGAGCCGCATCCGTGGCCCTTCGCACGAAGGCGTAGGCGGACCGCGCCGTCGCGCACACTCAGCAACTCCACGTCACCCTCATGCGCGCGTAAGCGCGAACTCACCTTAACCAGCGCCTGAGTCACGCGCGTTTCTACGTCCAGCGGATGAAGCCCGTACAAGACCAGCAGACTCGCCACCAGTTCATCCCGGCCCAGCTTTTGGACCAGGGTGTCACCTCCGTCGCCGGGCGCACGGATCAGCTCCAGCATGCGCTCGAGTCCGGCGCCGTGCAGATCCATCACCAACTGCACCAGTTCGCGCACGGCGGTTCGCAGGTTAGGATCGGCGGCCGATTCGATCTCGCCGAGCAAATGTTCGATTCCTTTGAGCCGCTGTTGAAACTCTACTTGTCCGGGCATGCAATTCAGTCGTTTGATCCAGACCCTTGAGAACCAAACATGGGCGAATGGCGAGTCTCGAGGATCCTGCCGCCGCCGTCGTACATGTGGACGCCGCAAGGAAGACAGGGGTCAAAGCTCCGCACCGCGCGCATTATGTCGATGCCCTTGAACTTATCGCGCCCGTTTTCCTCGAAGATGGGCGTATTCTGCACGGCGTCTTCATAGGGACCGGGCGTGCCGTAGGAATCGCGCGGGTTGGCGTTCCACGGTGTGGGCGGATAGGGGTGATAGTTCGCGATCTTGCCGTTCTTGATCACGACGTGATGCGATAACACGCCGCGAACGGCCTCGTGGAAGCCGCAGCCGATGGCCTCATCGGGCACCGTGAAATCCGACCACGTCCGCGTCCTCCCGGCATGCAATTCCTTGAGAGCCTGCTCGGCGAAATGGAGGGCAGCCGCCGCCGCGTAGGCCTGGAAGTAGGTCCGGGCGCGATCCCGCTCGATCGCATTGCTCCATTTGGGGATCTTCCATTCGAACTCGACTTCAGGCTTGGACGCGGTCTTCGGGAGGTAGATTTTGACGCTGTGGCCGGTGGCTTTGACGTATCCGATATCCACCAGTCCGGCGAGCGCCGTCGCCCAGAAGCGGGCGATGGGGCCGCCTCCGGTATCGAGCGCCAGGTAGTCACCCGTTCGCTTGTCGAACCAACGTGGAGACATGACCCAGGTGTATTTGTCCTTGAAATTCCGCTTCTGCGGGCGGGGAGTGGTGGTCTGGTTCCAGGGATGCCGCTGGTCCACTGGATTGCCCAAGGGGTCTTGCTTCACGAAGGTCTGGCCGCCCTGCCAGTCGTCGTAGTAGGAGCTGCCGAGCAAAATGCGAATGTTCAGATTGATGTCCACCAGGTCGGTCGTGACCAGCTCGCCGTCGACGACGACACCGGGGGTGACAAACATCTTGCGGCCCCAGTTGGTCATGTTCTTGTAGGTGTAGTCGCAATACTCCGGATCATTGAAGGAGCCCCAGCACCCCAGCAGAATCCGGCGCCGGCCAACTTCCTCATATCCCGGCAGAGCCTCGTAGAAGAAATCGAACAAGTCGTCGTGCAGCGGCACCACTTTCTTCATGAACTCGACGTATTTCATCAGGCGCACGATGTAATCGGTGAAGAGTTGAACCGTGGGGACCGTGCCCACGCCGCCGGGATAAAGCGTCGACGGGTGGACGTGGCGGCCCTCCATCAGGCAGAACATTTCACGGGTCATACGGCTCATCTGGAGAGCTTCCAGATAGAACGCGCCGGTGAAGGGATTCAACGCGCGCATGATATCGGCGATGGTCCGGTAACCGTGTAGCTCGGCATGCGGCGAAGCGGTGTTTTCCGCTTTCGCGAACACGCTGGGGTTGGTTTCCTTGACCATCTGCTCGCAGAAATCGACGCCCACCAGGTTGTCCTGGAAGATGTTGTGGTCGAACATGTACTCGGCGGCCTCGCCTAGGTTGACGATCCACTCACCCAAAGCGGGCGGGCGAACGCCGAAGGCCATGTTCTGGGCGTAGGTGGCGCAGGTGGCGTGATTATCGCCGCAGATGCCGCAAATCCGGCTGGTGATGAAGTGGGCGTCGCGCGGATCCTTGCCCTTCATGAAGATGCTGTAGCCGCGAAAGATCGAGGAGGTGCTAAAGCATTCAGCCACACGGCGATTCTCAAAATCGATCTTCGTGAATATGCCGAGGCTGCCGACAATCCGCGTAATGGGATCCCAGTTCATCTCCACCAGGTTTCCCGTCTTGCCGGGAGTATTTACGTTGGGTGCTGTGATGGTGCTCATGGTGATCTCCTCTTCTCAATAGGTGCTCGGCCTGTAGCCCGTGGTCAGTTCAGCGCGCGGATGGCGCCACTTCGGTTCCTTGTTGACCGTATCGTTGGTGAAGGAGCGCAGCGCCCGGATCGCGCGTCCGTACACACCGACCGTGCCGGTGGAGACTCTCGCGCCCGGAGGTTCGTCCATGAAGGGCATGAATTTATCGGGGAACCCCGGCATGGTGCAGCCGATACAGATGCCGCCGACGTTGGGACAGCCGCCCATTCCGTTCATCCATCCGCGCTTGGGCACGTTGCAGTTCACCACCGGACCCCAGCAGCCCAGCTTGACGATGCACTTTGCGGAGTTATAGTCCTCCGCGAAATCGCCCTGCTCGTAGTAGCCCGCGCGATCGCAGCCCTCGTGGACAGTCTTGCCGAAAAGCCAAGTGGGCCGCAGTTGATCGTCCAGTGGAATCATGGGAGCGAGCCCGGCCACTTGGTAAAGCAGGTAGAGCACAGTCTCCATGAAATTGTCCGGCTGCACAGGGCACCCCGGCACGTTGACGATCGGGAGGCCGGCCTTCGATCGCCAGTCCCATCCCAGGTAATCGGCCAGCCCCATGCAGCCAGTGGGATTTCCCTCCATCGCGTGGATGCCCCCATAGGTTGCGCACGTGCCTGCGCAAACGATCGCCAAAGCCTTCGGCGCGAGGCGGTCGATCCATTCGCAAGTCGTGATCGGCTGGCCCGTCTTGGAATCCGTGCCTAGCGCCGCCCAGTAGCCTTCCTTCTTGATCTTCTCGTTGGGGATCGAGCCCTCGACCACCAGAACGAACGGCTCCAGCTTGCCTTGATCAGCCAAATGCCAATACTTCAGAAAGTCGTCGCCGTTTTCATAAGCGAGTACGGGATTGTGCAAATGGACTTTGGGGAGGCCTGGAATGGAGCCCAGAATAACGTCTTCGATGCCGGGCTGGGTGGCTGCGGTTATCGAGACGGAGTCTCCGTCACAACCCAGTCCGGCGGTGATCCACAGAATGTGGACCTCGGCAACGGGTGAGGGCTTTTGGGTCTTCCGCCCATAAGGAACGGTGTCGGTTGGCATACCTGGCTCCTTTAAACTGCGTGGTTGGCGTGCTCGACGTGTACGCCTTATTGAACTCCCAAAACCCGAACCGCCTCAAGCGGAGCAATCCTAATTTCCTCTCCGTGGAAACCACTACTGCGAGCTAGGGGATTCCCCGGTGGAGCGCTGTCAGCGTGATCGAATAGCGCCGATCCGCTGATGGACTTCAAAGTGCAAACGAATTGTATGGAGGCTTTCACATGAAAATCTGGTCGATCGCCAGAGGCGCGGCGTGGGTAGCTATCGGCGCTCTCGTGATCATCAACATGCCTGACATCAAGCGCTATATCAGGATTAGCACCATGTGAAGACAGGAGCGAGTGCTCCAAGTGAAGCCTAAGGAATCACCACTGGAAAATCGCGCCTGGGCTGCTCGCGCGTTCACTTTGGCGGAAGACGTTGTTTACCTCGGCCTCCGAGTTCTGCTGGCGGGCTGTTCCTTGGTGCTTTTAGTTAGCGGGGCGATCAGTTTTGCTCAGAACTTGATGGCCGGCTCATTGGCGACCAAACATTGTCCCTCTCCTCGATCGAATTCTATTGATCCTTTTAGTGGTAGAGCTGCTGTATACCGTCCAGGTCTCCTTCCGGGAACACGCTCTCATTCCAGAACCATTTCTACTGGTTGGGCTGATTGCTGCGATCCGGCGCGTACTTGTGTCAACCGCGGAAATCGCGAATGTCAAGGACAAGCCTGACATGGAATTTCAACACTTAATCGTGGAGCTGGCCGTACTCACGTTTTTAACAGTTGCGCTCGTTATCTGCCTGGTTCTCCTCCGCAAACGAGGGATGGGGGCGGTGGCCGAGCGCGCAACCTGAGAGGGTGCTGAAAAACGCTTGCCGGTTTCCGCTCGCTCACGGTCGCGGTCCTGAACCGCGCATGTCAGTAAGCGGATTCGTTTTTTATTAAGCGGGCTTCTCGGCAACCGTCCACTGAATCGCGCGCTGAACCAGCTCACGGGCGTTTTTCAGCGATAATTTTTCTTTGATGTGGGCCTGATAGGACTCGACTGTCTTCACACTGATGTGAAGTTGTTCGGCGATTTGGCGGGTTCCGTGTCCCTCTCCGATCAACCGGAAGACCTCCAGCTCGCGATCCGTCAGGTCCGCGATAGGAGACCGCTCTTTCACCTGGACTCCGCCCACGAATCGGTGAAGCATACGGTTGGCCATCCTATCGCTGACATAGATCTCTCCGCCCAGGATGTGGCGAATTGCCACCAGCACGCGGTCGGTCGCCTCCTGCTTCATGATGTAACCGTTGGCGCCCGCGCGCAGCGCCCGTTCGGCGTAAAGAGACTCATCGAGCATGGATAGAATCAGGACCGGCAAATTCGGATCGCGTGCCCGAATGCTCTTGAGGAGATCCAGGCCGTCGGGCCCATTGAGAGAGATGTCTACCACGATCAAATCGGGCTTCAGCTCTTCGATCCGACTTAACGCCGAAGCGGCTTCCTCGGCATCGCCGCACACGGCCAGATCCGGTTCCCGATTGATGAGCAGCGTCAGACCCTGCCTGACGATGGGATGATCGTCAACAATTAAGACCGCGCTGCGGGCCGCCCTGGGCACGGCAGAGTCATGTCGCATTGGGCACCTCGGAGGGGCGCTCGGTGATCGGAAACATACATCTCACCAGGGTTCCGCCATTCGGTGCGGATTGCACGCTGAGCGATCCACTGATCATTTTGGCCCGATAGTTCATAATTCGCAGCCCGAGCCCGGACTGACCCTTGGTAATCGCGTCGAAACCGCAGCCGTCATCTCGAATCGTCAGCACGCCCCCGCCCTTCACAACAGCGAGCCCGATTGTAATGGTTTTTGCGCGTCCGTGCTTGATCGCGTTGGTCACCGCCTCCTGCGCAAGACGATAAAGATGCTCCGCCAGCACTTCATCAAGAACAAAAACGGGATCGCGACACTCGAAGCGGCAGCCGACGTGAAACAACTCGCTTACCTCGCCTGCCCAGTGCTCCAGCGCGGAAGTAAGGCCGTGAGCTTCGGAAACCACCGGCAATAGCCCCCGGGCCAGGGCGCGCGTCATTTTAATGGATTCGTTCACCAACGTCACGATCTTCCCTGCGTCGGCTGCCTCCGCAACCGATGATTCAGCCAGCCGCTCCTCGAGAACCTTGCCCATAAATGCGACGCCCGTCAGGTGCTGTCCCAGGCCATCGTGTAAATCCTGGCCGATCCGTCTCCGCTCGGTCTCGCTGATTTCAAGGATGGTTTTCTCCAGCTGTTTACGCTCGCTGATATCGCGAATGGCGCTCGAAACCAGCATGCCTTCTTCCGTCTCCATCGGACTGAGACTGATCTCCACCGGAAACTCATGCCCGTCCTTGTGCAAGCCGTACAGTTCCACGCCCGCGCCCATGGGTCGCACGCGAGGTTCGGAGATAAAGTTTCTGCGGTGGCCGGGATGCTTGCCGCGCAAGCGCCCCGGGACCAATACCTCGACCTCTTTCCCCAGGAGCTCACGCCGGCGGTAGCCGAACAGCTTCTCAACCTGCGCGTTCACCAGTACGATCTTCCCGCTCTGGTTGACTACTACGACCGCATCGGGGGCTGCCTCGAGCAGGCCTCGGAACTTCGCCTGCGCGCGCCTCTGCTCGGTGACATCGATCCCGGAAACGATGATGTAAGTGGGCGTTTGTTTGGTGCCAGGCAAGAGAGCGGCAGACCATGCAATCATTCTCTGTTTGCCGTCCCGCGTGACCCAACAGCTTTCGTATTCGGTGCGCGGGACGGTGTCGGGAATCCGGAGAAAAAGGTTTTTGAACTCGCCGGCTTCCTCCGGGGCGACAAATAGATCCCATATGCGCTGGTCTCTGGATTCCTCGACCGAATAACCGCTCATCTGCTCGCAGGCCCGATTGAAGCGGACAATCCGTCCTTCGCGGTCGAGCACGATGACCAGGGCGCCGACGGTATCGAAGATGGCCGAGACCAGGTTGCGTTCTTCCTGTAGCGCCTCTTGCACCTGTTTGAGTTCGGTAATGTCGAAGCCAACCCCATGAATGAACCAGGGCTCCCCATCATCGCGCCGGACCAGCCGGGCCTCGCAATGAAACCACACCACCCGTCCATCCCGAGCCAGGACACGATACGACGATCGCAGCGGCTTTCCCGAAAGGAACGTTTCCGCAGCTTCGTTGCTCCAGCGATTCTTGTCATCGGGATGGATCTGTTGATACCAGCGAACCGGATCTTCCAGCCACTCTTTTTGCGAAAAGCCGAGGGTCGCTTCAATCTGCGGGCTCACATAAGCTTCACCGATTCCTTCATCCAGGTACGCCATAAATACGACCGCGGGAATCTGGTCGAGCAGCACCCGGTATCTGGCCTCGAGGTCGGGGGGGTCTTGCTGAGTCCGAAGCGGCTTCTGGCCATTCGGGGCGGCTTGAAAGAACACACTGGCAAGATTTGCCAGAACTTTTTCAGCATCTCCGATGCCGGCTAGATCGATGGGTGGGGTGCTCATCCGCGGCGCCTATCCATCCCGGCGTCCCCGCCAGCTGGGCTCCTTGTTCAAGGATACCTGTGTAAATCGCCGCAGCGCATGGATCGCGCGGCCGTAGGTCATCACCGCTTTTGAAGACAGCAATGATCCCGGCGGCTGATTCATGAAGGGCATAAATTTGTCGGGGAATCCCGGCATGGTGCATCCGATGCAAATTCCTCCCACGTTGGGGCACCCTCCGATGCCCGACATCCAACCCCTTTTGCCGACGTTGCATTGCACCACCGGGCCCCAGCAGCCGAGTTTCACGATGCAGGTGCGCAATCCGTATTCCTCGGCAAATTCGGCTTGCTCATAATAGCCGCCGCGATCGCAGCCTTCGTGCACGGTTTGACCAAACAGCCAGGTGGGCCGGAGCGCATCGTCGAGAGGGATCATGGGCGCCCGCCCCGCCGCCATGTGGAGCAGGTACAGCAAAGTTTCCATGAAATTGTCGGGCTGCACCGGACATCCGGGGACGCACACGATGGGAATGCCGGGGTGCGATTTCCATTCCCATCCCAAATAATCGGCCAGCCCCATGCAGCCTGTCGGATTGCCCTCCATAGCGTGAATTCCACCGTATGTCGCGCACGTTCCGGCCGCCATGATGGCCCAGGCCCGGGGCGCCAGGCGATCGATCCATTCGCACGTGGTGATGGGCTGACCGGTCTTGCGATCAGTTCCGAAGGACGCCCAATAGCCTTCCGTTTTATTAGTTTCGTCAGGAATCGATCCCTCCACAACAAGGATAAAAGGCGCGAGCCTGCCTTCCGCGGCCCGGTGGAAACGCTCCAGAAATTCGTCTCCGTTTTCGTACGCCAGGAACAGATTGTGAAAATTGACCTTCGGAATCCATGGAAGGGCTCCGAGAACCAGGTCCTCGATGCTCGGCTGGGTCGCCGCAGTCATGGCGATCGTATCGCCGTCGCAGCTCAGTCCGGCGCTGATCCAAAGGACGTCAATCTCTTTGATCAGGCTCGCGATCGGGCTTTCCATCGTTCCATCGGAAATATCGTTGGGCATGGAGAACTGCGATCCGCTCACATTCTGACAGATTCTACCCCGTTGCGGCTCAGCCCGCCGTCATCGCCGTATGGTTCGCGGGTCCGAAACCGCGGCCGCGGAACGATCCGGCTGCCCTTGGCTGTGGCATTCGCCGTCATCGCGTTCGAATCGGGCGATCACACGAACTTCGTGTTACACTAAATTCGTGTTGAAGAACGTAACCGTTACGGTCGAGGAAGAGGCCTTGAAATGGGCGCGGCGGCAGGCCGCCGAGAAGGGCACATCCGTTTCGAAGCTGGTCGGCCAGATGTTGAAGCGCGAGATGCGCAACGGTGACTCGTATTGGACAGCCTACGCGGGATGGAAGAAGCTGAAGCCGGTGCGCACACGCGGTGTCCTCCCCATCCGCCGCAAAAACACCTATGACCGTGGGCGATAGTTTCTTCCTGGACACGAATATTCTGCTCTACCGATTGAGTATCAATGACCGGGCAAAGCAGCGCGCCGCGCAGGATTGGATATCCGCTCTTTGGGTCGCGGAGCGGGGGCGTATCAGTTGGCAGGTGGTTTACGAATTCTACTCGAACGCAGTTGGTAAGCTCGGCATTCCGGCCGTGACCGCCCGTCGCGCGGTTGAGCAATGGATGGCATGGAATCCGCAGCAGCCCACTTTGGAGCTGGTCCAGCGGGCCTGGCACTGGTGCGATGCGGCGCAGATCAATTTCTGGGACGCGCTCATCGTCGCGGCCGCGGAACACTCCGGCTGCCGTTGGCTGCTGAGCGAAGATTTTCAAGCGGGGCAGCGGTTTGGCACGGTGACGGTGGTTAATCCGTTCCGGCGCGCTGCTGTTGAGTTTGGGCTTTCCATTCGATGATCGGTTATGGGCTGGTGCGTTTTGTTCGCATTTGCCGTCGCCGCGTTTGGTCAGGCGGCCGACGATCCGCATCCCCGCTATCTCCCCGGCTGCACGCCGCGATCCGCGGCTGTTTGAAGCGAGGACTGAACTGCCGGTAACGAAGCGCGGTAACCTTCCGGAGTTTGGCCGCATCTGTTATCCTCGGAGGTTGGGTTCCCGATAGTCTTGAAAGTTCTTTAAAACGTTAGAGGTCCGTCATGTCCGGTCATTCCAAATGGGCGACGATCAAACATAAGAAGGGCGCCCTTGACGCCAAACGCGGAAAAATTTTCACGCGAATCATCAAGGAAATCATGATTGCGGCGCGCAGCGGGGGCGATCCGGACGGCAATCCACGCCTGCGCACCGCGATAACCGCCGCCAAGGGCGTCAGCATGCCGGCGGACAATATCAAGCGCGCCATCATGCGCGGCACGGGGGAGCTGGAGGGCGGCCAGATCGACGAAATCATGTTCGAAGGCTACGGGCCGGGCGGCGCGGCGGTACTGGTCTCGGTGGCCACCGATAACCGCAACCGCACCGTCAGCGACATCCGGCACATGTTCTCAAAGAATGGCGGCAATCTGGGCGAGCAAGGCAGCGTCTCGTGGATGTTCGAGCGCAAGAGCCAGATCATTATCGAAGGGGACAAAGCGCCTCCCGAGGACGATCTGATGGCATTGGTGCTCGACGCCGGCGCCGAGGATCTCCGCAACGAAGGAGGGAACTGGGAGGTGATCTCGGCGCCCGAGTCCCACGTGCAGGTTCTCGAGACCATTCAGAAGGCCGGGATTCCGACCGAATCGGCCGACATCGCCATGGTGCCCAAAAACCTGATCAAGCTGGAAGGCAAAAACGCCAGCGGAATGCTCAGGTTGACGGAGGCCCTGGAGGAACACGACGACGTACAGAACGTGTATTCCAACTTCGACATCGACGAAAAGGAGCTGGAGGCGATGGCGTAGGGCGGGCGCGCCGGGCCGTTCCTCATGTTGCAATTCATGAGAGTGTTGGGGATCGACTGCGGAACCGAACGCACGGGTTGGGGCGTGATCGAAAGCGACGGGCGCCGGCATAGCGTTGTGGGGCACGGCGTGATCGCGTTGGCCTCGCGCGCTCCTTTTGAAGAGCGCCTGGCCACGATTGCGGAAGCGCTGCGATTGGTCATCGCCCAGCACGCGCCGGCGGCGGCCGCGGTCGAAGAGATTTTCTACTCCCAGAACGTCAAGACGGCACTCAAGCTGGCGCACGTGCGCGGAGTTGCGCTGCTGGCCATCGCGCAGGCGGGCGTGGCGCTGGGTGAATACTCTCCGCTCGAGGTGAAGATGAGCGTGGTCGGCTACGGGCGGGCCGAAAAGCGCCAGGTGCAGCTGATGGTGC
>Ga0209167_10001379_pt1 | contig 14499 bp, 9 predicted proteins | sample Coa_R1_9_FD_187154 | JGI IMG/M metagenome (GOLD analysis project Ga0209167, IMG submission 187154) | Surface soil microbial communities from Centralia Pennsylvania, which are recovering from an underground coalmine fire - Coalmine... | ecosystem: Environmental > Terrestrial > Soil > Unclassified... | reverse complement strand
TGGTTCGACAAGTTTGCGATGAAAATGCTTCGGGCCAAAAGGAGCGTTCACGAAAACCTGCAGAGCCACTTCGATGTCCTGGATAAGCGCCTGCGAACGTTAGTTGTTCGCATCAGGGAACTTGCCCAGCAGGTTTTTGATTTAGGACTGACCGTCGATATACGACCGCGACCGGTTACCGCCGGGACCGGCACCTCATCTGATCTGCAGGGCGTTGGCCTGGGACGCAACGTAAATCCGGCTCCAGGTTATCGTGACTTTCTGATTCGAAGTAGCGGGAACCTATCGAATGCCCAACTTTGTGGGCGGCTTGATTTTTACCTGGACCTGGCTCGCGACCAGCCTGCGATAGGCCTTCCGGAAAACTGGGTGACAAAGTTCGGAGTGAAGAAGTACTCAGAGGCATATGAGGATCCGAAGTGTAGAGCCTTGGTCCAAAAGTTAATCGCAAAGGTAAAGCACGAACTGTAGGTTCTTACCTTCCGAATTTGACCCTCTTACCTTCCCTCAGCACAACCGCAAGGATATAGCGGTCCGTAGACGACGCGGACTTACCCGCGAAGTATTCAGATTCCGCTTTTCCACACAACTTTCCGTTTGTCCCGCACTATTCCTCACACGCGTCGAACCCAGAGATATGGATGAAATATATAAAGGAAATGACAGTGATCGGAGAAGCGATGAACGAAGAATGGCGGGATGGGATGGTTGTCTGGTTGGAAGAGTTTCCATGGTTGTGGTTTTGCAGTTTGACATTTAGACCGGGCTTGTCACCGGCCCAGGCGCGCTGGCGCTTGCGCCTTTGGGTCAGCGAACTGCGCGAAGCGCTCGGCACAAAGGATTTCGAATGGCTCGGCGTTCCAGAATTTGGGCGAACTGGCGCGGATTTTCATTTCCACCTTCTCGTCGGCGGTCTCCGGGATTGGCAGGCGGCCGAGCGCGAAGAGTGGATGCGCCGCTGGTTCAAGCTTGCAGGCGAAGGACAGATCGACATCTACCGGCCGGGAATCGGAGGCGTCGACTACATCCTGAAATCCGTCGGACCGAACGATACGGACGAAATCGAATTTCACCTCGTTTCTCGGACGCGGCTCCAATCCCGTTTTGGTGCGAAATGACCGGCGACGAAAGGATTCTCCTCACAGCGAGAGAAGTGGCGGCGTTGACCGGGTTCAGCGAGGGCACGATACGACATTGGGTCAGTGAATTAAGGATTCCCGTCGTCCGAATCTCAGCGCGTTGCGTTCGATTCCGCCGGTCCGATCTCGATCGATGGATTGCCGAGCGAGTCGTGGACGCTGCCGACCGAGACGTCCCTGTAGGCCGGAAAGGACGATAGCCAGTGGCAGCAACCCAACTCCCCCACGGAAGTCTGTTGAGATGGGCGGCGCAGGAGTCCTGGGATTGGCTGCTGGCGCTTCCGCTTCCGCAATATCCTGCCCCGGAACTCGCGGAGGTGAATTCCTGGTCTTGGATTCGATCCGTTGAACGGCTGGATGCGACGTGGTCGTTCCGATTCATCAGATTTGCGCGGATCGGGCGATTCGTGTCGGTAAACGACGTCGAGGAGGTCTTGATGCTGGTGGGTGGCTTGGGCTCCGGCGAGTGGCGCTATTGGTCGCTGCAGTGGGCGGCCCGCAATGGTGACCGAGAGGCGCGCGGCCGGAAACTGTGGAGTGCACGCGATGGCAAGCCGCTGGGTCCGGTATTACGAAAAGCCTGCGGCGAGGGACGGTTCCTCATCCACATGCAACATGGTCCGACGAAGTTAGTGGACGAGCGGTGTTTGAAGGTGGATGAGAACGGCATCCCTTACGATCCCATACTTCGCAAGCGTCTCAAGCGCGGCTTGAGTGCGGCCGAGCGCAAGGCCTTACAGCCACCGCCGGGGATCGTGGTATCGCGGAACGGAACGAGTCGGAAGTCACTGTTTTATTGGGACCCGAAGGCTGAATGTTGGCGGTTCCCAGAGGACAATCAATGAAACAACCAAAGGACGTATCGACCGGCCTGTTGAGGTGGTGCACGAGAATCGGTTGGGATCTACTGCTGATCCTGTTCAGCCGGCCGGACGCAACAACCGCGGAAACCAACCAGCACTTTCACGAATGGATCCTAGAGGTTGAGCGCGAACTCGGCACGCCAGATTTTCGGTGGGCTCGCATCCTACCGCGGAATGAAGGGGAACCACCGGCGGGCTTTTTCGTGCTGATCGGCGGACTCAGTTCGGAAGACTTGGCGTCCTGGCGGCGTCGTTGGTGCGTCATCAGCGGTGCCCCACGAGAGCGGAGTGGGTCTCTGTACAGTCAGACACGCGATGGTAGGCGCATGGGATCACTTTTGCGCTCGTTGCTGGAGCAGGGCGATTTCGATATCGAGGTGCGAGTCGGCCCGCGAATCGAGCGCCCCCCACACCGACGGCCGACAACGGAGGCACCTCAATCGCTGTAGACGTGAGACGGCTCGTGAACCATCAACCGAAGTGAAGGCGGTGCGCATTCTTTGCGTCTCGTTCACTAGATTCCCAGACTCCACTGCGCGCTCGTAAGCGGCTTGGCACAACCGCCGTAGTTATCATATAATTACTAACAGGAGTACTGAACAATAAACGGAGGGGCAATGAAACAAACGAAAGTCGCCATTTACACGAGAATTTCCACGCAGGATCAATCCAGCGAAGGCCAGGAACACGAGTTGAAAGAGTACGCCAAGCACCGCGGCTGGTCCGTGGCGCAGGTCTACGCCGATAAAATTTCAGGACTGAAGAGTTCCCGCCCGGCATTGGACCAATTACTGGCGGACGCCAGGAAGCGAAAATTCGACTGCGTCCTCGTGTGGCGCATCGATCGGCTAGGCCGGTCAGTTTCGCATTTGTTGGAAGTGCTGGAAACATTCAAGACACTCGACATCAAATTTCTATCCCTTTGCGAGTCGATCGACACCTCTACCCCTGCGGGCATGATGGTGTTCACCGTACTTGCGGCGGCAGCCGCCCTAGAGAGACAAATTCTGGTCGAAAGAATTCGGATGGGACTCGGCAATGCGAAGCGGCGAGGAGTGCAGCTTGGCCGCCCGGCAAAAAAGAAACTCGACGCCGGGGAAATCTCGAAGGTGCGCGCAGAACGGTCGAAGGGCGCAACGTTGAGACAGCTTGCGAAAGCGCATGGCGCTTCACTATGGAGCATTCACAGAGTTTGTTCTAGGTAGGAAATTACAGGTTTTGGAAACTAAAGGTTTCAAACACTCGGACAGGCGGACACTAAATACCCTATTTTGAATGACTTAAGTAACGCGATTTCATGGGGGATTTCAAACAACGCGAAATAAGGGCTTTTCACGGTTTCGAATTCGAACCTCGTACCCACACCGTTACCATCCCGTTATCCCTCGCCAAAACCCGCCCAAACGGCATCCTCCGTCGTTCTGATCGGTTTGTTCCTCCCTCTCGAACTCTCCAAAACCGCCGTTCCGGGGACGTGTGATGGGAGGCCTCTACCGCCGTAAATGGACCGACCGGCGCGGGAAGACCCATCAAAGCAAGGTCTGGTGGATGGCTTATGTGGTCGCTGGCAAGCAGCATTGCGAGACCACGCGCACAACGAACAAGCGTCTTGCACAGAAGCTCCTCGCTATTCGGCGCGCTGAAATTGCCGAGGGCCGATTCCCCGGCCTCTTGAAGTCGCATCCGCCCCCGCTGAAGACCTACCTCGCGCAATACCTCGAATCACGCACCGACCTTCACCCAAACACGCGCACGCGGTACGCGGTTTCGAGGAGGGCTCTGGAAGATTTCTTTGGCGGCACTCGCCTTCCCGACATCACGGACGCCCGCATCGAAGAGTACAAGGCGGAGAGAAGGAAGGGAGGGACGGGACCGGCGGGAGTGAATCGAGATTTCTCGTTGCTACGGCAGGTTCTCCAACAGGCGAAGAGGGAGCGTTACATCGCGCAGAATCCACTCGGAGATAGAGAGCATTTTCTGGACGAACGAAAGCAGCGCCTGCAGGCCAAACCATTCACGATCGAGGAGGAGCAGCGGCTGCTGGCAGTGGCGAAGGGTTATCTTCGCCCGCTGCTCATACTGCTGTTGGATACCGGCCTCAGGCCAAATGCGGAGGCGCTGCCGCTGAAGTGGAAAGATATCGATTCCGAGCGCGGGATGATCACCGTGGTTGCATCGAAAACGCCTGCCGGACTGAGAACCGTGCCAATGACGACAAGGCTCAAGGCGGAGTTGCTCCGCTGGAAGGAGCTGACGGGACCGAAACATTCTGAGTTCGTCTTCTTCTATCCGCGAAACCCAGCAAAGCACTTGCTACAGGTTCCAAAAACTTGGAAGCGAACGCTGAAGGAAGCAAATGTTGCGAAACGCCGCCTATACGACTGCAGGGCCAGTTTTTGCACTCGTGCTTTTCAGTGTGGGATTCCACCCCTCCTCATCGAACTCCTGATGGGTCATGCTGGCAGTAGCCTGGTTCATACCTATGCCAAAGCAGATGACGATTTCAAGAAGGACGCAGCGGCGAAGCTGGAAGCGTTCATCACCTCAAAGATTCCTGCCGAAAATATCGTCACGGACCCGACGACCTGGGTCAATTAAGCTTCGGAAAAGCAAATGGGCTTGCATCCCTGTCCTGAAGCAAGCCAAAGCCGAATACGCCAAGCTCAAGTAATTCCCGCGCGGCCAAACGCCGCTCCGGAGTTGTGTGGTGCCCTCGTCTCGCTTGTTTACACTGAGCGCAGGGAATGTGCACTGAGCCAACCGAACGTGCCGGCGATTTGCTCGGGATTTAAATGTAGCGCCTGCCCGCCGCAGGCAGGCTGCGGCATTCTCCCTGTTTGTCCGTTAACGGGTTAGGCTATAGGGCGGGGAAAAGTGATACACCCCAACGAGACGCTCGGAGCTTCCAGTTCCCGCACGCCAGCCCGCTATTGCCTCGCGGCTTTGAGCCGCTTGAACTCGAATAAATTTGAGTCGTTCGTTTGTCGGGAGTATTATTTTTTTACAGCATGTCCAGAAACAGCGCACCAACAAAAGCCACCGGGGGCGGTGGCTATACATTCGCTGACAAAGTCGGCGCGTCCTTTCTTGCGCGAATGCTCGGAAGAGAGTTTCCCGTCGAGCCCGAATTCGGAACGATTTCGCAATTGCATTTCGAGGCTCGCGATGCGGGCCAGATCCTCGATGATCTGGGGCTGGTCCTGAGGCATGGTACGGAATCGACGCGCTGTGCCATCTCCGTAAAGAGCAACCGGCAGTTGACGAAAACAGGCTTTAACGCGGAGTTCGTCGGCGATGCGTGGGAGCAGTGGACTGCCGCTTTTTTCAACAAAGAGACCGATCTTCTGGGCCTTATTGTGGGCGTGATTGACGCCCCGACCCTGGAGGAATGGCGGGAAATGCAAACACAGGGCTTCGCTGCCACGCCCGAACGCTTGCTGCAGAGAATGACGGATATGAACCAGTCCTCCGCCGTTCAACGCGCGATTTTCGAGAGTCTGCGCAGAGAACAAACCGGTGTGAAGCCCGAACCTTTGAAGACGGCGCGGCTCGCATCCCGGATTCGCGTCCTCCCCTTCCTGGACGGCGACGAAGGGAAAAGCATAAATCTCTGCGCGGCACTTCTGATCGACGGCAGCATCGGTGAAGGCACGAAACTGTGGGCACGATTGCTGCAGTTGGCGGCGGAAAACCGGGCGGCCGGGGGATTCTTCGACCTGTCGAAACTAGTCCGCGTGCTGCGGCCAGATTTCGAGCTGCACGATTACCCGGATTTTGAGGCCGACTGGCAGCGCATTGAAGCGATCTCGCGTGAAAATCTGAAGAATGTCAGGGGCATACTCGGCGCGGGTGTGCATCTGGCCCGCACGGAACAGCTAAAGATCGTTTCGGACGTAGTTGCTGCCCACAAGGTGGTCGTGATCGCCGGAGAATCGGGGAGCGGGAAATCTGCACTAGTCGCGCAACTGGCAGCTGACGGAGGTCTGTTCAAACGGATTATCTGGTTAAACGCCCAGCAGCTATCGAAAGCGGGACAGGCCGAGATCGCGCACGCTTACGGGCTTCGCCACAGCATTCCCGAGCTGATTCGTAATTCGAGCCTCCGCGGCTGCGCGCTGGTGGTCGATGGCTTTGAAAAAATGGAAGGTGACGCCAGGAAGCGCGCGCTTGAATTGATTGCGGCGGTCAAGGATGAGGGATTTGTCGGGTGGACACTGATCGTCACATGCCAGACACAAACATGGGATTCCCTGCAGGACACGCTCATAGCAACCGGGATCACCGACATTCACAGGGTGGAATTCGAAGTTCCCACAATCCAGGAAATCTACGACGCGATCCCTCACCTGCCGGAGATTCGCTACTTGCTCCAACGGAGTCAACTGCGGCCCATCCTGCGCAACCTGGTCATGCTCGACTGGGTGCTGAGAGCGGACATTGCCAAGAAACTTTCGGACTCTTCTCAGGTGTGGATCGGCGAAACCGAACTTATCGACCGGATATGGGAGCATTGGATTGGCAGCACAGCCATGCGCTCCTCGCGCGATCGGCTGTTGCGCACACTGGGCCGCGAAGAGGGACACAAGCTCAGCGGAGCAGTTCATATTGATGCCATCGACGGCAATCAGCTGGAACTGCTTGGAACACTCGCACAGGAAGGGTTGATACGGGAGAACCTCCCATCCGTGCAATTTCCACACGATCTGATGGGCGACTGGGCTCGGTATCGTGTCCTTGTGTTTGCGCAGAAAAACGCAATTTCAGAGATCAAGGCAATTGCCTCTGTCCCTCGCTGGGGCCGGGCGATTCGACTCTTTGCCCAGTCACTCGCTGAGAGGCAGGACGACCTCCAGTCCTGGAAATCGACATGGGATCAACTCTCAGGGGCCGATACGGAAACAATTCTGGCGAGCGACATCTTTTTAGACGGTCTCGTCTTTGCCGCAAATTCGGAAGTGCTGCTGGAGCAAGTCTGGCCGATTCTTATCGCCGATGGCGGCACGATTCTGCGACGCCTGCTGAAACGCTTGCAAAACGCGGCATCGATACCCGACCTTCGAATCCGCGGACTGATCGATCCAAAATATGCAGACCAATCGGAGGCGTGGTTTCGCATTCCGCACCCGCTCTACTGGAGTCCCGCTCTGAATGTTTTCAGCAGGCACGCCCGCGATCTGGCCGAACACGCCCTGCTGCCTGCGGCGGAGATCTGCACTCTGTGGCTTCGCACGATGCCGGAGGGCATGCCGGGTCGTCAGGAAGCTGGCCTCATTGCGCTGGAACTTGCGAAAGAAGCGCAGGGGCGCATCGCCGAGGGCAGGCATTTCACGGACAAGGACAAAGTAGTGTACGAGGCACTTCTGTGGGCAGCGAGGGAATTCCCCGACGACGTTGCACAGATTGCCCTTGAACTGAGCAGAAGGCGTGACGAGCCGAGGCATGCCATCGAGCGGGCTATCGCTGCAGATGAGGAAGAGAAGAAACGCCACGAGGAATGGTTCAGAAAGAATCCCGAACAGAAAAAAACGAAGCGGCCTCCTCCACCCGTGATGTTGTCGATGCCTCGTGGGCCCCTGCGGGCACAATCTGACGACGGGCCGGATCGCGAAGTGTCGGAAGGATTCCGCTCCGCGGTGCTCGACAACGGCGCGCTTTCGTCTTTGATCGCCGTCCGCCCGGAGGCGGCTAGGGAAGTTCTGCTGGCGGTGTGCATAGACGAGCCCAAACCGACAGATCCCTACGGGGACCGCTTCCCACTCTTTGCCGATTTCGGGCTCGCAGACTGGCGACTGGGTTATCCGGCCTGTTACTGGAAAGGTCCTTTCCTGGCATTTCTTCAGGGAGCGCCGCAACAGGGCCTCGATTCGATCATCCGGCTCGTCAACTACGCAACCCGGCGATGGCTTGAAGACGCTGGCGCGCAGCTGACCGAAGAGCAGCGTGCGAAGTACGGGCTTGAATTTCAATTCGCTGACAGAACCGTGTGCTGGCTCGGCGATGGCAATGTATTTGGCTGGCATCGTTATCTACCGCAAGATGGTGATGCGGTAGAAGTGGCGCTAATGGCCCTGGAAAAGTGGCTTTACGACGAAGTCGACGCAGGCAGGAGCCTCGCACCCTGGGTGCAGCAGATTTATGACGGTGCCGAATCGCTCGCCTTTGCCGGAGTTTTGGTAGCCGTCGGAATGAAATACCCCGGACTTTTCACCAAGGAGTTACAACCTCTTCTGGGAAATTTTCACGTTTATGAGTGTCAGGCGAGTTGGGCAGGCAATGAATCACAGGAGGCATGGGCGATTGCGCTGACGGGGCAGCCGCAAACCGCGATTCAATGGGCGGTTGAGTGGCACCGGATGCCTCACAGACGGGCTCTGCTTCGCGATGGCACGCCGATTCTGATGATTCAAGATGAACGAACGCGTAATTATCTTCGGGGGCGTGTCGAGGAGTGGGCGAAGCAACCTGTGTACAGCGACAAGGAACGCGAGCAGTTGCAATTCTTCCTCGCGCGGTTCGATTTGAACAACTATACGCAGACGCCGCAGCCCGATGGCTCCGTCATGATTACGATGCGCTGGCCTGAAGAGTTAGAAGATAAGGTCAAGAACGGGCAGGACGACCGGGAGCTGAATATGCTGTCGCTGACGCTAGCTTCAACGGCCCGCGCCTACCTGTCCGAACGCAAGTCACTTCAAGCAGCAAGCCTGCCGGAATTTGCCCGCAAGACTCAGCGCCTTTCCGAATGGCACCCTCCCGACGTTGATGCGCAACACGAGCAGTATCGGGTGAATTCTGTCGCGGGAGGGATCGCGGTGCTTATCATTCAGCATCGCGACTGGCTCAGGCAGAATCCTGACATTGAACGATGGTGCCTGGGGATCTTACGCGGATTACGGCTGCCGGAGGGTTCTGCCCTTGATTCCTCGATGTCGGCGCTCGATTCCACTGCCGAGTCGTTTATGGGCGAAGCTGGCGTGGCCTTGTTGCTGGAGAGCGACGAAGAATGGGTGCGGCGTCTCGCATTCGAGGGCGTCACGGGCTTCTACTACAACTCCACTTTCCAGACGATGTTTCGTGCCTATTTGCTGCGCGAGAAACTGGGAGAGGAGTTCGCTGAGCTGATAAACGTCGTAGTGCTCTGGTCTGCCCTTCGCCGGGGAGCAAACCGGGAGTCAGGATACGAGGCCAGCCGCGACTTGTTAGCCCGATACAAAGCGGCACTCTTTAGGCGCTACAACGCCGGAAAACTGAAGGGAGCGCTGCTAGCGGTTACCCGAGCGGACTCTCTTGGCAACGCCTTGGTCGAGCGCATTTCCCGCAGGACGATGTCTGCGGCAGAGCGACAGACGCGGGAAGACCGCAAAAACCGGGTTCGCGAAGACGGTAGGCACCGTCGAGACCTGGACCGCGACATTCCCAATCTCGATTTCTACGTGCTGCAAAAGGGACTGGGATTTCTTTGGGCGATGGTACGCGAACCGCAGCCGACAGACGAGCCCATGTTGCGTCACCTCGTAAACGATCTGTTCGCCGTGGAAATGCGCACCCTGCCGACACCCGGACGGAGGGAAGAGCGGCACGAGATCGAGGGTACGCCTTATGAATTTGATCGGTGGGTTATGGCCCGCGCGGCGGAATTTGTTGTTAAGGAAAACTCGGTCGAAGTTGCGCGGAGATTTTACCGCCCCATACTCGATCTTGGCCCGGCCGGACGGTATTGGGTCGAGGACTTCCTGCGGACATGGGTGCGCACGGGGCTGGAGATGACCTCCGATCCGGCTTCTTTCGCCAGAATCTGGACGGAAATGGTGGACTATGCGATGGCTTTGCCTGCCTGGCAGCCAAGTCCACATGGCCGTTGGTCGCGCGCCGAGTCGCTCGCCGTCGATCTCGTAGGCTTGCGCGATGATTCGGCAAAGGTTCTGGGCCAGACGAAGCATGTGGCAGTCGTCCGGGCGATGAAACCCGTGTTTGAGCGGTGGTCATTGGCATGGCTCAATCACGCGTCTGCGGCGGGATGGTTTTCGCATTTCCTGACGACCGACTCCGGCGCCGTTTTGCTGGTAACGGGAATCGAGGAACTAGCAAAGGTTGTGGGATCGTTTGAGGACAGTGACTGGCACCAGCAGGGACTCGGGGGAATCTTCACCGATGCGCTTGCGGCGTGCTGGAAGCAAAAGCAAAACGAAATCGAGCAACAGCCTGAGTTGAAAGAGGCTTTTCTTAAGATTCTTGGTGCACTTTGCGCTCGTCAGGTTCCGGAAGCGCTGCACCTCCGAAGCAAAGTATCGGAAGCTCTCGGCAACCGAACACAATCGACTCCCGCCACTATTCTGTAGTTGAAATGCCTACAAGCCGCGCGAGCGTTGGCCAGTGCCGTGGATGCGGGTACGCGGGAGCCTGCCCGAATGAAGGTCGCATAGGGCTCTGAAATTCCAAGTGCTGATCAACCTTCTGCCCGGTATCAGGACTTCCTCACGCTGTGGAAAGATGCCGACCCCGATATCCCTATCCTGAAGCAAGCCAAGGCGGAGTACTCGAAGCTTCGGTAGTCGATCCGCACCTGCACTCCATTTGATCTTCTGATGACAGGTCGGCAACCCCGGACGCTATGGTTAGCTACCAATTGATTCTAGGACCTTGGGGAAAAACGGATGGTGAAATCCTGGCGAGACGGCTTGAAAATGTCGTCGAAACTACTACGAATTTACTACAGTTGGCCTTTTGGGGCTCCTCCGATCAAAACGCACAATCGGCAGAACTCCCTAGAAATCAAGGAGTAAGGGTGGTGCCGGCGGTGGGACTCGAACCCACGACCTAGGGATTATGAGACCCTCGCTCTACCCCTGAGCTACACCGGCACGAAGGTAACGGCTTCTGCCTGCAGTCCGAACCGTAAATTCGATGCTACGGACGGCTCCGCAAAGTGTCAAGCGACGTGCGGAGGCAACGCCACACCTGCGAGCGGCCTGGCGCGCCTCGAATTCCCTGCGTGAAATGATGAGGAGAACAAACGGGAATTGCCGAGAGAACCCAGCGGCTTTACTTCGCGCGTCCGAACAGCGCGACTAGAATCTCCATCGTGCGCGTATCGATTTCCCGCAAAGTCCCGTATGCAGTCGCGAGAGCGCGCGCAGCCTTGGCAAATTCTTCCCTGAAAATCCGAATCTCTTTTCGCATGAAGCGCGAATCTTCTCAAGTCAATAGGGGTGGATCAAGCATTTTCAGCGCGCGAGTCGCTTACCAATCACCGTTTGGCGAGAGGGATCACGAAACGCAAGGCCGTATGCGTTTCCGAGAAGCGGCAAACCTTATTATCCACGAGGCCGGCGGCCTTTCCCGCGGCAATCACTTCCACTTCACGGATATGCGTTCGGCCCTTGGGATAAACGACCCAGATCGCGCCGTTTTTGCGAATCTTTTCCGCAAGCGACTTGAGGCGCCGCAGATCGTTCACACCGCCGGCTCCGAGCAAAACGATGTCCAAGCCGTCCGTCACCGAATCGCGCGGAAAATCGGAGACGCGCGAGGCAAGCTCGTCGAAGAAGGATGAATCCTCTACGTCCAGAACCGCGATCGCTTGTCCCGATTTGATTCCGAGCTTGTCGAGCAGCGATCGATGGGAATAGTCCCGCTCGGGAGGACGCGAAGTCTTACCTTTGGCTGTAGGGCGGGACACGGGTGGACTCGACAGGGCTGAGCCGCGCAAGCACTTGATAAGCCGATCTTCTCGCTGTAAAAACACGCGATTTTCAAAGACGCAGCCTAGCCGCATGGCTTGAGCCAGTCGTCTAGGGGTTCGAACTCATACATGCCCGATTCACTTATATCCTACGCCGCTTCGCGACAGCGGGGCGAACGAGACGGCGCCATTCTGGAAATCGATCTCGGTGAAGACTTTCGTTGTGTTCAAAACGGGAATGTAACCGACAATTTGATGTGTTCCGGTGTCGATTACGTCTCCACTCTGACCGACAAATACGAATTTCCCATCGCGGCTGTGAGTTATCCAGGGGCCAAACGCCGTGTACGGATGTTGTAACTGAATGTCGGCGACCTGCTTCGGCGCAGACGACGGTAATCCACTTACGTCGAAGACATGAACACAATTATTGTAGTAGTCCACAACATAGATCTGCTTGCCATCTGGCGACAACGAGATGCCGTGACTGCACGAAACGTACGGTGTGCATCCCGCATTGAGAAATCCCGAAACTTTCGCAGTGTAAAGAATATTCCCCGCTGGAATGCTGCCAACCTGAAATCCATTCAAACCCATCGTGGTCATGAACGCATACTGCTCGTTCGCATCAATCGTGAAGGGGCGCATCTCCTTACCGAGAACGGGTCCAATTTGTGCGGAAACGGAGCCATCGGAGACGTTGGCCCGCACCAGGTGATTCTGCGAATCGCCGTTCGTGTCGCGGCCTATTCCGCCCATGTAAACGTGAGTGCCGTCGTTGCTCACAATGGTGTTATGCGGGGCGGTGACGCCACTGTCGATCGTCCCCAAGACGTTCCCGCTGGAGGTGTCGACCTTGTACCACAACGAATGGTCATGATCGCCTTCCCCGGTGGGCATGTAGAGAGTCTTTCCGTCTGGCGTTATGGAAGGGCTGTCGATTCCCGGCGGGAACGTGTTATTCCAGACGACTGTATCGCTGGCCAGGGAATATTTCATCAAGTATGGAGTGCAGGCCAGCGGAGAGGTGCACCCCTCCGTGATGTATAGAAAGCCGCCGACTTTAGAAGCCACGGCTCCTCGTATTTCTTCGTTCGACGTGCCCGCCGAAATCCGCTTGATTTGCTTGAAGCCGTTGCCAATATCATAGACGGTGACAACGGGGCCCTGAGTAACAGCGTAGAGGTAGTCGGTAGTTGCGGCGGCGGTGGCTGCATCATGGGCCGCCGTTACGTTGAACCCGTTTGGAGCTGTTGCAGGAGCTACCCCCGGGTCGCTAACCGTCACGGCGTACGTCCCGGCAGCCAACGTGGGAACCGAAGTCTTCAGCTGGGTCGAGTTTTCGACGACCGTCGAATTGCCTGCGACGCTGCCGAAGCTGACGGTTGCGCCTGCAACGAAATTCGTTCCGACGATGGTCACCACTGTGCCAGGAGCGCCAGAGGCCGGGGACATAGACGTGATCGCCGGCTTGGCCTTAGGGCCAACTTTGATCGTAAGAGTGCTCGATCCCTGATTTCCGGAGGAATCCGCCACGAGCGCCACAAACGCGAAGCTTCCCGCTGCCTTCGGTTGACCTGAAATCATCCCCGTGGAACTTTGGAGGGCCAGTCCCGGAGGCAGTTGGCCCCCATCGATGCTCCAGGTATACGGCGGCGTGCCATTCGTTGCTGTCAGATTCGCCGTGTAGTCCGTGCCGATAGCAGCCTCGGGAAGACTGCTATTGGCGACTTGCGGTTGGGCGGGCAAACTGTGCCCACCAGCCGCACAGCCCGAGAGAAGGACCGCGCACAAGAAGGCTAGCAAAACAATCCCCAGTCTTCCTGACGCACTCGCTTCGGTTGCTTTTTGTGGGATTCGGCTCGAAACGTGCGATTGAAGGTTATAAAGATACACGCGACCCGGACGGAGCAAAACAAGACCTCCCAGTTGGGATTCGCCGGGCTTAATCTAGGATAAGCTCTCGCGAAGAAAGGGCAATCCTGTTCGGGGTCCAGAGGGGTAACTGTACCTCGGGACAGTGCCGATGGAGGTCTGAAGATCATTGTGGAACTGCAACGTCCGTCGCGGATCGTAGCAGAAAATCAGTATTCGCCGGCTGTCCCTTCGAGGAAGGCGCGGAGCTTGCGCGAGCGCGACGGGTGGCGCAGCTTGCGCAGGGCCTTAGCTTCGATCTGGCGGATGCGCTCGCGGGTAACGGCAAAAGACTGGCCGACTTCCTCGAGCGTGTGCTCGCTGCCGTCGTCGAGACCGAAACGCATCTTGATGACCTTCTCTTCGCGGGGCGTGAGCGTCTTCAACACGGAAGAAGTCTGTTCCTTGAGGCTCAGATTGATCACCGCGTCGGACGGCGATACGACGGCCTTGTCCTCGATGAAATCTCCAAGGTGCGAATCTTCCTCTTCGCCGATCGGAGTTTCCAGCGAAATGGGCTCCTGCGCGATCTTCAGAATTTTGCGGACTTTGGCAACCGGGATATCCATCCGCTTGGCGATTTCCTCGGAAGTAGGCTCGCGCCCGAGTTCCTGAACGAGCTGCCTCTGCGTGCGCACGAGCTTGTTGATCGTCTCGATCATGTGCACGGGGATGCGGATCGTGCGAGCCTGGTCGGCGATGGCGCGCGTGATGGCCTGGCGAATCCACCAAGTGGCGTACGTCGAAAACTTGTATCCGCGGCGCCATTCGAATTTGTCGACCGCCTTCATCAGGCCGATGTTGCCTTCCTGGATCAAATCGAGGAACTGCAAACCGCGATTCGTGTATTTCTTCGCGATCGATACGACAAGACGAAGATTCGCCTCGATCAATTCCTTTT
>Ga0209167_10001378_pt1 | contig 14501 bp, 11 predicted proteins | sample Coa_R1_9_FD_187154 | JGI IMG/M metagenome (GOLD analysis project Ga0209167, IMG submission 187154) | Surface soil microbial communities from Centralia Pennsylvania, which are recovering from an underground coalmine fire - Coalmine... | ecosystem: Environmental > Terrestrial > Soil >... | reverse complement strand
AGTAGCTCGGGATCGCCCAGGCGGTGCAGTCGTAGTCGACCTTGCCCTCGAGGAAGTCGAGGAACAGCGGGCTGTGGTTGAGCCGCCAGCGCCGCCGGCGACCGTCCGCGAAGGCCTCGCTGAAGAGCTTGCGCGTCTGGGTCACGCCGAGGAAATGCTCCTGGTCCGGCGCCTTCTCGTAGGCGTAGGCCGGCGAGATCATCATCGCGTCGACCTCGAGCTCGTCGTTGAGGAAGTCGAGCACGCGCCGCACTGTGTCCGGCGAGTCGTGCGTGAAGAAGGTTGTGTTGGTCGTCACGCGGAAGCCCTGGCGCTTGGCCTCCTTGATCGCCGCGACCGCCCTGTCGAAGACGCCCGCGCGGGCGACCGACTCGTCGTGGCGCTCGCGCAGCCCGTCGATGTGGACCGCCCAGGCGAAGTAGTGCGACGGCTTGAAGAGATGCATCTTCTTCTCCATCAGCAGCGCGTTCGTGCACAGGAACACGTACTTGCGCCGCTTGATCAGCTCCGCCGCCATCTTGTCGATCTCGGGGTGGATCAGCGGCTCGCCGCCGGCGATCGAGACCATCGGCGCGCCGCTCTCCTCGATCGCTGCGACCGCGTCCTCGACCGCCATGCGCTGGCGCAGCAGATGGTCGGGCTGCTGGATCTTGCCGCAGCCCTCGCAGGCGAGGTTGCACTGGTAGAGGGGCTCGAGCTCGACGATCAGCGGGAAGCGCTCGCGGCGCGCCAGCTTCTGGCGCGCGATGTAGGCGCCGATTCGCATGGTCTGGCGGGCGGGAACGGGCATTGATGCTCAGCCTCCAAGCTGGGGTGTCGGCGCGGCGTGCTGTGGGCGCACCTGGGGGGGAAGGTTGAAGTGCATGTCCTCCGTGGCGACGGTCACCTCGCGGACCGCTGCTCCGCCGAGTCCGTCGATCGCGCGAACGACATGCTGGACGAGCGACTCCGGGGCCGAAGCGCCGGCCGTCACGCCGACTCGTGAGACGCCCGCGAGCACCTCCGGCTCGAGGTCCTCGGCGCGCTCGAGCAGCATCGCCCGGCAGCCGGCGCGCTGGGCGACCTCGACGAGGCGACGCGAGTTCGAGGAGTTCTCCGAGCCGACCACGAGAATCAGCTCGACGTCCTGGGCGATCGCTCGCACTGCATCCTGGCGGTTCTGTGTCGCGTAGCAGATGTCCTCTGAAGGGGGCACGACAAGGGACGGGAAGCGGCCCCTCAACACGTCAACGATATCGGCTGTCTCATCTACGGCCAGCGTCGTCTGCGTCAGCACGGCGACGCGGTCGGGATCGTCGAGCTCGAGCGTGCGCGCTTCCTCGATGCTGGCGATGACCTGGGTGTGGGCCGGCGCCTCGCCGACGGTGCCCTCGACCTCCTCGTGATCCTCATGTCCGACGAGCACGATCTGGTAGTCGCCGGCGGCGAAGCGGCGCGCCTCGGCGTGGACCTTCGCGACGAGCGGGCAGGTCGCGTCGATCACGTCGAGGTCGCGATCGGAGGCGTGGCGGCGGACCGCGGGGGAGACGCCGTGGGCTGAGAAGATCACCGTTGCGCCCTGCGGCACCTCGTCGACGTCGTCGACGAAGACCGCGCCGCGGCGCTCGAGCTCGCCGACGACGTGGGCGTTGTGGACGATTTGCTTGCGCACGTAGACCGGAGCGCCGCGCTGCTCGAGCGCGCGCTCGACGATCTCGACCGCGCGCGTCACGCCGGCGCACGAGGCGCGCGGCGCGGCGAGCACGACCTCGCGCTGGGCGAGCGCTCCGGCCCAGCCCTCGAGCAGCGAGCTCGCTTCGCGCAGGGCGCGGAAGGCGCGGCGCGTCGCGACGGCGGCGCGGGCCGGGCGGTGGAACTCGTGGCGCGGCGTGTCGAGCACGACGCGCAGCGTCGTCAGCGGCGCCGCGCGGCCCTCGTCGGCGAGCCAGGCCGACTCCATGTCGACGGCGAGCGCGCCCTGCAGCGCGAGCTCGCGGCGGCGCTCGCCGAAGATCAGCCCGGTGCTCGAGAGGATCGGGCCGATGTGGACGCGCAGCCCGCCGCGGCGCAGGACGCCAGCGAGGACCGTCGGGTCCGGGCAGGGCAGCGTCCGCTCCGGCGTGCGCAGCTCGCTCGCGAGGATCACGTCGCCGGGCTCGAGGCGCTCGTCGAGAGCGCCGCAGATGCCGGCGATCAGCGCGTGGCGCTCGCCGCCGAGCGACGCTGCGGCGCGAGCGCGGCGCGGTCCCATGCCGATCTTCTCGACGTGGCTCCACGGCGCGCCGGCGCGAATCGCGCGCGCCTCGATCGCCATCGGCGCGAGCACCACAAGGCCGCGGTCGTCGCGCGCGTGGGGTTGTTCGCGGGAGCGCCGGATCACGACGCGCACCGCGCGAGGGCCATTGTCGGGAACACGATCCGGTACAGGTGGTAGTTGATGTAGAAGTGGCCCGGGAATCCGGTCCCGGTGTACTCCGGCTCGTCCCAGCTGCCGTCCTCCCGCTGGGATGTTACGAGGAAGCGCACCCCGCGACGCATCGCGAGCGAGCGCTCGCCCGCCGCGTGCAGCGCCAGCAGCGCCCACGCCGTCTGCGACGCGGTGCTCGGCCCGCGGCCGATCCAGGCCGGATCGACGTAGGAGCGGGCGTCCTCGCCCCACCCGCCATCGGTGTTCTGATGGTCCTCGAGCCAGCGAACGGCGCGCCGGATCCGCTCGTCGCCGACCGGCACGCCGGCTGCGACCAGCGCGGGCACAACGGCGCCCGTCCCGTAGACGTGGTTGACGCCCCAGCGGCCGAACCACGACCCGTCGGCCTCCTGCTCGGTGGTCAGCCAGGCGATCCCACGCCGCGCGGACTCGCTGTCGGCGCGGCCGAGCGCCGCGAGCATCTCGACCGCGTGCGCCGTCACGTCGGCGCTCGGCGGGTCGATCACCTCGCCGAAGTCGCAGAACGGGATCTCGCGCATGATCCGCTTGGTGTTGGCGGCGTCGAACGCGCCCCAGCCGCCGTCTGAGTCCTGCATCCCCTCGAGCCACTCGGTGGCGCGCGTCAGCGCGCGGCGCAGGCGCTCGCCGTCGGGGTGCTCGGCGCGCAGCAGCGCCAGCACCACCTCGGCGGTGTCGTCGACGTCGGGGTAGTAGTCGTTGGCGAACTCGAACGACCAGCCGCCCGGGGCCAGGCCGGGTCGCCGCACCGCCCAGTCGCCGGTCAGCTGCACCTGCTCGTCGAGCAGCCAGCCGGCGGCGCGAATCATCGCCTCATCGTCGCCTTCGACACCGGCGTCGGCCAGCGCGACCATCGCCAGGGCCGTGTCCCAGATCGGCGACTGGCAGGCCTCGAGGCGCCGGCTGTCGCCGTCCTCGATCGTGAAGCGATCGAGCCCCTCGAGCCCGGTCGCCATCACCGGGTGCTCGATCGGGTAGCCGCGCACGCTCAGCGCGATCAGCGAATAGACCCACGGCGGCTGGATCCCGCCCCACGACCCGTCGGCCTCCTGGCGGCGGATGATCCAGCGCTCGGCGCGCGCCAGCGCCGCGCGGCGGACCGGGCCGAGCGCGACGCGGCGGTAGACGGCGAAGGCGCGGTCGGCGGCGGCGAGCGCGCGCGAGGTGGCCGTGCTGCCGCGCGGGCGCTGCCAGGGCTTGGCGCCGTGGAGCTCGTCGAGTGAGAACGGGAACGAGCGGGTCGGGCGCTCGGCGAGGACGATCGACAGCGCAACGACCGTCTGGCGCGCCCAGCACGCGAAGTCGTAGACGCTGACGGGCGCCTTCGGCGGCAGGAGCATCAGCTCCGGCGGCAGCTCGGGAACGGCGCTCCACGGCCAGGCGCCGAACAGCGCGAGCCAGATGTGGGTGAACACGCGTGCCTGCTCGATCCCGCCGGTTGACCGCACGAACGCGGCGGCTGTTCGCATGTGCGCGGCGTCGGGGCTGTCGCCGGCCAGACGCAGCGCCACGTAGGCCTCGATCGTCGTCGACAGCTCGCCCGGACCGTCGTAGAAGTTCGCCCAGGAGCCGTCCTCGCGCTGCTTGGAGCGGATCCAGACCGCCGAGCGCTCGGTCGCCGCAGCCTCACGAATGCCCAGGAACTCGCGCAGCATGATGTCCTCGGCGTCCATCGTCACGTTCGTCTCGAGCTCGCCCTTCCACCACCCGCCCGGGTCCTGAAGCGAGCGCAGGTGTTCGCGCGCGCGTTCGAGGGCGTCGAAGACGCCGCCCTCGCGCAGCATGACCGAGCCGCCGACCTCAGCGGCCTCCCATTCCCCAGTCATCCCTGCAGATATAGCGATTTGCGGCCCAGAACGCAATCAACTCGGCTCCGGCGGGACTTGACAAGTTCGGACTTAGATTTTATATTTTTAGGAAATTAGGAAATCACAGGAGGTAGGCATATGACACTTGTTAGATGGGAGCCGAGCACTCTGTTCGGCAACTTCTTCGACGCTCCACCGGTCGCGCAGGTGCGCCGCCGCTGGGTGCCGGCGATCGATGTCGTCGAGACCGCCGAGGAGTATCTGCTGCGCGCGGATCTTCCCGGTCTCGGCGGCGACGACGTCAAGATCGAACTCGACGACGGCGTTCTTACCGTGTCCGGCACGCGGCGCAGCGAGAGCGAGCAGACGGCGGGCGGTTACCGGCGCATCGAGCGCGCGAGCGGCTCGTTCTCGCGTTCGCTGACCCTGCCGGCCGGCATCGACGCCGAGCAGATCAAGGCGAGCTTCACAGACGGCGTCCTCGAGGTTCACATCCCGAGGCCCGAGCAGCGCAAGCCGCATCGCGTGACGATCGAGACGGGCAGCACAGCCGCCGCGATCGAGGGCTGATGCGACGCGGTCTCCGCGCCGCCTCGGCGGCGCGGAGATTCGCGCTTGCGCATCTGCTAGGTTCGCGTGCCGATGCGGCGCCTGGCAGTCATATTCGCGCTGTTGGCGCTCGTAGTCTTCGCCGCATCGGCGACTGCCTTCACGCCTCAGCTATCGCTCCGCGCGAGCGGCGTCAACGGCAGCGTCGGGGCGGTCGTGAGCGGCGCGACCTGGGAGGTCGGCGGCTCGCTCTCCGGCGGCGGACCCCGCCGCGTCACCCTGCACGTGTTCCGAAACGGCGTGCGTGTGATCACGCGCTCGGTGCGGGTCCGAAACGGCGTTTTCAGGACGAAGCTCGAGATCTCGGGTGTCGGGCGCATCACGGTCCACGCGATCCACGGCAAGCTGCACTCGCCTGCGGTGGCGATCTGGGTTGTCGCTCCGACGGTCTTCCCGGACGAGCGCAGCTACTCGGTGCGGATCCTCCAGCACGAGCTGAGCGCCGCGCACTACGTCGTCGGCGCGCCCGGTGTCTATGACGCGCAGACGCAGTGGGCGGTCATGGCGTTTCGCAAGCTGGCCGGCCTGCCGCGCTCCTTCGACGTCGATCCGTCGGTCTTCGCCGCGCTCGCCGCGCACGCAGGCGGCTTCGTGATCCGCTACCCCTCGCAGGGCCAGCACGTCGAGGCCGACCTCACCCACCAGGTGATGGCGCTGATCGGCGCCAACGGCGCAATCCAGTACCTCTACGCGTTCAGCTCCGGCAAGCCCTCGACGCCGACGGCGCCCGGCAACTTCCGCTTTTACCTCCGCCAGCCCGGCGTCAACAACGACGGGATGGTCAACTCGACGTACTTCAACGGCGGCGACGCGATCCACGGCTATGCCGAGGTCCCGTCCTACCCGGCCAGCCACGGCTGCCTGCGGGTCTGGATCCCGGACTCTCTGGCGATCTATGACTGGGTGCAGATCGGCATGCCGATCGACGTCTACTATCGCTGAGGCGTTACTCTGGCGGTCCGGCGGATCGCCCACTCGACCGAGGCGCCTCGTGCGCCAAGCCGCGGGCCCAGCCCAGGTGGTCGGGAGTGTCACGCCACCCAGGCAAGACACAAAGTCCTGGGACGTAGTAATTCAGTGGTGATCCATGACCGGGCGGAACCGGGCGAGCCTACGGCTCGCCCGGCCGCATTTGGAGGGCTCGTCGCCGCCGTGCGCGAGACTTCCTGACTGGATGAAGCTCAGGGCGCTCATCGCCGTGATCGCCTGCGGCGCGCTCGCCGCCGGTTGCGGCGGAGGCGGGGTGCCGTCCTCCTCGACGACCCCGAAGGTCGCCGTGACGACCACGTCTTCGACGATCTCGGCGGCGCTGACGACGCCTTCCGCGACGACGACCACGACTCAGACCGCCCACGCGCCGCGGCACCGCCACCACACGCACCGTCCCCGGCCGCCCGCGACGAACACCGGTCCCAGCGGTCCCACCGCTCCCACCGGTCCGACCGGCTTCACCGCGCTCCCGAGCAGCGGCACGCCGACGCCATCCCCGCCCGATCGCGCGCTCCAGATCGCCGCCTGCAGGAGGATGGTCGCAAACGACACCTCGACCGCGCTGACGGCCGCCGAGGCCCGTGTGCTCGACCAGCTGTGCGGCCTCTACGGCTCGAAGAACCCGGCAAAGGTGGCGGCCGCAAAGCTTCAGATCTGCCTGCTGGTCGTCAAGGACTCCGGACTCCCGAGCGCGGCCGCCAAGGCCGAGCGCGAGTCCTGCCGCGTCAGCCCGGGCGGCTGAGCCCCCGACGGCGCCGCAAACGAGTGCTAGGTTTCGCGCCGGATGGGCACCGTCGCGCAGTCGCTCCTCGCGATCGTCCTGGTGGCGGCGGCTGCTGCGAAGCTCCGCGACCGCGAGCGCTCGGCGGAGGCGCTCGCGACGTACGGGATCGGCCCCGACGCGGTGCGCCGGGCGGCGCTATGGGCGATCGTCGCGGTCGAGCTCGCGGTCGGCGCCGTGCTGCTCGCCGACGTGCGCTGGGCGGCTGCCGTCGCCTGCGGACTGTTCGGCGCCTTCGCGCTCGCCGGCGCGGCGGCCCTCGCGGCCGGGCGGGGCGGTCGCCCGTGCGCCTGCTTCGGCGCCTCGACCCGGCTGCGCCGCGCCACGCCGATCGAATCGGCTGCCCTGGCGTTCGTGGCCGCGACGGTCGCGGCGGGCTGGCTCCCGGTCGCACACGGCGGCTACACGCGCTGGCTGACGGTCGGCCTGACCGCCAGCCTCGCGGGCCTCGCCGTGCTGGGCGCGGTGGTCCTCGCGCTCGCCCGCGAAATCGGCGTCCTGCGCCTCTCGGTCGCAGGACAGGGCGCGCTCGAGATCCCTGACGAGGGTCCGCGCGTTGGCGAGTCGCAGGCCTGGGCCGGCGCGGTCGCGCTGCGGCCCGGAACGCTGCTCGGCCTGGCCGTGTTCAGCTCCGAGGGCTGCCCGATCTGCAGGCGCCTTGAACCGGCGGTCGCCTACCTCGCCGCCGATCCGCTGCTCAGCGTGCGCGTCTTCGATGAGGCCGCCGACGCCGCGGTCTGGTCGGCCGCCGTCGTGCCCGGAAGCCCCTACGCCGTCGCGCTCGACGCCGACGGCGTGGCGCTCTCGAAGGGGACCTTCAACAGCCTCGCCCAACTCGAGAGCATCGTCGCGACGGCGCTTCGGCGCGAGGCGCCAAAGGACGCAGTTGCCGTCTGAGGAGCGCCGCGAGCGCTCGCTGAGCGACGAGGTGGCGCGCTCGAGCAGCCGTCGCGGCTTTCTCGAGCGGCTCGGCGGCGCGGTCATCGCGCTCGCCGGCGCGCCGGCCGTCACCGCGGCGCTGCTGCCGGCCGACGCGCAGGCCGAGGCCTACACCAACTTCTGCGGCCACACCTACACGACCGGCAACTGTCCGGCGCCGACCGGTCTGCCGCGAATCGACCGAAACGGCTACCCGCTGCGCGCCTCCGACGGCGTCCCGGTCGACGATCTCGGCCGGCCCGTGAACTCGCGCGATCAGCCGGTCGACGCGCAGGGCAACGTGCTGACCGACGCCGACGGCGTCCCGCTGGCGCCGGCGCCGCGCACGAAGGTCTGCGAGACGGCCGGTCACGACTACCGGGTCGATCTGAGCCTCGACGGGTCGTGGTACCGCTGCTGCGGCGGGACGGTGCGCCGGATTCGCGACTGCTGCGGCGACACGAACGTGCGAATCAACGGCGACGCCGCGCTGCCCGGCTACTGCTACCCGGGCCGGCACGTCTTCTGCGTGACCTACTTCGAGACCTCGATGCCGTGCTGAGCGGCGCCCTGGCAGCGATCGCGCTGGCAGCGCTCGTTGCCGGCGTCGCCGGCGCCTGGTCGCCGTGCGGCTTCTCGATGGTCGACACGATCGGCACGGCGCTCGGCGACGTGCGCCGCTCGACGATGACGCTCGCGACGGTCACATTCACCGTCGGGGCGCTCGCCGGGGGCGCCGTGACGTTCGGCGGCCTGGCGCTGGTCGGCTCGCTGCTCGGAGGCGGGGCGGGCGGGCTGCGCGACGCAGTCGCCGCCGCTCTGGCGCTCGCCGCGGCCGCCGCCGACTGGCGCGGTCTGCGAATCGCTCCCCAGATTCGCCGCCAGGTCCCGGAGCGCTGGCGCTGGATCATGCCGCTACCGCTCGCCTGCGCGCTCTATGGCGTCCTGCTCGGCCTCGGCTTCACGACGTTCGTGCTCAGCTTCGCGGTCTGGGCGCTTGCGGGCATGAGCTTCGCCGCGGGAAGCCTGGCCTTCGGGCTGATCGCCGGCGTCGCCTTCGGCGCCGGGCGCGCGCTGCCGGTGCTCTGGATCGCGCCGCGCCTTCGCCGCGAGGACGGCCAGCGCGCGCTCGACCGCCTCGCGCTCGAGCCGCGCATGTGGCTCGGCCTGCGCCGTGTCGACGCGATCGCGCTCAGCTTCTGCGCGCTGCTGCTCGGCGGGGCCGCCGCCACCGCGGCGCCGGCGCCGGCGCTCTCGCACTTCGGCACCGATCCCTCGGCGGCGGGCAAGGCGCTCGTCTGGGAGCGCCCGACGACCGGCGGCTGGCTCGCGCGCCCGTCGGGGACGTCTCGCATCCCGGGCCGCTACCCGGCGATCGGGGGCGGGCGGTTCGCGTGGATCGCCGCAGACGGCGCGATCACGGTCGCGGCGCGCTTCCCGGCGCCCAGTCCGCGCGTGCTCCCTACACCGGCGGGCGCGAGCGTCGACGGCCTGGCGGTGTCGCGCTACTGGCTCGTCGTTCGCGACCAGGGAAGCCACGGGGTGGCGAACCTGTTCGCGGTCTCACTCGCCGATCCCAAGCGGCGCGTCTACCTCCAGGGCGCCGGCCTGCCGGGTGCGATCGGGCGTCCTTCGCTGTCGGGCTCGCACGTCGTGTGGACCTACTCCGATTCGCTGCGCAGCACGCTGTATGAGGTCAACCTCGCGACCGGGGCGCGGTCGATCCTGCTGCAGTCGGTGCGAAACGTCCTCTACTCGAACCCCTCGCTGGCCGGCCGCCGGCTTCTCTACGAGCGCACCGACCGCTGCGCGCAGGACGTGCTGCTTGGCTCGAGCGCCGCGGCGGCGCACGCGCGCGTGATCCTCACGCTGCCCTCGATCGTCACGCGCGACCCCGGCTACCAGCCGGGCTACGTCCAGAACTACAACACCGCGAGCCTCTGCCACAGCCGCCGGACCGGTCCGGGCGCCACGACGACGCTCGGCCCGACGGCGCTCGGCGCGACCACGGCCTGGGTCAGCGAGTCACCGCCGAACGCCGGCGCGACGCGGATCCTCGCCGTCGCGATCTAGCCCGCGGAGACCTGCAGCAGAACCGTCGAGTAGGCGGGCACCTGCGCCGAGAAGGTCCCGTTCGACGTCGAGGCTGCACCGCTCCAGAGGTTTGTCACGTGGTAGCTGCCCGCGGACGGCAGCCCGTCGGATGCGAGCGCAGCGGCGCTCGTCGAGATCGAGATCGCGCTCGAGCTGCGGTTGAGGAGCGCGATCGCCATGTTCGAATGGATCAGCGGCTTCGCCCAGACCTCGCCGTTGCCGGACGCGGAGACCTCGACGCCCTGGGCGCCGGCGGGGTCCTGGTCGATCGCGATCACGCGCTTGTTCGTAACTGTGTTGAGCGAGGCGGCGCTGATCTTCGTCATGTTGTCGCTGACCATCAGCGGCGCGGCGAGCATCGCCCACATCGAGAACTGGGTGCGGAACTGGGCGGCGTTCATGCCCTGGTCGGGGCCGAGGTAGTCGGGGTCGTTCCAGTGTCCCGGGCCGGCCGCCTGCGGCTGGGTCGCGTCGGCGTCGAGGTTGCGAAGCACCGAGTTGAACGGGACGTTGCTCGGCACGCCGACGTCGGTGTCGGTGCGCCAGCTCTGCCCGTCGGAGGGGCCGAACGTGTAGGAGAAGAACACCGACTGCTGAAAGACGGGGAAGTTCGTGGCCGGGATCTTCTGCCCGGGCTGGAGGAAGTTGCAGATGTCGAGCAGCATCTGGCGGTGGCTCGAGTTGTTGAGGATCGCCGTATGTATGAGCGCGTAGGTCTGCGCCGGATCCAGCCCCTGCGAGGAGCCCCCGCACCAGTCGACCTTGACCGCGTCGACACCCCACGAGGCGAGCGTGTTCATGTCCTGCTGGTAGTGGCCGAAGGCGCCGCCCTTGACGCCGCAGCCTGTCGCCCCGGCGTCGGTGTAGACGCCGAGCTTGAAGCCATTCTGGTGCAGCACGCTCGCGAGCCATGCGATTCCGTGCGGCCACTGCGTGGCGCTGACGGCCATGTTGCCGGCGGCGTCGCGCTGCCCCTGCCACCAGCCCGCGTCAAGCCAGATCAGGCGGTAGCCGTGGGCCTCGAGGCCGCTTGACTTGAGCAGGCTCGCCTGCTGGAGGATCGTCGACTCGGGGAAGCCGCCCGCCAGCGCGAAGTAGGTGTCCCAGCCCATGTACGGCGTGGCGGCGAGGACCGCCGGCGCCGACTGGGCGCGCGCCAGCGTCGCGGCGCCCGGCGCCGCGAACGCGAGCGCCGCGCAGAGAGCGCTAGCGAGCGCGGCGCGGCGCATGCTTCGCCTGTGAGCCGAACGTCAGCCGGTCGGTCCGCAGCACCGCCGACAGCGTGCCGATCAGCGTTCCGCGGAGCGTGAAGTTCACCTTCAGCGAGCGGTGGCTTCGCAGCATCCGCTTCCCGTTCGCGTTCAGCGACACCGACAGCGTCTTCTTGGTGCCGGCCTTGATCGTCGACGTCGAAGAGCCGACTACGATCGCCTTCTTGCCGGAGCCGATCGTCAGCGTCAGCGTGAACTTGCAGCTGCTCGTCTGAAGCGCCGCGCACGTGACGGGCACGCTGACGGTGTTCGCCTTGCGCGTGTCCTTGCCGGCGGAGCTTTCGGTGATCTTCGAGGCCGCCTGCGACGGGATGCCGTCGAATCCGCTCTGCGCCGTGGCGCTGCCGCCGTCGCCGGCGATCGTGACCGCGCAGTTGAGGTGATGCGTCGCGTCGGCCGCCGCGATCAGGTAGGTCGCTCCGGTGGCTCCGGCGATCGCGTTGCTGTCGCGCTGCCACTGGTAGGCGATCGTGTCGCCCGCGGCGAGCGTCACGTTGGGCTTGCAGGTGAGTGTCTGGCCAACCGCCGGCGTGCCGCTCAGCGACGGGCTCGCCTTCAGCGGCGCAAGCGTCGTGAACGTACCGTCGGCGCCGACGGACGTGGCGACGCCGCTTGAGGCGGAGATGCGGAAGTGGTAGGCGGTTCCGGCGGCCAGGCCGGCCAGGGAGGCGACGACGGCCTGCGCGCCGCCGGTCGCACTCGGCGTGATCGTGCATGGCGCCGTCGAGCCGTAACTCGTGGTCGTGCCGTAGTCGAAGTGGCAGTCCCCGAGCGCCGCGTCGTTGGGATTGACCGTCGCCGCGAGCGACACGGTCGTCTGCGTCGGCGTGCCGGCCGTACCGGTCGTGACGGTAGGCGCCGCGAGCGTCGCGGCGAGGGCCTGGCCGCTGTTGTCGACCGCCACGCAGAGGCCGGCCGAGATGCACGAAACGCCGCTGACCACGTGGCCCGTGTCGATCGGCGAGGAAACCCAGTTCGGCGGTGCCCCGGCGGGCGTGTCGCTGCCAAGCGCGTTGCCGTTCTGATCGCCGAGGACGCAGACTCCGACGTCAGAGCACCCGACGGCGTTCAGGCGCACCGTGTCGGCGGCGGTGTTCGACCACGTTGGCGTCTGCGACGAAGCGTTGGCGCTCGCGTGCACGCTCCCGTCGGCGGCGGTGACAACGCACAGCGCCGTCGAGGTGCAGGAGACGGCGGTCAGCGCGGCGGATGAGATCGTCAGCGCGCTGCCCCAGCCGCCGGTGGCGGGGCTGGTCGAGACGAACACCTGGCCGATGTTGTCGACCGCCGCGCACAACGAAGCGGTTGGGCAGGAGACGGCCGTCAGATGGTTGGCTGAATCGATCGACGCGGTAACCCACGACGATGCGGTGCCGGGCGTCGTCGAGTAGCGCACGACGCCACCGTTGTCGACGGCGACGCAGAGACCGGCCGACGGGCAGGAGATCCCGTTTATCTGTGTCGTGCCGTCGACGCTCTCGGACGTCCAGGCGGCGCTGGTGCCCGGCGTGGCGCTCGAGAAGACGCTGCCGTGGTTGTCGGCCGCGAAGCACAATGAGGCCGAGGCGCAGGAGACCGACGTAAGCGAGTGTCCGGAGTCGACGGTCGGCGAGACCGCCGTCCAGGCGGCGGTGCTTGTCGGAGCCGTCGTGAAGACGACGTTTCCGGAGCTGTCGACGGCTACGCACAACCCGGTCGTCGGGCAGCTGACGGCGTTCAGGGAATGGCCCGCGTCGGCCGGCGCCGCCGAGCCCCAGCCGAGTGGGGCCGCGGCGTCCGCGGCGTCCGCGAACACAGCGCCTACGCACAGCGCTGCGACCGACACTGCGATCGCGTGGCGGGCAAGCCGTCGAGTCCCTGTCGTGTTGCGCGCGATCGTCGTGCCTCCGCGTCGGTGTACCCGAATCCCCCCGACCCCTAACCCGCGCCGCATCGCATCGGAGCGCTTGCGCCCGGCGGCCCCTCTTCGAGGGTAGAGCACGACGCGCCTGATCGCGCCTGGCGCAAGGTCTCGCCCGCTCATCATCCGCCGCGATCGGCGATGGCCGAACGTTCTAAGGCAGCGCCGCGCGTGGCCGAGTCGGCGGCTGGTCGGCAGCGCGGGTCGTCGCGAGTGTCCGGGGGCTCGGATGACGGCGCTGGATGTCGCAACCGGGGCCGGAGCGCCGCCGTTTGACATCGTGCGCGGGGTCTACGCCGAGCTGGCGGTGTGCGATCTGGACGCTTCAGAGGAGGTCTACGCCGGCTGCTCGGCTTCGCGGGCGAAGGGGCTCAGTGCTCGAGCTCCTTGGCCCAGGTCTCGTACTCGGCGGCACGGCCCGGCGGCAGCGGGTAGACGTCCTCGAGCGACTCGCCGGCGTGGATGCGCTCGAGCGCCCACGCCTCGCGCGACTCCTGCGCCAGCGCCTCGGCGGCGACCTCCTCGGCGAGGGCGGCGGGCAGGACGACGACTCCGTCGTCGTCGCCCACGATGACGTCGCCGGGCATCACGAGCGCCCCGCCACAGGCGATCGGCGTGTTGGACTCCAGCGGGAAGTGGACTCCGCCGAGCGCCGCCGGGTGATCGACGCAGCGATAGACGGGCAGCTCGAGTCCCGCCACGGTCGCCGAATCGCGCAGGCCGCCGTCGGTCACGACGCCCGCGCCGCCGCGCGTCATCACGCGCGTGGCCATGATGTCGCCGATCGTCCCGGCGCCGCGCTCGCCGCGCGCGTCGATCACGAGCACGTCGTCGGCCCGGACAGAGTCGACCGCCTGGCGCTGCGCGTTGGGCTTTGGGCCCGCGTCGCGGATGTCCTCGCGTAGCGGCACGTAGCGCAGCGTGAAGGCGTAGCCGAGCAGCCGCGTGCCGGGGCGCGTCGGACGCACGCCCGCGATCACGGGGTTTGAGATGCCGTGGCGCGCGAGGACGTATGTGAGCGTCGCCGTCGCGACGCGGCGCAGCGCCTCGCGCGCGTCGGCTGAGAGCTCGATCGAGCGATGCTCGGCCAGGCCGAGCGCCTGCGCGCGCGCGGCCACGGTCAGACGCGGCTGTGCGCCGAAGGCGCCGAGCGGCTCGGGCGACTCGGCGATGTGGCTGATGACCGATCCCGCGCCGTCGAGTTCGACTTCGACCTCATCGCCCGGCTGGACGACCGGCGCGCCGGCGGGCGTCCCGGTCAGGATCACATCGCCCGGCTCGAGCGTCACGAAGCGCGAGAGGTCGGCGATCAGGAAGCCGAAGTCGAAGATGAGGTTGTCGGAGCTGTCCTCCTGGACGATCTCGCCATTCACGCGCGTGCGGATCGTCAGCGGCCGCCCCTGCAGGGTTGCCGCCTCGACCGGTGTCCCGAGCGGCGTGTAGCCGTCCTGTCCCTTCGCCATCAGATTCGAGCCGCGGTCGGCCCAGCGCATGTCGGCGAGGCTGACGTCGTTGGCCGGCGCGAACCAACCGACATGCCCCGCGCCCTGCTCAGGGGTGATGTTGCGCGCGCGGCTGCCGACGATCACCGCGATCTCGCCCTCGACGCCGAGCATCTCGGTGCCCTGGGGGCGCACGATCGAGTCGCCGCTTCGCCCGATCGAGGACACCGGCTTCTGGAAGTAGGAGGGAACGGCCGGCAGGC
>Ga0209167_10001375_pt1 | contig 14544 bp, 16 predicted proteins | sample Coa_R1_9_FD_187154 | JGI IMG/M metagenome (GOLD analysis project Ga0209167, IMG submission 187154) | Surface soil microbial communities from Centralia Pennsylvania, which are recovering from an underground coalmine fire - Coalmine... | ecosystem: Environmental > Terrestrial > Soil >... | reverse complement strand
CGTTTCTATGCATTCTCGGCGCCGTGGGGTTGTACTCGCTCAGCATACGCCTCTACACGGCGAACCGGCCTTTCTGGCCGATATTTGCGTTAACGGCCGTCTTTTCTTTGGAGTTGGCAAAAGCGCTGCACGATAAACACGACAACATCAATTGGCGTGATCTTGAAAAAGTCGCCGCCAAGGTCGATCAGGTCACGCCGGCCAACGGGGTGATTCTCAGCGACGAGCCCATTTACTTTCTCACCCGCCGTCCCCCGCCCTCAGGCATGGAATTGGCCGATTCGCACAAGCTCGATTTCCCGCCGGAACGCGCCATTCCGCTGCATCTGGTTTCCGAATCGGAAGAGATCAAGCAACTCAAAGAGGGACGGTTTGCGACTGGCGTCGATTGCGATAAAGGCCACAAACTGGGGGAAGAGGATTTCCAGAAGGTCTACCGGCAGAAGTTCGAGTTCGACACCTGCACCGTTTATTGGGATTGGGGGCCTGTCGCGAAATAATAAGCGTGTCCCCCTCGTTTTAGGGCTTTTGCAGTTTTCTGCGCACTTCGGCGGCGTTCTTCGCGTCCGGAGCCAGCTGAAGATACTTCTCCCAGGCTTCGTGAGCGGCCTTGGAATCCTTCATTCTGTCCTCCGCGTCGCCGAGCTTCAGCCAGGCGTCCGCATTGCCGTCGTTCCACTTCGTTGCTTCGCGGAAACGTCCCGCGGCGGCTTTGAAATCGCCCTTCTTGAAGTAGAATTCGCCGACGGTGACTTCTTTTTTGGATTGCAGCGGGTTGAAACTGTATTGCTGCGTGACCTTGGCCTTGTCCTCCTCGGGAGGGAGTTGGTTCTCTTCCGGCGGCAGGTCTTTGGGCGCTTGGGCGACGCACGCGCAGGCCAACGCGAGCCACATCAGAGACACCCGCCAACATGACATAATTTGAGTATATTGCGGCCGGTCAGGCCCATTGCGGGAACCCGCAAAAATGCAATCCTCACAGAATCTGCTCCGGGAAAAAGTCGCACAACTGCCGCTCGCGCCAGGAGTGTATCTGTACAAGGACGCCGCCGCAAAGATCATCTACGTCGGCAAGGCGAAGATCCTCCGGGCGCGCGTCCGGAGCTACTTCAGTGACGACAAGCTGTCGGACGCCAAGACCGGATCCCTCATCGCCGACGCGCGCGATATCGATTACATCCTGGTCGATAACGAGAAGGAAGCGCTCGCGCTCGAGAACAATCTCATCAAGCAGTACAAGCCCCGCTTCAACGTTCTGCTGCGTGACGACAAGACCTACCCGTACATCAAACTGACGAACGAACGGTTCCCCCGCGTCTACGTGACGCGCCGCCTGATTAAGGACGGCTCCACCTATTTCGGTCCGTACTTCCCCGGCAACCTCGCCTGGCGGCTGGTCAATTTCATTCACCGGCATTTTCTGGTGCCGTCATGCAAAGTGGATTTGCGGCGTTATCATCCCAAGCCTTGTCTGCAGTACCACATTCACCGCTGCCAGGGGCCCTGCGTGGAAGGCCTGACCACCCCGGAGGCGTACGCGCAGGCGGTGCGGCAGGTGCGCCTGTTTCTCGAAGGTAAGCACAGCGCTCTGGCGACCGAACTGCGCGCGCGTATTCAGGAAGCGTCGGACGCCATGCGATTCGAGGAAGCCGGCGGGCTGCGTGATCTCCTGACCACCGTCGAAGAAATGGATCAGCGCCAGAAAATGGCCGCCGCTTCGGGAGACGACGCCGACATCTTCGGTTTTTATGCGGAACCACCGCTGGTCGCGGTCAACCTTTTCCACTTGCGTAATGGGGTAGTGGTCGACCGCCGCGATTTCTTCTGGGAGGATCAGTATGAGTTCGATCCGCCCGAATTCTTCTCCTCGCTGCTGCTGCAGATTTATCTGGATCAGCAATACGTTCCCGCAATCATTCATGTCCCTATCGATTTCGAAGATCAGGAGGTGATGGAGGAGTTGCTCTCGGAGAAGAAAAATCGCAAGGTGGAGATCCATACGCCGAAGCGCGGCCAGAAGAAGGCGATGCTGAACCTCGCGCAGACGAATGCGAAACACAGTTTCGACGGGCGATTCCGAGTGCTGAAGCCTTCCTCGATTGCGATCCAGGCGGCCGTGCAGGAGGCGCTGGGGCTGGCTGAAGCGCCGAAGCGCATTGAGTGCTTCGATATTTCGCACATACAGGGAACAGACAAAGTCGCGAGCATGGTGGTGTGGGAAGAAGGCCGGATGAAGAAGGCCGACTACCGCAAATTCATTATCCGGACAGTGGTGGGGAACGATGATTTCGCCAGCATGCACGAAGTGGTGACGCGGCGCTATTCGCGTATTCTCGCCGAGGGCCAGACGATGCCGGGCCTGATCCTGATCGATGGCGGTCTCGGCCAGCTGCATGCCGCGGCCGATGCGCTCGAAGCCATCGGCATCATCAACCAGCCGCTGGCGTCGATTGCCAAGCGCGAAGAGATTGTCTACGTGCTGGGGCAGGAGAACGAACCCATCGTGCTGGATCGTTTTTCCCCCATCCTGCATTTGATCCAAACCATCCGCGACGAGGCGCATCGGTTCGCGGTGACGTTTCATAGAACACGGCGCAATGCCCGCACACTGACGTCGGAACTGGACCAGATCCCCGGCATCGGCGAAATCACCGTGCGGAAATTGCTGAAGGAATTTGGGAGCTCGGAGTTGGTGCGGCAGTCGTCGGAAGAGGAACTGGCGAAGCGGGTTGGCAAGGCGGCGGCGCGGAAAGTGCGGGCTCACTACAGCGCCGTGGGTTAGCGTTTTGGATTGAATGGCTCGTGATCCGGCGCCGGCTGGTGCCATTGCCAACTCGCTGCACGGTCTAAGTTTGTCGAGCCGTGAGCAAGCCTTTCGTACACTTGGATTCGTCCGACGGGCCGGTAATCCGCAACCTGCAGACGGTCACTTCTGCTGGCGTGCCGACTCTGGGGTTGCACAAAGTTTGTTAGTATAGCCCGTACCGGGAGGTGACCTTACCGCCGGTGAACCAATTAGCGGTCCCGTTTCCGAGTCACAATCACGGCAAACAAATGGATAACCCATTACGGCAGGTGGGGGGGCCTTGGAGGGCCGAAAGGCTATTCGGAGCTTCGTGACGACGGCAGAGCGACGCACTACCGGCCGTGGGGCGTGCTCAGTGGTCCACGGGGCTGCCGCAAGAACAAGAAAAGGCTGGTGGAAACGTATACTTCAGACGCCTGATCCAGATTGGGAGGGACGGAATGGCTCCCGAGGACGCAATCGGCACCATCGCTTCAGTACGCTAACCAGATACTGGTACGATTGGAGCGGAGCCAAGGGTGACCGACCGCATCGAGATCAATGTTGGCGTCATGCAGGGCAAGCCCGTAATTCGCGGAACACGCATACCCGTGGAACTTCTGCTCCGCAAGCTGGCTGAAGGTGCGATGATCGAAGATCTCCTGGACGCCTATCCCAGGCTTGTCGCGGACGACATCCGTGCTGCGCTGGAATACGCCGCCGACGCTATTGCGCACGAAAGCGTCCTGGCGCTCACATCCCCATAGGCCGGGCCCATGCGCTTTCTGGCGGATGAGTGCTGCGATTTCGCCGCAGTTCGAGTCCTCCGGGCAAACGATCACGACGTTCTCGCGGTGTCTGAGTTTCAGAATCGTTCTGTTGACCCGGAAATCCTGGGTCTTGCGCTGGCTGAAAACCGGATACTGCTAACGGAAGACAAGGACTTTGGCTGGCTGGTATTCGCGGGACGCATGAATTCGCCAGGTGTTATTCTGATTCGGTTCCCCGCTTCCGCACGGGGCTCGCTTGCGGAGGCAGTGCTGAAACTGGTCAGCGAGCACGCTTCAGAACTGCCCGGGGCCTTTGTCGTCTTGCAACCGGGCGTGGCCAGAATCAGCACTCGGCCATCCTGACATGACATAAGCGGACCCCAACGTCGTGGCGTCGGCTACAGAACCAATAACGAATTCGCGTAGCGCGTACCCGACGCGAGGTTTCTGATGCCAGCGTCAAAAGTCGCCAACTGGCCCCGGCGGCGGTGAGCCAGCAGGAGGAGTTGCATGTCCGCCACCTGGTTGAGCCCGATCAGGCGCGAGCGCTGCGAATCGCTCAGGTCCCGCAGATCGACATCCGCGGGCCAGTACTCGTGGCCGGGACTTTGGCAATCCCGCTCCAAACCGGCGAGCGCCTGTTGGACGGCTTCGCGAGTGCCTCCCAACGCTCGGCTGGCGACTCTAAGGAATCCTGCCTGCGTCAAAGGGCATGTCGCCCACAATCGATCGCGCTCCCGGCGGAACCAGGAGTGGGCTGTTTGATGCGAAGCGTGCAGCGGGAACGCCAGCCCGACCAGAACATTAACGTCGAGGAGAAAACGCACGGCGATGCTCCTCTTCGTGCTCGGCCTTCTCCCACTCGTCAAGCGTTTCGCTGGTGATTGGCGGGGTTCCGGGGGGAAGCTCGAAAACCACCCAGCCGTTCTTTGTCTTGAACTGGGGCAGGCTCCCCGCTCCGCGATGGACCAAGTCGGAAGCGGCCTGCCCAAGCGAAATCCCGCGCTCTTCGGCGTATTTTTTGATCACCGACAGAGCCTCATCCTCGATGTTCAAGGTCGTTCTCATTTGATGCTACTGTAGCACGTATTGCGCATCATATTTTTTTCTGAACGATGCGGATGCGATACCGTCTGCAGCATCGGGCCTGCACATTACGACGTAATCGTCACCGTGCGTCCGGCAACGAGCGATCACCGGCATACGGTACCTCAGCGAGGCCGTAATCTCCTCAGCGTCGACGCAGTCCGGACGGCCAGCATGCCGAACTTCACCGCAATCGCACTTTCGATATGGGTGTTGGGATCGGCATTGATCGCGTTTCGGCTTCTGGTGAGTGCGGTGCAATTTCGCCGCGTCGTTCGCCACTCACACGCTGTGGAAACCGCGTGGCCGATCTCCATCCTGGCCAGCGCGCACATTCCCGGACCTGATGACAGGCATCCTTCGTCCGGTGATTCTGCTTCCCGAGGATGCGTCCAACTGGACGCCTTCACGCCGGCGCGCGGTTCTTGCACATGAACTCGCTCATGTCCGCCGCCACGATCCGGCGATTCTTCTCGCGGCGCATCTGGCGACAATCGTCTACTGGTTTCATCCGCTTTGCTGGTTGGCCGCCGTCCGCCTGCGCATCGAAAGCGAACGCGCCTGCGACGACGCCGCGCTTCGCATCGGACTTCTGCCCTCAGGCTACGCCGGGCATCTGCTCGACCTGGCCCGGATGTTCAACCCTCAACCCGCCATCCCCACGGCCACAACCTCTCATCTGGAGTCCCGCGTGAAATCCATCCTCGATCTCCGGTAGCAGGTATTCAACGGTGCAGGTAGCGCGCGAGGAATTCATCCGCCGCGCGATAGGCCGCCAGCCAGTCGGCGTGCACCAGGAAATCGTGGATCTCATCGGGAAAGATCAACTGCTCGAAGGGCACGCCCTGCTTGCGCAACGCTTCTACCAATTGCACGGTCTGGGCGAATGTCACGGTCCGGTCGTCATCGCCGTGAATGAGCAGAACCGGCGATTTCCACGTGCTCACCGATGCCAGCGGCGACGACAGGAACGCCACCCGCTCGATCTCACGCCGTTTCTCGCGATCCCGTGCCGGAGCTGTGCTCGTGATCTCCAGATTCCAATCGTGAACGCCGTGCAGATCCACTCCGGCAGCGAAAATATTCGACGCGCGCGCCAGCGCCAGCGCCGTCAAATAGCCGCCGTAGGAACCGCCCCAAACGCCGATGCGAGCCGGGTCGACGTCGGTCCGGCTGCGCAGGTAAATGCCCGCGGCGAGAACATCGTTGAACTCACTCGCGCCCGTCGCGCCGTAGTGCGGAGCCTCGCGGAAATCGGTTCCGTACCCAGTCCCGCTCCGGTAATTGACCGAAAGCACGATGTATCCTTTGCTTGCCAGATACTGGTTGAATCCATATGCCTGGTTGTAATACTGCATGTAGTGCCAGCCGAGCAGCATCTGACGCCGCGACCCGCCATGAAAGAACACGATGGCGGGATGCTTTCCGGCAGGTGCGTCCGCCGGCAGGAACAATTGTCCGTGCACGCGTAAGCCGTCGGCAGCCGTGAAAATCGCCGGCTGCGGCTCGACGAGAGATGGTGACGGGAAGTCAGCCGGAATGGTGGATGGCGTCACATCGCGAACACTACCGCCTTCGAGGATGGCGGCGCGCGCCGGCATCCTCGCGTCTGCACGAAATACGGCGACGCGGCCATCGCCCAGCGCCGCCGGCGACCACTCGATGCCTGTGCCGGAGGTGAGGCGATCGGGCGCTTTGCCATCGAAAGAAACCCGCCAGAGGTGCCGGCGCTCGGCGTCATCCTGATTGGAAGAAAAGACCGCCGATTTGCGATCCGCCGACGGCGCGACCTCTTCTATCTCGAAAGCGCCTGGCGTGAGCAAAGCCGGAATGGGGTTTTTCGCCGACGGTGAAATCGAGTAGAGGTGGAGCCAGCCGTCGCGCTCCCAGGGAAATACCAGGTGGTCGCCCGCCATCCAGAGCAACTGACTTTCCGCCGTCATGGGCCAGAATACGCTGCCGCGGCCTTCGGACGCGCGCCAGATTTCGCGCCCGTGTTCCGACTGCGCATCGGCCACGCGAATCGACCACGGCTGCCCCGTGCGCCTGGCGCCGAATTCGAATTCGCCCGAAGCGGGAATGCGAACGAACGCGATCTGCCTGCCATCCGGCGACCAGACCGGCGATCGGTCGGTATCGACGCTGGGATCGAGAAAGTGCAGCGACTTGCCGCGCGCGTCGTAGACGGCGATCAAAGAGTGATCGCCGCGACTGCTCACAAACGCCAGCCGACTGCCATCGGGCGACCATACGATATTGCTCGCAGTTCCCCGCGCCTGGATCAATTGCGCGGATTTGGACCAGATCCTGCCGCCTGAAATCCAAACGACTGTGAGTCCATCCGGGGAAACGGCAGGCGAATGGCCATCAGCCACCTTCGCGGGTTCAATGGACATTCCCGCAGTCCAGATTTCCTGCCGCGTCCCTGCGGGATCGCTGCGCGGGTTCGGCACTTCACCACGTTCATTCGGATCACTGCCGCGCGTAAAAAACAAACGGCTGCTATCCGGACTCCAGGCGATCTCACTGATTTCCTGCCCATCGTCGGCGGTGAATCTGGTTATCTGCACCGCCTGATAGCCGGGCGCGCGCGCCAGTCGTATATTTCGGACACCGGCGGCATTTTCGACCCACGCGAATGCGTCGCCTTTGGGGGATGCCGTGAGGCCGTCCGGAAATGGAGCGCTGAGCGCTTGGGCAATGGTGAACGGCGCGGTGAACGCCGGCGCCGCCGGAACGCGAACCGAGACGGAAAGCACGAGAATGGCAACGATCCAGCGGAAACGCATCCGTTGTTTATGGTACATTTTTGATTCATTGAAGGCGCTCACCCAGAATGACTCGGCATTGTTGTGCGGCCGCGCGGATGCAGTCCGTGAGATTGTCGACAACTGCCGCGCCGAGCGTCTGACTGTAGTGACTGGCGAGCCCGGCATGGGAGTCACGTCCCTGCTGCAGGCCGGAGCCGCGCCGGCGCTGCGGCGCAGGGGCTTTATCGTTGCCGTTTTCAGCGACTGGCAGGGACGATTTTTTGCCACCGCTCTAAAGGAAGCGGTGGCGGAAGCCGTGCGACAAGCGGCCGACGAGCATTTTCTCGCGCAGGGCGAGCCGCTCGACGAGCTGCTGCAACGGATTCGCGCGGCCACCGGGAAGTCCGCCATCGTTCTCCTCGATCAATTCGAGGACTACATTCGCTGCCATTCGAATACCGTGATATCGGATAACTTCGACGCGGAGCTTGCGCACGCCATCGCCACCCGCAAAGGTATGTTCGTAATCGGACTGCAGGAGTACGCGATACCCGCCTTCGAGCGTTTGGGGCAGCACATCCCCAACCTGCGGGGTTTTCAGATTCAGCTTCCGCCGTTAAGAGTCGAGGACGCCAGAGAAGCGGTGGTGTCGGAAGGGCGCGCAATCGACCTCCAAGTGGAACCGGCGGCCCTCGACGCGTTAACATCCGCGCCCGTGACCCTTGTTCCCGCCGCCGTTCCCGGAAAGCCCGCATCTGAAGAGAAGGGAGTGCATCCGTTTTTTCTGAAGGTCGCAACGGGAGTGCTTCTGGATGCGGAGACGCGTTTGAAATCGCCCGTCATGCGAGCGACGACTATCGAGGCGCGGGGCGGCGTGGACCGTGTGGTGCTGGAGTCGCTCGATGGCGCGATCGCCGAGCTTGGCTCCACTCAGGTCGATTTGCTCTTCCGCTGGTGCACCATTCTGATCTCACCTGAAAAACATCGGCTCTCTGTCACGGAGAAGGGGCTCAACGACTACGCCGGAAAATGGAGCCGGTTCGCGCCGCGGCTTCTGGAATTGCTCACAGGCTCGGGCGTCCTGCGATCGATAGAGACTCCGGAAGCTATTCGCTACGAAATTTCGAGGGACTGCTTCGCGCCGATTCTGCGCGACTGGTGGGAAAGGCGGGAAGCGGCGCTGGTAGCCCGGCGGCGCGCGGTGTTTCGCGTCACGTCGATTTCCGTCGCGGTGTCTTCAATCGTTCTGATGTACGTGGTTTGGATTATATTCGGCTCGAAGTAAGGCGCAGGCGCCCGCATCCGTCTACATTTTGTAGCGGCCGAGATCCTCGTCGCCCAGGTTCTCCAGCCAACGCCGAAGCTCCTGATTGGTGCTCACCTTTTCGGCGACATTGCTCGCGAGTTTGGAGGATTTCAGGACCGAATCGTCGACGAAAATAGGGCAGTCCAGCCGCAGCGCCAGAGCCAGCGCATCGCTCGGGCGCGAGTCGACCGAGATCAATTCACCGTTCCGCTGCACCCAAATCACGGCGAAAAAGGTATCGTCCTTCAGTTCGTTGACTACAACCTTCTGAATACCTGCTTCGAGTCCGACCAGAAGTGTCTTGATGAGATCGTGCGTCATCGGCCGGGGCGTGGAAACTTTTTCGATTTCGAGCGCGATCGCGTTCGCCTCGTAGATCCCCACCCAGATCGGCAGAACATGCGCGCTGCAGACGTCTTTCAAGATGACAATCGGCATGTTCGTAACCGGATCCATCATCAGCCCGCGGATCTTCATCTCGACTTCCATGTTTTTATTACATCACAGCGGCGGAAAAGCCAAAGAGAGGCCCTCAGTTCACCATTTCGCCGGCCAGCGAATTGGGTCCGCCGCGCGATACGCGAACGTGCACGTACTTGCCGAGGAGATCGTTTGCACGCGCCGGTCCGGTGGGCGTGAAATTCAAGGTCCGGTTCCGCGACGTCCTGCCGGCGCACAATCCGAGCGCGGCATGAAAGCCTTCCACGTTGACCTCTTCGACGGCGCCGATCAAAGCGGCGTTCTGGCGGATCTGGATGGCGCGCTGCTTTTCCTGCACGATGGTGAGACGCCGGGCCTTCTCTTCTTCCGGAATGTGATCGCACATCTGAAGGGCCGCGGTATTCGGGCGGGGCGAGTATTTGAAGCTGAAGATCGAATCGTATTGGACTTCGTCGAGCAGGTTGAGAGTCTCTTCGAAATCCTTCTCCGTCTCGCCCGGGAAGCCGACGATGATGTCTGAGGTAATGGCGATGGCGCGCCGCGCGTTCTTCATCCACGAAATCCGCTCCATGTACTGGTCGCGGGTATAGAGGCGCCGCATGCTTTCGAGCACGCGGGACGATCCCGACTGCACGGGCAGGTGCACGTGATTGCACAGATTCTGGTTGGAATCGATCGCATCGATGATCGGTTTCACGAAATCGCGGGGGTGCGACGTGGTGAAACGAACGCGCCGAATACCGTCGACCGTGCCCACGCGATCGAGCAGCGTGGCGAAGTCCCAACCGGCGGACGACGGATCGCGGTAGCTGTTGACGTTCTGCCCCAACAGCTGTATTTCGGTGTAGCCGGCGTCGGCGAGGCGCTTCGCTTCTTCCATCACGCTCGCGCTGGTGCGGCTGCGTTCAGGCCCGCGGGTGAACGGCACCACGCAGTAAGAGCAGCTCTTGTCGCACCCCTCGATGATCGTGATATAGGCGCGGTGAGGATTGTCGCGGCGCGTGAAAGGCGTGTCGAAAGCCTCGTCGATATCCAGGCTCAGACCCGTGACACGTTTGTTGCCGGCTTCAAGCTGCACCAGCATTTCCGGTAATTTCGTATAGCTCGCCGAACCCGCCACCAGACTGACGTGCGGGGCGCGGTCGAAAATCTTCGCGCCTTCCTGCTGGGCCACGCAGCCGATTACAGCGAAGACTTTCCCCTTGCCGGCATCGCGCTTGAAGTGCTGCAGACGATTGAAAACCTTCTGCTCGGCTTTATCGCGGATGCTGCAGGTGTTGTAGAAAACGTAATGGGCGGCTTCCACGGTATCGACCTGGGTATAGCCCTCGTGGAGCAGCGTGCCGACGACCTTTTCGGAATCGTGCGCATTCATCTGGCAGCCAAATGTCTCGATGTAAAAGGTTTTCTCCACTTCCCTTCAGGATAGTATGTGTCGCGATTTCGTTCGTTGGCTCCGAATTGCCGACATGCAAACTGAAACCTGATGGCGGTGGCAATCGATTTCCCGAGGTCGTTGAAGTCTGAGGGGAGAAGAAGGCTCGCCAGCGCCTGATTGACGAGCCTCACGTCGTCAGGCTGACAGCTTGGGTTCGGCAGATTCGTCAGGTACCGGCTACGAGAATGAGATTCCCTTCTTTGATCCCCTTGACGGGGGCATAGCCGCCAGCTGCTTGTACCTCCTGGGAGGCGCCGGGAGGTCGCGCGGCTTCCTTATTTCCAGCAATTGCTCCAGTTGCTACCTGCATTACGAATCGCCGTCATCATGGAGCAGAAGCCACTCTTCGCCGAGAAACACATAGCCGCATCCCGCCCCCGTGTTGAAATCGTCCGGTCGCCCCACCCGAGCCCGCTCTACGTAAACCACCGGCCCGGCAACCGCGAGAAGATCCTCGGAGTGCTGCGCGGCGTTGCGCGAAACTTGCAGCATGGCGCTCGCGATGCGGGATAATATAGGGCGAGATAGGCAGATGGACAAGGATCGGATCAGAGCGAAAATACTCGCCCAGGAGGAATATCTCAAGGCCTCCGGTATCCGGCATCTGACGCTCTTCGGCTCAAAGGCGCGCGGCGACGATACCACGAAATCCGATGTGGACCTTTTGGCGGATTACGATCGGGGCAGGAGACTCACGCTATTCGATAAAGCTGGTCTTGAAGTGGAACTCGCCGCCGTGCTTATGGCCCCCGTGGATCTGTGCGACAGGGAGATGCTGGAGGGGCCGGTGAGGCTACGGGCGGAGCGAGAAGCCGTCCTTGTCTTTTAGAGATTCCCGCCTCCTGCCGGGCCATATATTGGACGCCATCGGGCTGATAGAGGACTTCACCTCGGGCATGGATTTCGAGGCGTTCCGTTCCATCCGATGGCGATGGCCGCGGTGGAACGCAACGGGAAACCATCTGCGGCACGCCTACGAGAAAGTTGACTTGAATCGGTATGGTATACGGTCACCGACGATCTGCCGCCGCTCAAGGCCGCTGTACTTCGTGCACTGGCTCAGCCCCCGGCAGACTAATGTGCCTCTGAAGTTCAAATAGTAAATTCAAGCGGAAGGACATGCGGCCACAGCCGCGTTTTTCCCGATACTCGAACAGGCGCAGCTATCGCGGCGCGTCCTCTCGGCCCGTTGAATTAGTCGACGAACGATCCGGCGTTACAATATAAGCGCATGAAGTGGGGCGCACTGCTATTGCTCGCAGCCGGGTTGTGCATCGGCGATAAAGCTCCGGGCCGGTTCACGGGGATCGTCCACGATAACCGGTGCGTCGGGCCGAATTGCGCCACGCAGTGCCCGGTCACCAAAGACCCGGTGTATACGCTGCAATCCGGTGACGAAGCCTGGGTGTTGAGCGATCGGAAAGCTCCATCGCAATATGTTGGCAAAAAAGTCGTCGTGACCGGAACGGTCGAGGCGGACAACAAACTGAAGGTGTTGTCCATCGCCCCGGCCAGGTGATGACCTGGCCGGAGAACTATCGCTACACGATAGAGCATCTGTGGGTCGATGCGCACGGTGATGCGGCAACCATTGGAATCACCTTCCACGCGCAGGAAAAGCTCGGCTTGATCGTGTATGTCGAACTGCCGAAGGCCGGCAGCAGAATCGAGGCGGGCAAGAGCTTCGGGTCGGTCGAATCAGTGAGTTCCATATTCCATCTCTACGCGCCCATCTCCGGCGAAATCGTCGAAATCAACGAGACACTCGCGTCGTCACCGGAGAAGCTGAATACCGATCCGCACGGCGCCGCCTGGCTGATGAAGCTGCGCATCGGGAAAGGCGTCGAATCCGGCAATCTTTTGTCGGTGGCGGAATATCAGGCTTACCTGGGGTCGGAAAGCTGAGCGCGGCGTTCCATCAACACCACGTCCCGCCAGCGCCCATTCATGCATCCGATGCGTTCCCGCGTTCCGACCACGCGAAATCCGAACCGCTGGTGAAGCCGGATGCTGGCGATGTTCTCGGGAAAGATCCCGGCCTGCAATGTCCAGATGCCGTGCTTCGCGGAATCGGCAATGAGCGCTGCCAAAAGTGCCGCGCCGACGCCTTGGCCGCGCGCCGCTTCGGCGACATACACGCTCACTTCCGCGACTCCTGCATAAACCTGGCGGCGCGAATAAGGGGTCAGCGCTGCCCACCCCAGCGTTTCGGCGCCGTTTCGCGCGACGAGTCTGCAGCACGGAAGGTGCGCGGCATCCCACGCCGCCCACTCGGGCGCAGACTGCTCGAAGGTGGCGTCACCGGTAGAGATGCCCTGGATATAAATTGCGCGGACGGATTCCCAGTCTTCAATCCGCATGGGATGGATTGTGAAATCGGCCGGGACGCCGTTAATTCTTGGGGTCAATGATGAATGTCGGCGCAAAGCCCGACGCCGGCGAATAGCTGCCGGGTCCGGACGACGACACATAGCTGGAACATCCAGCCACCTTGCCGAGGAACGCCTGGGGCTGCACGTCCACCTGCATCTCTTTGAATTCGAGGTGGCCGTAGTTCATCAGCGGGAACACCGTACGCGCCGGCCTCACCCGTTCCTGCACCACATAGGGTGCGCGCAGGGCTTCGCGGATCGCGCGCGCCCAGGAGCCCTCATCGTGCTCATAGCCGATGAAGCTGTGCATATCGCTGTATTCGTCGTTGGGACGCAGCACGAGCTTCTCGCGATTCTGCCTGATATACTCGATCAGGTCGTCGAGCGTTTCTTCGTGGTACTGTGTCCTGCCGCTCTTCACCACGCGCGTCCACGGCACATGCTCGCGAATCGCCTTGCGTTCGTTGATGGGAAACTTCGCCGTGAGCGTTTCGTCGGTCAGCAGCGCGAACATCGCCTTCTTGTGTGAAAGCTCCGAACGGAAGCTGTTCACGATGCAAACCTTGTGATCGCGATAAGCCTGCACCAGCGGGTGATTCAGCGTGAACCGCAGCAGAAACTCCTGCGCACTGATGCGGCGGTAAATCAGGTCGATATCGAACGTGCCGCTGCGCAGCACGCCGTTACGGTATTCCAGCTGATCCGGCGAAACCAGCTCCGTCTGGAAGCCCTCCGCGCGGAAGTAGTCGCGATAAATTTCGTACTCGCTGCGCCCCGTCGGATCGCGGAATTCGAGAATCGCGATATTGGGCTTCGGTTTGGTCCCGAAGTTCCCCGCAAACATCTTGTAAGCCTTTAGCAGCGCGCTCAGGAATGGTTTCTTGCCTCCCACTCGCGTGAGATTGTAGCGGCGCCGGAACTCCTTCACCGGCGGGCAATCGTAGAACAAATCCGAGAGCCCTTCCGACCATGCCGCGCCCGTCAAAGCGTCCGCGTTATACTGCATGACATGCAGGGACCCGTTCTGGATCTGCAAATCGAGTTGGGCGGATACCTCGGCCATTTCGTATCCGGGATCGATCGCAGCCAGCATTTTTTCGGCGGGAAAGAGCTGCATGCGGGAAAGCAATTGCGGGGATGCGAGCGCCGTGCGCAGCATCCGATCGACAGCCGATATTAGCGCTTCACCGGTTTTGACCAGATTGTCGTACTGCTTCTGGGTGACAAAATTCGGTCTGAGAAACGGGCACAGGAGACGGCCACCGGCCGAGAGCTGGCGCGCTTCCATTTCGTCCTGTAAGTTTTTCACCCACCGCAGGTCGCGGTAGGGCTCAGACTCCAGAATCCGGTGATACCGGGTTATCGCCTCATCCAACTGCGTCATTATTCTTCCACGTATCTAAAAGCCGTAGACCTTAACCAAAGTTTGTAGAGCTAACCAAGTATGACACAGGCATGTTAATTTTGTCCGTGCCGCACTGGCCACTTTTCCCATAAAGCATTGAAAACAATTGTAATTATGCCTGTCGGCCTACGCTCAACTTGTGGCTGATCGACCACAGGCTGAACCACTTTGCTTACATAAATTTGATGCGC
>Ga0209167_10001369_pt1 | contig 14567 bp, 15 predicted proteins | sample Coa_R1_9_FD_187154 | JGI IMG/M metagenome (GOLD analysis project Ga0209167, IMG submission 187154) | Surface soil microbial communities from Centralia Pennsylvania, which are recovering from an underground coalmine fire - Coalmine... | ecosystem: Environmental > Terrestrial > Soil >... | reverse complement strand
TTGCAAAGCCCCACGAAGGAAGCTCGATACGAAAGGCGTCGAGCGCGCGACATATCTTTTCGGTCTCCGTGGATGGCATCGAAACCCTCAGGAAAATAGAGACTACACGCGCGGATGATTGCCGTCACGGGGTTTCTGCCGGCAAGGAAGCATTTCGCTCTGCGGGCAAGTCTTTAGGGAGTTCTATGATTTCCTGCGCGGTCAATTGCTGGGAGGCCGGAGCTTGTGCTGTCGCTCGTGCGCTGTTGCAGGCCTTTCACGAGTCTGGAATCCCTTCCGGATCAATATCCGGGATACGTCGTTCCGGCAAAGGAGGAACGGGATAATGACCATAGACACAATTCCAGTAGGTCCAAGAGCGCACATCAAAGATTCCTGCCGGTGCGTCCTCCAGAGCTGCCTCGAACTCTTCGTTGGAGAAAAAGGCTCTGGTCGCTAGAATTTCTTCGAGAGTTCCATAAGTCATCATATATGCGAGAAACCGTTTCGGATACCTCAGCGTTTCGTCTGCATTCTCAAACCACATCATGCGCTCGGCTATGGCGCGTAGCGCTTTGGGGGCGTTCATTGACTGGAGTCCCGTCGCGTTATGCCAGGCCTTCCAACCGTTTGCGGCAGCCGATCTAATTTCACTTCTAGAGCGGTCTTGCGCAGCTGCTCTTGGACCGTCACAGAGAGATTAGGGAGATTCCCGTCCTCAAAATAGGTGAGCGCCTTCAGTGCAACCATAACGTTAAATGTCTTTCCGTAAACTGCGTTACCAGCCGCCAGAGCCTCAGAGAGCGTAACAGGATCGGCGTCGCCATAACCCACAAAACCCTTCGATCGCAAGGTTTTGTATACGGTCGCCTTGAGCATCCAGCGGTTTGTGGCGCGATCGCAAAACCTGTAAACGGCGCCAGCCTGAATTCCGGCACATCCGCTTCGTTCCGCAATCCCGAGCAGACCTGCATGAGTTATATACCAACGTTGTCCAAGAATTTGATCTCACCGGACGCGAGGCATACGGAATACCTACTAGTCAGCAACCTCAGCTGAAGTACGGCTTCTGGGGTTAGCTCCCCCAAAATCGCTTGTGCGCATCTGCGGTTCCGGTGCCACAAGGATCTCTTGCTCGCGTTTTACCATGTGCAGTGCCCTGCAGTGCATAGCATTACATGCATTACATTAAACTACAGCCTTGTCAAGCTCGTTTGTTGTCAGGCAAACTGACCGGCGGCAACGCAGTAAGCGGTTCAATGAAGAAGGACACACAATTCACGCTCCGAATGCCGACGGACTTAAAGAGAGAGCTCGAAGACATCGCCGCGCGCGAAGGCCGCAGCATGGGACAGATTTGCGAGGCTTTCCTTACGATCGGATCTGAAGCGTACAAGAAAGAGGGCGCGAAGATTCTACAGCGCTTCTTTGTGCAGAGACAAAAAAGCAATCGGCCTCGTAAATCCGACCTCTAGGGAGGATCGGTTCACAAGGCGAACGTCCCTTAACGTACCTAGCATCCAGCTGCGACCACCATCGCTCTTTAGCGGTGTGACCTTCCGCTGTAGCGCGGCTTCGGATGCTTCGTGGCATGATGCTTGGTCACGACGTGATTGTTTTGTCGTTCGGGATTTGCGGGCGCACGAAGATGATGCAACCAGCTCTTAGGGCCGCCGGCACCACCGCTCGCGAACGCTGGAGCCGACGACGCCAACAGCAGAAGCAACAACGCCCAAACCTTTGGTGTTTTCATTACCGCTTCCTCTGTACTACACCCCAGATGGCCGCGTTCAGTCGCTTGAGCTCGCATGGAATCAAACGCTCAAGCAGTAGCCGCTTCTCCGTTCTTCTTTAGACGAGCAATCTCCAATTTGTCACCCACCTGCGTCCGTGAACGATAGATCGTGTGGGGCGGCAACTCCAGGACACTCATCGCCTTGAGCGACACTTTCGAGATGCGGAACGGGCGAACGTACTCTTCGACGTGCACCACTTCCTTGTCTTTGCTGAGAAAGACCAGATCGATCGGAAATAGCATCCCGATCGTGTGCACGCCCCGAGAGGGAACAATCCAGAGCCCTTTCCCCTGTTGCGCCCATCGCTTCGTCTTTCCGAGAAGTCCAATCAGGCGTGGGAAATACGAATCGGCGATTGTTGCTTCCGTGGCGACGAAGGTCTCCCGAGTCTTGTTATACACGTACACTTCGCCGCTGTGATTATTAGTCGACATCTTCTTATCGTCCCCCGCCCCCGCACGAGTTATTTCAAAGCTCGTTGCTTATTCCGCTGCCTTGCGCTTGCGCCGCCAGATGATGATGAACAGCACTACGACCGCCAGGATGCCGGCCACGACTCGAATGGTTGTTGGGTTCACGTCTGTTGTCCTCCTACGTCGCAGAATCGCTGCCCACCGTACTGCAGACAGCGTGTACTTCTCTACTTGTACTCAGGATTCCTACAAGCAATCTTGCTGCCGAAACTTGAACACCTTATTTCAATGCCGGCACCAGCTGGCGCATCAGCTGGATGATTGCCGGTCCAAGAATCACGACCATGAGCGCCGGAAAAATGAAGAACACGAGTGGTGGCACCATTTTTACCGTCGTCTTCGCCGCGAGTTCTTCCGCCCGCTGTCGGCGCTTCATCCGCAAATCGTCGGAGTGAACTCGCAACGACTGGGCCACGCTGGTGCCGAATCGCTCCGTCTGGATCAGCATGGCCACGAGCGCCTTGATGTCCTCAAGCCCGGTTCTCCGCCCCAGTTCGCGCAAAGCATCGAGCCTCGTCTTTCCTACGCGCATCTCCATGTTCACCAGTTGAAGCTCATCGCTAAGTTCGGGATGGGCAATCCGCAACTCTTCGGAGACGCGCATCAGGGCCTGGTCCAACCCCAATCCGGCTTCCACGCAAATTACCAGCAGATCCAGTCCATCCGGCAGCGCCAGGCGCAGCCGGTGCTGGCGCGCGTGAACCCGCCAGGTCAGCCACATTTCCGGAATCATGTAGCCCAAGACCGCGGCCAGCAGGAAAATGAAGAAGGGGTTCGAGTGGTAAATACCAGTCGCGAAAACCAACGCGACAAGGGCGGCCGGCACCAGAATCTGCATACCCCGCATTGCCAGCAGCGCGTTCGGGTTGCGGTAACCCGCCCGCAGCATCAAGAGCTGGCTCTTCGACTGGCTCCCCGCCGGAAGCACGTTTCCGATTGAAGCCAGAGTGTCGCGGACTTTCTCTTTTTGCCTTTGCGCGAACCCTGTTTCTTCGACCGGGGGAGCTGTGTTCAGGAGCCGTGAGAGCCGGTTGCCGATTCCGATCTCGCCGGGCATGAACGCGAACAGCAGCGCTCCAATCACCGCGACGCTGGCAAGGAACGTAATTGCTGTAATTTCCCAAACCATTCTGGTCTCCGCCTCAAACCTCGATGTGGATAATCTTCCAAAGGATCGCGGCGCCCACAATTTGCAGCGTGGCCGCAACAGCCAATACCGTTGGACCTTTCGGATCCGTAAAGAGAATCCCGATATAGTGAGGATTCACGATGCTCAGGACGAACATCATAAATGGAGGCAAGCCGATCAGGATTCCAGCCGTCAGCCTCCCTTGCGCCGTCTTCACTTGAACTTCCCGGTAAATCCGGAATCGGTCGCGAATGACGTGTGCCAGTCCATCCAGAATCTCTGCCAGGTTACCGCCTGTCTCTTTTTGAATCAGGATGGCGGTCACGAAAAAGCGGACGTCAATCAGAGGCACCCGCTCCGCCAGGTTCAGCAGGGCATCGCGGAGGGGAAGGCCGAAATTCTGTTCGTCGAACGTGGCTCGGAACTCACCGGCGATGGGCTCGGCCGATTCCTTGGCGATCATCTCCAGTCCCGTCGTGAACGCATGTCCCGCGCGCACCGCGCGACCAAGCAGATCCAGGGCTTCCGGAAAGTGCTCTTCGAACTTTCGAAGCCGCCGCTTGCGCATCCACGCGACCACCGCGATGGGAACGAGGCCGGCCGCAACTCCGATCAAGAGGGCAATCGGGAAATGCAAAAAGAACCGCCCTGCGATCAGGTCTGCAGCCGCTCCCACGACTCCACAGATCAGCAGTAGCTTTGCCGGTTTCATTCTCAACCCGGCCTGCCTCAGAAACTCCCGAAGACGTCCCGGCCACGACCACTGCAAAAGCACGCGGTGGACGGCCGGGATACTGCTCAGCATTTCATCGCGTAGAAGATCGACGGCTAGGGACTTATCTCCTCCACGACGCTCCGCTCTTCGCACCGATTCGAACCTGCGGCGCACCACTTCCTGCGTGGTGCCGCTTCCGAAAAACAGCCAGATCATCACGAAAGCGAGTGCGACCACTGCGAAGGTCAGAATGGAAATCAGTAGAGCCATATCATTCTCGTCCCGGCGAAAACCGCCTCAGTGTCCTGGCTGCAATTCGAACATCGACATCGGAAGCCGCACACCGGTCACCAGCAATCGTTCTCCGAACTTCGGCCGAATTCCCGTGGGAAGAAATTCACCGATCACCTCGCCTGACTCTTTGATCCCGCGCTTCCGGAAGACGAAAATGTCCTGCATCGTAACGACCTCGCCTTCCATGCCCGTAATTTCCGCTATACTGACGACTTTCCGCGTCCCGTCGCTCATGCGGCTGATTTGAACCACGACGTCTATGGCAGACGAAATCTGCCTCCGAATCGCGCTCTCCGGAATGTTGAGGTTCGCCATCGCCACCATGGTTTCCAGCCTGGCGAGAGCATCGCGCGGCGTATTCGCGTGAATTGTCGTTAGCGAGCCATCGTGACCCGTATTCATGGCTTGCAGCATGTCCAGCGCTTCTTCGCCGCGAACCTCACCCACGATGATCCGGTCGGGCCGCATGCGCAGAGAGTTGATCACGAGCTGCCTCTGGTAAATTGCGCCCTTGCCCTCGATGTTTGCCGGTCGGGTTTCCAGCCGGACCACGTGATCTTGGTGGAGCTGCAGTTCCGCCGCGTCTTCGATCGTGACAATCCGCTCGCGGTTTGAAATGTACGACGAAAGAACGTTCAGGAAGGTCGTCTTGCCGGCGCCCGTTCCTCCGGAAATCAGTATGTTGAGCCGCGCCTTGACACAGCCCTGCAGGAGTTCCAGCATCGGCGGCGTCATTGTGTGGTTGGCAATCAGGTCCTCGGCAGTCAACGGGTCCTGTCCGAAACGCCGGATGGAGAGGCACGGGCCGTCGATCGCCAGCGGCGGAATGATCGCATTCACGCGCGAGCCATCCGCCAGCCGAGCGTCCACCATCGGCGACGATTCGTCCACGCGCCTCCCGATCGCCGAAACGATCCGGTCAATGATGCTCATCAGGTGCGCGTCATCGCGAAACTGGATGCTCGTGCGCTCGAGGACGCCCTTGCGCTCGATGTATACCTGCTTGTATGTGTTGACGAGAATGTCCGCCACCGTCGGATCAGCCAGCAGCGGCTCCAGAGGACCCAGGCCAAATACCTCGTCCAGAACCTCCTGCGCCAGCCGCTCGCGCTCCTGAAGGTTCATCGGTGTGGACTCGCCCACAACCAGTGCCTCCAGAATCTGTCCCACTTCGCGGCGCACTTCGTCCCGGTTGACTTCGCTCAGCCGGTCCAAATTCAACTTCTGAATCAGTTTGCGGTGAATCGCCGCCTTCACCGCTCCGAAATCCATTCGTGTTGGTATCGCTGGAGTTGGTGGCATGGTCCTTTACCTCTTCGTAGGGAACGAGAAAAATCCGCCCAAGGAGCCCTTCTTGGATGCTGCGTTGGCATCCATTCCGGCCAGTTGCGCCGCGATCTGCCGGTACCTCATGCTCAGCAGATTGTTGTGATTCTCCAGAATCGGAGTGCCCAGGTTCACCGCTTCACTCGCTTTCCGAAAATCGTTGGGAATACATGCAAACAGAGGCCGATTGATGTTCTTCTGTATGCTCTTCAACACTTCCTCGTCGCCTTTATGCCACCGATTGATGACAATGCGGGCCCGCTCCGGATCCAATCCGAAGCCGCTCATCGCTGCCAGTCGGCGGTCCAGTGTCCACAGCGCCGGAACGTTTGCTTCCGCCACCACCAGGACCATCCGCGCCGCGCCAAGTATCGGACTCCACTCCGATGAGAATTGCGATCCCATGTCCAGGAGAACCAGATCAAAATTGTTCTGCGCCACGTTCACGACTCTCTCCAGCACCGGCACCGGAATCCTTTGCCATTCCTCCGGCTGTGTCGCACCGCCCAGCACTTCCAAATTCGTCTTGTGATGCGTCAGCAGACCGCTGAAGAAGTGGCTATCCAGCCGATCCAGGTTCTCCACCGCATCTCGGATCCCGAATCGCGGATGCAAATCGAGCAGCAAATGGACATTGCCCAAGGGCCGCGCAAAATCCAGCACTGCGACGCGCTTGCGCGCGAATGTCGCCAGTTGCACGCCCAGGTTTACCGTCACGGTTGTAGCGCCGACGCCGCCCTTGGAACCCATCACGACGATCAACTTGCTCGCCGTCGATGGTCCCTTGAGCTCCAGTTCCTCCACGAACCGGGACAACATCGCCTTCAGCGAGTCGGCATTCACGGGTTTCGGAATGAAATCCTGAACCCCGCTCCGCATGGCTTCGAGCAGGATTTGATGGCTCTGCGGAGTGTTGGCCGAACACGCAATCAGCTTCGTTGCCGGATGCGCTCGTCTCAGCAGGGAGGCGAATGAAAAATACGGCTCTGAATCACGTCCCAGGTCGAGAAACACCACGTCAGGCATGTTCTCGGCTGTTTCGGGGATCCGATCCATGGGAATCGCCCACTGTCGGATTGATCGCACCAGTCCAGTCTGCTCCAGACTCGCGACCAGTTGCGCCGCGCTCGTCGAGTCTCCGCTCGCTATGGCTACCGTTAACATTTACGCCCTGGGCTCAGTTCCTCTTCTTCCTGCTCCGTCTGCCGGCACCAAGTCTACTGCGACGGCGGTTTCTGTCCCTCCGGAGTCACCGGTCGCAGGAATGGGATCGGGAATGACGGCCCCTGCGGCAATTCCGCCGGAGACAGCGGATGAACGATGTGCGGAGTCACGACGATCAGGAGCTCGTCATCAGACTTGTTCAAGGTTCGGCTTTGAAATAGCTTCCCTAAAATCGGAATGTCGCCGATACCCGGTACTTTTTCAAACTGCTTGATCACACGATTATCGAGCAACCCGGCGATCGCAAAACTCTGTCCATCTCTCAGGTCCATTTCAGACTGCACGCGGTCTGTCTGCAGGGCCGGAATGGTGAATCCCTGAATTGTCACGGCATTCGAATAGTCCAGCGAACTCACCTCCGGCTGCACCTTCAGATGGATCAGACCATCTTGCGTCACCGTCGGGGTGAAACTCAAACGGATCCCGTATTCCTTGAACTGAATGGTAATCGCGCCAGACGTACCTGAGGCCACAGACTGCACTACGGGATACGGGAATTGGCCGCCCGCCAGGAAGCTCGCTTCTTTTCCAGACTGCGTGAGCAGGTTCGGCTCTGCCAGGATTTGGAGAAGATTGCTTGTCTGCAACGCCTTGATCGTTGCTCCCAGATTGATGTCGGGGCGGTAAATGAAAATATTGAGTATGTCACTCAGTGAAAAAGTGTTTTGCCCGGAAGTTGACGTCGTTGATGTCGTTCCGTTCGTCGTCGTTGAGGTCAAAGTCCCGAGCTCGGGAGGAGCGAATTGCTGCGTCGAGACAGACATCGGCATGTTCGAACCAAACGTCCGAATCAGATTTACCCCGAGCTGCTGGACCGCAGACCGGTTCACATCAGCGAAACGCACCTGCAGTGCCACTTCCGCCTCAGGCGCCCTCGGAACTTCCATCAGGCTCGTGACCTTCGGCACGCTGTTCTTCACCACTTCCAGAATCTTATCCGCAACGGCTGCCGACGAAACCTTCCCGGACAGCATCACCACGCTCCCGGAAGTTTCGATCTGCACCGGCTCGGACGGAAACACCTCATGAATCTTCTGCGCCAGTCCGAGCACATCGATATCGACGGAAACCTCAAACGACTGGCTCTGCCCCGCTTCGTCCCACAGGATCAGCGAAACTCCGCCCGGGGACCTCCCGTTAACAACCACCTGATATGGCGTTACGACATCCACCTCGGCGATGTTCGGGTCCGCCAGCGACACGCGCTTGATCTTCGTCGGCGACGTGATTACCAGCGAGCGTCCCACCAGCAGGTGCAATACCTGCGGTGTCTCGGGCTGTTGCGCCGCCTGCGCGGCTCCGGTTTGCGGCGGCTGGGCTGGTGTAGCCGCCGCTTGGGTCGCCGGAACTGGAATTTCGGTCCCTGGGGCTGTCGTCTGTTGCCGTGCTGCGGCCAAAGGGCTGAAAAGCCCCGCCGCCATCGCCAAAATTCCGAGGGTCCTTCCGTAATTTCGCTGCCGCTTCATTGTGTGCATTATGGTTTCCGTGTCCTACTGGTTTTGGAAAGTTTTCGTTTCTTTCTTGGTCCCTCGAATCACTTCCACTTCATACGGCGGCGGCACTTTCGGCACTACCCTGTGTCCGCCCCTTTTGACCGGCGCCGGCTCAGGCCCCGAAAACAGCACATCTTGGAGCACGGGAGCCGGAGTCACTGTTTTCGTGTCGACCGTGTTCCGCAGTGCAAGCTGGATTTTTCCTTCCGTGCTTGCCATCGTGAGTTTATCCGCGTCCTCGGGCGAAACCAGCAGCGTGATCACGGGCACAGTCTGTGGTTTGCCTTCGCGATCTTGTTCAATCTTCTGCCCGGCCGCCAGCACCGGAACGTTCTCGAGAATGGTCCTCGTTATATTTCCGCCTCGGCCTCCCGCTATCTGCCCCGTCACCAGGACATCCACCATCGTTCCTGGCACGACGAAGCCCGCCACGCCAACCACGTCGTTCACAGCTACCGAGAGAGCCCGCATCCCTTCCGGGATCGTTGCCGGAAGGCCGGCACCAGAGCCTTTGGGCGCCAATTTCGCTTCCAGGATGGGTTCGTTCTCCGCTACCGCGGTAATCACGGCTCGCCCGTTGCAGTCCTCGATTCGCGTGAACATTCCGTTGATCGGCTCGCCGGCCGGCCAGGTAATCGTCCGCAAGTTCGACGCGTCAAGTCGCGCCCCCACTTGCAGAGGCTGCGCTGCCACCACGATCTGCTGCGTCACGACGGGGTGCACCACGCTCGCGTTCTGCAGTTGCCGGTACACAAACATGCTGATGAAGAACGCAACCACCACAGCGGCTGCCAAGCCGATAATCAGCCGGTTTCGGTTCATGCCGGTCTCCTTGATCCAAATCTCATAGGTGCACGTGCCACAGAGCCGCTCCGTAGCAAAGCAGCGTGGCCGCAGCCACCGCCACGCCAAACGGCAGCTTCATCAATCCTGGGTTGTCCAGCGAGACCTTCGGATTAGGCCGAAGTCCGAATGAAAAAAATCCTTGCACCAGCACAACCAGGTTGCGAAACGTTGCCATCACACGCCCCGCCCGCGCCATCAGGATCATCGCCATCAATCCCGACACCAGAATGCTTCCCACCAGAACGAACACGAACAGCACCGGCCCCAAAAACGCGCCCACCGCTCCCATCAGTTTCCAGTCGCCGGCGCCCAACCCACGCAACAGCACCAGCGGAAGCAACAACACGAGCGCGAGCCCCGCTCCCTCGAGCGATGCCTTCGTGCCGTGCCATCCGCGTAAGTAGGAATTGATTGCGATACCGGCGAGAAATCCCGCCACGGTCAGCCAGTTGGGAATCTTGCGCGTGCGCCAGTCCGTCCACGCTGCAAGCAGCGTCAGCCCAATCGCAAGAAACCAGATCGATTGTCCGGAGGTGATCAATGAAGTTGCCTGAAAATGTCGCGTCGCTGTGTCCCTATTCGTTTCAGTTAGACAGGGTCGCTGCGCCTGGTTTCCGGTAGCTTACGCAGAATCTCATCGACGCTGCGCGTTTTGGCTCAGTCCAGCTTCGCGTCTGTCAATGAGCACTCTTGCAGTGGACTGTCGCCACTTTGAGGCCGCCTGTGTTGCAGGTCTTGTACTTCCTAGAACTTCTGCCTTTGGGCCAAAAAAAATCGAAACGCAACAACCGGTCGTTCGACAGGAAGGGGATCAGGGGCCGCAAACGCGGCCCCGTCAAGCCCTTGCCGTTCGAACAACTAGCTCGCGGTGCTGAGGTTCGATGCCGCTGCACTGAACACGTTGTTAATCGCCGTGGCCAGCGTACCCAGCGAGCCGATCGCCGCCAACGCAACCAGAACAAGCAGGAGAGCGTATTCCGTAAGGTCCTGCCCTTCCTCTTCCTTCCACAGCCTCATCAGGAGATTCTTCATTTCGGTCCTCTCAGATAGTGAATTGTCCATACCGCAAAGCCCGTACCGCACGTTCGTATGAGCATTCCAACAACCATTCCGGACGACACCATTTTCTTAAGCAACTCACACAAAAATAAGGAGTTGCTCTAGGGGCAAGATGGCCAGTCACCCCGCTTTCCCTTTCGGCGCCTAAAGTGTTACCCATCGTGGACATTCCCTTCCCGACCACCCACCCAACCAGTGACACTGAGCTAATCCGACCCCCGCTCGGAGCCTTGCTGACTCGAGGATTCCAAAGCGTCCCAGCCAGTTGTTGGGTGGGGAGTGCCATTCAGCGGAACGTACACGTAAAACTTGTCTCGCGGCGTCTGCTTCAGTGGACCGGGAATGCCCAGAACGGTTTCCAGTTTGTAGTGAGATCGAATGGCAGCAAGCATGGCGGGAGTTGCAGCAAAATTCACCCAGTATGGGTTCTTTTCGTGGGCAATGTCTACGCGCGTGACGATTAGAGCGAAGCGACCGTTGTCAATACGCGCGACAAGGCCGCGATCGGAAACCACACCTCGCCTCGACAACATCGCAAGCTGAAACAAGCCCGCGAACGGCGCATCTAGGCCCGCCTGTAGAAATTCGCCTGGACTGGCACACAACGAGCTTGCATGCCGGGGAAAATGTTCACGCAGAAACGACTCCAATACGTTGTATTCCGCAAAATCTGAAGGCTGGGGAGCAGCCGCCGTTTGCCACTGCGCCATAAATAGGACGACCGCAAGAAACGCGATCAGGTCCATCGGATGCGCCCTAACAGCCATTTTTTCGCGGATTACCGCCGGAAGCAGGACAGAAAACACGAGGATCGATTCGAAGAAGTAGTGTAGACCGCTCGCGTCCTTTGAATAGGTGAAAAGGCCCAGCGCAACGGCGAAAAACAGATAACATCCAAGCAGGGTGTCACGGTGAAAGCGAAGGTGTTCCAGTGCGAAAAGGGATGGCAGCACGATGAAAACCCCTGTTGCAACCAGCGTGCGGTGCACGAACCCGTGCCAGCTCAACAGTGGGACCTGGTAAAAAAGGAAATGCCGCCAATAGGCTTGCCCAGGGAAGACTGCGAACTGGAAGAAACCTAGAAGCCCAATCCCACACCCAGCCAATATTCCCGCAAATGCCGATGCTAGCTTGTAGCGCTTCTCAATCACAAGAAACAGCATGACCGCCGCAGGCCCTGCAATGTACTGAGGCTTGTAATAAAAACTGAGGATCATCACCGGCGCCGCAAGCAGAATCCGCCCGTCGTTTCGGAACCCGTACGCAATTAGAAAACCGGTGAGGGCCAGGAACACAGCGCCAGCATCAGAAAGGGCTAGGATTCCGTGCCCTGTCACCATGCCGTACGACAGAAAGACCAGCGGACTCAGACAGGCTACCCAATAACTTCGGGACAGCCAAAATGCCAGCACTGCACAGCCGATCGCGCAGCCGAGCATTGCGAGAATCGAAAGTACCCGCAACGGAAGATAAGAGGGCTGCGCCGGATTGATCAGGCGCTCGCCCAGAAGATAATAGAGAGACCCGTATGTCCCATCGCTGAAGCCGTCCTTCGCTCCCGCACCATAGATGGGAACACCCTGACGAAGATGTACCATGTCCGCCAGAGCGACGCCCTCGTAAGCTTCGTCGCCAGGATATGTAATTCGCGCGGGCCAGGTCGCAATGTTTCGGATTGCAAAAACGCCTGCCACCAAGAACAGAAGAAGCCACAGCGCGAGGCCAACGTGCGATTGCGGTTGCCGCACTTCTGTTAGCATTTCGTCGAGGAGTGAACCGAGGGCTGCGCTCCGGTGCTGGTTGTTTCCCGATTAGCAAATCCGATCCGCTCGCGCAGAACGTACAGCGGTCGGCGCTTCGACTCGCCGTAGATTCGTCCCACGTACTCACCAATAATTCCGACGCAGATCAATTGCACCCCGCCCAGAAACAACACGGCCGTTACCGTACTTGTCCAGCCCCTCACCAGACCCGGGACGCCAAAGAGGCGCTCAGCAACGGCGTAGAGCAACACCAGAATGGCAATCCCCGAGGCGGCGAATCCGGTCCACGTGGCCAGCCGTAGCGGAACAATCGAAAACGAGAAGACTCCGTCCATCGCAAAGCGAAGCATCTTAAGTAAGGAAAACTTAGTGACCCCTGCGAACCGCGCCTCGCGGTGGTAGGGAACGGCAACCTGGGAAAAACCAAGCCAGCTCACCATGCCCCGCACGAAACGGTCACGCTCTGGCATCGAGAGCAGCGCATTAACTACACGGCGGTCCATCAACCTAAAGTCGCCCGTGTCAAGCGGTATGCGCGTGTCGGACAGGCGATCGATAAAACGATAAAACAACTTCGCGCTCCAAAGCTTGAACGCACTCTCACCATCGCGTTCGGCCCGAACCCCGTACGCCACGTCGTATCCATCCATCCATTTCTGCACGAATTCGAGGATCACTTCCGGCGGGTCCTGTAAGTCTGCATCGATCACCACAACCGCATCGCCGCTTGCGTGCTCCAGACCTGCCGTGATCGCCATCTGATGCCCAAAATTACGGGAAAAGCGGACGACGCGTATGCGGTGATCGTGCGCGGCAAGCTCGCGCAATATCTCCGGTGTCGAATCGGCGCTGCCATCGTCCACATATATAACCTCGAACTTGAGGTGCATCCGCTCGAGCGCTGCGACTAGCTGATGGTTCGTCTTGCGCAAAACCTCTTTTTCGTCGAAGCACGGCACAACAACGGACACCAGCGGGCCGTCCGCCGATGGCTCCGTCCGCGGCAGAGAATTGTCCGGCCCCGTTGCGATCTCCTGTCTCATGCTCATTCTCCAGGGAATGCCACAGCGGAATGTTCTGGATCCCCATTGGGCCTGTTGTTCGGCCGCAATTCGCCAGACCCCGTCCTTCCGGTTGTACTCCGATCTGAAGGCGTTCGCCGAACAAATAATACGCTCGTATTGTCGGAGTACACTCTCTTCCACTCTGGTACAAAAGCGAGCAACACGGATGCGGGTTCGTTTTTGGCGACCAGACAAGACTGAATGTTGTACCGTCGCAGAACGTCAATTCCGCCCGGCTCCATATGAGTCAGCTTATAATAGTCGTCAAAAACACCGGCTGTATCGTACAGTTCGCTCCGCCCGTCGATAAACACTTTATGCCCTGACCAAACCAGATACCCGCCGAACGCGTACGAGTCAAACATCGCCCCCGGAACCGGATGGTTCCGCAGGTATTCAATCGCTCGAACGGGGAAGTTGTTCTCGACTTTTTTCTCCAGGTCTGCCCGCGAAGGGAAGTAGTGCACCATTGCTACGATTACTCCCGCCATCAGAATCCCGTTCAGGAAGTACTTATCCTTCTCCCTGTGGTAGGAGTCCATCCAGCGCGCCGCAATGGTCGCCAGCAACGGCATCGTGAACGGCACGAACAGCAGTATGAATCGCACGTGCAGGCATGCCATCACGACGCCGCCGACGAACAGTAGCAGTTCCTCCAGCCGCCATGTGAAGTCGAGCGCCATTTGGAGAAGAAAGAACCCAATCACAAGCGCAAGGAAAATCTTCCCCCCAGTTAGATTGAATGGCATCGGTTGCCATTCCAGAATATTCGCCTGGCTGAACGAATAGGACGAAGCCACACTGAACGGGAATGCCGCCAGCCGCGTACCATACGGCGTGATCGTCGCCGCGATCAGCGACAGCAGAAAAGCCAGCGAAATCGTGCGCCGCTCTTCGGTGCTCCACTTCTTCGCCTCGATCCCGCCGCGCTTGAACCTGGCCAGCCCGCACACCCAGTAGAGGAAGATTGCCCCGGCCCCGATCGTCCACGATCCGTGCGTATTCACCCACACCAAAAACAGAGGTGGCAGCAGCCACATCGGCCATTTCTTCCCCTGCCGGAACAGTTCCAATGCAATCAGCGTGAGCACCAGAAACAGGTATCCCAGCATCTGCGGCCGCAGCGTGAACGAGGGATTTGCCAGCGGAAGCAGCACCGCCGCCGCTAGAAATGCCGCCTTCGATTTTCCCGACCGCACCGTTCCCAGGACGTACAGCGCCACCATCACCGCCCCGCCCAGCGCGATCAGCAGAAAGTCTAGCGCGCGCACTCCACCGATCCGCGAGACCCACGCGAGCAGCACGTCGCCGCCCCACTCGAACGCAATCCACGGCTGCCCGTGCGCCGTAAACGAGAACGGATCCGTCGTCGGCCACTGATGCGTCGCCAGAATCGTTTGGCCCGT
>Ga0209167_10001368_pt1 | contig 14568 bp, 21 predicted proteins | sample Coa_R1_9_FD_187154 | JGI IMG/M metagenome (GOLD analysis project Ga0209167, IMG submission 187154) | Surface soil microbial communities from Centralia Pennsylvania, which are recovering from an underground coalmine fire - Coalmine... | ecosystem: Environmental > Terrestrial > Soil >... | reverse complement strand
GCGGCGCGCGGTGCAACTCTCCGGTCGCCTACGGCTCCCTGCGAGCTGCACCGCGCAGAAGAACAAAAGCCAGACCAACCCCTGGAACTCACATTATGATTGGTACAGAAAAGGGGGGCAGGTCAGTCAGGCGCAGTGTAAGGTAAGAAAGCAAATACAGACAGGTCTTGCTGAAGGAGCTGTTCGATCTCTTCCTTTGATTCGCGGGAAGTGCTTCCTGAGGCTACCGATCGCCGTAGTCGTTAAATGAAGATACAGAGGTTCTCTGGGCGCCCATTCTGATTTTCGCCGCTCATAGATTCTCTCGAGTGCAGCCAAAAGCACGATAGCGTTAGCAGGACGTTTGGTGGGTTCCACCGAGAGAGCCGCTGACAGCAAATCTTAGACATCGGGCGGTACATCGACTTGATCGAGCGCCCTATCCAGATCCTCATAAGTAACCAAGCGAAGAGGCGTCATGCAGCTGAGCACCAACGCTGCGTAGGCATACACATCTCTCGTGTAAGTATATGTGCCGTCATCATCTTCTCGTGGAGCATACGGTCTCGATGCGAACTGGTTCAGGGTGAGGCCCGGTTGGATGAGAGTCCTTATCTTCGAGATTCCAAAATCAGCTAGCTTCGGGGTTCCGGCCGAATCTGTAAGAATATTTTCTGGCTTCAGGTCGCGGTGCACGATTCCCCGCGAATGTGCAAATGCTAGCGCCTCCAAAATTGGTTTTCCGAGCGTCGAATAAAAGGAGTCCCATCCGTCTGGTGGACTCTTTTTGATACGTTCGGAGGGTCTCCGCCATCAAGCCATTCCAGGATCAGAAAAAACTGGTCTCGTGCCTCGTCCAGACCGCTTCCGTAAAGCTCAACGATCGACGGATGCTTCAGATCGGTCAGCGCAGTGGTTTCGCGCCTGAAGGCTTCCACAAAGTAGTCTGGCTCTTGTGCCGCTTTTCTGAAAACCTTGACCGCGACTTGCAAGCCACCCTGCAGCATGTCATTTCCGCGGTAGACATCGGCCATCCCACCAGAGATCGGTTTGGGCTGCAAGGCATAGCGTCCGCCGATACTCTCGATTTGACTGCCCACGGTTTGTGAACCTTACCCGGGACTTCTCGGCCGCAGAACGAATGAGTCGGAATTTGCGCTATCGAGCGACCGATCCCGACCGATAAGATACCCCTGACCGCCGCTGAACGCAATTGTGGTCAAGGTTTTAAAGTGAATTTGCGGCGCTGAACCCGCACCTTGCGCCCGAGGAGGCAAAGCAAGCATTTCGTCAATTGTCGATCGGACTGTTGCCAAGCCCTCCTCCATCGCAGAGGTGACAAAGGGGGTAAGCGGCCCGCTGGCTTTTAGTACTGTCTTGGCGGCCCGGAAACTGCGGGCGAAAGGAACAGACATGGAGATGGCCTTTGCGTGCGCGCTGCGCGATCGGCAGCCGTGCTCGGTCAGCATGGGGGAGCAGCCGGGGATCCATGTCCTGGCAGCGCGCCCGCGCCGCGTCCGTGAGTCACGGCAGGCATGGTGTTTGACGATCAGGCTGGAGGGCGATTCGCCAGGTCGAATAAACTTGTGGCGGATCGGCTACCGGGTCAGATGTGTTGCGACAGGACGACCGATTCGACTTGAGCCAGCTTGGAAAGCAGGCGCTCTTGCTGGTCGACAGGCGGCGCACCTCTGAGCACTCAGTAAGCACACAGCTTATCCTCCGCAGTCCTTGCGACGCTCACAGACTTGGTCTCCGCTTCGGTTTCCGGCTCACGCTCGATCTTCACTTTGAGTTCAGCCGGGTTAGCTTCAAGCAGTCGCTCTCTCAACCTCTCCTTTTCCTCGCGGCCGAGAGATACATGCAACCCATTGGGCATGCTGACGACCACTTTGACGCGAGCGTCCCTCAGTCGCGACGGATCGGGTGGAGTTCGAAAGTGAAAGTCTCCGTTCTCGTAGACCGCCTGTAACTGAACCATCCTCCGAGTGGGCGACACGCGAAAGTCGACGTCGAGGTCCGAAAGATCGGGCTTCAGATGAGGCTCCTTCAGAGTAACCAGATGATATCTCTTGTCCTCCTGCTCGCTGTAATCGCACTGCGACAGTGATCCGGCGTACCAGACCCGCGGCGCAAGCTCCTGCCGAAGATGAATGTGGTTCAGACCGACGTACTGAGCCTGCAAGCCCCGCAGCGGGTCGAGGGGATACTCGGCGCATCGCCCGACCAAAGGCTGGCCGCTGCTCACCCTGGCGCCGGCTACCCCGAAATGGCCAAAGAACAGGCGGAAGCAGTCGGGTCGCCGGGCAAAGCGCTTGTTGAACTCCTGCAACTGCTCGGTGAACGCTTGTTGCAAACTCCTCTCCTTTGGCGTACCGACGAATTCGGCCTTCCGTGGATAGGGGAAGACGGCCACCGCGGCACCGTCCAGCTCGATGAACTCCGGCTCCTCGCAGAGAACAATTTGGTACTTACTTTTCGCGCGCGAATAGACGTACAAATCGTGGTTGAGTTCCGCGCCGTGATTTCCGGCAACCACGATCACTGGCGCATGGTCAGCCATGCGGATGAGCAGGTCGATCCACAGATTGCGCTCTTTGATGGTGGCCTTGTAGGTTGTAAGGTCTCTATCAACGCAGTCGAGGTGGTACTGAATCGCGTCTACCACAAGCCATTCCAAGCACTGAGCGGTGTCTCCGAAGTACTGATCCTCATCCAGGTGGAAATCGCCGGCGTGGGCTATTTTCATGGGCACGGGCAGGCCCTCCTTTCATTGTTGTGTGCTGCTGTGCTGCTGCAGCGACTTAAAGCATAGAGTGCACGTCTGGCACGCTTACGCTTTAATTCGCTGAACCTGATGCAACCTTCACTAGGGGCAGAACTTAAGCGACTTCCTCGCGTACGAGACCCCTTCTTGATACACTTGGAGGGCTGCGGCCTGCGCTGCGGGTCTGGCCAGGAAGATCAATCAAAACAATAGTGTGGAGCAAGCGTGGTATGAGCGACTGGAAGCTCGTTGGCTCCGAGGGGTCCGTTACCGGAAAGGGCGAGTCCGGATTGCCGCCGCCGCAGTGCAGCCACGACCCGAGGCCGTTTGTACCTAGCTAGGCGAGTACGCGCTCACCCGAGCAGAATGCGGTCCAGGGACTCGGCAGGTCATTGGGGGGTGCGACGAATGCGGCGCCGAATGTTTGCGTGCCGCAAACGGTGCTCGCAGCAGACGGAAGCTTCATTATAAACGCTGCCACCAGTTCTTCATCTTCTGCCAAAGACCCCGTTCTACCTTGCCGGGTTCCACCGTCCCTGACGTACCCTTTGGCGCACGATCAGTCGCCGTCTCACTGGTGTCGAAATATCTTGCCTTCGCAAACCGATCACGGGCTCTTCCCGCATCAATCTCTTCTTGGGACCATCGAGGAGCCCCACCTGACCCGGCTATCCCTTATCCAATAGTGAGACTGGCAGTAAAAACCCCAGTTCCCGATCGACGGGTGCAGGGTGATTGTCTCGCCGTCGAAGACCAGCTTCCAATCTGTGGGACTGAGCGGAGTCACGACTTCGTTGCCGCAACCACAGCAGCACTTGTGAACGACGGTCGCTAGCCCGATGCAGACGTAAAGCACCCCTTCCTTCAGCTCATCCGGGATGAACTCGACGAATTCGTGTACAAGTACCTTATGTTGCGTCATGGCCGCCGATCTTCGTTTGTGAGGGTGTTGCCGTCAATGGTGTACGTGCAGTGATGTTCGCGATCAAGGTCCAGATAGAACCCGAAACGCTTTTTCCACTTGATGACCGCCAGGGCGGCATTCAGCGCGTTGAGATCGGCGATCTGGATGTTGCGTGCGTATTCGTTGTGCTCATCGCCATCGGACAACGGCACGCGGCTTCGAAAGTGATCGCGCTGCTCGGGCGTGCTGGTCGTGACCCTCAGAACGCCGCCCAGCATGTTGTCGGTCGCGTAGACGCCCATTCCCACATCAATGAATGGAATCCCGAACTCCTCCACCCTCTCGACGATCAGCTTTCTCGCAGGGCCGCGATCGAGACAGAGAAATACGAATTGCATCTCCCGCAGCAGTTCGATGTTCTCAGGGCCAACATACTCCGGGTGCACGACGATGCCACGCCGCATCTTCGCGTAGATCTCATGCAGATAGGCCGCCTTGCCAGGCTTCGCCCTCAGCTCCTCAACGGACGGCGCGCCTGGCGACCGAAACGCGTTGTGCTGCAAAAACGCATCTCCTTCAAAAAGGTGGATCTCCTTGACGGGGGTCTTCGCGACGAGGTCCAGCACGTAGGCTCCGGTTCCGCCCAGCCCCACAATCGCGATCTGCGCGAGCGCCAGCTTCTTTGTGATGAGGTCGATTTCGGCCCTGCTCGACGCGGTGTCGATGTAGTTGAATACCGTGTCCGCATCCTCTTTCTCCGGCTCGATGACCGGGAAGGTCTTCGCCGTGGCGGCCGGTTCGATCGCCCGCGCCTGGCCTTCGAGGATAGCCACATAGGTTGTCATTTTGCCGTAGTAATCCGGATAAGGATCGTGGGGCCTAGCTGAAAACGTATGGTTCACGACCAGGCCGTCGGCAAGCGCCTTTCCACCGCTGGGATGCTTGATCTGGTCGATCTCCGTGCCATCCGAACGGCAGGGATGATCCCCCACAAAATACGCGACATGGTTGTCCGGCGTCGTCGTGACGTCGCCCGCCAGCGTCAGCGTCGAGACGAGAATTCCGCGCTTGACCTCCCGGCGGGCGTTCACGTACGGAACATCTTTGACCAGCAAATGGCCGGCCCGGATTTCCACGTCATAGCCCTCATCGCAAAGCTTTTTGAGATCAGGGCTATGACTTATTAGTCGGCGTGACATTGAAAATCATCCCGTCCTTGACCTTGACCGTGCCTCCCTCCAGCAGGTTCCCCTCGGGGTTCGCGCGCGGGCCATGCCGGTAGGTGATCGTAAACATGACGTTAGGACCCGTCGGAATCGGGTCGAAAGCCAGAGCCACGACCTGGTCGAACGACAGCTCCGGCGTCGTCACCACTTTCTTCCGGCCGTTGACAAAAATGTCGAAGTGCTTCACCTGAGGCACGCCGCTATGAAAGTGCTCGTCCTCTTTCAAGTGTACCGTCTCCGGGCCGTTGGGAATGGCCTTGTCCTCCCTATCGCCGGTCACTTCCCGGTAGAGCTCAAGGCCCGGTGCGAGGTTGCCAAGCTTATAGAGCGCTTCGCCTGTCGTGGGGTTCGGCGCCTCGTAACGCTCTTGATTAAGATGAATCCGAACTTCGTGTTTTCCTTCAGCTTCCCGTTGTTCTTCAGCCATGATGAATTCTCCTTCTCCTGTAACCTCTTTAGTCTGCTCCGTTATGAAGCCGGCGGGCTAAAACCTGACCATCCGGAATTCTGCGCCGTTTCAGATCGGAGAATCGTCCCACACCCATAATGCGCATGGGGCAAACCAGTTTTGCCGCGGTCATGAAGAAAATGTTCAATCCCACAATGGCAAAAAAGGGAGAGGAGAGTCGCATATACTGCGTTAACGAAAAAGAGGATGGCTGAAACCTCCCTCATCGCTGTTGACATCGAAGAGGTTCTTAACCGGCTGACGCGTCATGCCCAGAACCTAGTAGGCGGGGCGGTGTGTCTTGGGCTGGACGAAATTGCTTTGCCTGGCGGGGAAAGTGCCAGAGACCTAGCGAGCGCTACCTTATTGAAATTCTTGGACCCGTTGGACACTTCCGTCAAGTGGTCCGAGGCAAGAGGACAGCCAACCACATCGGGCCTTCTCGCGTATTTGCGAAAGGTATTGGAGCGCGATTTTCTTGATCTTAAAAAGAAGAAGAGCTACCAGACGACGGTTTATGTTGAGGCGGCCAACCACGAGGACGGACGAGACGAAGCGAAACCCGGCATCACACTTGACCAGCTTGCGGTGGAATTCGACACTCCCGAAGGGAAGATGTTGAGGCTCGAACGTGTCAAATGGATTTTGAAACAGTTCGACGCGGAGCCAGAGCTGAAGGAAATTGCAGAGCTTCAACTGGGCCCGGAAGGATACAATGCCTTCACCAACCAAGAACTGGCCCAGCTCCTTGACACCACCGTCGGCGATATCGAAGCCCGGAAGAAGGGAATCAAATTAAGGTTGAGGAGGCTCGCTGCTCCGCATAAGGTAGAGGTAAAGCATGTCTAAGCGCAAAATCGAACGGTTGTTTGAAGAGATCGGGCGAATGGCCGGGAACCTGGGAGAAGGCGACGAGTCGCTGAGCAGGGAAGAGGTCCGAAATCAACTTCGAGAGACCGGGATCGATCCGGACGACTTGAAGGCGCGGTTCCATCAAATGGCAAAGCGTCTAGCGGAAAGAGAGCGCTTGGCGGACCGACCAGTGCCGCTTTCCCTTGAACAAGCGATTGACGCAACGCGGCCCGACGATGAAATGCCGAGCAACCCGGCATCCGCTCGCATCTTTGCGGATCGCTGGCTGGACAGGTTCCGCTCTGCTTTCGGGTTGCCTCCGAATCTGGAGGCAGTCAGGGCCTACCGGAAAACCGGTGATGTTTCGCAGGCTGACCAGGAGGAGCTGGATCGACTGGAGCGGGAACTCAAGCAAAAGGTCAAAAGGGAGAATGAGGGAAAAGACTGATCCTGTCTTGGTTGTGAGCGAGGCGTTTCTTCGCCGCTTCGGCAGCGATTGCGGGAAGCGGCTGCCGGATGTCGTCCGCGACCTTGGGCTCGACGTGGTTTATCAGCTTGCCGAGAGCTATGACGGGGCACTCCTCCGCATCAAGGGCGTTCCGAGGGGATATGTCGTCATCAACTCTGGAATTCGAGAAAAGGCCCGACAGCGGTTTACCTTGGCGCACGAAGTCGGGCATTTTCTCCTCCCAGGGCAGCAGGAGCTTACAAGTCCCTGCACGAAAGAGAAAATTGAAAATTGGGATGAAGAACTCCATCGGCCGGAACTCGAAGCCAACCGGTTCGCTGCCGAGATTCTGATGCCTCGAGAATTGATCAGCACCTATCTTCGCGCGGAGCCAACAATGGGATCCGTGCGGTCGATAGCGGGAGCCTGCGGGACCTCGTTGACAGCTTCAGCATTTCGGCTCGTAATGCTAACGTCTTTTAGGGCAGCCGTGGTTTGGTCTCAGCGCAAACGAGTTCGCTGGTACAAACCGTCTGACGACTTCATTCGTTGGGTTCGAAAAGGCGAGCTCAGCGACGACACCTTTGCGGCGGATTGCTTTAGGGGCCGTGCGGTACCAGACCAGCTTGAGCCTGTTCCGGCAGGGGCTTGGCTCTTTGAGAAGGGCCTAAGAGACGACGCTCGGGTTTGGGAACACTCGGTGGCACTGCCAAGTTACGAGGCGGTACTGTCGCTTCTGGTGATGCGCGAGCCTGTCGAGGCCCAGGATGACTCCGCTCCGGCTGAAGAGGAACTGGATCCAAATGAGTTTACGCTGAATCGGAAGCGGTGGCCCTCCAAGCGATAGCCTTCCTACGCTATGCAAAGATAGCGATGCGTTCCAATTTATCGAAAGAGTATAGTGCCGTCGTCTAGTGCCCGGCGCTGCAAGGAATTCGGCCTCGGAAGGCGCTTCCCGGCAACCAAAATGGACCCCGTGTGACGCCGCAGCTAGACGCACTCTAACTCCAGGGCTCGTCGTGGACGCGACGTTGATCTCGAGCTCTTCGCTACGTCTGCCATCACAACTGCGCACGCTCGTCGCTTTGAAGCGTGAACCACATCTCCAGTTCGACGCAAGCAGGAAGCTGGCCATCAGGGGCACAAAAGCTCTGCTGAATGCCATATTGCGAAAGAACCGACCCAGAGTGTCGAGTTGCACCAGAATTGGTGCAATTGTATTCGGAGTCCCCACAAATTTCCCCACAGTTAAACCAACTGTCTTAGTTGGTTTCCAGGCGTTTTGATGATTGGAAAGTCGTCACAGACAAAACCAACTTGGTTCCCTCTTTGGCCACCCTATTCGGCACGAGGGGTTCCCCACAAGTCCAACCAACTGTCTCGTACTGTTCTTTGGCTGCTCCCACAATCGTGTGTTAAACATAGTGGCATGAAGAATCGCAACCGACTCGACCACTACATCCCGCAGGGATATCTGGAAGGGGTTCATCGGTCAAACAAACCAGGGACAAGTGAGCGTCTTTGACCGCGAGAAGAAGCGTTGGTTTAAAAGCGGCACCGCAGCGATAGGGACAATCAAGGGCTTCTATGATTACAGTGAAGGCTTGCAACCTGACCGGACAGCAGATGATGCATTCAGGAAATTAGAGACAACCTTCCCAGAATTGCGACGGAAATTGGTTGCGACCAGCTTTGTGGATTGGACGAAACATCTCGAAACACTTCTCGGCTTTGTGCAGATGCTTCGAGCGCGGTCACTGTTGTTTCGTGAGCAGAGCTTGGATCAGGGTCGGAATCTCACATTCCTAAAGGTCGAGGAAGTCCTTCCGCCAAAGCCAAGCAGGACAGAGCCGGGCAAATTGTTCACGCCGATCCGGTGACGGTGAAGCCGCTAGCGCGCCCTGGACATGACGGCCCGCAGGATATGGTTGATGCGCGTGGAATACCCCTCACCATATTTCCTGAGCCAATTGTAAACGTCGCGATCCAGGCGGGTAGCGACCAACACCTTGGGCGTCCGGCGGAATTGCGCCAATTGCTCGTCGGTCAGAGGCGGGATATCCGAATAGTTGATGCCGGAATCATCGCCGGCGGCTTGGCGTTTCCCGATGCGGGCCAGCACTGCCCTCTGCCGCCTATTCAGTGGCTTGCTGAATATCGACTCGGCGCTCGCGCTGATTCGCCTCCCGTGCCGAGATGATGCGGATGATTTCTTCGCCATCGTCTTCCTCCCGATAGGTATGCACGACCAAGAGGACGGCCCCCGAGGACCGATCCAATCGCGTGCCATCGCTGTTCGCCTTCTACGACGCGGTCCTTGGGCCAGGATTGCCTTCGGATTCGTTAAAAACACGAGCCGCTGTCTCGAAGTCCAAGCCGTCGTGCTTCGACTGGTTGACTCGATTCTTACCCTCATCCCATTCGAAGCGCATCGTATAACACAATGTATCACAAATCACGGGGCGCGTTCAATGCCCAAGATCACAACCTGAAGTTATCGAGCGGGCGTGGATACTACGGAGGCGGGGTAAAGGACGAGCCCATCCTCAGGCTTGGAGTGCGTTTTTGCCGAGCTCCAATAACGCGGTTCGGGAGTAACTCAGGACGGTTCAGTCATTGCTGTTTTGTGGCTATTCGGCAAATTGGAGTTGTTCAGGGCGCAAGTGTGAGAGTACGTTCCAACGTCCCGCTTCCTCGGAACGGTCCTGCCGCAACCGCTGCCGCTCGGTATCGCAGCGCGGCGGGCGAGGAAAGAAATCTTCTCGAGCCAGCCGGCTACGATGGCTCAACATGTGCCCGAAGCTCATCTGGGCGCGGCACGGGGAGCTCCACCAACGGGAGTCGAGTCGGTCGGGCGTAAGGCGGCGTTTTCCCTCCGCCAGCATGGCCAGGTAGGGTTGTGACACACCTAGACGCCGTGCGGCCTGCGTTTTGGCTCCAACCCAATTCAGCCGCGCAGATTTGAGCTCCCCTGGTTTCGTGACGGCCGTGGATTTGGCGCACCTGCCCGCCTACCCTCCGGACATGCGTCCCAGGCGTATGCTCAGCATCTACCTCTATCACTTTACCGGATGAAAGGCTGGGAAGAACTACAAGACTATGTCGCGCGCGCCCCCAAGGACGGGCTCAAACATTTCTCCCGGCTGGCGCGAATCAAGGCCAAAGTCGTATTCACCCGAACACCCGAGGACGACGGTTTTCGAGTGCTCGAAATCCTGTCCGTCCCCAAACTCTGAGGACGTTTGGATGAAGATGTAGGCCCCAGGCGCGGCGCGCCGTTCGGACTTTGGTTCCGGGACCGGCAATTCGCAATCAGCTACGCCGAATGGTCGCCAGAGAGACAGACCGTGCGCAGATTGTGGTTTACGGAGTTGATGGCGCAGTCGCCGAACGCCGGGATTTCGGAAAGGGCACCATCCTCCCAGAGCACGCCACCCGTACGGGCACGCCTGCTTGACACAGTAAACAGGCTATAGTGTTATAGGCGGACGCTGATGAAAAGTGCCTCCGAACCCGCTGCAAATGACCGACGCCCGGAGGTCATTCTGGACTTCACCGCCGAGGACGGCCTGCTTTACGTCGTCTTGAGGAACATCGGCGCGCGCAGCGCCTATTGCGTCGCGGTCCAGTTCGACCAACCCTTCCACGGGCTCGGAGGTGCAAAGCGCGTTTCGGCTATGCAGCTCTTCGATACCTTCAGTTCCTGCCGCCCGCGAAAGAGTTCAGGCAGCTCGTCGATCCGGTTGCCGATTACTTCAGGCGGCGCGAGCCCACACGGCTGACGGTAACTCTTCGTTACAAAGATCGGGAGGGGCGCAAGTTTCAAGAGGTCATCAAGCACGACCTCCGCATCTATCGCGACCTTGGCTACACGCGTAACCGCGGACCCCAATGAGGAGGTGGCGATGCCGAAAGGAACAAGGAACGACCCCTACGCTGGGTTCAATTTTCGGGTGGAGATCAACGGTATCGTCGCGGCCGGGTTCTCGGAATGCTCCGGCCTGACGACGGACACGGATATCATCGAGTATCGAGAGGGCAGCGACAACCCGCTTACCGTCCGCAAGATCCCAGGGCTGACGCATTACAGCTCTATTGTGCTCAAGCGCGGCCTCACCGCCGACACGTCGCTATGGCAATGGAGGCAGAATATCATCAAGGGGACGATTGACCGCCGGAACGGGGCCATCGTTCTGCTTGACGGGGCAGCGAACGAGGTGGCGCGCTGGAACTTTCAGAACGGATGGCCGGCGAAGTGGGAAGGACCCCACCTCCGCGCCAAAGCAAGCGATGTGGCCATCGAAACGCTGGAGATTGTTCACGAGGGTTTTGAGTGGTCGGGCACCTGAATGCCCAAGTCCATCAGAGTATCGACCCGTGCGGGGGCACCCTTTGTGAGCGCTTTTGGGCGTACGCATGATGACCTGTCCGGTGTGCCATAATGAACTCCCGTATGAATGTGGGCTCTGCCCTCACTGCCAAACGCCACTTGCGTCGTCAAATCGTCTGTCCAGACTCAGTACGGCAGAACGAGCTCTAATCGTTCTCGGAGCGGCATTCCTCTTATCGATCGGCGCTGCCCTCGCGCGCCTAGCGTGGTCCGTTATCGAGTTGAGATCTTTTCCGGTTTACGCCCAGGCCCTGGAGCGAGCGCGTTCTTCGCCTCAGGTTCTCGAAGGACTCGGCCAACCCCTGAAGGTTGACTGGCTGCCGCACGGGAAAGTCTCGCGGAGCGGGCAAGACATCCGCGCAGAAATGACTATCGTTGTCTCCGGCTCCAACGGAAAGGGCAGGATTTACGTTCTCGCCAACCGGCACTCCGGGTCCTGGAATCTTGCGACACTCGTCGTGCGACTGGATGAAAGGCAGCAGATCATCGATTTGCTGCCCCCTACGGTCTACCTCGTACCGCTGGGGAAGCCGACCGAGTGGTCTCCGGACCCGCTCGTCGATTACTACCATCGAACGCTTGGGATCCACGCCGTCGCGCTTCCCTGGGTGCCGCTCGGACCGGATGTCGAAGATTCAGCGCGCCACCAAGTGGTCGCCGAGCGATTGCTCGACCTGATGAAGAAGTCCCAGCCCGCGCTCGCGGACCATGCCGACGCTCTCCTCATCGGTATCACGGAACGCGACATGTATATTGCCGACTTTGGCTGGCCGAGCGCCATCAATCTCCGTCACGACCAGCGGTTTGCCGTGATTTCCCTTGCCCGCCTGCGAGGGGACGCTCCAACGGGCGGCGATGAGTTCGGCGTGCTCGAGGGGCGGCTGCGAAAAACGGTGACCAAGAACATCGGCGTTCTCTATTACCACCTTGACCTGAGCCGGGACCCAACCAGTGTGATGTCGTTGCTCGACCCGACCAGCGATGACGCACTCGATGAGATCGACCAGTCGAGTGACGATTTCATCGGCATGGAAGGTGTCTGGGATCCGCTGCCGGGACCCGGAGACTCCTGCGTCATCGTCACCCAGCCGCGCACGGCCGCCGCCTGGTGGGGACTCGGCTGCGACCACTTGCCGCCCACTGACACGGAGGCCCAATCTTTTCAAAATGACATGCGGCTGAGCCTATTCGAGCTGCGTCAGACCGACTTCTACTTTGACGAACCGCTGCCCCTCTCGCTGGTGAGGATGTACCGGCCCTACGACAATGTATCGCGGGCCTTTGGAATAGGAACGAACCACTCATTCGACATCTACCTGACCGGAGACGTGGGCCGGTTCAGCCACATCGATCTGATTCTCGAGGATGGGGCGAGGATTCACTTTGTCCCCGAGTCGCCGGAGAAGAAATACACCGAAACCGTTTATTATGCGAACGAGACCTGGACCAATCCGTTCGTGCACTCGGCGCTGCGCTGGAACGGAAACGGATGGGACCTCAAGCGCCCAGACGGCTGGACCTTCGTCTTCCCCACCATTGAAGCAACAAAACGTTCGCAGCAACTGGCGCCCGTCGGGATTCACGATGATTACGGGCACGTCTTCACCCTGAGGCGCGATGCCGACAGCAATCTGCTCTCTGTGCGTTCGCCCTCGGGTAACACGCTCGATTTCAGCTACGATTCCGGACGGCGCATCACGTCCATTCGCGCGCGCAACGGCCGGTCGGTCTCCTACGCCTACGACGCCGCCGGGCGCCTGGCGAGCGTCGTGGCATCCGACGGCCAGCGCGCTCAGTACGCCTACGATCCCGAGAGCGAGATGCTGACAGTTCAAGACGGCGCTGGTCGGGCGCTGCTGACCAATGAATACGACTCCGAGGACTGCCTAGTGCGCCAGACGCTCGCGGACGGGCGCGTGCTCACCTATTCGTGCCTCCGCCGAAGCGATCGGCGGCTGTCAGGTTCGGACTTCACCGATCCCCGAGGCTTCGTCATCCGCTTCCGTTACCAGCAGGACACCTTCACGCATCAGAACGCCAACACTCAGTCTTGGCCCGAGTTTCTACCCGTTCCGCCATCTAGCATCACTCGACGCCGTGCGGAGCTGGAACGAAACTGGTTCGGAAGTCCCCTGAACAAATGAGCCTACGGAGCTTAGTCGGTCGTTTCATAAGTTCGGTCACGTATTTTTTCGGCTCTTGCGGCAAGCGAGGGCATCTTACCCAGGAGTTGTTGAAGGTCCTGGCGAGTGAACTTCCACTCGAACGGTTTGGCGATCGATTGGTAGTAGCTCTGGAATTTCAGCAGTCGTTCGGCCACCGCGGCAAGGTCCGGGAAATCGTTCGGGGTGAGGACCTTGCGCTGAACAATGGAGAAATAGATCTCGATTTGATTGAGCCAACTGGCATGGAGGGGTCCGTGAACCAGCACTAAGCGGGGATACCGCCGCTGCAGTCGCGCTACGGCACGGGAGCCACGATGAGCCGAACCGTTGTCCACGATCCAGAACACGCGCCGGGCTTCAGCGTAAGGGGACCTCGCCATGACTTGGTCCACCAGCCGATCAAAGGGTGCAATCCCGTTCTTCGTTTCGCAGCGACCGAACACCCGAGCGTGATAGACGTCGAGGGCGGCAAGGTAAGCCCAGGCTGGGCAACCGTACTCATGCTCGACCCGCATCGGCCTACCGGGCCGGCCAACCCGCGTCGGATGCCTGCGGCGACGTGCTTGGATGCTGGTTTTCTCATCCGCCGAGATCACGAACTCATCGTCCTGCAGGATCTGACCGTTCCAACGGCGCTCATACAGATCCAGAATGCGGCCCGCTTTTAAGGGCAAAATCGGGGTCGCGAGGGAAGATCCAGGTTCGATGTTGCCTGGGACAGATGGCGTCTTCGTGCAGCCATCGCCAAATGGTGCTGCCGCTGATCTGAGCGACCAAGCCGGACCGAGGCACGTACTGACCAAGTCGGTAGTGCTCCACCGAGACAGCGGGAGATCATGAGTGGCGGGCAGTTCACAGGCGAGAGCTTTGACCTGAACGACCAGTTCTGGGGGGAAATCTCCGGGGCCGTCCCGGACGGGGGCGTTCTTCCAGACCGGCGAGGCGTTCTTCGAAGAAGCGTTTTCGCCACAGGCTGACGACCTCGCGGCGCGTGCCCAGGCTCGCTGCAATCTCATCGTTACGGAGGCCCTGGGCCGCCAGCAGGACCATCTTGGCGCGCACGACTTGGAAATAGGGCAACGTATATTTCGCCGCTCGCTTTCGAAGCTCGCGTTCCTCGGTGGTGGAAAGCGAGATCTCATACGGGCTTCTTCTCGGCATTGGCAAGGACCTTCTGTCCAATACCATGCCACTAGCGGGTCTAATTCGCAACCACTAATACGTTAGTGTATTTATTAAACAGACAATTTAGGACAGCCAACGGGACCGCACCCCTGAGGTGAGACAGGGAAATTAGGGACAGGTTACCATTCGCTGCAAAAGCCTTGCCCTTGGAATTAGACCATAGCATGCTGGCGCTGGTCGGTGAAGCGGAGGCGGGCCATGCTG
>Ga0209167_10001366_pt1 | contig 14578 bp, 15 predicted proteins | sample Coa_R1_9_FD_187154 | JGI IMG/M metagenome (GOLD analysis project Ga0209167, IMG submission 187154) | Surface soil microbial communities from Centralia Pennsylvania, which are recovering from an underground coalmine fire - Coalmine... | ecosystem: Environmental > Terrestrial > Soil >... | reverse complement strand
AGTTCCGGCGAACGCGCCGCCCACGATAGTGACCGGCTTGCTCGAGGAGGTGCCGCGGATGATGACGCCGTCCTTTCGCGTGATGGCCCAGCACTGGCATAGCGTCGCGAGATTCGATTGCACGGTCGCGAGGAATGCCGACGAGAATGTCTTCACGGCAGCGGCAGCTCGACCAGTGCGAAGTGGAGGCAGTCCGCGCGGTTGAGAAACACCTCAAGGCTTAGCTTCGAGTCGAAGCGCACCGGATAGTGAAAGTTACCGCCCCAGGTTGTCGGCGTGCCGGTGAAACCGGAGAGCTGCGTCAGGATCCCGGTCGTCGTATCGAGCGACCAGTTGCCGCTTGCCGAGATCGGGGTCCCTGAATTGTTCGCGACGAGGATTGTGCCGGATATGGGCTTCCTGATCGGGTGCTGGTAGGCCGAGAGACCCGTAAGGCCCGCGGAGTAGTTCTTCGTGAGCTGATATGTGCTCCCCGTGGTGCCGAGCGTTCCAGTCAGGAGTACCAGCGGCTGGTCAAGCGCGGTTGGAACGTTCTGCGCACTCGGGAGCTGAGGGACCTGCAGATCGATCAGCCAGTCTTTCTGCTGGCAGGACAGATAGTCGTCCGCTCGCTGCAGGCGAAAGCCAACGGCGCGCCCGTAGAGGTTCGAATGCCAGAGGCGCGCGATGCGCGCATCAGTGTTCAAATCCGGCGGGATGGCAACCGTGAAGGTCGTCGTGCGCAACGGATTCTGCAGATAGCGTCGCTCGGCCCCGGAGGCTCGCTTGGTAATGATGACGTCGAAGTCGTCCTCGGCCGTGATCTGCCAGCCGCGATCGACCGGGAAAGCAGGCGATTCGATGAAGGAGGGCAGCGTCATGGGCGTCAGTTGTTCTTCTGATGCGCGCGCAGGAGGCCCTTCATCGCCTCCGCGCCGATCTGGGTCTGCGAGAGCCTGTCGACGGCGCCGCCGCGCTGAGTGTTGATGTGGAAATTCTGTGTAACGTTCGGCGCGGAGACCTTGGCGCCGGCGCTCTCGACCGCGGCCATGATCGAGACCTGCCCGCCGGTCGCGAAATGCCGCACCTGAATACCGCTGTTGATCGCATTCAAGAGTGAGCGGTTCTGCGAGGCGGCCTTCGCGTTGATGATGTGCTCGCCCGCTGAGGCCATGATGGGGATCGAGTCGGACGTCGATGTACCCGGGCCGATAATGTGACCGCCCTCGGCGAAACCGCTGGGGGCCGCAAAAGCATCCGAAGCAGCCCCAGATGCCTCCCCGGCGCCGGCTAGAGCACTGCCGGCGCTGCCTGAGGACATCGCCGCAGAGATCTCGGCTCCCGCGGTTGTGCCGCCGGCGGAGAAAGCGCTGACGAGGGCCGAGGTCAGCGCAGTCGCTCCGGTGCCGAACGCCGTCGTGATAGCCGTCGTGAGCGTCGTGCCCCCGGCGGTGAACGCCGCCGTCATATCTGCGCCGGCCACCACGCCTTTGCCGCCCTTGCCGCTGAAAACCTGCTCCAGGCGCTGTAGCCAGGTCGTACTGGGGCCCTTCCCGCTGCTATCGCCGCCGAACAGCACGCGCAGCGAATCATCGGTGAGCATCTTGGTCGCGACGCGCACCAGGTCCTGCTCGATGGTGAGCATGGCCGCGTGGAAGGACTGTCCGAGCGTCTTGCCCTTCGAGATCGCATCCGTCAGGAAGGTGTTGATCGCACCGCCGACGGCCTGCTCGGTCGCGGCGCGCAGCTCCTTCATCTGCTGCGCGGCCTGGTCGGTCGCTACGGCGATCTCCTGGATCTTCTCCTTGAACGCCTCAGCCTGGGCGATGAGCTGCGGGTCCTTCGAGGCGTTCGCGAACTGCAGCATCGCCTGCGCATCCGCCTGCAGGATCGGGAGCTTCTGCTGCTCCAGCTCGAGGATTTGCTGCTGCGCGGAGATCTCGAAGATCTGCCCGGCGTTCACCTGGTCCTGGATCGCTTTCTTTTGCGTGTCGAGATTGAGGATTTCGGCTTTGGCCGCACGCGAAGCCTCGTCGTAATCGATAGCCGCGCCGCCCTGGCCAACCAAGGTCGAGACGGCGCCCTGGCGCTGCGGTTGCGCGACACCGCCTTGCGCGAGCTCATTGTCGAGCGCCTGCGCCTCGAGCGCGAGACGGATGCGCGCGGCGTCGGCGCGGTCACCCTCGAGCGTGAGGAGCTTCTCGGCCGCGGAGGCCTCGCGCTGCATGAGCGAGAGTTCCTGGGCCTGTAACGTTGTCGACTCGGTCTGGAGCGCGGCGCGGCGCTGTTCCTCAAGATCCGCGATCTGGCCTTTGAGCTTCGCCTGTGCCGCCTGGCGCTGCACGGCGAGAACTTCGGCATTTGCGCCCACGGCTGCCGGGAGCACCTGCTCGGCGGCGAGCTTCTTTCGCGCGATCTCGATCTGCTTGTCGTATTCGGCGGAGATGATCTCGCGCCGGCGGGCGTAGTAGTCCTCGAGCGAGATGAGCCCCTGCTGATAAGCGCCTTTCTCCTCATCGAGCTGCAATTTCGAGTGCGCCTGGAAAAGCTTCAGCTCGTTGTCGAGCATCTGCTGCGTGAGCTGCAGGCGCGCCTTCGCGAGCTGATCGGCGAATGGATAGGCTGTCGGCGGCGCGCCACCGGCTGGCGGTGCGCCGGGCTCCTTCTGTTTCGCCGCCTCCGGTCCCTTATCGGCCTTTGCTTCGAGCGCCTGTCGGTCGGCCTCGAATTCCTTGACGATACTGCGCTGCCGCTCGAGTGACGCCTGGAATTCCGCGATAGCGCCCTTCACGTCGCCGCGCAGGATCTTGTTCGCGGACGCAGCGAGTCCTGTGAACGCTTCGACGGCGCCGGCGGCGAAGGCGCCAATCCGAAGCCCGAGCTCCTCGAATCCCGTCGCGAGGTTGCGAACGATCCAGCCGATTGCCTCGCCGACTTTGCGAAAGCCCTCGCCGCCACCCGTGGCCTTTGTCAGCCCATCAGCCGCAGCGGAGAGACTCGGCACGAGCCCGAGCAGGAACTGCATCCCGAGGCCCTTGACCTCATCGCCGAGATCTCGGAAGCGGTCCTTCGCCTGCTTCAGTTCGGCGATCGCCTGATCGTCGAGGAATACGCCAAGCTCGCGCAGCTTGTTGACGAAGACGTCAATCCCATCGCGGCCGACCGCGATGATCGCCGGCAGAAGCTCGAGAACGCCGCGCCCGAAGAGCGCCGTCGCATCGCGCGCCTGGCGCGCCTGATCCGGGATACTCGCGAGGCGCTGCGCGATGAGGAGGAACTTCTGATCGGCGTTGAGGTTCTGCAGGTCCTTTACCGAGAGTCCGAGATCGCGCACTGCTAACGCCGACTGCAGGCTGCCGATTTCGGCCTTCCCGAGCTGCAGCGTGAGCTTCGAAAGGCCACCGTTCGCCGTCTCGGCCGAGATTCCCGTCTCGCGCGCGGCACGCTGGAATCCCTGAATCGTCTGCGTCGAAAGCCCAGTGACCTGCGAGAGGCGCGTCAGACCCTCGGCGGTCTCCATGCTTGAGGTCAGGAGCGACTTGAGCGCGCCTGCGGCCGCAAGGATAGTGACGCCGCCCAGGAGCGAGCGGCCGAGTTCGGAGAACTGCTTGTTGAGCGCAGCGAACGCATCCCCTGTTTCCTTGGCGCTCTGCTTGCCGGCCGCGCTCACGCGCTGGAAGGCCGAGACGACCTCGGCCATGCCCTCCGCTGACAGGCGGACGCGAACCTCTTGTTGGTTAGCGCCCATCAGTGTGTCGTCGTGTTGCTGGCGTACGGCCCGCGCAGGATCGGCGGCTTCTTGGGCGGCTCGACTTTCTTAGTCGAGTGCGGTGCGATGCACGCCCAGACGAGTTCGGCGTGCCGATGCGCTGTGATCGCGTCCGACTTCATGAGGTCAACGTAAGCGAGCAACGCCTCGCGCAGCGGCCAGCGAAGAACGCGCCGCACGCGGTCCGGCTGATAGGCGGCGAGCTCGCGGACCATTACGGCCCAGTCGCCGAGGTCGAAGTCGCCCCGCTCGCGGTATCGGGCCGCACTCTCCCCGGAGTCTGCGAAGACTTCCGGGAAATCGTTGCTGAGTGCAGCCCGGCCAGAAAAAAACCGGTAACCAGCGCGGGGACGCATGTGAGGAGGAGCCGTTTTGCCTGCGGCGTGGTGATCTTCTTCAGCGCCTGGGCGGTATGCGCGCCGACCGCGGGCGTCCATTTCAAAGCGTCCGCACCTTCTGGCTCGAGCGCCGCGCCCAGGATCTCGAAGAGCTTCCCGCTCGCCATGACCGCGGTGAAGATTGCCGCGTCGGTGTCATTGCCATTCTCGAGCGCCTCGACGAGCGCCTGCTTTGCGCCGCTCGATGCGAGGAGGTTTGAGAGCACGATGTCCCGCTCGATCGTGCTCTGCTTCATCAGCCGGAATGTGCCGGCGTCCCCGAGGTCAAGCAGCATTTTCTTCGCCCCTTCCCTTCAAAAGGCGGGAGCCGGCCGGAATAAACCGACCCCCGCGCCCAAACACGACTGCCTGTGAAGGGGTACTAGGCGGTCGCGATGCCGTTGGTGGCGTACAAGATGCCGATGGGATTCGTCGGATGGTTCACCGTGTCCGCGATGACCATCCCGTCGAGCGTCCAGTTGCCGAAGTCATCGGCGATGAAGCCGAGGTTGCCGGACGGAGTGAACTGGACGTGCCACCACTCTCCTTCATACGCGGGGCCCTTAACCGGGTTGCCGCGATAGTTGATGTACCCGTCGATCGTGCCGACCTGGCCAATGTTGAGGCCGCTGTAGGTGTACGCGGCCCAGACGTAATCGGCCGTGAGCGCCGACCCGGGCGTGATCGTGACGGAAGTGGGCAGGAGGTAGACGCGCCCGCGAACCAAGTCCGCCGTGTAGTCAGTCCCGAGCACCAACGTCGTCGCGCCCTGCTTGACATCGGTCAGGGTGGTGATGTTGCGATGCTGCAGGTCGTAGAAGCGGCCGAGAACTGCGCCACCCGTGGGCGTGATGCTCTCGGCCGTGACGGTGCCACCGGTCGCTGCGGCGAGCGTATAGCCGATGCCGAGGAGCGTGTTGATCAGGTTGTCGATGCCGTACTCGTCGCCGGTGATCTTCAGCGAGTACGTCTGCCGGATCGGCGCGCGCGCGTAGAGCATGCTCTGCGGGTCCATGCTCTCGTACTTTTCTTTGATGTCGATCTTCGGCACGACCTCAAACGAGGTGCAGTTGCCGAGATCCTCCAGACCCTGGCGGGTCGTCGTGTTGTTGACGAACTTGTCGAAGTAGACCTTGCCACGACCGAGCATGACGAGGCCGGGATTTGGCGGAATGAGGTATGGGCCGGTTGCAGCGGGCATTGATCTAACTCCAGTTGGTGCGGATTACTGCGCGCGGGTCGCGTCCCCGGCGATGGTGTGATACGGCACCAGGAAGTCCTGGTGCAGGGCAAAGTAGCTCTCGTCCTCGGCGACGTACTCCCATTCGAGCGCGTCCTCCAGAACGTCCTCGTTGAGGAATGGCGGCAGCCCGCTCGCGGAAAACTGCTTGCCGTCGAGGCAGGCGGTCGCCCACTGCGCCAGGGGGTCCAGGTTCGAGTCCAGGCTCGCCACGAAGTGCGAGATGCGCACGATGAGGAAGCGCTTGCGGTAGTAGCTGCGCTTGCCCTCCTTTTCGTACTCGACCTTTTCCTTCAGGAACCGCACCGACATCGCCGGCAGGTCGGCGAGCTTGTAAGGTTCCAGGCGCGCGCGCGTGGCAGTCGGCACGCCCGCCGGCGGGGATGTGCCGAGCGCGGTGACGAACTCCTCGACGAGCTGCTCGCGTAGCGATGCGATCATGCTTCAGCTCACCGCCTCGCACAGAAGGTGCGTGAGTGCTCCGTCGCCTTGCTGCAGCGAATCGCGCAGGCGGTAGCTCACGCCGTCGACGGTCAGCGTGGTCGATCGGTTCGGCAGCGGCGACGGAAGCGTCGAGGTCTGGATCGAGACCGTGATCGTGCGGCCGCTCACCGAGGCGACTCCCATGCTCGCAAGGACATCCTTGCCGACGTAGTCGACAATGCCGACGAGGTTCGACGAGCCGATCACGACCGCGACCCCGAGGCCGCGCGTCAGCGCGTCCGCGAAAATCGCAGCCGTATCGGCTTCCTCGAAAAACGTCGTCATGCACGGCTAGTGCAGCGCCAGCAGCTCGCAGGCGACCGGGAAGCTCGGCGTCGTGCCGCCCACAGTGTAGGAGACGCGAATGTAGGCCTTGCGCTCCCCGGGTCGGAACGAGAGCGTAAACACCCCGGCAGCCGTGATGTTGGTGCCCGAGTTGAACGCGCCATTCGGCACGTTCGTCCAGGTGGCGTTGTCGTCCGCCTCCTGTAGCACGGGCGCCAGGGTCGGCGTCGTGCCCGTCGGGGTGCCGACGTTCAGGATCGCGACCGCCGTGCCTTTGTTGCCGGCGATCTGGACGCCCGCGCCGTTGCCGGTCGCCGTCACGGATTCGGCCGGGAGCAGAGCGGAAGCCACGCCAGCGGCTGCGATGTGCGTATGTTGGATATCCACGATTGCTTATCTCCTGCGTTTGATTCTGGGATCGCGATGCGTCGGCGCCGGGTCGCGGACCTCAACGGTCCCGCGATCAAGCGGCGGCAGATCGCGCTCGGTGGCAACGCGCGCAATGCCGAGCGCGATCGCAGTCCTGGCGACGTCGGTCGTCAGTTCCACGAGCGCGCCGGCCTGCGCGATACGGCCAGGGCTGGCGATGAAGTTCGTCATCGCCAGCACCGTGACCGTTGGTTTCCTGTAGATCGGCACCTGCGCGTTACGCGTTGAGGTTGATGCCGACGCAGAAGGAAACCGGGTGCCGGACGGCGATGTCGGCCATCTGGAACGAGGCGACCTCGATCAGCCCCTGTTTCTTGAGGCTGTACGGATCGACGATCATTTCCATGGCACCGCCGAACTGGCCGATCAAAAGGTCGGTCCAGTTGCCGTAGATCAGGCCGTGGAACGAGCCGGGGGGCGTCGTGACGCCATTCGTGCCGAGCAGTTTCGAGACCTGGTTCGTGGCACGGGCCTCGTAACCGTCCATCTGGCCTTCCAGGATCGAGCCATCCCAGATCTCCCGCGAGCCGTTGACGGCGGGGAACTTGAGGGTGACCTTCGCATCGGCGGCGATGCTCGGCGTGGTGAGGAATCCCAGATCCCCGAGCAGCGCGTTGTTGCTCGCGACCTGGTTCTCCATCTGCACGACGCCGGTCCAGGCGATCTTCTGGCCCGTGTTGCTGTAGCTCGCGTTCGAGAAGTCGACCGTGAGGACGCCAGGCTGGTTGTAGATGCCGAGCGGCTGGCTGTTGGTGCCCGTGCCGTGGATCGCGGCCAGGTCCCATGCCAGGGCGTGCTTGGCGGCGATCGACTGGCGCACCATCGCCTCGACGTCGACCGAGCTTTGCACCAGGAGCTGGCGGCTGTACGCCGTCGCCGCCTGGAGCGTGCGCGGGGACAGAACGACCAGATCGGTCGTCGGATTGCTCGAGGCGACGTTGGTGCCCGAGTTTTCCGCCACCCAGGTCGCGGTCACATCCCCGGTCTGCCGGGGGAATGCGATCGGCGATGACAGGCCCGTGAGAACCCTTGCGCCCATTGCGACGACGAGCGCCTGGTTGCGCAGGATCTCGATGAGCTCCCCGCCGTACTCGGTGAACACGACTTCTTTGATCGCGTTCGCCGTCTGCGAGTCGATGGTTCCGGCGCGCAGCATCTTATCGACGGCATCGGCCTGCTGCCGGCTGAGCTTGCGTGTCGCGGGTGTAAAGCGCTCGTCGCCCTTGAACTTGGTTCCCCGCAGGGTCGTCGGGACGAAAAGGCCGCCGCGCCGGCGGTACTCAGCCGGCATGCGTTTCTCGAGCTCATCGCTGATCTCGAGTTCGAATGTCTTCTCGACCCGGCCGCCGACGGCCGCGTCCGCTGCCGCAAGGATCGCGCGCGAATAGCTGTATTGGCGCTGTTCCTTCGGCGTGAGGTCGAGCTGCTCGGAAGCCGGTTGACGCGCGGGCGGGGTCGCCCGGATCTGCAGGATGGCCTCGTTGACCTGGTCGAGCGTAAGTCCGCGCTCGAGCCACTCGGGAACCTTGTCCTCGCAGCCGTGGAGTTTGCCGCGGCGAACAATTTCCGCGGCCGTTTTCTGGTCAGGCCCGGTGGTGGGGGCCGCAGCTTCTGGCATGACTCTTACCTCGGTGGTGGCGGCGCCCGATGCGGGTGCCTGTTGTGAGCGGTGGCGAACATGAACCGGAAACTTGCGAAGGTCGGCACTGCGGCCGACCCCGATCGTGTGATCTGCGGGGACGCTGACGAGGGAGCCTTCCATCGGCGTCCAACGCGTCGCGCGGTATTCGGAGGGCTCGTCGGCCTTGGCGGGCGTGACCTCGTACTCGTCGATCCCGTAGCCCAGGGACATCTCGCGATGGCCGCCGTCGACGACGGCCTTCGCATCGCGGCCGGCGCTGGTATCGAAGAAGCGCATCTCGGCGTTCAACTTGCGATTCTCGCAACGCACGTTGTTGAGACGTCCGATCGGGAGCGCCCGCTGATCATCGTGATTGGCGAGGAGCGGCATGCCGTTCTGGCAGCGCTCGAGGTTTACGTTCTCGGGGTCGTGCGCGAGGACTTCGCGGCCGAACCAGCGATCGACGGGCTCCTCGGATGAGAGCGATACGTCATAGACTTCCTCCATGCCGTCGCCGTCATCCGGATCTTCCGGATCATCCCCCTGGCCGACCTCCTGGCCCTTCTTGCCCTTGCCGTCGGCGAGGGAATCTCCGGTCGCCTTCTTCGCGCGGCGTCGGCGGATTACCGTGATGCGCGCGTTGCGCCGCTGCACGGGGAGCTCGTCGTGCTCTTTCAGGTCCTGGCGCTTCGATTCAGGCATGGGTCGAATGCTCCTGTTGAGTGATTAGCGCTGGCACAACGCTCAAGCGCTGGCGGGCGCGCGCCTGGCGGGCGGTTCGCGAACGAGCGCGCGCGGCGCCACCCTGGTCGCCCTCGTCAGCGTCTGCAGCCGTCTTCGGCTGATCCCCAGCCGCGGCTCCCGCGCCGACGCCGATCCCGGTGAGATCGAGGTCGTATTCCTCGATCAGGTCCTGCTCTTCCTTGAGCTCCTCGGCTATCTCCTCGAAGTCCATGCCCTGTTCGGCCAGCACGCGGCCGCGGGAGGTCAGGCCATTATCGATAGCCGCGACGGACGCATTGACGTCCTTCAGCGGGTCCACCCACGCCCAGCCGCGCGGCATGAACTTCACCTGCATGAAGGCCGACCAGTCGCGCGAGTCGAGGTAGAGATTTCCCGAGAGCTGGGCGAATTCGAGCCATTCGGCGTAGATCGGCATGAGCACGCGGCGCGCCCACCAGGCCTGCAACTTGCGCCATTGATCGCGCTCGGTGAGGAGCGCAGAGCGCAGGCTCGAATAGTTGACGCCCTCGAGATCGTTCGCGAGCTCGTTGTAGGAGACGCGCAGGCCCGAGGCGATCCAGCGCTGGATCGATTTCAGGAAATTCGGGAACGCGGTTGAGGGATGCTCCGGCGACCAGGGCGTGAACTTGTAGCCCGGCGGCAGCGTCTCGAACTCCCCCGGGGTCGCCGTCATCTCGAGCTTCTCGCCAGCCTGGGGAGGCTCGTAGTCGGAAGCGTCTGCGACCTCGAAAAAGCCCATCTTCGCCGCCCCGGTGCGCGCGGCGACAACCTCGGCCTCGACGTATCCGTCGAGCATCTTCGAGGCGAACATCACGGAGTTGAGCCAGGTCGTTCCGCGGGACTGGTTCACGCGATCGGGGCGGAAGATGTGCAGGACCTCATCCGCGGGAACCCGGATGCGGTTGCGCGCGCTGATGTTGATCAGATCCGTCGGATGGCGGTCCCAGAACCAGTAGGCGACCGGGCGCCCGTACTGGTTGACCTCGACCCCGAGGCGGATCTCGTTGTCGCGGTCGGTAGGCGCCCGGAAAAACTGGTGATCGAGCAGATCCGGATCCACCGGCTGCAGCGCGAAACGAAACGCGTTGTCCCGGTAACTCCTTATCTTGCGCAGAATGCATTCACCGTCGATCGCGAGCGATTCGATCATGTGCTGCTGCAGATCGACGAGTCCCATCGTGCAGTCGGTCGTGACCTCCGCAGACCATTGGAGCCAGGCGGCTTCGATACTCGCGTTGAGCTTCTTATTGAGCTTGCCGTCGGCATTGCGCACGCGGGCACGAAGCTGCATGCCTTCCGCGCCGATGACGTTGGTCGAGACCATGTCGACGTAGCGGCGCACCAGCGGATGGTTGCGGCGCATGTCGCGCGCGCGGCCGCGCAGGCGCAGAAAGTCGTTGTAAATCTCCTGGTCGGCAGAGACCGGCGAGGCAATCCAGTCGTACCACAGGCGCGAGATCTCGGCGCCCTTGAAGACGTTGCGCTTCGCGGACGCGCCGACGCGCGAGAACCAGGAGCGGATGCGGCGCAAGAGGCTCTGGCGCTTCATGCGATCCCGTCCCCATCCCAGCCCCAGCGCCGCGGCAGGAACGGATCCGGCCCATACGCGATCGAGGGGAAGCTGACGCGGATCGGGTGCGAGCTGCGCCCCGGGTTACGCTGTTTCCAGCACAGGCGCTGATAGATCCCGCGCAGCTTGATCAGCTCGGCGATCGGGATCTTCGAGACGCTGCGGCCTGCGATCGAGTAGTGCTCGATATCGGAGGTGATCCGACCCTGCAGCGCCGCCTCGATGACGATGAGCGTCTGCTCCTCGTGCGTGACGAGGTTGCCGGCAGTCGCGCCCGCGAGGTTCGCATTGACGACGATCCGGCCCTGGATCACATCGAAGATCTCGCCTGATCCGTCCTGGGCCGCCAGGCGCTCTGTATACCAGTACGGCAGTGGCCCTGTGGCCGCTGCCAGCGGGTTGAGCCCCTGCGTCTGCGACGGCGTCAGAACAATATGGAAGGTCTCGCCGTCCGCGTCATCGGTCGCGGTGAAGCTCTGCACGACCTGGCCGGCGAGCAGGAGCTGGTATTGCCACTGTGAGTTAGGGAACTCGTCGAACGAGCGATCGACTTTGAACGTCGTCCCAGCCGTGATGAACGGGGGATAGACGTCCGGGACTTGCGGCTCGGTGAGAGGCATGCCGCAGCCCATATATCCCAAAGCGCAAGAGCCGTTTTTGGTCTTTTCGCAGTTTTCGCAGTTTTCGCAGTTTCAAAATGATTGGTATGATTTTTGCCGGCGGCTCTTACTTCCAGCCGCCGACCCAGCCGCCGCCCTTGCTGCCGGGGCGCCCACCGGTGCCGCCGGTGATCCAGTTGCCGCCCTTGGCTGGCGCCGGAGGCGGGCCGCCTTCACCTGGCGGCGGCACGGGCCCGGCATTCTCCTGGGCGAGCCGGCCAAGTTCAGCGATCGTGCGCCGGTCTAACATCCGCAGCGCCGCCAGCGCGTAGACCTCGAGGTCCAGGCCCTCGTTGCGATCGCGCAGCTTCACGTACTCGCGCACCGCGCCGACGCCCTTCTTGTATTTGCGCACGGCCTTCTCGGCGGTGAGTTGCTCGAGGTACTCATCATCGATCCAGGCCGGTAGGTGCAGGTATCCAGGCCCGGGGGCTGCGATCTTCATGCGCGAGAACACGGTATCCTTGGCCGTGTCGACGCCGATCGGGAAGAGCTTCACGCCGTACCGGTTGCCGGTTGACGGGCGCCCGGTGATCTCCCGGCCCGCGCCACCGACGCCCTTGATTGCGTAGACGTGCTGGATGAGCTCGCCGATACGGCGCGTCTCGCGCACCTTGCAGAACTTGTAGACCTCGTCCGTGTGCAGGCCGCCGGAGTCGATGACAGCGATGCGAATGCTAAGCTCGCGGCCGCCGACGCAGGTGTAGGTCTGCTTCAAGAGCTCGTCGAGCTCGAACCAGGGCTCCGACTTCGCCGGATCCCCGTTTACCTGAGACAGCGCGACGAGCCAGGACTCTTCTCCCGCGCCGTAGCCTTTCACCGCGAGCTCGAGGCGGTCCCCCTGCACGTCGACGGATGCGAGTAACACGCCGACACCGGCGGGCACCTCCGCGCCGTAATTCTCGACGCGCCCGCGCAGCCCCTGCGCCTGGATCGACTCGCCGCGCTCCTCCCACGTCTCGGCGAGCACCGTGTTGACGAACTTCTTGAGGCGCGCCGTATCCTTCTGCGCATCCAGCCATTCGCGCACGAGCTCCGCCCAGGAGCGCCAGCCAGGAGGGGCGTAGAGCGTCGAGATGTGAAAACCGGCGACGCGCGGGTCCGCGCATTCCGCCGTCGCCCGCCACTCCCCGGCTGCGAGCATTGCGTTCTTGTGCCGCTCCTCGATCAAGGCGCCGCAGCCCACGCATAGGAGCTTCACCTGGTCCGGCTCGCCCTCCGGCCATTGCAGCCTCTCCCATCGCAGCCAGTCCTTGAACTGGCAGTGAGGGCACGGCAGGAAATATCGTCGCTGGTCGGAAGCTTCGAACTCCGACTCGATGCGGGACAGTCCTTTGATGGTCGGCGTCGAGGTAAGGAACACCTTGCGGCGCGCGAAGGTCGTGGTGCGCGCTTCGGCGAGACCAACCGGATCACCCTCGTCGTCGACATCTGCGGGATACCCGTCAACCTCGTCGAGAAAGAGATATCGGATCGGCATCGAGCGCAGCCCCGTCGCACTGTTCGCGCCCGTGACCATCAGCATCCCGCCCGGGAACTCCTTCTCGAACATCGTGTTCCCGGAATCCCGTGAGCGCGCCTCGGAGACTTTGCAGGAGAGCGCCGGGGTCGTGGCGACCATCGTCGCCAGGCGCTGCTTAGAAACTTTCTTCGCCAGGAGCAGCGTCGGCTCGACGAAGAGCATCGGGCCCGGCGCCTTGTCGATGATGTAGCCGATCCAGTTAAGTCCAATGCGGGTTTTGCCGAGCTGCGACCCCGCCATCATCACGATGCGGCTGGTCGCGCTCGAGGGTGACAGCGCTTCGGCGATCTCTCGCACGTAAGGCGTGCGCGACGTCTGATATGGGCCAGGCTCCGCACTGTCCTTGCTCGAGAGCGTGATGTTCGCATCGGCCCACTCCGAGAGCGCGAGCAATTCATCCGGCCGCAGCCCCTCCGACAGCCCGGCGTCATACAGCGACTGCATCGGAGATTTCCTTCAGCGCCCGATGCAGCTCCTCGGTCAGGATCACGTTGATGGCGAACTGATCCAGGCCCACGAGCCTGGGCGACAGCCGGTCCGGGAGCGCCAGGACCATGTCGCGCACGCGGCGCCCGGACTTGAAGGCTGCCGCCCTCACCTCTTGCGCCGGCACGAGCTCGCCGCGGCGACGCGCAAGATCCAGCTCCGCCATTTCCGCGAGCGCCTGCTCGCGCCTGGTGCGGGTTGAGGCGAAGGTCGCACCGCCGTTTTCCGGCGAAACGCCCGGCTCGAGGGCGGCCTTCGGGCCAGGTTTGGCTGCCCGCGGCTGCCGTTTGCCCCGGTTCTGGCCGCCTTTGCCAGGCGGATGGGTATTCGCCGCCCAGGCGCGGTCCGCGGATTTCGGATCAATTTTCCCGCGGAGGAGGGAAATCCGACCGGTCTTGATAGCCTGGCGCACCGCTTCCCGCGTCACTCCGCGCCGCCGCGCGTACTCCGCCTGCGAAATCAGCGTCGGCATGCACGTCAAGTGCCCAAAGGGGCAAGCGATTTGAAAAAGGTCGACGCTAAATATAGATCGCGCCCGCCGTCACCCGCGGGGCCCACACCCGGGGGGAAGGACCCGTTATATGTTAGGTGTTGGTTCACGTGTGTAGCCTGTAGAACCGACGCACGAAGGCATCGGCGAATACCTCGTGGTACGTCTCGCGCGAGGTCTCGATGAAGTCGAGTGCCTTGCGTATCTCGACGCCACGACGAAACGAGTAGAGCAATCGGATGTCATCGCGCTTCGGGCCCGTGCGCTGGAACACGCCCCCAAATGGGGAGCGTGCAGTATGCGACAGGATGAACGTGCGATTGTCCCCTTGCCAGTAGTAATACGATCCTGAAAGCTTGCGCTTATGGATGTGCTTTGCACGACGCGCAGCGAGCACGGCGCGGCCAGCAGCAGTCGGTCCTGCGCGGCGGAAGTTGAGCGACTGGAACGTGAAGGCATCCGATACGGGCGCATCCATTGACGGCCGTGCGGCACTGCCCGTGATCGGTACGGCGACAGACGCACCCTTGAACGGCAGGCGGGCACCTCCGGTTTCGTAGAGCGACAGCATTAGGCGAGGCTTGTTGTCGATCCCGAGCTCGGCGAAGGGCCGATTGGCTCCAACATTCGCAAAGGCGAAAATCTTGACGGCGCGTAACATGAAGTCAGTCTTACGCAAGTGGAAGTTGCGCTTGAGCGATTCTCGGATACGCCGCTGCGCCTCCAGCGCGGCGTCGTTGATCGCCTGGGCGGTCGAGAACGCGAGATTCTTCTCATATCGCTTGGCTTCACGATCGAGCAGCGACAGATCGAAATTGACGTCGATCCTCATCTGAGCTGGCGCTGCTCGAAGTGCCGGCGCACGTCATCCACGGTCAGTTCCCCGCGGGAAACCTGCACAAGCTGCGAAATCCGATGGCAACG
>Ga0209167_10001365_pt1 | contig 14586 bp, 12 predicted proteins | sample Coa_R1_9_FD_187154 | JGI IMG/M metagenome (GOLD analysis project Ga0209167, IMG submission 187154) | Surface soil microbial communities from Centralia Pennsylvania, which are recovering from an underground coalmine fire - Coalmine... | ecosystem: Environmental > Terrestrial > Soil >... | reverse complement strand
CACCAACGGCGACACGCACCTGGGCGGCGACAACCTCGACCAGCGCATCGTCGACTGGCTTATTGACGAGTTCAAGAAGGACGAAGGCTTAGATTTACGTGGCAAGGGAAACGAGATGGCCTTGCAGCGGCTGCGCGACGCGGCCGAGCGAGCCAAGATTGAGCTTTCGACCACCATGGAGACTGAGATCAACCTGCCGTTCATCACGGCGGATGCCTCGGGTCCGAAGCATCTGGTGAAGAAGCTGACGCGGGCGAAGCTGGAGGGAATGGTCGAAGACATCATCCAACGTTCGGTGGGTCCGTGCAAGCAATGCTTGAAAGACGCGGGTGTGGATACCAGCAAGATCAACGAAGTTGTGCTCGTCGGCGGACAGACGCGGATGCCCCGCATTCAGGCGCTGGTCAAGGAATTGTTCGGCAAGGAAGGCCACAAGGGAGTGAATCCCGACGAAGTGGTGGCGATTGGTGCGGCGATTCAGGGCGGCGTGCTAGGCGGCGAAGTGAAGGATCTGCTGCTGCTGGACGTGACTCCGCTGTCGCTCTCGATTGAGACGCTGGGCGGGGTTTCGACGCCGATGATTCCGCGCAACACGACGATTCCTACGAAAAAGACCGAGACGTTCTCGACCGCAGCCGATAGTCAGACGTCGGTTGAGGTGCACGTGTTGCAGGGCGAGCGCCCGATGGCGGCGCAGAACCGGACGCTGGGCAAGTTCCATTTGACCGGGATTCCGCCGGCTCCGCGCGGCGTACCGCAGATCGAGGTGACTTTCGACATCGACGCAAACGGCATCCTGAACGTGACCGCGAAAGATACGGCCACGCAGAAAGACCAGAAGATTACGATCACGTCGTCTTCCGGGCTATCGAAGGAAGAAGTCGAACGCATGGCCAAGGAAGCCGACGCGCACGCGGCGGAAGACAAGGCGGCGCGCGAGTCGATCGAGTCGAAGAACCAGCTCGACAGCATGGTCTACCAGATCGAAAAAATGCTGAAGGAGCAGGGCGACAAGATCTCGGGGTCGGAGCGGGGGGACGTGGAAAACGCCGTGGCCGACGCCAAGAAGGCGCTGGAGTCGAATGACAAGGCCACCATGGACAAAGCGCGCGAGAAGCTGACTGCGGCATCGCACAAGCTGGCCGAACAGATGTACAAGGCGGCGCAGGCAACACCGGGGGCAGGAGCGGGTGGTCCGACGCCGGGCGCGACCGCCGGTGGCGACCCAAGCGGCAATGGTCAGGCCAATAAAGACGAAGGCGTGATCGACGCCGAGTACGTGGACGTCGAGGACAAGAAGTAACGACGAAAAGAATTGGCCACGGATTCTCGCGGATCGACACGGATCAAGACAAAATCCGTGAAGATCCGTGAAATCCGTGGCTAAGCGTTTGGAGGGCCAAGTGGATTTTCAGGTAAATGGGGAGACTTATTTTTTGAGCCTGGCCGAGAATGAGCGGCAGTGGGAAGTCTTTGTGTCGACCCCGACGGGCGCGCGGCCGGTCCCGGTCTATGTGGACGGCGCGGAGTCTGAGGCTTTGACTCTGGTGATAGAAGATAAAGAGAGGCGGAAGATTCCGAACTAAACCCGGCAGATCCGAGAATCTCGATTTCTGACTGCGATCCATGGCAACCACACCCAAAAAAGATTACTACGAGATTCTCGGCGTGAAGAAGTCGGCTTCGGCTGACGACATCCGCAAAGCGTTTCGCAAGCTGGCGCGGAAATACCATCCTGACGTCAATCCTGGGGACAAGTCGGCGGAGGAGAAGTTTAAGACGCTCTCCGAGGCCAACGACGTTCTTAGCGATGCTAAGAAACGAAAGATCTACGATCAGGTCGGGTTCTACTCCGACAACATCGATCCGGCAACGGCGGAAGCTTACGCGCGAGCGGGCGGCGGCGATGGTGGAGCCGCGGGCTTTCCGGGTGGTTTCCCCGGCGGCGGTGGAGCAGCGAGTGGCGGTCAGGGGGTTCCGTTCGACTTCGGCGGATTCGATTTTTCGGATCTGGTCGACAGCGCCAGCCGGGGACGGAGAACTAGTGGCGCAGGGAGTGGCGGGGGAAGTTTCCGCGACATCTTTTCCGGGATTTTCGGCGGAGGTCGCGGCGCGGCGGCTGAGGAAGGGCCGGAGCCGGGGACCGACCTCGAGTATCAAGTCAACGTTCCTTTCTGGACGGCGATCCGCGGCGGGGTGATGCGGCTGAATATTTCGCGGCATGATACTTGTGCGACCTGCCACGGCCAGGGATCGCTCGAAGCGCCGGGGAAATGTCCTGAGTGCAACGGGACCGGGCAAATCACGCAGACCGGCGGGCGGATGAAGTTCAATGTGCAGTGTCCGCGATGCCATGGGACGGGAAAGAATCTGACGACGTGTCCCGTGTGCCACGGCGAAGGGACGGTCACGAAAACCGAACCGCTCGAGGTGCGGATCAAGGCGGGGACGCGGGACGGGCAGCGCATTCGGCTTCCGGGCAAGGGCAACGCCGGGGCGCACGGCGGAACGACGGGCGACGTGTACGCGATTATCCGGACCGAGGAGCATCCGATTTTCCGGCGCGACGGGGACGACATCTATCTGACTGTGCCGGTGAGCGCGACCGAGGCGGCGCTGGGGGCGAAGATTGAAGTGCCGACGATTGATGGGCGGGCGCTGCTGAAGATTCCTCCGGGAACGCAGTCGGGTCAGAAACTGCGGCTGCGGGAGAAGGGTGTGCCGTCGGCGACGAAAGAAGGCGTGCGCGGGGATGAGATTGTCGAGATCACTGTGACCGTAACCATGCCGCGCGACGAGCGGACGAAGGAACTGCTGCGGGAGTTGGCGAAGCTGAATCCGGAGGACCCGCGCGCGGACTTGTGGACCAAAGTCTAACCGCCAAATCACGGACGGCAATGGCAGCCGGCGACTCATTTGCCGACCTGTTAAAGCAAATTAGTTGACATAGTCAACTAATTTGATACACTGCCCGCATGGGCGCCTCTGATGGAACCCTCACCCCACCAGCCTCTGATGATCCCGTCCAGACCATTCGCCGCTTCAACCGTTTCTACACTCGCCAAATCGGCGCGTTGCAGGAGCATCTGCCACAGAGCCAATTTTCTTTGACCGAAGTCCGGGTTCTGTATGAACTGGCACACCGCGAGCAGCTCACGGCCGGCGAGCTTTGCCAGGATCTTGGCCTTGATCGCGGATACTTGAGCCGCATGCTGCAGAACTTCGAGTCGCAAGGATGGATCAGAACCGCGGCGTCCCCCGAAGACCGGCGAAAGGTGTTTCTTGCATTGACGGCTAAGGGCCGCGAAGTCTTTGTGCCCCTTGACCAGCGGTCGAGCAACGAGGTTTCGGCCCTGCTGAGCAAACTTTCCCCTACTCAGCAGGAAAAACTACTGTCAGCCATGCGGAATGTAGAGAGCATTCTTGCTCCCTCGTCCCAAACCGGCCCAGACTACATTCTGCGCACGCACCGTCCCGGGGATATGGGGTGGGTTGTGTGGCGCCACGGCGTTCTCTATTCTCATGAGTATGGCTACGACGAGCGCTTCGAGGCCCTCGTGGCTGGAATCGTGGCAGAGTTTGTAGAAAAGCTCGATCCCACCCGGGAGCGCTGCTGGATTGCAGAAAAAGATGGCGAGAACCTCGGAACCGTCTTCCTCGTGAAGAAATCGGCGACGGTAGCGAAGCTCCGGCTGTTGCTCGTGGAGCCATCCGCGCGTGGGTTGGGAATCGGCAAGCGGCTGGTTAGAGAATGCGTGCGCTTTGGGCGAGAGGCTGGTTACAAGAAAATCATGCTGTGGACGCAGAGCGAACTCACCGCCGCACGACGCATCTACCAGAATGCAGGCTTCAAGCTGATCGCCGAAGAAAAGCACCGGAGCTGGGGACGCAAGGATCTTACCGCGGAGACCTGGGAACTCAGGTTGTGAGCCTGAGCAGCCGCGTTACCTCCGTACCACACCGCCCGCTTACAAAATTTTGCAAATAATCTCAAAAAAATCTTGCATCTGTGGAAATTTCCCGTAATCTCACAAATGCGAACTAACTTCGCCGAAATGCCCGGGAATCGCAGTGACCCGGGAGCCGCGAGAATAAAGTCTTGTGGTTTGAGACCAGGGGAGACGCGGTGGTGAGAGTGAGTCGCTTGAGGAGGAAGACATAGAAATTGGCAATAGCTAGCACCCCGCGCCGACAACCCGAAAATCCCCAGCACCTCACCGCCGTACCCAATCGTCGTAAGGTCAACCCCAAAAAATTCGTCCGCCTCACGCTGTGGCCTTTGGTCGCCGCCACCTTCTTTATGGTGTCGGGCGGAACCTATGGCACGGAAGACATTGTGCATGGCGCCGGCTACGGACGCGCCATCCTGATTCTGCTGCTCATGCCGCTGCTGTGGAGCCTGCCCACAGCGTTCATGATCGGTGAGCTTTCGAGCGCGCTGCCCTATGAAGGCGGCTACTACGCCTGGGTGCGCCGCGCCATGGGGAACTTCTGGGGATTTCAGGAAGCCTGGCTCTCGCTGGTTGCGTCAATTTTCGACATGGCGATTTATCCCACGCTGTTCGTGGCCTACATGACCCGGATGTTCCCCTGGTTCTCGGTGGGGAATCGCGGATGGTGGGTCGCGCTCGCCGTGGTAATCGCGTGTGCCGGCCTGAATATCGCCGGCGTGAAAGTGGTTTCACTGACCTCGCTCTGGCTCTTTCTCGCTTTGTCGGCGCCGTTCGTGGCGATCGTGATTTTGGCTCCGTTCAAGGTCGGCGTACTCGCCAATGCCGTGACCACGCCAACGACTTCGACCGTGGACATCCTGGGTGGACTGCTCATCTGCATGTGGAACTACACGGGCTGGGATAATGCTTCGACCATCGCCACGGAAGTCGAACGCCCGCAACGGACTTATCCGCGGGCCATGCTGGTGGCCGTCGTGATCGTGGCCTTGAGCTATGTTCTACCCTTTGCCGCGATGTGGATGACCGGGTTGAAGCCCACGGCGTGGGAGACGGGCTCATGGGGAGACATTGCCGGTCTGCTGGGCGGGCCGCTGCTGCGCATCGGCGTAGTTCTCGGTGGCATGATCAGCGCTTTTGGCATGTTCAATGCGCTGGTAATGAGTTACTCGCGCCTTCCGCTAGCGATGGCGCAGGATGGGATGTTGCCCGGCATTTTCGCCAAGCTGCAGAGAAAGTCGCGGGCGCCTTGGGTTGCCGTCCTGGCGCTGGCAATGGGATGGGCGCTCTGCCTCGGACTGGGCTTTGCCAGGCTGGTGACGATCGACATCCTTCTCTACGGCGCAAGCCTGCTGCTGGAGTTCGTCGCGCTGGCGGTGCTGCGCTTCCGTGAACCGGATCTGCCTCGTCCGTTCCGCGTTCCGGGCGGCTTGTTTGGCGCGATCGCCATCGGCATCCCTCCGGCGCTCCTGCTGGGCTTTGCCGTGGCGCGCAGCGAACACGAGTACATCCTGGGGATGAGTTCGTTCGCCTTCGGAATGATCCTGATCGCCGCAGGGGTAGTCGCGTACACCGTAAATCATCTGGTGAAACCGGCGGGATGGTCGGTTCCTCCGCAGAAAGCACAACCGGCGGCTTAAGAACTATTGGCCACGGATTCACACGGATCTACACGGATAATGTTTCGATCCGTGAAAATCGGTGGTAATCCGTGGCCCTTTGTTTTGCGCCTTGCCTAGAACTTGTAGCCAAAGCCCAGCGAAATAATTGGATAGGCTTTGAACAACGACATGCTGTTATTCAGTTTGGTCTGCTCCGATAGAACGTTTGCCTGTAAGCCAGGATAGGTAGCCACGCTGCTACAGCCGACGCCGGTGGAAGCACTGGCAGCAGTAGGGCAGACATTTCCCGCTAGATTGAGAGTTGCCTTGGGAGATCCCTGAAATGCCACGCCGATCTCGAAAGGAACGCTGAAATGCTTATTACGGCCGCGAGGAACCAGGTTTCCCCAGCCAATCGTTGCCATGGGAGCGGCTTGGTTAAAGTCAATCTTGCCAGTGCCGGTGACGGGATTCGCCAGGGACTCGCTGTAATAGGTGGTGCCCCCCAGAGTGAAGCTCTGACCTCCGGCTACGGCCGCGGTCGCGGTGATGGGGTCGCCGATATACGCCAGCACACCCGGGCTGATGTGGAAGTTTCCAGCCCACGGGAAGATATCATAGTGCGCTTCCACGGTCTTGAAACCCAGCGTGCCCTGGTAAGCAATCCCATCCTTGTTAAAGCCCCGGCTGTAGCTGATCATGTTGAACCCAGCGCGCACGTTCGTGTGGTGCGTCACGCGTGCTGCTACCTCCACGCCCCCACCAAGCAGGGACCCTTTCACGCCGATACCAAAACGGCCTGAATCGCCGAAGGAGACGGCCTTGGGTTGCGCAGGCGGCGGGGTGGGCTGGTCATTCGGGCTGGCGGACTGACCGTAGGTTAGAGAACTCAGCATTAAGAACAAGCTGCAGGCGAGAACCACAAAGCGGCGGACGCACTTCTGCATGATTATTACTGTCACTCTCCAGTTGTAATTTGTTTTCCCCGGGAAACAGGGTGTGGCTTAAGCTAGCATGGGTGCAATCGCACTTCCATGGCACCAACGTAATGGCACTGAGGTGCAAGGAAATTAATGACCAAACGCAAATCCAAGGGCGCGTATATGATCTCGGCGGTGGCCGAGATGTATGGCATTCATCCGCAGACGCTGCGGCTGTATGAGCGCGAGGGGCTGCTCAAGCCTTCGCGAACCGAAGGCAACACGCGGCTCTACACCGACGAAGACCTGCAGCGGCTGGAATTCATTCTCTCGCTGGCGCGCGACCTGGGCGTGAACATCAGCGGGATGGCTATCATCCTGCAAATGCGCGAGCGCATGGAAGAGATGCAGCGGCAGATTCAGGAGTTCGTGCAGTACATCCAGCAGGAAGTGCTGACCCGCGCCAACGCCGCGGTCGATCCGGCGAAGGGCGCGATTGTGCCGGTACGACGGGCGATGGTGGCGCCGGCGGTGCAGTTGAAAAAGCGGTAAGAACGAAATCACAATCGGACCGAAAACCAAGGTCCAAGTGCGGCGGGAGTCGCTAGAAAACTCATGGCCATTTTTCCACTTGGGGTTCTGGGCGGCGTCATTGCGGTACTGAGCTTGGACACCGTAGGCTCCTTCGCGTCGCAACGATGGACGTTCCCCTATACCCGGCTTGCTCCTATCTCATGTCTCCTTTGGGCAACGGCTGCCGCGATCGCCTCCCGAGCGGGGCACCCGGACCTTATCAAGTCGATCGGCCTCGGTGCGCTTGCGGGGTTCATTGTGGGCTTGGTTGACTCAACGCTCGGATGGTCGATCTTCCTCGCAACTGGGCGCAGGACGATTGCCACCCCAGCTCGTTACAAGAGACAAGATCGTACGGATCATTTTCAGGGTTACGATCATAGCAGCCGGCATCGGAGCGGCAGGAGCTTTGCTTAGCTTCGTCGTCGGGTCGATACAAAAATAGGACGGGGTGATTGGAGTAAGGTCAGCGACTCCTCTACAGAGTAGGGGCAGAATTCCCGGCGGGCCCGTCGCTCACATCAAGCTTTGTTGCGCCAACTGCCAAACGCTCGTCTTCCCGCGTATTATAGGAAGTCCCTCAGCCCGAGACGGCTGTGTGCTGTCCGTTGATCTCCGCATGCTTCCCTTCAAGCTCGTTTACAGCGACGCCTATTATCTGCCGATCGGAGATCACGTTTTTCCTGCCGAGAAGTACCGGCGGGTGCGCGACCGATTGATCTCTACCGGAGTCGCGGACGCCAACGACTTTCTGGAACCGCAGCCTGCTACCGATCAGGATATTCTGCTGGTGCACAAGCCGGAGTATGTGAACAAGTTGAAGACGGGCACGCTTAGTCCACGCGAAGAAATGGAACTGGAGGTTCCTTTTTCGCCGGAACTGGTGAGAGCGTTCTGGCTAGCAGCGGGCGGATCGATTCTGGCGGCGCGGCAGTGTCTGACCGATGGGGTGTGCATCAGTATTGGCGGAGGATTTCACCACGCCTTTCCCGATCACGGCGAGGGATTCTGCATGATCCACGACGTGGCGGTGGCCATCCGGCGGCTGCAACGTGACGACAAGGTTCGGACCGCGATGACCGTGGATTGCGACGTGCATCAGGGGAATGGCACGGCGGCGATTTTTGCCGGGACGAGAACGGCGAGCGCGTTGCTTCCTTCGTCCTCGACCTCGACCGTCGAACAGCCGGCGGGCGCGCCGCGGGGCGCGGCAAACCAAGGGAAGATGCGCGGGGCCCACGCCGGCGATGTATTCACCATTTCTCTGCACCAGCACAACAACTATCCGCTGTATAAGCCGCCGTCGTCGATAGACGTGGACCTTCCCGACGGCACTGGGGACGACGATTATCTTGCATGGCTCGACAACGCGCTTAGCTCCGGCCTGCGGCAGTTCGAACCCGATCTGCTGTGCTACATCGCAGGCGCCGATCCGTATGGCGAGGATCAGCTCGGCGGCCTTTCACTCACGATCGAGGGATTGAAGAAGCGCGACGAACTTATCTTTCGCGTGGCGCGGGCGCGGGGCATTCCTGTAATGGTGACCTTTGCGGGCGGCTACGCGCGAAACATAGAAGACACGGTGACGATTCACAGCAATACGGTGGTGGCAGCGAAGGAAGTGTTCGCCCGCTGATCGCCCGCTGAGGAGCAAGCCCGCCAAAAGATATACTCGATCGCATGAACGTCAGCCCGTCAGATCTTTCTCACAGCGAACTTTACGGTGTAATCCTGAATTCGGTGGCGCCGCGCCCGATTGCGTGGGTTTCAACGATCAGCGCTTCCGGCCAACCGAATCTTGCCCCGTTTTCGTTTTTCAATTGCGTGTGTACAGCGCCGCCTCTGCTGGCATTTGCGCCGGGATTGCGTCCTCCGAAGCGAGCCGGCTCAACTGCTGGAGAGCCCAAAGACACGCTGCGCAACATCCGCGAGACAAAGGAATTTGTGATCAATGTCGTCACCTACGAACTAGCCGAGGCGATGAACCAGACTAGCGGCGAATATGACGCGTTGGTCAACGAATTTCAGCTGGCGCAGCTGGCGACGGCTCCGTCGCAGGTGGTAAAGGTTCCGCGAGTGGCGGCATCGCCGGTGAGCTTCGAATGCAAGCTCTATCAGATTCTGGATTTCTCACCGTCTCCGCAGAGCGGCAGCCTGGTCATCGGACAGATTGTTTCGATCCACATGGACGATGCGAATATGAAAGATGGAAAGCTGGATCGCAATTCGCTCGACCTGATCGGGCGCATGGGCGGGATTCAGTACACCCGGACAACGGAGAGGTTTGAGATGGTAAGACCGAAGGTTGGGTAAGGCTCAAAGTCGGGCACCAAGACGCACCGGGTGCCCCATCCTTAATCTCGCCGCACTCTGGCGAGATTAGGGTGGGGACTTTGACCTTGGAAGTTTCCCACAGCCTCCCGTCCAAATAATTCTCCTCCTTGTGACGAGCAACCTTTACTGAGAAAACTCACGGTGCCAAATTGGGACTATGCCCAAGCGATCTCCCAGAATCCTCCCTACAAACGTCGGCTCCCACGCTCCCACGGCACTAACTCCAATATCCGCAATATTTTACCCGCAAGTCCTTATTCCCCAATATTTTGCCGGAAGCACACCTCATCGTCGAGCCCTAACTCCAATGAATCCAGGATCTTAGCCAACAGGTACAAAAAAAAATGTTGACCCTATTTCCACCCGGAGTCGAGGCCGACAACCGGATCGCTCGATCAACCATGGACTGGGCTCGGCACGGCAGGGCGCTGCTAGAATTGTTGATTACTCCAAGGGTCGAGAAATTACATGTTTGAGAACTTACAGGAAAAACTACAGCGCGCGTTTAAATCCCTCCGCGGGCAGGCTCGGCTCACCGAGGAGAACATTGACGAGGCGCTGCGCGAGATTCGCCTCGCGCTGCTTGAGGCCGACGTCAATTTCAAAGTGGTCAAGCAACTTATCGATCAGATACGCGCTAAAGCTGTCGGCCAGGAAGTGCTGACGGCGCTGTCGCCGGGCGAGCAGGTCATCAAGATTGTGCGCGACGAACTGGTCGAGATTCTCGGCAAAGACACAGCGCGCATGAAATTTGCTTCGCAGCCACCCACGGTCGTGCTCATGGCCGGGCTGCAAGGGTCGGGCAAGACCACAACTTCGGGCAAGCTGGCGAACTGGTTCAAGACCGGAGGGCACCGTCCGCTACTGGTTTCGGTGGACGTGTATCGTCCGGCGGCGCGTGAGCAGTTGAAAGTTGTGGCGCAGGCGGTGAAGAGCCACATTTACGAAGGCACGGTGGGCGAGGCGAATACCGCGACCGTCGAGCGCTTGGTGAAAGAAGCTCGGCGCGAGGCGATCGTTTCTGGCTGCGATGTGTTGATCGTCGATACGGCTGGGCGCTTACACATCGACGACCAGCTCATGGACGAGATGCAGTCGCTGAAGAAGCTGCTGAATCCGTCGGAGATTCTGTTCGTGGCCGACGCCATGACTGGGCAGGACGCGGTGAACTCCGCGGACGAGTTTCATAAGAAGCTGTCGCTCACAGGCATCGTCCTCACCAAGATGGACGGCGATGCGCGCGGCGGCGCGGCGCTATCGATTCGCCAGGTCACGGGGCAGCCCATCAAGTTCATCGGCGTGGGCGAAAAGTACGACGCGCTGGAGCCGTTCCATCCCGACCGCATTGTGTCGCGCATTTTGGGCATGGGCGACATTCTTTCGCTGATCGAGCGCGCGGAATCGCAAATCGATAAGAAAAAAGCGCAGGAGATGGCCACCAAGGCGCTCACCGGCGACGGCTTCTCGCTGGAAGATTTCCGCGACCAACTTCGTCAGGTGAAGAAGATGGGATCGATGAAGAGCCTGATGGGCATGTTGCCGTCGATCGGGCCGTTCTCAGGCTTGCAGAAAGCTGCCGATAATGTCGATGAGAAGCAGATCAATCGCGTCGAGGCGATTATTAATTCGATGACTTCGCATGAACGGAATCATCATGAAGTAATCAATGGCAGCCGGCGCAAGCGCATCGCCCGCGGGTCGGGGACGACGGTGCAGGAAGTGAACAATCTGCTTCGCCAGTACGCGCAGATGCGGAAGATGTTCAAGCAGATGGGCAAACCGAGCTTCGCGCGAAGGCTGGCCGGAATGAAGATGCCGGGGATGTAGAAGTGCTTCGGTATGCCACAACAGAGTCGGGGAACGCGCCATTCGAGGAAATCCGGATGGGTGGATTAGTCCTAGACATTTACGTCGAATTCATTGTCAGGGTCATCATTCGACTCTTCAAGGCGTGGGGCGCCAAATCATGGCCCGTCATCAAGGCCAAGGTCACGAGCACGAATTATCGCCCAGGCGGGTTCGGCTGCGCCGTAGCAGACATTACTTATACCTACAGGCTGGACGGAGAACTATACACAGGGTCCGATGCTAACCCTTTCATCTGGGACAGTTCAGCGAAGGACTATCTCGAAAACTACCCGCGGGGCACTGAGTTGCCAGTGCGCGTAAAGCCGGGAAGCCCAGACTTCGCGGTCCTTCTCCAGAAGGATCTTTACTTGCAAGCACACGGTTACAAGTTAGAAGCCAGATGAAGTGGCGATCTCTGCAAGAATCCGACGAGAGCACCGATGCGCGGCCTCTCCGCGAAATCTTTGCTGAGCGCAAGGGATTGATCGCGAAGTACGTTCCTGCCGAGACCCAAGCTATCCACGCGCAGGCTGTGGCTGAGCTAAAGGCTCAACGTCTCGCGGCAGACATTCTGCCGGGGGGCGCGAAGGCTCCCTCCTTTGAACTTGCGGATCATGACGGCAAGATCGTTTCTTCCTCTGATCTGCTCGCGCGGGGACGGCTCGTGCTGTGTTTCATTCGCGGGCGATGGTGTCCGTTTTGCGTGGGGCAGATGGAGGCGATGAATCTGGTTCTGCCGCGGCTTGAGCAGGCGGGAGCTTCGCTCGTCGCCATCTCTCCGCAGACGGTGAAGCAATCGTACTTTATGCATGATCAGCATAGGCTGCGATTTCCGCTGCTTTGCGATGCCGGGAACAGAGTTGCGCGCGCGTTTGGGCTGACTTACCGAGTGCCTGCGGCGCAGGAAGCAGTGTACCGGCGCGCATTCGTCAATCTGCCTTTTGCCAACGGCGATGAAAGCTGGGAGTTGCCGATTCCGGCGACTTACATTGTTGATCGCGATGGCACGATTCTTTACGCGTCGGCGAACGAGGATTATACGGAGAGACCAGAACCGGCGGATATCGTGCAGGCACTGAATGCGACCCTCAGCGGCTGAAGCCTGTTTCCCTCGGAAGCGACTTGCGGCACGACTGAAGTCGTGCCCTTCCCTCTTTTCGGTACACTGAATACTTATGCATTACATTTATGGGATCAATTCCGTCACTGAGGCGCTGAAGGCGCGGGGGCGGGCGTTTGAGTGGGTGGGGATGGCGAAGGAGCGCCACGACATCCGGCTGCAGCGGCTGATTGAAGATTGCCGGCGGCTCGGCGTGAACGTGCGCTTTCTGGAACGCACCGAACTCGATAAGCTGGCGGGCAACACGGCGCATCAGGGCGTGGTCGCGGTGACTTCGGCGAAGCAGTACAACGATCTGGCGGATGTGATCGCGGCCAAGCGCGCGGAGTATTCGCTGATTGTGGTGCTCGATGGGGTGGAGGATCCGCACAATCTGGGAGCGATCCTACGTACAGCAGACGCGGCGGGGGCGAATGGATTGGTGATTCCGGAGCGGCGGGCGGCGAGCGTGACGGGCACGGTCACAAAGGTTTCGGCCGGAGCGAGCGAGCACATGCCCATCGCCAAGGTCACGAACATCGCGCGCAGCATCGAAGATCTGAAAGGTGAGAACGTTTGGACGGTCGGACTCGACGAGCGCAGTAAACAGACTTATTACGACCTCGACTACAAGATGGATTGCGCACTGGTTCTGGGCGGAGAAGGCAAAGGCCTGCACGATCTAGTGAAGCGGAAGTGCGACTTTTTGGTTTCGATTCCGATGCTGGGCAAAGTGCCATCGCTCAATGTTTCGGTGGCGGCGGCGGTCGTTCTATATGAAATCGTGCGGCAGCGGCAGGCTGGAGCTGCATCCAAGAAGAAATGACGTCTGTTCTTAAGAGCCTGAGTCTTCTCTGTGTGCTCTGTGCCTCTGTGGTGAGTTGTTTTTCGCTCGACCGCGAAGCCTTCAGCTTTACCAATTACGATTTGAACCTTCAGATTGAGCCGGAACAACATCGCCTCGGGGTCCGCGGCAAGATTACTCTGCGCAACGATTCGCCTATTCCGCAAAAGATCGCGGTGCTGCAGATTTCGTCGTCGCTCGACTGGCGGTCGGTCAAGGCCGGCGACAAGGCGCTGCAGGTTCTTCGGCAGCCCTACACATCCGACATCGATCACACGGGCGGACTTTCGGAGACGATCGTGACTCTGCCGGCGCCCGTTGCGTCCAAGGGGACGATCGAACTGGACATCGCATACGAGGGCGTCGTTCTTCTGGATGCGACGCGGTTCACTCGGATTGGCATGCCAGTGGACACGGCGAACAGCCTGGACTGGGATCAGATCGATGCGAAGTTTACGGCGGTGCGCGGAGCGGGATATGTGGCGTGGTATCCGATTGCGACCGAGGTGGTGAATTTGTCGGAGGGCAATAGTTTGGTTGAGGTGGTGGGGAGGTGGAAGAGTCGCGAAGCGGGATCGAGGATGCATTTGCAAATGCATATTCTGAGCCCGATTCCTGGGGATTATCCGGCACCCCCGCAAATACTGTTCAACCGAGTCAGTTGCGAAGTCACTGACCTCGAAGCAATGGCTACAACCCAACGTGCTGCCGCCGATTGCATCGCCCAACCGCTGCGTGACGCACCCACTATTATGATCGCCGACTATAAGGTGATGGAAAGGCCAGCGGTTGAGGTGCGCTACCTGCCTGGTCACGACGTTGCGGCCGCAAACTTCGCCGATGCCGCCGAGAAACTCGTCCCGTTGATCGCGGACTGGTTTGGTCCAACGCGCGAGAAAGCGAAGACAGCGGACTTGCCGGATCCTCAGGCTGCGCCGTTCGAGAGCGGCGCGCTGCTGCTGACGCCGCTGACGAGCAGCGATCCTAAAGTAGCCGGTCTGGCCGCGGCCCATCAGCTGACGCATGCTTCGTTCTTGTCATTCCGTCCGTGGATGGAAGAAGGGCTGGCGCATTTCGCGCAGGCACTTTATCTCGAGCAGCAAAGTGGGCGCAAGGCTGCGCTCGATTATATGGGATTACACCGGTCAGGCTTCACGGAACTCGAAACGCCCGCGGGCTTGCCTCGATCTGAAGATGAAGTAAACCACTCGCTGGTGAATACGACCAGCGAACAGCTTTATCGCAGCAAGGCGATGTGCGTGTGGTGGATGCTGCGCGACATGGTGGGCGATGCGGCGCTGAAGAAGGCGCTGGCGAACTATCGTCCGGAACAGGATAAGGAGCCTTCGTACATGCCGCGGTTGATCGCGGCGCAGACGCAGCGCGATCTCGAGTGGTTCTTTGACGACTGGGTCTA